>Ga0315900_10004435_pt1 | contig 19779 bp, 19 predicted proteins | sample LakEriMetagenome_FD_203521 | JGI IMG/M metagenome (GOLD analysis project Ga0315900, IMG submission 203521) | Freshwater fungal communities from buoy surface, Lake Erie, Ohio, United States - Buoy 12 MA114 | ecosystem: Environmental > Aquatic > Freshwater > Lake > Lake biofilm | place: USA: Lake...
TAGTTTTTCACTTTAATTTTTACGATATAGAATTTCTACTTGACCAAAGTAAAGTTCTTGAGCTTGGAACTGTTCCACAAATTATTCAGAAAATTTAAATATTGAGACTAAATTTTATATAATTTTCAACTTTATTATATCTTTCTACATTTGGCACACCATGAACATCCATTTCAGTATTCCATTGCCGGGTATACCACATATGAATTCCAATGTCCGCTGAATTAATTTGTATTCTTGGATTTGTGGATTTAAATCTTTCATCAAAACTAGGATACAGATAATAAAATTTGCAACCTATTTCTTTCATAGCCCACATAAATGCATAATAAGGTTCTTGCTCAAAATAGAAATTAGATCCACCGTTTTCTGGAAAGTTATAATTCCAATCGATTTTATATTTTTCTTTGAAAGCCAGACCATAATTATTGTTCCAACCATTATTCGTGTAACCAAAATGGATATTTGATAATTCTATTTTTTTAATATCATCCACACGACCAATCATTAAAAAAGTATTAATTGCAACTGGATTAGCTCCCCTATAGTGATGTAAACCGTCTGGTACTCCTACTAAATCAACATTTTTATTGGATAGAATTTCGACAGCCTTTATTAATTCTTCTTTGTTTGTTATGAAAAAATCTTCATCAATATGTACAAATATTTTTTTATCGGACTTTTTGATCTCTTCAATCCAATAAAACCAAGAATTTGGCCAATTTTGGCGGCCATCAATTATTAAATGTTCTGATTCCGGGAATAGTTTTTTAATTATCTGACTTTGATAGGTCAACCATTTTGAATATAAAGTTGTTGTTACGAATATTATATCTTTTTCACTTATCATGTTATTTTTTTAAATTTTTATCCAGGAGGCAGGTATTATATTTTCCTCGTTTAAGTTTGCCTCATTTCCGAACCATTTTGCCGGGGCAATTACTTTTTTGTCTTTGTTGTCATTTAACCAAGCCGCCCACCAACTAAATGTACTGTTAGCAATTATATTATTTTTACAATAGCTCATGAGAAACAAGTCTTCAATTTCACTGTTATTTTCTCTAAAAATCATGTTTTTAAAATTTAAGTTAGACTTACACCAATCAATGTCATCAGAGAAAATAAATAAATTATCGTAATCGCCGATCAAATTTAAAGCATTTTTATAATACTCAATAGTCTGTACAGGATGATATCCGTTGGACGTTAAATAATCTGTTCTTCTTATATGTAGGGAAACTGAATTTGAATTTAACTCCGAAATTTTTGATAACTTTTCAACTGTTTCTGGTTTTGCTCGGAATGAATTTCTAATTAATTTTTCGGAATCGATGAAGTATTTCTCCGATTGCCAGTAACCAAAAAAATAATATCCAAAATTTTTGTCTAAATTTTCCAGTTCTTTAAATTTAAAATTATCATCGATTCTGAAAATTTTCATGTCTTTGGGTATCGAATCAAAGTCAAAATCTAAATCTATACCATCAAAATAGTTAAGTAAGAAATATCTTTTTGGCGATAGATTCTGTTCATAGAATTTTTTATCAATAAGTAACTTCATTTCAAACTTTTCAGATAAATATCTACCATATGCATATTGAAACATTTGATTACCTAATCCTCCTTGTATTTTAGTGATTATCATATGTAAGTAAATTTTTTAGATTTTATATCAGCTGGAAACCATACATTACCAAGAACATCCTTTTTATTATAATTATACCAGAACTCAGGTGCTAAAACGACTTCTTTTTCTGATAACCAACAAGACCACCAGGAAAAAGTAGAATTTGAAATTATGGAATACTTACTAAAATATAGTAATTTAAAATCGATCATAACAGAATTAGACAAGACATCTATCTCCGGGAAGTATTGGCTAGAAATCTCTTGATCATCCGTCACGATGACAAATTTGATTTTTGGTTTCAACTTTTGAATAACCTTCATAGCTTCTTCAAAATATGACTTTGGTAACATAATATCGCTATTTACGTTACCACTACCTCTTATATTCAAGAAACAGTAGTCTTCTACATTATATTTGTTTAAAATCTTCTCCGTTTCGGAGTCTAATTCAATTTTGAACCACTCTTTGACTAAGTTCTCAAATCCCTCAAAATATTTCTCAGACTGAAAGTACCCCCAAATATTTGTGTAATCTGATACAGAAAAAACACCTGGACTATATTGTTGAGTTTGCGAATCACTATAGTGATATTTTATGTCACCATCAATTTTTCCTAGATCAATACCCGGGAAACAGTTATGTAGTCTTCCGGGATCAGGTATATAAAAGTTAAATCCATTTTTTAAAGCAGTAATTCTGCATATAGCGTACTGAAACATATGATTGCCAAGAGCGATATCGGTTTCTTTAAAAATTTTATTAAAATTCACCGTGATCATATCAAAATATAATTTTTGTCATATCTTTAATACTAGGATACATATTGTTATTTTGAGAGTCATCATTTATTTCGGGCCTATTGTCCATCAAAATTATACCTCTTGCAGCATCTTCTGGAGTCATATACATGTGATATCCAATTAGTTTAACATGATCTTCACTTGTATATGGGGTTGTCAAATCTCTGCCGTCATAACATGCTAATTTTAGCCATTTATATGCTTCTATATCATCTGTAAGTATCATCCCACCTCTTCCAATAGGAATTATTTTTTTAATTTGAAAAGATAAAACTTGTAAAGCATTATTACCAACATACATATTCTTAGTAAATCTTCCTGCAGAATCCCATATTCTGGTATTATTTAGTTGATAGACACCAGACCAATTTTTTTCTTCTAATTCGAATTTTTGACCAGAATGAATTATTTGAAATGGTACTGAAATGTATGTTTGATCAGGTATACCTATGACATCGTTTTTTTTAATCTCATTAATAAATTGAAGATATTTTATACATAAGAAAATACCATTAGAACAACAATCTATCGCAACTGCATATTTTGATTTTGAAAAATCAGCTACTTTTTTTTCAAAAATATCTATGACATCTCTTGGGTCTGACCAATCATAACCTAATTTCTTTATATCTTCTAATTCAGGTCTTTGTAATTCTTTGGGTAGCTTACCTAAAGGCCATGGGTTATACTTGTATTTTGTCATTTTTATAGGAGTTTTAGATTTTATAATAAAAAAATTAACTCGAGTTTAAATTCTCTTTAAATAATCATACAACTTAAATAAATTTACATTTTTTTGTAATGATAATCTGAGTGATTTTTACCCAATTTCTCAACTAAACAAATATTTTTATATCCCTTTGATATCATATACTCATCCAGTTTTTCCAGTGAGTAATTGTTGAAATTACATTCAATAATAAAATTATCAATTTCAACTTCTTCGAAATCTATGCCATTCATAACTTCTATTTCAAGTCCTTCAACATCCAATATAAAAATATTTATTTTTTTAATATCATGTTTTTTGGATAATACTGAAAATGGGACGGCATCAAATTCGTAAGTGTTAGGTGGATAGTTTGGTAAGATGTGGTTTATACTAAAACAATTTATTTCCTGTGTACTAATTTTTTTATTTGATTTATAGAACTCATGTGATACCAGTGCATAATTTTCGACGATACAGTTTCTTGTGTCTCTACAGTATTGTGCAAGACCTTTAGATGGTTCGATTAGAATTCCAGTCCACCCACAGGCTTCTAATAATTTAGTGTCCGTGCCCATGCAGGCACCAACTTCCGCAAAAAAACCAGGACTGTTAATTTTCGAAGCTAATTCTAATACATATTTTCTTGTTTCAAAACCTGACTCATTATAATGTTCATTATTTATGAAAATTTCTTTCTCCATATCTTTAAGGTTAGATAGAACAAATTGTAATTCTTGATTTTTTTTTGTTCTCATTCTTGCCAACCTAATTTTTTTGCATTTTCTAGAATTTTTGTGGGATCTATCTTTTTAACTAGGACCGCAGGGTTTCCTTTATAAACACCCCATTCTTCTGTATCGCCAATCAACAAACTTCCAGCTGATAGCAGTACACCTCTCCTTAGAATAGAACCTGGTAAAACAATTGAATTTGTTCCTATATTTGAAAATTCCTCCATCACAACAACTTCGGTAATTTGTTGTCCTTTTAATTCTTTTGGAATCATAGCACCGAACAATCCAGTACCATCAAATCTATCGGATGAACAAATTATTCTTGCACCAGCCATTATGTTATTGAATCCTTTTGATATAAATTTACCATCTTTACCACCTATACAAGTAACATATGGAGAAATATGTACATAGTCTCCTATCTCTATTGATGTTGTGCAGTAAAATCCTTTATCTATAGCAACATGATTACCTATTGAAACCAGATCCTCCTGCTTGAAAATAACATCCTCATCTATTTTGACATCGTAACCTATTTTCATAGAAATAATAGGCGGATTGTTCATAGAATCTTTTGAATTTTGAAAATATTCAATCATTTCTTTAATACCACTCGAGAAATCAAATTTTATATCATAGTCTAGAGATGAATTCAATTTTTTGAAATCTACTCTATAATCTCTTGGGTCATCAAAATGCACATATTCTGTTTTGAAGTTTAAATTGTGTTTGTTCAGTTCATCTACAATTTGTTTTTTGGTTATATTTAATGAGTCTTTTCCTAAATTATAAACACCGGTTAACTTATTCTCAAAGGATTTAATAATTATGTTTGAAGCATCTTCAACATGAATATATGGTCTCCAAGCCGCTTCACCAAATACACTAATTACACCATAATTAAATATCTCAAACAAAAATTGATTTATTGTCAAATCGACTCTCATTCTATGTGATACTCCGAAAAGAGTCGAACATCTTAAAATAAGATAATTGTCTAAGTTATTTATAATATATTTTTCGGCTTTTATTTTAGTATCTGAATATAATCCAAGTGGATTTAATGTTGATTCTTCATTAACCAATTCGGTATTTTTACCATAATTTGAACAGGTACTTAAAAATACTAATTGTTTATTATGTTTTTTACAAATATCAGCAATAAAGTAAGTCGATTCTGTATTGACCTCATAAACGTTATCTTTATTTTTTTTACAAACTGGTTCACCAACGTAAGCGGCTAGATGTATTATAACGTCATGTTCGAATATAATCGTTTCAAGTTTTGATTGTTCTCTTATATCTCCGATAATTAATTTAAAATTTTCTTTATCGTAGAATGGTTTACAACCATCATCCCCAAAACTTAATATGTCATATACAGTAACATTATAATTTAATTGTAAAAGTTTTTCTACTAATTTTGAACCAAAAAAACCAGCACCTCCCGTGACTAAAATATTTTTATTCATTTTGAATTACCTATTTTTATTAATTTTACATCATTCTGTTCGACGATGTATCTCCAAGGATCTATAACTACTGAACCTTTAGGAAATTTATAATCATGAAATTTATCATGATTAGTTCCTATGAAAAATATACTCGGATTATCAAGAGGCGGTTCAGAATTATCAATCCAAGGGTCGTAAATTTTAAGTTCGATTTCTTTCTCTTGTAACAAATTTTTGAGTAAAATGGCAGGACTACCGTACATCAAATTTGTCTCTTTTTTAAAAGTCTTCCCAAGAATTACAATAGGTAGATTAGTTTCATTTTTTTCCTCAATTATTAATTCTGACAACCATTCGGTTTGTTCCTCTCTACATCTCATGAGATTATCATACCAATCGAAACTTAAATTAGTTTTTTTAGCAAGCCAGGACAAAGCTATATTGTCTCGTGGATGACATCCACCACCATCTCCCATTCCACCCATAAGGTATTTAGGACTTATCAAGCGTTCGTTCGCTAAGAACAGACCTCTCATGACATTATCACAGTCTATGTTATTCAGCTTGTGTGATAACTCCATAACGACATTAGCTAAACAAACTTTCATTGTTATGTAGGTATTATAAGTTACCTTTATCATTTCGGCCTCTTCAATCGTGCACTTATAAACTGGTCGATCGTGTATTGTTGAGTAAAATTTCTTAACTGTCTCGTATGCTAAGTCGTCATCGACTCCAAAAAGAACAAATTCTGGATTAGTAAAATCTCTTATTGTCGTTCCCATTGCTATAAAGAATGGATTATAACATAATTTTACCTTATCATTTAGTAAAGGCTTAATTTCTCTTCTTATTGTTCCTGGTAATACTGTTGATATTATTACTACAATTTTATCTTTACCAACTTGTTCTATTTCTTTGGCAATTTTATTCATACCTTCCTTTAAGAAGGTGTAATCGAAGTCAACTCTTTCTTCTGGAATTCTGGTTACCCCTTCATATTTTTCATTATGTGGTGTTTGTATTGGTACAAAAATTATATCAGAATTTTCTATAACCTCATAAGATGTGCACCAATTTATATTATGATTTTCAAGAAGATCTTCAGCCCCTTCTTCTCGGTATGGTAATTTTTTTGTTTCTAATATATTTCTAACTGATTGGTTAATGTCACATCCAAAAACTTTATGACCTTTGCTGTCTATAGCTAATGCACATGGTAGTCCCAATTTACCTAACCCAATAAATCCTACATTCATTTTTATTTCTTTTTTTTATTTTTATAATTATTTTGAATTTAAGTTTAGTCTAATTAAATTATTAAATTTTCAAGTCTGATAAATTATTTATATTGGACAATAAACTACTAAATATATCTAGTTTAGATAGGTCTAGATTTGAAGCTTCTTCGTAAAGATAATCATTTTCTAGTAATAAGTTTTCACTAATTTCATTAAATTCTTTGACAAATAAGACCGGTAATCCTTTAAATATGGTTCTAAGATAAATTGAATCTTTTACAATAGGAACTCTCTTCATGTACAAAACTTCCCAATCTCTGTGACAGTCACAACCTTGAGCGTAACCACTTGGACAGATCATAAACTTGTGTCTTTTAATATTAGATAAGTATGATTTGTAATCAAGTCTTTCTAGGTTGATCGATACCCAATTTTTATCTTTAAAGACATCCGATAAATTTCCTCTCTCAATCAAATTCGTATTTATATTATGATTGATATATAATAATCTAGATGGCTCAACGTCAAAATTATTTTGCAATAAGTTCGATAAAATATCTTGGCGATTATCACCAGAGTACATTCTTCTCTGCAATCCATAAGGTATTGGAATAACTTTCCCACCAAATGAGATTGAATTAGACGCGAAAATTTTGAGAACATTATCAGGTATCTTATCAAATATATAATTATCAATAGGTGTATCTTCAAATCCTGTGAAAATTATGAAATTCATGTCTGTAAATTCAGAACATAATTTTAACAAGTCATTATTTGTCATTAGATTTTCAACGTAAACTCTATCAACATCTTTCACATATGTTATAGTCCGATTGTATAATCGAATATTATCAATAAATAGAGTCATATAGTTTCTAACCTTCTTTATCTCATTTAATTTTGAAATAAATTCTAAATTTGTGGAATTTGCCAATTTCATTTGACAAATTCCACATTGTTGACCAGATTGATCTCTAAAAGAATAATCACAATTCTGTGATAAATACGTCGGATCTAATAATATCATGAATTAGATTTTTATTTTGTAAATCTTTAATTGAAATAAATTTTACGCCCTTTTCAATTAAATATTGATTATTTTTCTTTATTTCTTCAAAGAAATTCCATGCTAGAACAATTATTATGTCAGGTAAATTCTTGTAGCAATATTCTTTATCTCTAATTGGAATTTTAACACCTGGTATAAATTTATTGTCTTTCAATTTGTTATCCTCAATAGTGTATTCTATCATAGTGTTATCGATACCAAAATAGTTCAAAGCAGTTGTTGCTTTAGCTGGTGAACCATAGGCTGCTATTTTGGAAAATTTTGATTTTAATAAACTAATATTTTTAATGACGGTGTTTTTAACATCGCTTACTCTTTTTCCAAAATCAATATAAGTTTGATATTCATTAAGTCCAAATTCGTTTTCCTGATTTAGAAATAATGAAACACTATTTTCAATCTTCTTTTCATTTTTTGATACATAAACTCTAATAGAGCCACCATGTGTATCAATGTGTTCTACTTTATAAACTGATAAACCGAATGATTTGAAGAAATTATTAATGGAAGTCACTGTCCAATAGTTAACATGTTCATGATAAATATTATCGAAAGTCAAGTCTTTAATTGTGTCCATTAAATATTGCACTTCAACAATAAATACACCATCATCATCTAAAATTCTGAAAACTTCAGTAGTTATTTCCTTTAAATAATCACTATGTGCGAATACATTAGAAGCGGTTACAATTTTAACTAATCCTAATGTACTTAAAATTTCATCAGCCACTGACTTATTAAAATAGTTATTAATAGTTTTGATACCATTTGAATTAGCAAGTTCTGCAATATTTTTAGCTGGTTCTACTCCGACTACTTTAACACCCCTTTCTTGAAGAGGCTTCAAGAAAACACCATCGTTACTACCAATATCAACAACAATTGTATCAGAATTTAAATTGAAATCAATAATATATTGTTCGGCTGCATTTTCAAAGTGTTTTCTAAAAGATGCAGCAGTTGATGAAACATACAAATAGTTGTCAAACATTTTTTCAGCAGGTACGGTGAAGGATAACTGAGCATTTTTACAATCGTCGCAATATTTCATTTCTAAAGGATACATATCACAGTCATAGTCTTGACTTTCTAGTAGATTATTCGCCAATGGTGACAATCCAAGTGAGAGTACATCTTTTAAATGAAGACTACCACAAGAACGACAAGATACTTTAGAATTATTTATTAGTTCGTCTCTAAATTTATCATTCACTAATTTATAAGGTATTGTATGAGTTATACCATAATTCTCGTGTTCCCTTTCACCTCTTACGAGATTTAAGAAAATAGAGTCCTCTAAAAATACCATAGTATGAGCTACATTTGGTCTTATGACCGCTAGGTCACCGGCCTTTACTAGTCTAGTTTCAATGACTGCGTTTGGAGTTGCTAAATCTTTAATTACACTGATATACTTACCACTAATTAATAAACATTTTTGCTCTTGTATTGGGTGATAGTGATTGGCTCTAACTGTTCCCGCTTTAGATTCTATATATCCTATCAGGTTTATGGGTTCGCTTAATTCATAATTAGAAATTTTACCTCTATCATCAATATATTCTTTACTTCCTCTGACCAAATATTCTAATCCAATTGGATGATCTTTTCTCCCCCAGTTGTTTATCATTTCTCTTAGTGAATTTTCTATATCGTATAGAAAGGTGAAACCTGTGTCTAATAGTTTTTTATTAGAGATTGTGTATCCTAAATTTGGTATTTCATCATCAGTCTCAACAATAGTAACTTTCGGATTGATTTTTTTACATAACTGTGCGACCTCTTTAATCGTCATATTTTCATTAGATATATGAAATATCTCTCTATTCATATTAGACTCTCCGAGAAATTTCATTGCACGAACAACATCTAAGAGAGCAACTAGACTCTTCATTTGAACTCCACCGGAGAACAAGCTTATAGTACCATTCATTGATGTTATTTTTGAAAAAAGATTAGGCATTATATTTATTCTCATAGTGTCCGTAGAGTAACCATATACAGAAGCTAGTCGTAATACAACATAGTTGCAATCTGATTCTTCTAAATCCTTTTCAGATTGAACTTTACCGGTTGAATAAACAAGTACTGGGGAAGTCGGTATATCCTCGGTTATATCAAATTTTGTTTCGGAAAATCCTTCATAAACCACATGAGTAGATGGAAATACTATTTTACACTTCTTTGAGGTATATTTTATGACATTTCTTGTACCTGTTATTCCGAACTCTCTTATTTCTCTATCTTTTTCTTCATTTGATTGAGTCTTGACGTAGGCAACATCAGTCACTCCGGCCAAATGAAAAACAAGGTCGGCATCTGTTAAGACTGATTTCATTAAATTTTCATCTAAAATAGAACCCTGAATAAAGGTTATACCCCAATCAGTCAATTGTTTGACCCGCTCTGAGACAAATCTATTGTCGACAACTACTATGTTTGTGAATCTTGCTTCACCTGAATAAAGTTTGCATAATTCTGTTCCAATGTATCCTAAACCGCCTGTAATTACTATCTTTTTCATATAATTTTTATTTTTTTATTAAATAATTAAATTTTTCTTCTATAAGTTTCCTCATTTTATCAGGGTAAGTATCCATGCTAACTTTTAACATATTTTCATAATAAAAAGTTTGTAAAGGGTTATTATATGTCGAGTTTCCTCTTCCGAATGGATCTTGGTTTTTTGAAATTCTACTGTCAATTGAATTGAGAACCCAAGGATTATTAAATTCTTGGTGAGCATAACTCATAATTTTTGTCTTCACTCTTTCACTACCACCCATAAAGCTTAAATGCCACCCACCATCTTCTACCATTTTGAAATCTCTTCCTGACAATCCTCTTATGTGAGTTAGAGATACATTTTTTGTATCACCATATTTGACAGCATAAGCACCATGCCAATTAGTGTGGGCAATTAAATTTACATAGTAATAATAACAATTATGCATTAAAACAATATTTGTTAGTCTTTTCTCTCTAATTTCTTTTACTTTTTCGGGATTCGGTATTTCATCTAAATCAGAAACAAGAATAATATCCTCATCCTCACAATTTAATAGGCCAAATTTAATAAACTCTCTTTGTAAATAGTCTCTACAAAAAGTAGGATACCTCTTTAACTGACCTTCATGTTCTTCCTTGTCATAAATATCAGATATTCTATTTCTCTGTATGTTGTAGAGTGAATCTTCAGTAATTTTATCAAAATGTAAAATATCACTTGGATAATCCTCCATTACATGGATTATCTTATCTAGATATTTTTCAAAACGATGTTTATTTTCATTAAAGTTGAAAGGTTTTGGCAGATCTGAGTGTGTTCTGCTTGTTTCACTAATTACAAAATGGTCAACTTCGTCGTAGAGCATTTCGAGTCTTATTTCTAGTAAGTCGAATTCATTAAAAAATTGAAAACAGTCGTAAATCTTCATATTAAATTATTTTTTTTATAAAATTCCATAGCTTCTTTTTCGCAGCTTTCATGATCTTCTAAAATTCCATCTCTGTTCATGTAAAACCAACCTTTTGTCCAAGAATCTCCCTGAGACCAGTATCCGTTACTTATATTATGTCTTGACCAATATTTTGGACCTATAATTAATTTAGCACTTTGATTTAACCAGGAAGCCCACCAAGAAAAAGATGACGCTGAAAGAATTGAGTATTTTGATTGGTTGACTATAAAAAAATCCGTACCAACATCAAAGTGAAAGCATGGATAATCTCCAATAAATATCTTTGCATTATAAACGTCATCAGTTATAATCACGAATTTCATTTTTGGATTTATCTTAGTCATATAATTTATGCAATTTTTCCAATAGTTAAAAGATGGTATTAGATTTCTTACACTCATATATTCACCACCACGAAAGTTAATAACGCAAGTGTTATCATCTAAATTTATATTAAACGATTCAAGTTTGTTTGAATACGAATCAAAATATTCTGGTTTTATTCTAAACCAATTTTGAATTTGATTTTTTTTTTCGATCAAATATTTCTCAGATTGAGAAATTAGATGTATCATTGTATTGTCTTGTATGTTGAAAACTTCAGGATCATACATATTAATCAAACAACCGTCTCCTTGAAAAATATGCTCCTTTGCCATGTCATAGTACTCATTCGGTATGTTTTCATACATGTTTAATCCCCTTGAGTTTTTACCTATGAGTTTGACCTCATTACCATAGTCAATATCCATGAAATACATCTGACTTTGACCACCGAAATAATCATGCGTAGGTTGTGGGTTTATACCCCACTCAAAATTTCTTGAATCAGCAACAATACGACATATGACATAATTCCACATGTGATTTCCGAGATTTCCGGTTAAGTTAGCTGTAATCATCTAATTATTGTTATATTTTTATCTTCATAGTAGTTTATTAATCCTGTGCCAGAGTTATGAGCCAAATCTGTTATGTCATATTTTTCTGTAGTTATTGAGTCCCACCAAGGTTTCATTTTTGGATACCAAGGACTAAAAATATCATCACAAATAACATAACCCTTATAACCAATTCTTTCCAATCTATCAGTAAAGTTTTTTTCTTGAATACCATCATGTGCAATATCAAAAACTATAATTTTAGCAGATTTAATAAGATTATCACTTTCATTTTTTATATCAGTCACTCTCATTTCTAAATTATCAAAATCTTGTAGAAAATCTCTTCTATTGGGATTAAATTCTTTCTCCCATAAAGTATGAATATCATAGGTTATAACTTTATTCGATTTGTTTTGTGACAATGCTATTGCTGACTCACCCCAACAAGTCCCGACATCTAAAATTGTAATATCATTGTAAAGGTTGGTTAGATAAGTCAAAAATTTATACCACTCACCAGGCATTCTTACTAAGTGGTGATCATTCTTCATGTTCAAGAAATACTTTTGATAAAATTCTGTATTTGTTTTATTGATATCTTCTAGTTTTAAAACCATTTAATTATTATTTTTTTTAAAAATTTGGATTAAATTTTGACCATTTACCATGAAATCCAAACGGTAAAATTCCATTTGCCTCGGAAATATCGGCTTCTTGTGAAAAGTGAACAGCAATTTCAATTGGTGCGAAAAGACACCCATTTTCTTCGTAAGTGTGTCTATGGTTAGCACAAAACCAACCGTCTTCATTGAAGTATCCATGAAATGGTTCCCAATTAAGATTAAGTTCTGTGGCTAATTTTAATAATTTTTTGCTTCTTAAAGAGAAACCGCCATTTCCTACTCTGAATATTTCACCCCTTCTATCACGATATGAGAAATTGTCTTTCGGTAAAGGAAAAGCCGCTCCTATATAATCAAATTCTGTGAAAATTGGATTCCATAATTTATGATTTATAACAAATCCATCATCTTGAACAATTAAAGCATGAGTGGTATCAACATATTTGAAAAGTTCAAATACTATAAATTTATTATATTCTTCATAGGTAAGTTCAGGAATTTGAATTATTTTAATATCGTTTTGTTCAGAATAGGATCTATTAGCAGTTAATAGTTTTATATCACCATAATTCAGACCTGACATAGAATACTTCATAGCTTTTAATATTTTGTTAAAGCTATTTGTGTCAGAAAGACCTGAAACTGAAATTAATGTTACATTATTTAAATCTATCATAAATTTTTATCATTTTTCCAAAAAGAATAAATCCCCTTTTCAATCTCATATTTGTCCCAAATAAATCTATTTCTTTGAGGTTGTTGTTTTGCCCAATTCCACATTTCTAGTAAACCATTTTCGAGTGTTGTTTCATATTTATAGTTTAATATTTCTACTGATTTTTTCCAAGTAGGTATTGAATGTTTTACTTCATGTCTTTCTTCTTTGAAAACAACGTTACCAGAACCCATGATTTTTCTCAATGTTCTGTTGGCATCAATGATTGAAATTTCTTCAATTCCTCCAACATTTATTATTTGTTTTGAAGCTTCATTCTTGATAGCGGCATTCCAAAAAGGTAACAAATTATCATCAACAAATGAAAAAGCTCTAGTTTGCAACCCATCACCGAAGATTGTCATTGGTTCATTGCTTAAGTGTTGATACATCCAGATACCTAAGACATTTCTGTATCTGTCCCAAATGTTCTGATTAATGCCATATACATTATGTGGTCTTATTATGCACCAATCTAAATTATGTTGTTCTCCAGCGATTTGTATATCCATCTCGCAGGCAAATTTAGCAACTCCATATGGATCTATAGGTTTCGGAATTTGTGATTCATCAAAGATTCCATAATTACCATGACCATAGACTGCTAAACTAGAAGTGAAAATAAGTCTTTTGACATTAAAATTTATGCATTGATTTATTATATTAGCTGTAGATGTTAGGTTATTCTCATAATTAAATTTTCGTATAAATGGAGAAAGTCCCTCAGCTGCATATGCTGCTAAATGAAAAACGTAATCTGGTTTATATTTTAAAAATATATTCTCTAATTGACTATCTTTACAATCGAGTTGAAAAAATATAATTTTCTCATTCAAGTTTTCTTTGTATCCACCCGAAAGATCATCTATACCAATAACCTGAACATCTTGGATGTTTCTTATAAGCCAATCTGAAAGCCTTGATCCTATCAGACCAGCAACCCCAGTAATTAATACAACCATATTCTATATTATTATTTTTTCAATTATTGTCAATCCATTATTATTTGAATAATGTTCTTTAATTTTCCAATTTTTATTTTCTTCCAAAAAGTCTAACAGAGCATTGTAGATGCCCACTTTTTCTTTATTATGTACTTTTACATCAGTTGAAATTTTTCCATTTTGATAGACTTCTTCATCTCTGAGTCCAAATGTAACCGTGTCGTGAAGAGCAATCCATTTTCTAACATTTTTTTCATGCCTTCTTAATTCAGATATTAATTGATGGTATGTATGGAAAGTATCTATGAATAGAAAATCAGTCTCTTCTATGTCGATCTTTAAAACATCCGCTTCTATAAATTGAAAATCCGAACCACATTCTTTAGATATTGTTATAATATCGTTTTCTACTGGTTTAAAAAAGTGATAATTTAAATCAATTGAAACTACCTTTTTGGGACTTCCAACAAGAAGCGCAATTGTAGAAATCGCCTTTCTCGTACCCATCTCGGTAACATGATCACATTTACTAGAATATCTTTTAAGAGTGTTAAGATGCTCATTCACGTCAACTATTCCAAAGCTGTATAGTTGTTCGTGAGGAAACTCTAAATTGACAAGTCTCTCAAAAAACAAATCAACATTTCTATATTTGGACTTGACCCTATCAAGTTCTTTTTTATTTAAATCTTCAGTTACTGTGTTGGAAACTTGTCCACTCCAAGTTCTATTAACAGTGCAAATTTCATTCAAATAGCAAGGTTCTCCGTAAATATCGAACATTCTTTTATAAAAATCAACATCCATTAAATTAATCAGTTCCTCGTCAAAAAATATATTTTCTTCAAATTTATTTTTGAATGTGATTACACTAGGTGAACTTAAAGTATTGTTTCCAAAATGGATTTTGTTATTCCATTTCGGAAAAATCGGTCTATAGTAACTGCTGCCGTCATTCGAGTGTTCACAAGCGGTTGCTATCCAGTCACAGTCTAGATTGTTCTGAATGTGAAGGTATATTTTTTCGAGTGAGTCATTTGAGTAGAAGAAATCATCTTGAAAAAGAATTTTGATCCACTCACCGCTTGCTTTTGTAATACAATTATTAATATTGGCTGATGAGTTACCAATTTTTTCTGAGTTTTTATAATATTTGATATTAATGTCTGGGTATTCGTTACAAAGATTCTTTATTACTTCATCAGAAGAATGGTCAGATATTACTATTTCGAAGTTTCTGAAGGTTTGTTGACTTATTCTGTCTAGTGAGAATTTAAGGAACTCATATCCTTTATTCTTCATTTCATAAGTTGGTATACAGATACTAAAAAAATTTTTCATATATTTTATATTTTTATATGTTTATAAGTTTAGACTAAGAGATTAGATTTAGTGTTCAGGACTAATAAGATATTCTTTTATATTAATATTTTTGGGTATGACGCCTATTTTATTCATTAAAATTCCAATATAAACATCTTCATATATATGATCTAGGTAGTCAAAATTAGGTACAATTTTTTCTAATACTTTTCTAGAAACTAGATAGCCGAAACCACCCATGCACCAAGGTTTGAATTCTCCGAGATACGGAATTTTGTCCCAAAATGTACCAGTTCTGCCGACATGCCAGTGTCGATTTCCATCAAGATAATGTACATTTCCAAGATAATCACCTTCAACACTTTGAAATTTTTTTAAAACCACCATGTCATCATCCAGTTTCACAAAGTGTGTATAGTCTTTAAAATTTTTATTTGAGATCAAAAAGTGAAAAGTCTTCATAACTTTTTCCGGTAGTCCTACATATCCATCATTACAGTTAAGAGTTAAGATCTTCTTTTCTTCGTCATAACTATCATCGACAGATCCACCCTGAACTACAATAAAATCAGAATTATACATCATCTCAGAGATTCTTGAGTAGCAGTTTTCTAGATTTTTCTGATGAGTTAAGAAAATATAAAGGAATTTCATATACTGAATTATATTTAATTTTTAGTCATTGTTTTAGTTTCACCAACTAAATCCATTATTTTTGACATCTACATTAATGAGTTTAATACCATTTGTAGATAACACATGGCCAACAGCAACATCTTCATAAATTATTGTTGAAAATATTTTGTAACTAGATAATACGTACTTTATATTTTTAGCGTTTAAATAGTAACCACCACCTGAACAATAACAAGTTATCGGTGTCTTCATCGGCAAATTATTTAATATATCATTTTCACATTTTCCAAAATGATAAAAAGAATAATCATCGACTATTTCATTTTTTAACCCGTAATAGTCAAAATTTGAATATGTAGTGTTTAATTTAAAAATTTTATTTAAATCTAAATCTATATCATCATCTGTCTTAAACACTCCACAAATATCTTCAAAATTATCATTAATAAATCTAAAAGACTCGTAAACTTTCAGAGATAAAGATTCATAGTTATCGGGCACTTTTAAATAAACTATTTTATTAACTTCATCTACGAAATAATTTTGTTTTAAATTTATATCTCCTATAAAATAGTAATAATAAAAATTATAGGCTATAGATTGAGATTTTATTTTGAGGTGCTGAATATCACGACATTGACTATTCTTGTGCGATAGTATCAATAGAAATGGTTTTTTAATTTTCGGTCTTTTTAACATTTATAACTTACAATTCCATTTTCTATATCAGAATACCCGTCAATTTGGTAACCTAATTGTGGGTTGAAGCAAAACCACTTATTTTTTTCCTGTAATTTCTTCCAATTTTGATCTATACAATACTCCAAAATATAACCAGATAAAAGGTGTTCTTTTGACTCAATAAAACAATCAAGCAAGGTTTTTGCAAAATTTGAATTTAATAAATAACCAGACGTTGTTTGTGATTCTAAAACTCTGGAAATATTTTTATATGATGTTGGCTCGTGTCTTAGAAGATTTGATGATAGTTGTATTATATCCCAACTGCAATCTGATTGGAAAAAAGAACTAATCGAACTAATAAATCTATCTTTATCATAAAAGTTGAAGTCATCTTCGAGTACTAAACAGTTTGATTTTTTTGAAGATAAAAAATTTTCAATTGCTTCAACATGTGAAATTGCACATCCCAGTGATCCGTTTTCCGGGATGTAAGTACCAGATATTCTGAAAACTTTTAATGGATCAAATTCTAAATCAGAAATTACTTGTTTTATATGATCTAGTCGGTCCTGTCGGTGATCAAGATTAATATAATAGATTAATTCAATATTGTCGAGATATTTCATTACCAAATGAAATTAAGAACCCTCTTCTAGAGGGTTCTTAATTATTCTTTTTTCTTTCTTTTCGTTGGTTTTGTCTCTACAGGAGTATCAATTGATACAACAGATTTATCACCGTCTTTATCGTAATCTATATTAAGAGTTGAACCTTGTTTCGGTGCACTTTCAATGATAAATTCAGTGATATAATCATCAATCCATTTTTGAAGAGCTCTCTTCAAAGGTCTTGCTCCATATTGAGGATCATATCCAACTTCAACTAAATGTGATTTTAAATTATCTGTAATATTTAATTTGAATCCTAACTCCTCAGCTCTTTTACAAGTTTTAGTTAGTTCCAATTCAACGATTTTAAGAATCTCATCTTTACCAAGATCTTGGAAATAAATAATTTCATCAAGACGATTAATAAATTCTGGTGCGAATTTCTTTTTTAATTCTTTTTCTAAAATAGACTTAACATCATTATTTGAGTTGTCTAATTTTGCCTTTGTGTTGAAACCAACTCCAGAACCAAACTCTTTAACAACTCTAGTTCCAACATTTGAGGTCATTAGAATTACACAGTTCTTGAAATTTATCTTTCTACCATGTGAGTCAGTTACGTGACCTTCATCAAGCATTTGTAGAAAGAGATTAAAGATATCTGGGTGTGCTTTCTCAATTTCGTCAAAAAGAACAACTGAATATGGTTTTCTTCTGATTTTATCTAGAACATTCGCATCTTCGTAACCGACATAACCAGGTGCTGAACCTTGAATTCTTGTTAAAGAAATCTTTTCCATATATTCAGACATATCTAGTCTAATAAGAGCCTCTTCAGAATCAAAAAGGTACTTTGCTAGTTGTTTAGCAAGTTCTGTCTTACCAACACCAGAGTTTCCAATCAGAATTCCAGAGAAAACTGGTTTGTTTGGATCTTTCATACCAACACGACCTCTTTGAATTGCCTTAACTACTTTTTTAACAGCATCATCTTGACCAATAACTTTACCAGCTAATGAATCATACATCTTTGCTAGTTTCTGATTTTCATTTTGGGAAACTTTTGTTAGAGGAACACCCGTCATCATTGATACGACTTCTGCAACATTTTCTTCGGATACTGTTTGACGATTTTCTTTTGAATCCTCATCCCATTTTTTACGAGCATCTTCTAATTGTTTTTGTAGTTGCTTTTCAACATCTCTGAGTTTAGCTGCCTCTTCATATCTTTGACTCTTAACAACTTCTTGTTTTTTGTCTTTGATATCAATAAGTTTTTGCTCAATATCAGTGATATCTTTTGGCACAACAATATTCGAAATATGTACCCTTGAACCTGATTCGTCAAGTGCATCAATTGCTTTATCTGGTAAAAAACGGTCTGTCATATATCTTGATGTAAGTTCTACACAAGCCTTAATTGCTTCTTCTGTGTAGTTTACATTGTGGTGAGATTCATACTTATCTTTGATGTTATTCAAAATTTGATAAGTCTCTTCAACTGTTGCTGGTTCTACCATAACTTTTTGAAATCTTCTTTCTAAAGCACCATCTTTTTCGATATGCTTACGATATTCATCTATAGTTGTGGCACCAATGATTTGAATCTCACCTCTAGCAAGAGCTGGTTTGAACATATTAGATGCGTCAAGTGAACCAGAGGCTCCACCAGCTCCGATCATTGTATGAATTTCATCAATGAATAGAATAATATCTGGGTTCTTTTCAAGCTCAGACATAAGTGCCTTAATTCTTTCTTCAAACTGACCACGATATTTAGTACCAGCAACCATAGATGCAAGATCAAGTGTTACAATTCTTTTATTGAAAAGAACTCTTGAACATTTACGTTGAACTATTTTAAGAGCTAATCCTTCTGCAATTGCAGACTTTCCAACTCCTGGTTCTCCAATTAAGATTGGATTATTTTTCTTTCGACGAGATAAGATTTGAGAAACTCTCTCAATTTCTTTCAATCGACCAACTATTGGATCAAGTTTACCTTCTTCGGCAAATTTAGTCAAATCTCTGCTATAAGAGTCTAGTATAGGAGTCTTTGTAGAACCTTGATTTTTCTTAGCTTTAAAGCTATCATCGATATCATCATCGTCATCACTCAAGGCATTTTTGATATCGTAGTTTTCTTTGATGTAGTTTTCATCAGAAATAATTTTATCCATAATAATATTATTTTTAGTTTAATTTATATCGTGTGGTTTATCAAAAGTTTTAGTAAGTATATCATTCAAAAAATCTTCTCT
>Ga0315900_10004436_pt1 | contig 19776 bp, 22 predicted proteins | sample LakEriMetagenome_FD_203521 | JGI IMG/M metagenome (GOLD analysis project Ga0315900, IMG submission 203521) | Freshwater fungal communities from buoy surface, Lake Erie, Ohio, United States - Buoy 12 MA114 | ecosystem: Environmental > Aquatic > Freshwater > Lake > Lake biofilm | place: USA: Lake...
GCCTTCATCGAACGCGAGGGCCTGACCGCCTACCAGGCAGCGGTGAGCCGGGGCCAGTACGAATTTGACGATGGCCTGTTCTTTGGGGGCAAGGCCCCGACCTGGAGCCACCAGACCTGGCGCCGTGCGCTGCGCCAGCACGGTGCCGCGGCGCGGCGCCTGGCGTGGATCGACCTGCATACGGGCCTCGGGCCCTCGGGCCTGGGCGAGCGCATTTATGCCGGCCGCGATGATGCCGCCGCCATCGCCCGGGCGCGCCGATGGTGGGATGGCGGCGGCCGCACGCCGATCACCTCCATCTACGATGGCTCCTCCACCTCGGCCTTCCTGACCGGCCTGATGTGGACCTCTGTGTACGAGGAATGCCCACAGGCGGAGTTCACCGGCATCGCACTCGAATACGGCACCGAACCGATCCTGGAGGTGACCGGGGCCCTGCGGGCTGACCACTGGCTGCACCAGCATCCGCAGGCGCCCGCGCAAGTGGCCCAGGCGATCAAGGCGCGCATGAAGTCGGTCTTCTATACCGACACCGACACCTGGCGCGGGCAGATCGTGCTGCAAGCCCGCGACGCCTTGCAGCAGGCGACCGAGGGATTGGCGACCCGCGACGCCTGACGCGAAAGCGCCCTCAGGGCGCGGCCCCTCACCGCTCGGCCGGTTGGCCCGCCAAGCCACGCGCCTGTGCGATTTCGAGCAGGCCGTCGAAGATCAGGCTGTCCACCAGCTCGAAGGGCATGGTCAGGAACGGCGCCATCTTCCAGCCCGCACCGCCCGTCATGTAGCACGCAGGCTCGGTGCCGAATCGTTGCCGCTGGTGCTGCACCATCCGGTCGACGGCACCGGCGATCGCATAGGTGCCCCCACTGGTGAGGGCGTCGCTGGTGTTGGTGGGGAAGGGTCGCACCTCCCCGGTGGGCACATGTAGGCCGGCGGTGCCGGACTCGAGTGCGCGCAGCATGATGCCGTGCCCCGGGAGGATGAAGCCGCCGAGGAAGCGCCCGTCCGGGCTGATCGCCTCGACCGTGACCGCCGTGCCCACCATCACCACCACCAACGGTCGCGGCGCGCCCGTGGCACGCATGCGGTGCCAGGCCCCCACCATGGCCACCCAGCGGTCGGCGCCCAGGCGGGTCGGATGGTCGTACCCATTGACCAGGCCCGCCTCGCCGGCGCTGGCATGCACCCAGCGCGGGGGCACATCCCACAGCTCCTCCAACTGCTCCTGCACCCGGAACTTGATGGCATCGGCGGCGACGGTGCATCCGAGCATGCGCGTGGGGGTGGGCAGTTCGCGCCAGGCCCGATCGGCCAGCTTGTCGATGTTTTCGAGAAACTCCGCCCCCTGGGACTGCGGTTGGTCCCCAGGGTGGCCCTGGGCATAGAGCGCCCACTTCAAGCGGGTATTGCCGACATCAATGGCAAGAAACATGCAGGTTCCCTCTCGGATCGCGGCCGGGGCCACAGCCCACGGGTGTCAGATGGCACCGATCCAGCAGGCGCGCTGGATCGCGGCCAGCTTGTTTTCCACACGCAGCTTGGCCATCGCATTGGCGAGATGGTAGTTCACCGTGCGCTCGGTGCACGAAAGTTGCAAGGCGCTCTCCCGGGCCGTGAGGCCGTCAAAGGCCAGGGTGAGGCACTGGCGCTCGCGCGGGCTGAGGGTGGTGCGCTCCTCGCCGAGGCAGCGGCGCACCAGGGGCCAGACGCTCAGCGTGGACCACACGAGCAGGGCCGCCTCGGCCCGATCGGCCAGCTCGCGGGGGCTGAACATGAAGCACTCGAACGACCGCCGCGCCGGCAGCGGAAACTCCACCCGTACCACCGACTGAAAGCCGTGGGCCCGAGCGAGGCCGCGCCAACCGGTGTCACGCAGCGCGCCGCCGCGGGCGATGTGCTGCCAGGCCACCAGCGGCGCATCCGAGTCGCGCCAGGGCGCGCCGAAGTCTTCGCTGCTCGCCAGCGCCTGCGCCGCATCGGCCACGGTGGGAGGATGGACGCACACCACTTGGCGGTCGCCCGCGCCCCCGAGGGGGTCCGGCCCGAGGACGGCCACCGCCTCGACCGCGAATTCACGCAAGGTGTCGAGCCAGTCGATCAACAGACCGTCCAGCCCGACGCTATAGAAATTGACAGGATCCCCCATGGTCGTTGTGTGTCTCCCTGAAAAAATAGACACAATAGCATTACAAAGAGGCGCTGGGCCTCGCGAACACGCACCTCCATGAGCTTTCACTTGTTCAGGCGCCCCGGCAGCGCCTTCGTCCTTGACGACGACGAAGCCTACCTACGCAGCCTGGCGCTGGTCCTGCCCGCGCGCTGGCCGATCCAACTGTTCAGCCATCCGCATCATTGCCTGGCCGCGCTTCGGGCCGATCAGGAAGCCTGGGAGCAAGACTGCGCGGCGCAGGAGGCGCTGGTTGAGCTATGGCACCAGGGCCGACCGATCATTCCTCGCCTGCTGAGTTACTGGGCGCGCCATCCGGCCCGCTACGGCCTGATCCATGTCGGCGTGATGGACCATTCCATGCCCGGCCTCAGCGGCCTGCAGCTGTTCGCGCAGCTCTCCCCCTGGCATGCCTCCAGGGTGCTCCTCACGGGGCAGGTGGATATGGCCCTGACGATTGATGCCTTCAACCGGGGGCTGATCGACCAGTACATCCCCAAGCAGGCCTCCGACGCCACCCAACGCCTGGTGCACGCCCTCGACCTGCTGACTGACCGATGCCATGACCGGCACGACATGATCTGGCGCGTGACTGTGCGACCGCCGCAGATGGCACTGCTGCGCCTAGGTGGGGCGGGCCGCGCCATGCGCCAGTACATGGACCGCCAGTGGGTCGAGTACGTGATGCTGGGCGATCCCTTCGGCGTCCTCGGCCTGGATGCCGAGGGTCAGGCGAGCTGGCTGCAGCTGCGTGTGCGCGCCGAGCTACCCGCCTGGGTCGAACAGGCCCGCCGGGAGGGCATGTCCGACGATCTCGTGCGTGCGCTGCGAGAGGGGCGCCAGATGATCTGTCCGGAACTGCAGTCTGCCCTTGGGCACTTGGGCCCCGGCGCCGCACAATCCACCTTCCCCCTGGATGAGACGGGCCAGCTGCTCGCCGCCCTATTTCCGATCCCGTCACCGCTGCTGCCCGAGCCGATCGAGGGCCATCGGCGCTGGCTGGCGCGACAGCCTGCACGGCGGATTGAGCGGTCGACGTCAGGCCCTGCGTGTCCGCGCTGAGGGCCTTGCAAATCGCTCAGGCGCGTGAAACGCCTGTGGTTACCTGAGCTGACCGTGGCAGTGCTTGAATTTCTTGCCGCTGCCGCAGGGGCACGGATCGTTGCGCCCCACCCGGGGAACCGGTGCAGTGGCCGTGGCTGGATCGGTGATGCTGTCCACGCCCCCCGACTCGTTCGGGGCGGTGTAGGTGACATTGGAGATCCGCTCGGCGCGCTGCTCGAGGTCTGCAGCGGCCTGCTCGAGCTGCTCGCTGGACTGCACGCGCATTGTCATCAGCACGCGGGTGACCTCATTCTTCACCGAATCGAGCATCTGGCCGAACAGTTCAAAGGCCTCGCGCTTGTACTCCTGCTTGGGCTGCTTCTGCGCATAGCCGCGCAGATGGATGCCCTGGCGCAGGTAGTCAAGCGCCGCCAGGTGTTCGCGCCAATGGCTGTCGAGGGACTGCAGCAACACCACGCGCTCGAACGAACGAATGTTGGCCTCGCCCACCTCCTGGACCTTCGCGGCAAAGGCGCCGTGGGCGGCGGCCAGCACTTTCTCCAGAATGTCCTCGGCGGTGACGGCCGATGAGGCTTCGACCCAGCCCTTGAGGAGGACGGACAGGCCCCATTCGTCGGTCAGGGCTTTCTCAAGGCCATCCAGATCCCATTGCTCCTCGACCGATTCTGCGGGCACATACTGGCGCACCAGGTCGGTGAAGCAGCCTTCGCGCAGACCGTTGATTTGCGCTGACAGGTCTTGCGCATCCAGAATGTCATTGCGCTGCTGGTAGATCACCTTGCGCTGGTCGTTGGCGACATCGTCGTATTCAAGCAGCTGCTTGCGGATGTCAAAGTTGCGCGCCTCGACCTTGCGCTGGGCGCTTTCGATGCTGCGGGTGACGATGCCGGCCTCGATCGCCTCGCCCTCGGGCATCTTCAGGCGGTCCATGATGGCGCGCACCCGGTCGCCCGCGAAGATGCGCATCAGCGGATCGTCCAGGCTCAGGTAGAAGCGCGAGGAGCCAGGATCGCCCTGGCGGCCGGAGCGGCCGCGCAGCTGGTTGTCGATCCGGCGCGATTCATGACGCTCGGTGGCGATGATGCGCAGGCCGCCCTGCTGCACCACGTGGTCATGGTCTTTTTGCCACTGCTCGCGCAGCTGCGCGGCGCGCGCCTGGCGCGTGGCCTCGTCGAGCGACGCATCGGCCTCCAGCGCCTCGGTCATTTTCTCGAGGTTGCCGCCCAGCACGATGTCGGTGCCGCGACCGGCCATGTTGGTGGCGATGGTGATCATGCCCGGGCGACCCGCCTGGACGATGATCTCGGCCTCTTTCGCATGCTGCTTGGCGTTGAGCACCTGGTGCGGCAAGGCGGCCTTCGTGAGGAGCTGCGAAATGATTTCGGAGTTCTCGATCGAGGTGGTGCCCACCAGCACGGGTTGTCCGCGGCCATGGCAGTCGCGGATGTCTTCAATCGCGGCGTTGTATTTTTCCTGCGTAGTCTTGTAGACGCGGTCCAGCTGGTCCTGGCGGCGGCTGGGCCGGTTCGGGGGCACCACCACGGTCTCCAGGCCATAGATCTCCTGGAATTCATAGGCCTCGGTGTCGGCCGTGCCGGTCATGCCAGCAAGCTTGCCGTACAGGCGGAAGTAGTTCTGGAACGTGATGGACGCCAGGGTCTGGTTCTCGGCCTGGATCGGCACGCCTTCCTTCGCCTCCACCGCCTGATGCAGGCCGTCGCTCCAGCGGCGACCGGCCATCAGGCGTCCGGTGAACTCGTCGACGATGATCACTTCGGCGCCTTCGGCGCCACGCTGCACCACATAGTGCTGGTCGCGGAAGTACAGGGTGTGGGCCCGCAGCGCCGCGTACAGGTGGTGCATCAGCGAGATATTGGCCGGGTCGTACAGGCTGGCGCCCTCGGGAAGCAAGCCCAGCTCGAACAGGATGCGTTCGGCGGTTTCGTGGCCCTGCTCGGTGAGGTACACCTGACGCGCTTTCTCGTCGACGGTGAAATCGCCAGGCTTGGTCACGCCCTCGCCGGTGCGCGGGTCGGCCTCGCCCTCCTGGCGCACCAGGCGCGGGGCGATCTGGTTCATGGCCACGTACATCTCGGTCTGGTCTTCGGCCTGGCCGGAGATGATCAGCGGCGTGCGGGCTTCGTCGATCAGGATGGAGTCGACCTCGTCGACGATGGCATACGACAGCCCGCGCGCCACGCGGTCGGCCGTCTCGTACACCATGTTGTCACGCAGGTAGTCGAAGCCGAATTCGTTGTTGGTGCCGTAGGTGATGTCGCAGCGATAGGCGGCCTGCTTGTCGGGGCGCGGCATCTGCGGCAGGTTCACGCCCACCGTCAGACCCAGAAAGTTGTACAGGCGCCCCATCCACTGGGCATCGCGGTTGGCGAGGTAGTCGTTCACGGTGACCACATGCACGCCCTGGCCGGCCAGGGCATTGAGGTACACCGCCAGGGTGGCGGTCAGGGTTTTGCCCTCGCCGGTGCGCATTTCGGCCACCTTGCCGTGGTGCAGGGCCATCCCGCCGAGCATCTGCACGTCGAAGTGGCGCATCTTCATCACCCGCTTGGAGCCTTCGCGCACGACGGCAAAGGCTTCCGGCAAGAGGGCGTCGAGGGTTTCGCCCTTGGCGATACGCTGGCGGAATTCATCGGTCTTGGCGCGCAGGGCCACGTCGTCCAGCTTTTCCAAGGCGGGCTCGAGCGCATTGATCCGCTCCACCGTCTTTCGGTATTGCTTGAGCAGGCGTTCGTTGCGCGAGCCGAAAATCTGGGTGAGGAAGTTCTTGGCCATGAACATTGGCTGCATCCTCAGGCGGCAGGCCCGAGGTGCAGCCCAATCCTTTTGGGGTTGGAGCAGGGATCGACCGCGGGCCCGCCCCGGGCGCAGAGCCCTGGCGCCGAGGCCCTCGGCAAAGCCTGCAATTTTACCCGCCGGGGCCAGGGTCGGTATGCAGCCCCTGCGTGGGCAGGCCTTCCCAGATAATCTTTGGCGTGCCTGCACCCAACCCCCGCCGTTTTGACGCCCTGAGCCTGCAGGAGGCCGCCGAGGCATCGCCCACCCTGGCCGGGCTGGTGGCCCGGGTCAGGGCCTCGTCCGCCTGGCTGGAGGCGGTCCGGCCGATGCTGCCGCCGCCGCTGCGCACGGCGGTGCGGGCCGGTCCGATCGAGGACGGTCAGTGGTGTCTGCTGGTGCAAGGCAGTGCCGCGGCCGCCAAACTGCGGCAACTGCTGCCGCTCATGGAAACCCGACTGGCCCAGACGGCGGGCCAGCGGGTGGCGATCCGGATCAAGGTGATGGGATCGCGCTGAGCGCGATCGTGGTGCCGGCTGTCGGAATCGAACTGACGACCTACCGCTTACAAGGCGGTTGCTCTACCAACTGAGCTAAGCCGGCGTGAGTTGATTTTAAGCGGGGCGCAAAGGCACCGGCTGACGGGGTCGCACCCAACCTGGGGCGTGCCGGACTCACATCCGCACAGCGTTCGGACGCCACCTCACTTGATGCGCTTGAGCGCCGGTCGGCTGCCGCCGGGGGGCCGTGTGGGCGGCCCGTCAGGACCGTCCTGCCCGGCGGGGGGGAAGTCGGCTCCCGGCCCACCCGGGACCACCGGGTCCACCGGCGCCAACGCCGGCCGCTCACCCTCGCCACCCGTGCCCGGGACCGACGACAGCTGCGGCGGCCGCGGCTCTGCGGGATCCGAGGACACCGTGGGCGGCGCCACCGGGAAGGCCATGCCCTGACCGTTCTCACGGGCGTAGATGGCCAGCACCCGGTCGATCGGCACCACAATCTCGCGCGACACGCCCGCAAACCGGGCCTTGAATTCGATGAACTCGTTGCCCAGCTTGAGCGAGCTGGTCGCGTCGAAGCTGATGTTCAGGACGATCTCGCCGTTCTTCACATACTCGCGCGGGACCTGCACTGAGTCATCGACAAGCACCGCCACATAGGGCGTGTAGCCATTGTCGGTGCACCAGTCGTACAACGCCCGAATCAGGTACGGGCGGGTGGAGGTGGACTCCAGGGCGTTCATGCCAGGCCTGCCACCTTTACTTGCGCATCACTTTCTCGGAGGGCGTCAGCGCCTCGATGTAGGCCGGGCGCGAGAAGATCCGCTCGGCATACTTGAGCAGTGGCGCGGCATTCTTGGACAGATCGATGCCGTAGTAGTCCATGCGCCACAGCAGCGGGGCGATGGCCACGTCGAGCATCGAGAAGTTATCGCCGAGCATGTACTTGTTCTTCAGGAACACCGGGGCGAGCTGGGTGAGGCGGTCGCGGATGTGCGAACGGGCTTTTTCCAGGGCCTTCTCGTTGCCCTTGCTGGCGCGGGATTCGAGCGTGCTCACATGGGTGAACAGCTCCTTCTCGAAGTTCAGCAGGAACAGGCGCACGCGGGCGCGGTCCACCGGATCACCCGGCATGAGTTGCGGGTGCGGGAAGCGCTCGTCGATGTACTCGTTGATGATGTTCGACTCGTACAGGATCAGGTCGCGCTCGACCAGGATCGGCACCTGCCCGTAGGGGTTCATCACGCTGATGTCCTCGGGCTTGTTGTACAGGTCCACGTCGCGGATCTCGAAGTCCATGCCTTTTTCGAACAGGACGAAACGGCAGCGGTGGGAGAACGGGCAGGTGGTCCCGGAATACAGCACCATCATGGGCGGTGGCTCCTTGAATCAAAAAAAGTGGGCGCGCCAGGCGCAGCCCACTTGGTCGGTTGACGGTCGCATCAGGGGCAATAAACCGTCAGGGCAACGGGGGCCGGCACATCCACCCGGCCCGGGTCTTAGGGTGCCGGGTCAGCGGACATTCTTCCAGAAAGCGGCATTGAGACGCCAGGCAATGACCGTGAAGATCCCCAGGAACAGCAGGACCCACACGCCCACGCGGACACGGTTGTTTTGCGCCGGTTCGGCCATCCAGGCCAGATAGCCCACCAGATTGGCCATCGACTGATCGTACTGCTGGGGCGTCATGGTGCCAGGGGTGATCTGCTTCCAGCCCTTGAGGACCTGGGTGTCGTGGCCGTGGGCCTTCACCGTCTCGAAAATCGGCTCACGCTCGCCTTGCAGTTCCCACAGCACATGCGGCATGCCCACATTGGGGAAGGCCAGGTTGTTCCAGCCAGTCGCCTTGGTCGGGTCGCGGTAGTAGGTGCGCAGATAGGTGTACAGGTAGTCGGTGCCCGGACCCTGGCGGCTCGAACGCGAACGGGCAATCAGGGTCAGGTCAGGCGGCACGCCGCCGAACCACTCCTTGGCCTGCTTCGGGTCGATCGTGGCCTTCATGGTCTCGCCGATCTTGTCGGTTGTGAACAGCAGGTTGTCCTTGATCTGCTGCTCGGTCAGGCCGATGTCTTTCAGGCGGTTGAAGCGCATGAAGGCGGCCGAGTGGCAGTTGAGGCAGTAGTTGACGAACAGCTTGGCGCCGTCCTGCAGGGCGGCCAGGTCATTGGTCTTGTTGGGAGCCTTGTCCCAGGCGATGCCGCCGCCGGCCGCCTGCGCGCCACCGGCCGCGCCCAGGGCCAGACCCAGCGTCAGGAGCAGGGAGGAAATGATTTTTTTCATGATGTATCCCGACTCGTGACCTCAGTGGGGGACGAAGTTGATGCGCTCGGGCACCGGCTTGGGGTCGCCCAGTTGGCTCCACCAAGGCATCAGCAGGAAGAAGCCGAAGTAGAACAGGGTGCCGACCTGCGAGACGCGCTCACCGATCGGGGACGGCGGCAGCACGCCCAGGTAACCCAGCACCACGAAGTTGATCACGAACAGGGCATAGAGATACTTGTGCCAGGTCGGCCGGTAACGGATAGAGCGCACCGGGCTGTGGTCCAGCCAGGGAAGGAAGAACAGGATGATGACCGCGCCGCCCATGACCACCACACCCCAGAACTTGGCGTCAATGGCCAGGAGCAGGGCGATGCCCACGGCAGCCCCGATCACGACCGCGCCCTTGAACAAGCCGACAAGGCGGGAGCGCAGCACCGTGAGGGCGGCAGCGGCCACCACGCACAGCACCAGGACATAGACCATTTCGGTGGTGATCGCACGCAGCATCGAGTAGTACGGCGTGAAGTACCAGACCGGGGCGATGTGCGCCGGGGTCTTGAGCGGGTCGGCCGGGATGAAGTTGTTGTACTCGAGGAAGTAGCCGCCGAACTCGGGGGCGAAGAACACCACCGCCGAGAACACCAGCAGGAACACCGACACGCCCAGGATGTCGTGCACGGTGTAGTACGGGTGGAAGGGGATGCCGTCGAGAGGTTTGCCGTTGGCATCCTTGGGGGCGTTGGGCCCTTTGATCTCGACGCCATCGGGGTTGTTGGAGCCCACGTCGTGCAGCGCCAGGATGTGGGCCACCACCAGACCCAGCAGGACCAGCGGCACCGCGATCACGTGGAAGCTGAAGAAGCGGTTGAGGGTGGCGTCGGACACCACATAGTCACCGCGGATCAGCAGGGCCAGGTCCGGGCCGATGAAGGGGATGGCCGCGAACAGGTTCACGATCACCTGGGCGCCCCAGTAAGACATCTGGCCCCAGGGCAGCAGGTAGCCCATGAAGGCTTCGGCCATGAGCACCAGGAAGATCGCGCAGCCGAAGATCCAGACCAGCTCGCGCGGCTTGCGGTAGCTGCCGTAGATCAGGCCACGGAACATGTGCAGGTAGACCACCACGAAGAAGGCCGAGGCGCCGGTGGAGTGCATGTAGCGCACCAGCCAGCCCCAGGGGACGTCGCGCATGATGTATTCGACTGAAGCGAAGGCCAGGTTCGCGTCGGGCTTGTAATGCATCACCAAGAAGATGCCGGTGACGATCTGGATGACCAGCACGAGCAGCGCCAGCGAGCCGAAGAAGTACCAGAAGTTGAAGTTCTTGGGCGCGTAGTACTCCGAGAGGTGGTCGCGGTACGCGGAGAACGCCGAGGGGAACCGGTTGTTGAACCAGTTGGCCACCTTCTCACTGGCGGCGGCATTCGGGGAGATTTCCTTGAATTCAGCCATGGTCACGCCTTCTTGTCTTCGCCGATCAACAGCTTGGTGTCGGACAGGTACATGTGCGGAGGCACTTCGAGGTTGTCGGGCGCGGGCTTGTTCTTGAAGACGCGGCCAGCCAGGTCGAAGGTGGAGCCGTGGCAGGGGCACAGGAAGCCGCCCTGCCAGTCATCGGGCAGCGAGGGTTGCGGGCCCGCCTGGAACTTGTCGCTGGGCGAGCAGCCCAGGTGCGAGCAGATGCCCACGCCGACGAAGATCTCGGGCTTGATCGAACGGTGGGTGTTCTTGGCGTAGTCGGGCGTCGGGTAGGCGGTGCGCTCGGAGGTGGGGTCATTGAGCTGCGGATCGAGCTTGGCCAGCGCGGCGACCTGCTCGGGGGTGCGCTTCATGATCCAGACCGGCTTGCCGCGCCATTCGACGGTGACCTTCTCGCCCGGTTGCAGGGCGGAGATGTCGACCTCCACGGCGGCACCGGCAGCCTTGGCTTTTTCGGAGGGCTGGAACGTGCTCACGAAGGGAACGGCGACGAAGGCGCCGCCCACTGCGCCGGCGCAACCGGACGCGATCAACCACGTCCGTTTGCTGGCGTCCACTGGGGTGCTACTCATGGGGATCCTCGACGGGAATTCGCAGGGTTAGGGTCAACCCGCGATTGTAGCGGAGCGTTTCGCATCGCCTCAATGCTCCACCAAAGGCCGCACACGGGCGATGCCCCTGAACCCGACACGGCTTCCGGGTCAGTTTCGCGTCAGTGGGGAGCGGGGGCGGCCAGCTGGCGGGCGGCGCGGATCGCCGCCAGCAGGCTGGCCGGATCGGCCCGGCCGGTGCCCGCCAGGTCGAAGGCGGTGCCATGGTCGGGGCTGGTGCGCACCAGGGGCAGGCCGAGGGTGACGTTCACCCCGCGGTCGAGACCGAGGTATTTCACCGGGATGAGGCCCTGGTCGTGGTACATCGCGATGACGGCATCGAAGGCGCCGGGCCGCTGCCGGGTGGCGCGGGCTCGCATGAACACGGTGTCGGGCGGATGGGGGCCGTCGGCATCGATCCCCTCAGACCGGGCGGCGTGCACCGCCGGCGCGATGATCTCGATCTCCTCCCGGCCGAACAAGCCACCCTCGCCCGCATGCGGGTTCAGGCCCGCCACCGCCAGCCGGGGCGGGCGGCCCAGGACGGGTGTCAGTGCCTGGTGGGTGATTCGCAGGGTCTGCAGCACGTTGTCGAAGGTGACCGCCTCAATCGCCTGGCGCAGGGAGACGTGGATCGACACCAGCACGGTGCGCAGGGCGTCGCTGGCCAGCATCATGCGCACCGGGACGCCGGAAACCGGGCGTTGCAAGTGGGCTGCCGCCTCGGCCTGGAGCAGCTCGGTGTGGCCCGGGAAGGGGAAGCCGGCGGCCGCCAGGGCCTTCTTGTGCAGGGGCGCGGTGACCAGCCCCGCAATGTCGCCGCGCAGCGCCGCGCGGGCGGCCCACACCACCGCCTCGCCGGCGATCCGGCCGGCCGCCGCCTGCACCTGACCCCAGGCGACCAGCCGTTCGGGGTCATGGCGGGGGCCGACCTGCAGCACAGGGATCCCGCCGGGATCGACGCCGGCGGCCTCGGCGGGCGATCCGATCGGGATCACGCGCAGGAGCCGCTTGCCTGCCCCCGCCACGCCGGACGGATCTGACGGGCCGGCGGCCGCGCCGCGTCGACCCTGCCGGCGCAGGACTACCGCCAGCGCGCGCTCCAGGTGGGCCTGGTCCCCGGCCACGAAGCAGCCCACGGTGGCCGGCGGATCGCGCAGGAAGGCGCGGGCGATGATTTCACCGCCGATGCCCGCCGGGTCGCCCAGGGTGAGGGCCAGGGGGCGCAGGGACGATCGGGGGTCGGCGGACGGCGATGGCATGGTCATGCCGGGTTGGGAATGTCGATGAACTGGTGCGCCAGGCCCAGGTCGGCCGCCACCCGGGCCGCCAGGGCGGGCGCGCCGTAACGCTCGGTGGCATGGTGGCCGCAGGCCAGAAAACTCACGCCGCACTCGCGCGCATAGTGAGCCTGGGGCTCGGAAATTTCGCCGGTGAGGAAGGCCTGGGCACCGGCGGCGATGGCCGCCTCGAAATAGCCTTGGGCACCGCCGCTGCACCAGGCGATGCGGCCGATCGGGCCCGGGGCGGCATCCACCGCCACCACCGGCCGGCCCAGGGCCTGCTCGACATGGGCGACCAGGGCGGCAGTGTCGGCAAACGGGGTCGCGCCGGCCGACCCGCCCAGGAAGCCCAGGTCCTGGTCGCCGAACCGGGCGTCGGCCCGCAGGCCCAGAACCCGTGCAAGCTGGGCGTTGTTGCCCAGTTCGGGATGGGCGTCCAGCGGCAGGTGATAGGCCAGGACGCTGATGTCATGGGCCAACAGGCGGGCCAGCCGCTGGCGCATCCAGCCGGTGACACGGCCGTCCTGCCCGCGCCAGAACAGGCCGTGATGCACCAGCACTGCGTCAGCTTGCGCCTCGATGGCGGCATCGATGAAGGCCAGGCTGGCGGTGACGCCCGAGACCAGCCGCCGCACCTGCGGCCGGCCCTCGACCTGCAGGCCGTTGGGACCGTAGTCGCGAAAGCGCTCGGGCTGGAGCAGGTCGTCGCAGGCGCGCAGAAGGTCTTGCAGGGTGGCCATGTCAGGAATCAGGCAGGTCGGGAAAGGCGTCCCGCCCCGATTGTCGGCCAATCGCCGGGCACTACACTTCCCCCCCTCGGCCTTGGAGCGTCCGCTGCTCTGCGGCCCCTGCCCTCGCCCGCTTCCGTGCCCGATCCCCATGCGACGCTTCTGGCTCCTGTTCTCCCAAACCGTCACGGTCCTGCTGGCCGCCTATTTCGTGGTGGCCACGCTCCAGCCCCAATGGGTCGGCCGGGCCGGCGCACTCAGCCGCGCCACCGGAGTCGCGCTGGTGGAGGCCCCTGCCCTGCCCGCCGGGGTGGTGCCGCCGGGGAGCCTGCGGCAGGCGGCGCAGCAGGCGGCTGCGGCCGTGGTCAGCATCAACACCACCAAGGCGGCCGCCCGGCATCCGCATGCCAATGAGCCCTGGTTCCGATTCTTCTATGGTGAGCCCGGCGACGTGCCCCAGGCCGGCCTGGGCAGCGGGGTGATCGTCAGCCCCGAGGGCTACATCCTGACCAACAACCACGTGATCGAGGGCGCCGACGAGATCGAGGTGACGCTCAACGACAACCGCAGGGCCCGCGCCCGGGTGATCGGCACCGATCCCGACACCGACCTGGCGGTGCTGCGCATCCAGCTGGACCGGCTGCCCGTGCTGGCCCTGGGCAACTCCGACAACCTGCAGGTGGGCGACCAGGTGCTGGCCATCGGCAATCCCTTCGGCGTCGGCCAGACGGTGACCAGCGGCATCGTGTCGGCCCTGGGTCGCAACCAGCTGGGCATCAACACGTTCGAGAATTTCATCCAGACCGATGCCGCGATCAACCCGGGCAATTCGGGCGGGGCACTGGTGGACATTCAGGGCGCCCTGGTGGGCATCAACACCGCGATCTATTCGCGCTCGGGCGGGAATATGGGCATCGGGTTTGCCATTCCGGTGTCGACCGGTCGCCTGGTGCTCGAGGGCATCGTGAAGGAGGGCGTGGTCCGCCGGGGCTGGATCGGGGTCGAGCCGGCCAATCTCAGCCCCGAATTGCGCGAGACTTTCGGCGCCCGGGCCCGGCAGGGGGTGCTGATCACCGGCGTGCTGCAAAACGGCCCCGCTGCCAAGGCCGGAATCCGGCCGGGTGATGTGGTCATCGACATCGGCGGTCAGTCCATCGGGAATGTGTCCGAGCTGCTCTCGGCGGTGGCGGGCCTCAAGCCTGGCGCGGCCGCGGTGTTTCGCGTGCAGCGGCGAGACGACGCGCTGAGCCTGACCGTGACGCCAGGCCAGCGGCCACGCGTCCCCGCACCGCCTGCGCGCTGAGCCGCCAGGGAACGGGCGAAGCGCACCGCCCTCAGGCGGGGCCGGTGTCCTCGGATGCCGTCGGCTCGACTTTCGCGTCCGGCGCCTGGGTGTGCTTGATGAACAGCCGCGCCGCCCAGATGCCCACCTCGTAGAGCAGGCACATCGGGATGGCCAGCGCGAGCTGCGACACGACATCGGGTGGGGTGACGATGGCCGCGATGACGAAGGCCAGCACGATGAAGTAGCTGCGGAAGGCCTTGAGTTTTTCGATGCTCACGATGCCCAGGCGAGCCAGCACCACCACCACGATCGGCACCTCGAAGGACAGGCCGAAGGCCAGGAACATGGTGAGGACGAAACTCAGGTAGGCCTCGATGTCCGGGGCGGCGGTGATGCTCTTGGGCGCAAAGCCTTGGATGAACTTGAAGACCTGCCCGAACACGAAAAAGTAGCAGAAGGCCACGCCGATGAAGAACAGCACCGTGCTCGAAAGCACCAGCGGCATGACCAGCCGCTTCTCATGGCTGTAAAGCCCGGGCGCGACGAAGGCCCAGGCCTGAAACAGCACCACCGGCAGCGCCAGGAGGAACGCCGTCATCAGCAGGATCTTCAGCGGCACGAGGAAGGGCGAGATCACCGAGGTGGCGATCAGCGTGGCGCCCTGGGGCAGCGTGGCGATCAGGGGGGCGGCGAGGAAGTCATAGAGGGCGCCCGGCCCCGGCCAGAGGGCCAGCGCGCCCGCCGCCACCGCCACCGCGATCACCGCCTTGATCAGGCGGTCGCGCAGTTCCATCAGGTGGGTGACGAACGGCTGTTCGGTCCCGGCGAGCTCGTCGTCCTTGGGGGAATCAGCCATCAGTTGAATTTCCGGGGCCGGTAGCGGGCCACCCGCGCCGCACCCGACAGGGCATGGCGGCGGATGCCGCTGCGGGCCTTGTACCACTGGGGCATGGCCCCGCGTTTGAGGCGCCAGTTCTTGCGGGGATGCTGGTAGGACGGTGCGGCGCCGGGCGGCTCGGCCAAGGCCATGTCCGCCGCCGCCTGCATCTCGTCGGACAGCTGGGTCGAGGCGTCATGCACCGCGGTTTCCACATCTCGGGCGGCGTTCTCGACCGAATCTTTCATTTTGCGCAGCTCGTCGAGCTCCATTGACCGGTTCACCTCGGCCTTCACATCCGCCACATAGCGCTGCGCCTTGCCGAGCATGGCGCCGACGGTGCGGGCGACGCGCGGCAGCCTCTCGGGTCCGATGACGATCAACGCCACCGCGCCGATGAGCGCCAGTTTGGAAAGGCCGAGCTCGATCAAGGCGTCAGGACTTGTTGCGGGCCTCGACGTCGATCGTCGTTTTGTGCGGGTCGGCGGCCGGGGGCTGGCCGGTCACCTGCTGGGCCGGGGCAGCGGGGTTTTGCGCGGCCTCGGTTGCAGAGCCGTCGCGCATGCCGTCCTTGAAGCCCTTGACGGCGCCGCCGAGGTCGGAGCCGATGTTCTTGAGCTTTTTCGTGCCGAAGACCAGCACGATGATCAGCAGGACGATCAGCCAGTGCCAGATGGAAAAGGAACCCATGGAAAACTCCTGATTGAACTCTTTGGGGATTCTAGTCCCGCAGGCCCGCGCGCATCCGTGGAAAAGGCCGCGCTGACACCCGGTGAATCAGCCCCGCAGCCACGGACGGGGGCCGCCCATGACGTGGACATGGAGGTGATGGACTTCCTGGCCGCCCTCAACCCCGGTGTTCGTAACGATCCGAAACCCACCTTGGGGGTAGGGATTGCAGCCCTGCTCGATGGCCAGGCGTGGCGCCAGCGTCATGAGCCGCCCCATCAGGCCGGCATGGGCCGGCTCGAGCTGGGCCATGGAGGGAATGTGCAGCTTGGGAATGAGGAGGAAATGCACCGGTGCCCAGGGGTTGATGTCATGGAAGGCGAACAGCTCATCGTCCTCGTACACCTTGCGGGAGGGGATGGTACCGGCAGCGATCTTGCAGAAAATGCAGTTCGGGTCGTGGGTCATGGGAACAGGCTCGAAAAAGGGGTCTGCGCCGGTTCAGGGCATGCGCCGGTCGACAAAGCGCAGCCAGCCGCGCAGGCAGCGATACAGGTACCACAGGCCCACCACGCCCTGGGCGAGCACGCCCGGCAGGATGAACAGCAGGTAGAGCGGGGCTGTGATGAGCAGCCAGCCCAGCGTCCACCAGAAGGTGCGGATCATGTAACGGTGGTGGGCCCCATACAGCGGGTCCGACTCATCGCTCCGGCGGATGTGATTGACCAGCACCGCGATGACAGCCAGCACGCCAAAGCTCAGCCAGGCGATGGTGTGCATCGCGTAGAGCACATGCATGAGCGTGCGGCGCTCGTCGGCACGGGGCTGGGGGTCGAGGATCTCGGGCTCGTCCATGGCGTGGTCAGCGCGGGCGGCCGTCACGGCCTTCGCCAGCGTCGCGGTCCAGGGACTTGCGCAGGGCTTTTTCCTCCAGGCCGGACTGGCCCTCGCGGCGCACCAGTTCGGCCACCACGTCGGCGGGGGACAGGCCGTAGTGGGCCAGCGCGATCATGCTGTGGAACCACAGGTCGGCCACCTCGCCCACCAGTTGGCGTCGCGCTTCGGGGGTGGCGGCATGGTCAAGGTCCTTGGCGGCCATGACCACCTCGGTGGCTTCTTCGCCGACTTTCTTCAGGAATGCGTCCGGCCCCTTGTGCAGCAGGCGGGCGACATAGCTCGCGTCGGGGTTGCCGCCGCGGTCGGGCCGGCGGGATTCGATGACCGCCGCCAGGCGGTCAAGCGCGTCGGTGGTGGAGGGCTGCGTGGTCATTTGTAGATGGACTCCGGGTCTTTGAGCACCGGGTCGACCGCCCGCCAGGTGCCGTCCTGGAGGGCCTGGAAGAAGCAGCTGTGGCGGCCGGTGTGGCAGGCGATGCCGGGCTCATGGCCCTGTTGGGTCACCTTGAGCAGGACGACATCATGGTCGCAGTCCAGGCGCACCTCGTGCACCGTCTGGACATGGCCGGATTCCTCGCCCTTGAACCAGAGCTTGCCGCGCGAGCGGCTGAAGTACACCGCCCGACCCTCGCGCACCGTCAGCGACAGGGCTTCGCGGTTCATCCAGGCGAACATGAGGACATCGCCGGTGGCGGCCTCCTGGGCGATGGCGGGCACGAGTCCGCGCTCGTCCCACTTGACTTGGTCCAGCCATTGCATGGGGGCATTGTCGCTGATGTGGGAGGCCACCTGCGGCCCGGGCGGGCGCAGGGTCAGAGGCGGACGGGAATGCCGCGCGCGCGCAGGTGCGCCTTGGCCTCGCCCACGGTGTGCTGGCCGTAGTGGAAGATGCTGGCGGCCAGCACCGCATCGGCCCCACCCTGCTGCACGCCATCGGCCAGGTCGTTGAGGCTGCCGACGCCGCCCGATGCGATGACGGCCACGTCCACCGCATCGGCTACTGCGCGGGTGAGCGCCAGGTCAAAGCCCGAGCGGGTGCCGTCCCGGTCCATGCTGGTCAGCAGGATTTCGCCCGCGCCCCGGCGGGCCATGTCGCGGGCCCATTGCACTGCGTCCAGGCCGGTGTTCTTGCGGCCGCCGTGGCTGTAGACATCCCATCCCTGGCCGCGCGCCGCCAGGTCGTCGCCCTGGCGGCGCTTGGCATCGATCGCCACCACGATGCACTGGGCGCCATAGCGGTCGGACGCCTCGGAAATCACATCCGGATTGGCAATGGCTGCCGAATTGAAACTGGTCTTGTCGGCGCCGGCATTGAGCAGGCGACGCACGTCGTCGACGGTGCGCACGCCGCCGCCGACCGTCAGCGGGATGAACACCTGCGAGGCGACCGCCTCGATGATCGGCAGGATCAGGTCGCGGCCGTCGCTGGTGGCGGTGATGTCGAGGAAGGTGAGTTCGTCGGCGCCCTGTTCGTTGTAGCGGGCGGCGATTTCGACCGGATCGCCCGCATCGCGCAGCTCGACGAAATTCACGCCCTTGACAACCCGCCCCCCCGTGACGTCCAGGCAGGGGATGATGCGTTTGGCGAGCATCAGGCCTCCGCCGGGCCGCCCCAAGGCAGGCCTGGGCCCCCTCGGGGGGCAGCGAACCACACGCAGTGGGGAGCGTGGGGGCTCATGTCAGGCCTCCGCCGGGCCGCCCCAAGGCAGGCCTGGGCCCCCTCGGGGGGCAGCGAACCACACGCAGTGGGGAGCGTGGGGGCTCATGTCAGGCCTCCGCCGGGCCGCCCAGTTCGTCGGCGCGGGCCTGGCCGGCGGCGAAGTCGAGATCGCCGGTGTAGATCGCGCGGCCGCAGATCACGCCCTCAATTCCCTCGTCTTCCACCGCACACAGCTGCTCGATGTCCTGGAGGCCCGCCAGGCCGCCGGAGGCGATCACCGGGATCGTCAGCGCCTGCGCCAGCTTGACGGTGGCCTCGATGTTGATGCCCGAGAGCATGCCGTCGCGGCCGATGTCGGTGTAGATGATGGATTCGACGCCCCAATCCTGGAACTTGCGGGCCAGGTCGACCACCTCATGGCCGGTGAGCTTGCTCCAACCGTCAGTGGCCACCTTGCCGTCCTTGGCATCGAGGCCGACGATGATGTGGCCGCCAAAGGCGCTGCAGGCATCCTGCAGGAAGCCAGGGTTTTTCACCGCGGCGGTACCGATGATCACGTAGCGCAGGCCGGCGTCGATGTATTTCTCGATGGTGTCGAGGTCGCGGATGCCGCCGCCCAGCTGCACCGGGATCTCGTCGCCTACCGCCTTGAGGATGGATCTGATCGCGGCAAAGTTCTGAGGCTTGCCGGCAAAGGCGCCATTGAGGTCCACCAGGTGCAGCCGCCGGGCGCCCTTGTCCAGCCACGACCGGGCCATCGCCGCCGGGTCTTCGCCGAAGGTGGTGGATTGGTCCATGTCGCCCTGCTTGAGGCGCACGCAATGACCGTCCTTCAGGTCGATGGCGGGGATGAGGAGCATGAGGAACTCAGGGATTCCAGAGGAGGAAGTTGCGGTAGAGGGCCAGGCCGACCTGTGCGCTTTTCTCAGGATGAAATTGGGTGGCGAAAATATTATCCCGGGCAACCGCAGCGGTAAAGATGCCGCCGTAGTCCGCCTCGCCGACGCTGTGGCGGGCATCCGACGGCCGGGCGTAGAAGCTGTGCACGAAATAGAACCAGCTGAGGTCCGGGATGCCCGCCCAGACCGGGTGGGGCTGGCTCTGCCGCACCTGGTTCCAGCCGATCTGGGGCACCTTGAAGCGGCTGCCGTCCGGCTGGTGTCGCCCCCCCAGCTGGAACCGCACCACCTGACCCGGGATCAAGCCCAGGGAGGGGGTGGGACCCTCCTCACTGTGGTCGAGCAGCATCTGCATGCCCACGCACACGCCCATGAGCGGCTTGTGGGTGGCGGCATGCAGGACGGCGGCCTGCATGCCGCTGGCCTGCAGCTCCCGCATGCAGTCGCGCATGGCGCCCTGGCCAGGCAGGACGACCCGCTCGGCGGCCAGAACCTCCTCGGGCCGGCGGGCCCAGACCACCTCCACCCCGCTGCCCTGCGCAGCCTGCAGGACTGCCTGGGTCACCGAACGCAGGTTGCCCATGCCGTAATCGACGACGGCGACGGTGGTCATGGCAGGCGG
>Ga0315900_10004437_pt1 | contig 19775 bp, 15 predicted proteins | sample LakEriMetagenome_FD_203521 | JGI IMG/M metagenome (GOLD analysis project Ga0315900, IMG submission 203521) | Freshwater fungal communities from buoy surface, Lake Erie, Ohio, United States - Buoy 12 MA114 | ecosystem: Environmental > Aquatic > Freshwater > Lake > Lake biofilm | place: USA: Lake...
GCTGTTTCCCTTTCGCTCGCCGCTACTGAGGAAATCGATTTTTCTTTCTGTTCCTGCGGGTACTGAGATGTTTCAGTTCTCCGCGTTTGCTGCTGCAACCTATGGATTCAGTTGCAGCCGGTTCGGGCATCCCGGGATCATCACCTGTTTGACGGTTACCCCGGGCTTATCGCAGTCTTCCGCGCCCTTCAAAGCCTCCTGATGCCTAGTCATCCCCCATGCGCCCTTTGGAGCTTGACCACCCGAATCGAGTGCTCGCGAACGAGCCTGGATCCGAATGTTCTCCTGCCGGGCCATCGAATTGCCTGCCGCAAACGCGGAGGGCTCGACCCGGCATAACGATTCTCGCTCTTTTCAGGAGCCCTGCCCTGCGGATCGACCGCACGACAAGGCTCTTGAGCCTTGGGAGAACGCTTCCAGAGAGCCGCTTGAGACGGCTCCCCTTCGGCATTCTTTCAAGATGCCAATTACCACGACCAAATTGTCAAAGAACGAAACGAGCCGACGAAGCGACGCGCACATCCGTGCACGCCACACCGGCGGCTCGTGACTGTCATGGACAGAGGTTCGCCCCGGCGGCCACACTGACGGCCATCCGGACCGGGCCTCGACCCACGACATCCACCGTGCCAACCGATACCGCCACCAAGGTGGTCGGGACCAGCCGGCTCGAAGGAGTCACGAGCGGCGAAGCGGGAACCGATCTCCGAATCACTGGGATCGGCCGCATCTCTACGGAAAATTAACGGAAGGGTTCGGCACCGTCAAGCGGCTGAAAAAAGAGGCTCAAAAAACGGCTCTTTCGGGCGGAAAACGAGGGTATAAAGATTCTGGTCGCTCCCGCCTCCTCCGCCCGCCATCCGCCATGCCGGCTCGTCTCGCCCAACCACGTCCGCATCGTTCCGGTTTTCGGGCCCGGCTCCTGGCCTGCGGCATCGCCGCCGTGGCCGCTGGGGCGTTGCCCCGGCGATCCGCTGCGGAGCAGGCCGCCGTACCAGTGGTCGTCGCCCGCGTGTCGATGGCCGAGCAGGGCGCCGGCCAGTCATTCGTCGGCACCGTCATGCCCGCCCGCGTCAGCGACGTGGGAAGTGCCGTGGACGGGCGCATCGTCGATTTCCCAGTTGTCGACGGACAACGAGTCACGGAGGGGCAGCCGCTGGCCGAACTCCTCCGCGGCCTCCTGGAGATCGAACGGGGGGGCGCCGTGGCGGAACTGCAACGGCTGCGGCAGGTGCTGGCCGAGCTCCGAGCCGGGTCACGTCCCGAGGAGATCGAACAGTCGCGGGCGATGGTGGCTGGCTTCGAGGCCCGGCTGGCCTACGCCCGCAGTCGGGTGACCAGACTGAATCGACTCGCCGAGCGGGGCACGAGCACCGTCGACGAACTTCAGGACGCGCAGACGGAACTCCAGCAGATCGAGGCCCAACTCCGCGGGAGTCGCGCCGCACTGGCTCTTGTCGAAGCCGGCCCGCGGGCCGAGCAGGTCGCGCAGGCAGCCGCAGCCGTTGCCGTGCAGGAGGCGGCCGTGGAGCGGATCGACGACCAATTGGCCAAGCACACGATCCGGGCTCCGTTCGACGGCTGGGTGATCGAGCGATTCACCGAGAAAGGGCAATGGATCGCCCGCGGCGGCCTGGTGGCGCGGATTGCCGAACTCGACGCCGTGGAGGTCGAGGTGCGGGTGCCGGAGATCTCCGTGGGCGGCCTGGAGGCCGGCGTGGACGTCCGTCTCGAGTTCGACGCCGCGCCCCATCACACGTGGATCGGCCGAGTCGTGCGGATCGTACCGCAGGCCGACGTGCTCAGCCGCAGTTTCCCCGTGCAGATCGCGCTCGAGAACACGGTCGTCGACGGAGCGCCGGTGCTGCGCGGCGGCATGCTCGCCCGCGCCTGGCTGCCGGTGGGACGCGCGGCGAGCGTCAAGGTCGTGCCCAAAGACGCTCTCGTGCTCGGCGGGCCCACGCCCGTCATCTTCGTGGTCGACGGCGCGAGCGCCCCCAACGCGCCGGCGGGAGGCACGGTGCGCGCGGTGCCGGTCGAACTCGGCGCCGCCGTCGGCGGCAATGTCGAGGTGCGCAGCGACATCGAGCCCGGCCGACTCGTGGTAGTCCGCGGCAACGAACGCCTGCGGCCCGGCATGGCCGTGGCGTTCGAGCAGCCGCGCAACTGACGCCCCGGCCGGCAGGAGCCGCCATGAATCTGATCGCGGCCTGCGTGGCCAGCCCCGTGAAGGTCGCCGTGGGCGTGATTCTGATCACGCTGTTCGGCATCCTCGCGATCCTCTCGATGCCGGTGCAGCTCACGCCGGAGGTGCAAATCCCGACTGCGACGGTCGAGGTTGGCTGGCGCGGCGCCAGCCCCCAGGAGATCGAGCGGGAGCTCGTGCAGGCGCTGGAAGAGCAACTGCGAACGGTGGAGGGGCTCGTCAAACTCTCCAGCTCTTCCAGTTACGGCGAGGGGTCGATCGAGCTGGAGTTTCCGGTCGGCACCGACATGTCGGAGGCGCTCGTCAAGATCAACACCCGCCTGCAGCAAATCCGCAAGTGGCCCATCGATGCCGACCGTCCCTCGCTCCGCACCACCGGCGCGAACGACCGGCCCGTGGCGTGGCTGATTCTCGGCCAGGCAGCCCCCGCTCCGGAGCGGATCAGGCAGGCTCAAGAGGAACATCCGGAACACGCTGCGAAACTGGCCCGTGTGCTCTCCGCCCGCACGCCCGACCTGGCCCTCTACCGGCTCCGGAAACTGGCCGCCGCGCACCCGGAACTCGCCGGCATCGCCCCGCCCGAACTCGACGTCGAATCGATGCGCCGCATGGCGGAGGACGAGATCGAGAGCCAGCTGGAGCGGGTCCAGGGTGTGGCGAACGCCGACCTGATCGGCGGGCGGGCCGATGAACTGCAGGTGATTGTCGATCCGCAGCTGCTGGCCGCCCGCGGCCTGACGATCGACGACCTGCGGACCGCGCTCGCCAACCAGAACCAGGACACCTCCGGGGGCGACCTGTGGGAGGGAAAACGCCGCTATCTGATCCGCACGTTGGGGCAGTTCCGTTCGCCGGAGCAGGTGGCGGGCGTGATCGTCGCCCGGCGCGACGGCAAGCCGGTCTATGTCCGCGACGTGGCCCACGTCGCGCTCGGCAAGAAGAAGCCCGATGGCCTCGTCCGCCGGTTCGGGGCCCGCAACATCGCGATCCGCGTCACACGCGAGAAGGACAAGAACGTCCTGGAGACGATGCAGCGGCTGCGGGCGGTGGTGGCGGACATCGACGCCCGGCTCGCGGCCAGGGGCCTGGGCCTGACGCTGATCTATGACGAGACGACCTACATCGACTCCGCGATCGGCCTGGTCAACGACAACATTCTCGTCGGCGGCCTCCTGACCCTCGGCACGCTCCTGATCTTCCTGCGGAACGTGCGGTCGACGCTCATCGTCGCCCTCTCCATCCCGGTGAGCGTGATGGGCACGTTTCTCGCCCTGGCCGCGTTCGACCGCACGCTGAACGTGATCAGTCTGGCGGGTATCGCTTTCGCGGTCGGCATGCTGATCGACAATTCCGTGGTCGTGCTGGAGAACATCTTCGTCCGCTGGCAGTCCGGCGAGGATCCGCGGACCGCCGCGGTTCGCGGCACGACGGAGGTGTGGGGGGCGATCGTGGCCAGCACGCTGACCAACGTCGCGGTCTTTCTGCCGGTGCTCTTCGTCCGCGGTGAAGCCGGGCAACTCTTCGGCGACATCGCGCTGGCCATCAGTGCCGCCGTGGGGCTGTCGCTGGCGGTCTCGGGACTGATGGTGCCGACCGCCGCAGCCCTTCTCCTCCGCGGCACGGGGGCCCGCGAGGCGGCGGCGGTCGCCACGGGCGGCCCTGCCGGAGCCGGTGACCTGCTCCGGCGGATCGGCAGCGGGTTCGTGGCCGGCGTCATCGGCATCAACCGCCGCCTCATGGCCGGCACCGTGCGGCCCGTGCTCGCATCGGTCGCCATCTTCGGCCTCGCGGTGCTGGCCACGTGGGCGCTGCTGCCGAAGGTGGAGTACCTCCCGGAAGGCAACCGCAACCTCGTGTTCGGCATCATGCTCCCGCCTCCCGGCTACAACATCGACGAGATGCTCGCCCTCGGTTCGATCGCCGGCGATCGGCTGCTGCCGTACTGGGACGTCGATCCGGGCACCCCGGAGGCGGCCGCGCTGGACGGCCCGATCCTGGCCGACGCCTTCTTCGTGCTCTCCCGCGGCCGCAGCATCTTCGTCGGCGCCCGGGCCCTCGAACCGCTCGACGCCGCCGCCGTCGTGCCGCTGATCCGCAAGGCGACGACGGGACTGCCCGGGACACTCACCGTCGTCAAGCAATCGAGCCTCTTCGAGCAGGGACTCGGCTCCGGACGCACCGTCGATGTCGAGATCACCGGGCCGGATCTGGTGAAACTCGTGCAACTCGGCCAGAAGGTCATGGCCGGCATGCCCGAGGCCGTGCCCGGCAGCCAGGCCTTGCCGAAACCCTCGCTCGACCTCTCGAGCCCCGAGGTGCAGCTGGTGCCGAAGTTCGAGCAGGCCGCCGACATGCAGCTCGACGCCCGCCAGCTCGGGTACATGGTCGACTGCCTCGTCGACGGCGGCTATGCGACCGACTACTTTCTCGACAACGATCGCATCGACCTCGTCATCAAGGGCGCCGACCGGTTCGTCCAGCGGACCCAGGACCTGCGGAACCTGCCCGTCGTCACGCCCGGCGGCCAGCTCGTGCCGCTGGAGAGCGTGGCGGAAGTTCGCGAGTTCTCCAGCGGGCCCGAGCAGATCCTGCATCGCGAGCGGGAGCGGGCGATCACGGTGCAGGTCAGCCCGCCGACCAAGATGCCGCTCGAGGATGCGCAGGATCGGATCCAGCGGCGGGTGATCGACCCGCTGGAAGCGGCCGGCGAACTGAACGGCGGCTACCGGATCACGCTCGGCGGCACCACCGACAAGCTGCGGAGCACGTGGCAGTCGCTGTGGTTCAATCTCCTCATCGCCGGTGTGATCACCTACCTGCTGATGGCCGCCCTCTTCGAATCCTGGGTCCACCCGGCGGTGATCATCGCCTCGCTGCCGTTGGGCAGCGTGGGCGGCCTGCTCGGTGTGGGGATCCTCAACCGCATCGGCGCCGCCTACGGCATCTATCAGCCGCTCGACGTGCTCACGATGCTCGGATTCGTGATCCTCGTGGGCACCGTGGTGAACAACCCGATCCTGATCGTCGAGCGGGCGCTGCAGCTGACGCGGGCCGGGCAGGACCCCGTGGAGGCCACGCTGGAGGCGGTCCGCAGCCGCATTCGCCCGATCTTCATGACGACCTTCACGACCGTGCTCGGCCTGCTGCCCCTGGTGATCTTTCCGGGCGCGGGCAGCGAACTCTACCGCGGCCTCGGCGCCGTGATCCTCGGCGGCATCCTTTTCTCCACCGTGATCACGCTGGTGCAGGTGCCGCTGCTGCTCGTCCTCTCGTTCCGCCTCTTCGAGCCACGTGCCGGAGGCGATCAGGCGGCCCCGCCCGAGCCGGCGTCGACTTCCGTCGTGGGCGCGTAGTCCGCGATCTCCGCGCGGCGCATCGCCAGCCAGTAGCCGGCCGAGAGCCCCGGCCAGAGGGCTGTGTTCTTGCCGTCGCCGGGCGCGTACCAGCTCGAGCACGGCAGCTGCCAGGCGCTGCCCGGCGTGCTCCGCCACACCGTGCGCGCGAACCGTTTCTGGAGCGCCTCGTTGTAGGCCCGCTGCACGTCGGCCCGCACCTCGACCACCTCCAGCCGCCGCTCGTCGATCCACCGCAGGCACTGCAGCACGTATCGCACCTGGGCCTCGATCATGAACACGATCGAGTTGTGCCCGAGGCCGCTGTTGGGGCCGACGAGCAGGAAGTGGTTCGGGTAGCCGTGCACGGCGACGCCGCGATAGGCCTCGGGCCCGTCGCGCCACTCGTCCGCCAGCGACCGCCCCCCGCGGCCCGCGACCCGCAGCGCCGCCGAAGCGTCGAAGGCCTTGAACCCGGTCCCGAAGATGAGCACGTCGGCGGGCCGCTCGACCCCGTCGGCCGTGACGATCGACTGCGGACGCACCTCCGCGATCGGCGTCGTCACCAGGTCGACGTGGGGCCGCGTCATCGTGGCATAGAAGTCGTCCGACAGCAGCATCCGCTTGCAGCCGAGCGTGTAGAACGGGTTGAGCTTGAGCCGCAGGTCCGGGTCGGCGATCACGCGTTCCTTGAAGCGGGCCGACTGCTTCTGCCCCCGCCCCATGAGCTTGGGCTTGTAGGCGAGGCCGAGGGCGATCGCCTCCCGCCGCCAATACTGCACGGCCCGCCAGGCCCGCAGGAGCCCCGGCACCGTGGCGAGGAGCACGCGGGCCGGCGCCGGCACAGGGCGGTCGCGCCGCGGCAGCACCCACGGGGGCGTGCGCTGATAGACCGTCAGCCGATCCACGCGCGACGCGATCTCGGGGATGAACTGCACGGCGCTGGCGCCGGTGCCGATCACGGCGACATGCCGCCCCGTGAGGTTCACATCGTGCCGCCAGCGGGCCGAGTGGAAGGCCGGGCCCGCGAACCGCTCGATGCCGTTCACAGCGGGAACGGCCGGCACGTGGAGCGCGCCGACGGCCGAGACCACGATGCGGGCCGTGAACGTGCGCCCGTCGGCCGCGGTCAGCCGCCAGTGCCGCGCTGCCTCGTCCCAGGCGAGATCCGTGATCGGGGTCTCGAAGGCGATGCGGCGCTGGAGATCGTGCCGGGAGGCGACGTCCTCGAGGTAGGCGAGGATTTCCGGCTGCGGGGCGTAGGTCCGCGACCAGCGCGGGTTCTGCGCGAAGGAGTAGGAATAGAGATGCGCCGGGACGTCGCAGGCGCAGCCCGGATAGGTGTTGTCACGCCAGGTGCCGCCGAGCCGCGCGGCCTTCTCGAAGATCACGAAGTCGGGGCGGCCGGCTGCCTGCAGCTTGATCGCCATGCATAGGCCGGCGAAGCCCGCGCCGAGGATCGCGACCTCCACGTGGCCGCCGGGGGCGAGGGGCGGCCCCGTCCCGACGGCCGGCCCGGTGACGACAGTCGCGCATGTCATGCCGCCAGCCTGACGCCTGCGCCGCGAACCGGCAATCCCGGCTTCGGCCGGCGTCGGCGGCCCGCCTGCGGGAGCCTCATAGCAGGGCGCTGGCCAGGTCGGCGAGGGCCGACCGCTCCCCCTTCTCCAGGGTCACGTGGGCGTAGATCGGCTGCCCGACCATGCGGTTGATGAGGTAGCTCAATCCGTTGGAGAGCGAGTCGAGGTAGGGCTGGTCGATCTGGCGAATGTCTCCGGTGAGCACGATCTTCGTCCCCTCGCCGGCCCGGGTGATGATCGTCTTCACCTCGTGCGGCGTGAGGTTCTGGGCTTCGTCCACGATGAAGAAGATCCGCTGCAGGCTGCGGCCGCGGATGTAGGCCAGCGGCGTGACGAGCAGCTTCTCCGACTCCCGCATCTTGACGATCTGCTGGGCGGCGTGCGTCTCCTCGCCGAGCTGGTGACGGATCACGGTGAGGTTGTCGTAGAGCGGCTGCATGTAGGGGTCGAGCTTCTCCCCCACGTCGCCCGGCAGGAAGCCGAGATCACGATTCGACAGCGGCACCACCGGCCGTGCGAGGAGGATCTGGCGGTACTTCTGCCGCACTTCCAGGGCCGCCGCCAGGGCCAAGAGCGTCTTGCCCGTGCCGGCGGTTCCCGAGAGCGTCACCAGCCGCACGTCGTCGTTGAGCAGCGCCCGCAGGGCGAACGATTGCTCGGCGTTGCGGGGCGCGATGCCGTAGCAGACCGCCTTTTCGACCCGCACGAACGTACGGTCTGCCGCCCGATAGGTGGCGAGCACCGACCGGCTGCCGTCGCGGAGGATGAAGTTCTCGTTCGGCAACGGCCGCTCGATGAACGGCAGCTCGTCGGCGGGCACGGCACCGCCATCGGCGTAGAACCGGGCGATGGCCTCGGCCGGAGCCCCGTCCACGACCCGCTTGCCCGTGTAGAGCTTGTCGAAACTCTCGACCTTGTCGCTCGTGTAGTCCTGGGCGGGCAGGCCGACCGCCTTGGCCTTCATCCGCAGGTTCGTGTCCTTGGAAACGAGGATCACCGGGCGGGGCCGCAGCTCCTCCTGCAACGCCACCGCCGTCCGCAGGATGCGGTGATCGGGACCGTCGTGCAGGAGCGCCTCCCGCAAACGGCGCACGGTCGGCCCGTCGTCGGCGCCGGCACCGATGATCACGCGAATCGATCCCAGCCCGTCGCCCAGCGGGCAGCCGCCCGGGGCGAGCACGTCGCCGGTGAGCGCGTCGAGCCGGCGGAGGAACTCGCGGGCCTGGAAGTTGATGTCCTCGTTGCCGCGCTTGAACTTGTCGAGCTCCTCGAGCACCGTGATCGGCACGGCGACGTCGTTGTCGGCGAAGTTTCGGATGCAGCCGCTGTCGTGGAGGATGACGTTCGTGTCGAGCACGAAGAGCTTCGGCTGGGCATCCGTCATGGTCGGCTCCCGGGAGGCACGGCTGGCGATCGCCCGGATCGTACCGCCGCCCGGCCTGCCACGACGATGTCGATTCGCGGCCGACTCGCCGCCGCGACCGTGAGGCTTGTGTGAGCGAGGTCCGGGTCAGCCGCGGGTCCAGCCGCCGTCGATGAACCGCCAGGGGCGGCCCAGTGGGGGCGGGTCGCGCAACACCTCGGGGAGTCGCGACGCCGACACGCCGTCGTAGCAGACGCGGCGGGCGAAGCGGAGCATCGTCCAGGGGAAACCGACGGCCGAAAAGAACGGCGGCCCGGCCGATGGCCACGGCCCGCCGTGCTGCATCGCCGGCACGACGGCCAGGCCGGTCGGCATCCGGTTCTCGATCACGCGGCCGGCGCGGGCGACGAGCCGCGGGCCGACCTCCGCGAAGGCCGCGTCGTCGGCACCGCTGTGGGCGAGATAGACGCTCGCCCCGAGGGCGCCACCCACACAGTCAACGGCGTCGCACAACTCCGCGAGCGACCCGCAACGCACGAGCACGGTCGCATTGCCGAAGGCCTCGACGACGAGCCCCGCGGGATCCGCGATCATCTCCGCGGCCGTCACCTCGAGCAGCGTCGGCGTGTGCGTGCAAGGGCCGGCGGCCGGGGCCGGGCCGGCCTCGTCGCCGACGCGCAGTCGCGCGCCCGCCGATCGCAGCCGGCCGATCGCCGCCCGGAGCCGGTCGCGGCCGGTCGGCCCGAGGAGCACCTGCGGGCCGATCCCGGCAAACGCGGCCGCGACCGCCGCCCCGAACGTCTCCCCGGCCGCGTCGTTGATGAAGAACGCCAGCCCGGGCTTCGTGCAGAACTGGCCGGCCGACCCGGTGACACTGGCGGTGAGTTCGCCGGCGATCTCGGCACCGCGCTCCGCGAGCGCCCCCGGCAGGAACACGACGGGGTTCACGCTGCCCATCTCCACCCAGATCACGCGCCCGGCGGCAGTGGCCGCGGCGAACAGTCTCTGTCCCGCCTCGCGACCGCCGGTGAAGCCCGTCGCTCCGACCCGCGGGTCGGCGACCAGCCGCTCACCGTCGGCCGGCGACACGCCGTGGAGCAGTTGCACCGTGGCCGGTGGCAGGCCGACCTCACGCACGGCCTCGTGCGCCTCGCGGGCCGCGAGCAGTGAGACGGACGGGCAGCCGGGGTGGGCCTTGGCGATCACGGGATTCCCGGCGGCGATCGCCGCGGCGAAGTCGCCGCCAGTGACGGCGCCGTAGGCGAGCGGAAAATTGGCCGGCGGAAACACCGCCACCGGCCCGAGGCCCACGGCCATGGAGCGTACGTTCTTGGCCGTGTCGATCATCGCCATTCGCCAGGTCTGCTCGCGGGCGGCGGCGGCGGCCTGCCGCAACTGGTCGAGCGTGCGCGGCAGTTCGACGTCCGCCAGCCGCGGCCGGACCGCGAGCCCCGTCTCGGATTGAGCGGTAGCGACAAGCTCCTCGGCCCGTGCCTCGAGCCGCAAGGCATAGCGATCCAGAAACCGCGCGAGCGACTCGACGGGCAGCCGGGCGAGATCCCGCGCGGCGTGAGTCGCGGCGTCGAGCGCCTCGTCGACGTCGGCCCAGCCGCTCACCGGCCAGACGTCATCGCGAGTCGCACCGGTCGCCGGATCGACGGCGCGAAAGGAGTCGACGACGGCGGCGGGCCGCCACCGCCCGTTCACGAGCACCGGCTGCGGCGGATCGTGGCGTGCGTTTGGCATGGATGAAAGGTCACGAGGGTTCCCGCCGGCCGGCGAGACCGTGATGGTCACGTGGAAATGAACGCTTCCTGCCGCTCACGCACCGTACGCATCATACGCCGTCTTCAGCACGAGAGCGGCGACCACCGCGATGAACACCGCCCGGACGAAGCCCGCGCCGTGTTTGAGCGCGAGCCGGGATCCCGCCCAACTGCCCACGACATTGGCCGCGGCCATCGGCACCGCCAGCCCCCACCACACGTTGCCGGTCGCGCCGAATGCCGCCAGCGCACCGAGGTTGGTGGCGGCGTTGAGAATCTTCGCGCAGGCGACGGCGTGCAGGAAGTCGAAGCCGAGGACGCGGACGAAGAGGTGGATGAGGAAACTGCCCGTGCCCGGCCCGAAGAAGCCGTCGTACAGGCCCAGCCCGCCCGCGATCGCGGTGCCGAGTGCCGCCTCGTGACGGGCCGCGTGCCGCGGGGCATGCACGAGGCCGGCGCCGTTGGCGAGCAGCGCGTGGAGCAGGACCGCGCCGAGCATCACCGGCAGGAGCGGCCGCAGCCAGTCGCTCGACACGAGTGTCACCAGCCACGCGCCCCCGAGTCCGCCGGCCACGGCTGCGGCCAGCGCGGGCACGAGCATGCCCCAGGGCAGCCGAATCTGCCGACCGTACGACGCCGCGGCCTGGATCGTGCCGCAGACCATCGCCGCCTTGTTGGTGCCGAAGAGCGTGGCCGGTGCCGCCTGTGGAAAGAGGGCGAGAAGTATCGGGATCGACACGAGCCCGCCACCACCGGCGATCGAGTTGACGAATCCCGCCGCGGCCGAAGCGAGCGTGGCAGCGACGACGAGCGGGTCTGGCGTCATGCAGCAGGTCGCGCGGCCTTCACGAGCGCAGGCCCGTCGCCGTCTCCTGCGGCCGCCACTCGCCGCACCAATCCCGCTTGTCGGTGTGCGGCCAGAGGCCCACGTGCACGAGCTTGTCGTCGTGGATCGTCGGCAGCATGGGCGGCATCCGGCGGCACTGCCCCCAGCCGGTCTCGCTGGCGGCGGCCGCTTCGGGCCGCCAGAAGGCGCACGTGCCGCAGGCCTGGGCCGACTCTGCGGGAATAGCTTGGCTTTCCATGACCCGCCAGTCTACCGTGAGCCATGAGCGGCTAGCAGCAGTTCGTGCCGTCCACCTTGCACTTCTCCGGTGCCAGGCAGGCCGTGTGCTTCGTGCCGAGATAGAAGAGCAGCCCGGAGGGCGTGACCTCCATGCCGCCGATCGGGTACTGGGAAATCACCGCGTCCTCGTACTCCACCTCCACGGGCAGGTCTTCCGACTCGAGCAGCGGGCCGGCGACCCGCATGATCGTCGCCAGTTTCTCCGTCTCGAGCCGGTGGTCGACGTCGTGCGCGACCCAGACCTGCAGCACGCAGGCCGCCGTCGAGCGGACGGTGCCGCCGCAGTCGATGAAGTCCTTGCGGACCCTGCCGACCTCGGTGATGTGATAGTGCGCGGGGACGAACGAGTTGTCCGGCAGCATCCAGTGCATCTTCATGCCGGGATGGGCCTCGAGCGCACGGCAGAAGTCTTTCACGGTCATCGGCGTCTCCTCATGGCACGGACGGCAACGTGGCGAGCCGTTCCACCCGCCCGGCCCCGTGGATGCGGGCGAACGCCTCGGCCATCTGGCTGCGGTTCGAGTTCTCCACGCACACGAAAAGCACGCGATTCACGGGCAGCCTCCATCCGCGACTCCACCACAGCAGCCGGCCGGTTGCACGCACCGGCACACGGCCACGCCGGCCATGGCGCCCACGATCGGCGCGACGACATACAACCAGAGGTGTTCGAGCCGCATCGCCACGAGCGCCGGCGCCAACGACCGGGCGGGATTCATCGACGCGCCGCTGACCGGGCCCGCGAACATCGCCTCGAGCGCGATCACGGCGCCGATCGCCACGCCCGCGATCAATCCCTTCTCCTTGGCGCCGACCGACACGCTCAAGATCACGAACATCAGGATCAGCGTCAGCAGAAACTCCATCATGAACGACTGCAGGGCTGCACCGCTCGGCTCCGTGACGCCGAGCGTGAGGCTCGCGGGAAACATCGACCGCAGCACGAGGCTGGCGCCGACCGCCCCCGCACACTGGGCGAGGATGTAGGGAACCACCATCCGCCCGGCGAGGCGGCGGGCGACGAAGAAGCCCAGCGTGACGGCCGGATTGAGGTGGCATCCCGACACGTCGCCGAGCGCGTAGATCATGGCCAGCACGATCAGCCCGAACGTGATCGCGACGCCGACGTGGGTGATCGTCCCGCCGCTCGCGTCGTTGACGACGATCGCGCCCGTGCCGGCGAAAACCAGGGCGAACGTGCCAAAGGCTTCCGCAGCCACCCTGCGTCCGAATGTCTCTGCCGCCGGCTTGCTCATAACGCGGGAAGTGTACGGGCACCGCCCGGCCAGTGTCTGACAAAAACAAAAAACCCCCGCGAAGCCCGACCATTCGGGCACTTCGCGAGGGTCTTCTGTTGAGAGGCTCCGGTCGGAGTCGAACCGACGATGGCGGATTTGCAATCCGCTGCCTTAGCCACTTGGCTACGGAGCCGTGTTTCGAGATTTACGCTACGGCAGATTGGGCTGCTTGGTCAAGTTGTGCGCGTCGCAGAGACGCTGCCGGTGGTGCCGCGAATCGTGGTCCTACCGGTCACGCCTAGGAATCGGCCAATGGAGGCCCCGGGCTTCAATCCGTTCCTTCTCCGGGCGCCGCGGCCGGGCTTTGGTCGGCGGCCGCCCGTGCCGATATAGTCTGCGGCACCGGCAGCGCTTTCCCACCTTTCCCCCGCGGTCGAGCGGGCGGTCCAGATCCCCGGAGTTCTTCGAGCATGACCCAGCAGGCGACGTGCGACATCGGACTGATCGGCTTGGCAGTCATGGGCGAAAACCTCGCCCTCAACATCGCCAGCCGCGGCTCCTCCATCGCCGTCTACAACCGCACCACGAGTGTCACCGACGCCTTCACGTCGGGCCGCGGCAAACTCCCCAACGTCGTCGGCTGCCACACGCTGCCGGATCTCGTCGCGGCCCTGAAACCGCCGCGCAAGGTGATGATGATGGTCAAGGCTGGGCCGGCCGTCGATGACCTCATCAAGACGCTCACCCCCCTGCTCTCCAAAGGCGACGTGCTCATCGACGGTGGGAACACGCTGCCCTCCGACACCGACCGCCGCACCCGCGAGGTCGAGGCCGCGGGGCTGCTCTACATCGGCACGGGAGTCTCCGGAGGCGAGGAGGGCGCCCTCAAGGGCCCCAGCCTGATGCCCGGCGGTTCACCGGCCGCCTGGCCGCTCGTGAAGCCGATCTTCCAGGCCATCGCCGCGAAGGTGGGCCCCAAGGGCGACATCCCCTGCTGCGATTGGGTGGGGCCGCGTGGCGCCGGCAACTACGTGAAGATGGTGCACAACGGCATCGAGTACGGCGACATGCAGCTCATCTGCGAGGCCTACTGGCTGCTCAAGCACGGCGCCGGCCTCACGAATCCCGAACTTGCGCAGGTGTTCGCCGAGTGGAACCGGGGCGACCTCGACAGCTACCTGATCGAGATCACCCGCGACATCTTCACCGCGAAGGACCCCGACACGGGCGGCTATCTCGTGGACCTGATCCTCGACAAGGCCGGCGCCAAGGGGACGGGCAAGTGGATGAGCCAGCTGGCCCTCGACCTCGGCGTGCCGAGCACGCTGGTCACCGAGGCGGTCTACGCGCGGTGCCTGTCGGCGCTGAAATCGGAACGCGTCCGTGCCAGCGGCGTGCTGAAAGGGCCCGACCTCGCCAGCCACGACCGGCCGGCCGAGTTCATCGACCAGGTGCGGCAGGCGCTCTACGCCTCGAAGATCGCCAGCTACGCCCAGGGCTTCGTGCAACTCGCCGCCGCCGCCAGGGAGCAGGACTGGCCGCTCGACTACGCGTCGATCGCCATGATGTGGCGCGGCGGCTGCATCATCCGCGCCCGGTTCCTGGAGCGGATCGCCGAGGCCTACCGGGCCCAGCCGAATCTCGAGAACCTCATGCTCGCCCCCTACTTCACCGACGCCCTCGCCACGGCGCAGAAGGCCTGGCGGCACGTCGTCGCCACGGCCGCCACGATCGGCGTGCCGGTGCCGGCCTTCATGACCGCCCTGGCCTACTACGACGGCTACCGCCACGCCACCCTGCCGGCCAACCTCCTGCAGGCCCAGCGCGACTACTTCGGGGCCCACACCTACGAGCGGACCGACAAGCCGGGCACGTTCCATTCCGAATGGCTCGACCTCCGCAAGCCCGTGACCTGACGAGGAACCAAACCATGGCCGACGGCTTCCTGGAGAACCTCTTTAGCTTGAAGGGCCGCACGGCCGTGGTCGTGGGGGGCACCGGCGTGCTCGGCGGCGCCCTCGCCGACGGCCTCGCCGCCGCGGGCGCGTTCGTGGTCGTGGCCGGCCGGGGCGCCGACCGGGGCGCGGCCCGGGTCGAGGCCATTCGCGCCGCCGGCGGCGATGGCACGTTCGTGAGTGTGGACGCCTGCGACCGGGAGAGCGTCGCGGCGCTGCTCGCCGCCACCGTCGCCGCCCGCGGCCGGGCCGACATCCTCGTCAACTGCGCCGGTGTGAACTCCGCGGTGCCCTACTTCGACATCCCCGACGAGGATTTCGCGAAGATCATCGACACGAACCTGAAGAGCACGCACCTCGGCTGCCAGATCTTCGGGGCCCACATGGCCGGCCTCGGCGGCGGCGCGATCCTCAACATCGGCAGCGTGTCGGCCGACAAGCCGCTCTCGAAGGTCTTCATCTACTCGGCCTCGAAGGCGGCGGTGGTGAACTACACGAAGAACGTGGCCCGCGAACTGGCCCCGCAGGGCGTGCGTGTGAACGTCCTCTGCCCGGGCTTCTTCCCGGCCGAGCAGAACCGCAAGATCCTCTCGCCCGAGCGAACGGCCACGATCATGGGTAAGACGCCGATGGCCCGCTTCGGCACACCCGACGAGCTCGTGGGCGCGGCGATCCTCCTCTGCGCCCCGGTGGCGGGCAGCTTCATCACCGGCGCCGAGATCTACGTCGACGGCGGCTTCACGGGCATGAGCATATGACCTCGCGTCAGCGAGGTCATATGCATCATTGACCGACAGGACCTGAATCCGACGCATGACTGGGCAGGCGCGGGGCGGCCCGTGCCCCGGGAGCCGGCGTATGCTGACAAGCGAAGCCAGGATGGCGAAGCGCCGTCAGCATCCGAGTGAGCGAAGGTCAGGATGACCGCAGCGAGCGTCCGGCGACGGGGCATGGGCCGCCCCACGCCGGGTTGGGCGAGTGAACGCTCGCCTTCAGCCTGTGACGCGTGAGACGGTACACTCGTGCTACCATGCCGCACACCATCGTGATCTTCGGCGCCTCCGGCGACCTCACGAGCCGCAAGCTCGTGCCGGCCCTCTACAATCTCACCCGGGCCGGATCCCTCCCGCCCGACACGCGGATCGTCGGCTTCTCGCGGACGCCGATGAGCGACGCCGAGTGGCGGGCGAGCCTCCGCGACACCACCGCGAAGCACTGCGACTGCGGACCGCTCGACGACGCGTCGTGGAACGCCTTCGCCGCGCGGATCCACTACCAGCCGGGCGACATCGGCAATTCGGACGATTTCCGCCGGCTCGCAGCCCGGCTCGACCAGCTCGAGGCGGCCGCGGAGGCGACACGGGTCTATTACCTCGCCACCGCGCCGCAGTTTTACGAGCCCGTGGTCACGGCCCTCGGGGCGCACGGCATGGCCGCCCAGACCCACGGCCCGCGGCGGATCGTCGTCGAGAAGCCGTTCGGCACCGACCTGGCCACGGCCCGCGACCTCAACACCCACCTGCACTCCGTGTTCCGCGAGAGCCAGGTGTTCCGCATCGACCACTACCTGGGCAAGGAGTCGGTGCAGAACATCCTCGCCCTGCGGTTCGCCAACACGATCTTCGAGCCGGTCTGGAACCGTCGCTACATCGACCACGTGCAGATCACGGTGGCCGAGGAGGTGTTGGTCGGCCGTCGCGGGGCCTACTACGACACGGCCGGCGTGCTGCGGGACATGTTCCAAAACCACCTCCTGCAACTGCTGATGGTGACGGCCATGGAGGCGCCGGTCCGGTTCGAGGCCACGGCCGTCCGCAACGAGAAGGTCAAGGTGCTGGAGGCGATCCGGCCGCTCGACCCCGGCGAGGTGGCGGGGGCGAGCGTCCGCGGACAGTACCGCGGCTACCTCGCCGAGCCGGGCGTGCCGCCGCACAGCCGCACGGCCACGTTCGGCGCCGTGCGGCTGGAGATCGACAACTGGCGGTGGCAGGGCGTGCCCTTCTATCTGCGCAGCGGCAAGGCCATGAGCTGCCGCACCACGCAGATCGTGATCGGCTTCCGCCAGCCGCCGCTGGAGCTCTTCGCCACCGGCCGACGGACGTTTCACCGCGAGGCCAACCGGCTCGTGATCCAGATCCAGCCCGCCGAGGGCATCCAGCTGCACTTCCACACGAAGGTGCCCGGCGAAGGCATGCGGCTGCGGCTCACGGACCTGGAGTTCAGCTACTCGCGCGAGTTCGAGGGCCGGCTGCCCGAGGCCTACGAGCCGCTCCTGCTCGACGTGCTCGACGGCGACGCCAGCCTCTTCGCGCGGGCCGACGAGGTGGAGAAGTCGTGGGAGATCATCGACCCGTTCGTGCAGGCCTGGGCCTCCGCCGACATGCCGCCACCGGAGTCGTACGAGCCGGGCGTGTGGGGCCCGATGGCGAGCGTCGAGTGGATGGCGGCCCAGGGGCGGACGTGGTTCGACATGTGCCCGGTGCTGACGTGAGCGAGGCGGCAGCCGCTGTCCGGCGTGGCCCGGTCATCGGCACCGTGGCCCTCGAATCGCCCGTCGTGCAGGCCGCCCTCTCGGGCTACAGCGACCGGGCGATGCGGGTGCTCGCCCGCCGCCACGGCGCGGCCTACGCCCTCGGCGAGGTGCTGCTCGACCGGTTCGTGATGGAGGCGGGTCGCAGCCCGCGCAACTCCGCCCGCCTCGCAGTGGCCGCCGCGGAACATCCGGTCGGCGGCCAGCTGATGGGTGCGAACCCCGACGACTTCCCCCCGGCCGCGCGGCGGCTCGTGGAGGAGGGCTACGATGTCATCGACATCAACTTCGGCTGCCCCGTGAAGAAGGTCCTCGGCCGCTGCCGCGGCGGCTACCTGCTCTCGCAGCCGGACACGGCCCTGGAGATCGTGGCGAAAGTCCGCGACGCCGTGCCGCCGCACGTGCCCGTGACGCTCAAGATGCGGCGCGGCCTCGACGACTCGACCGCCAGCCGCGACAACTTCTGGACGATCTTCGACGGCGCGTTCGCCCGCGGGGCGGCGGCGATCACCGTCCACGGCCGGACCGTGCAGCAGAAGTACGTCGGCCCGAGCGACTGGGAGTTTCTCGCGGCGGTGAAGCGGCACGCGGGCGATCGCACCGTGATCGGCTCGGGCGACCTGTTCTCGGCGGCGGCCTGCGTAGCGATGCTCGAGCGTACGGGCGTGGACGGCGTGAGCATCGCCCGCGGCGCGATCGGCAATCCGTGGATTTTCCGCCAGACCCTCGCCCTGCTGGCCGGCGAGCCGCCGCAGCCGCCACCCACGATCCACGAGCAGCGGGAGGTGCTCCGCGAGCACTGGGCCCTCTCCATGGAGCTCCACGGCGAGGCGGTGGCCGGCCGCAGCATGCGGAAGTTCGCGATCAAGTATGCCCGCGTCCACCCCGACCACCTCGCCGTCCGCGACGCCTTCATCGCCGTGAAGGTCAACGCCGACTGGCAGACCGTCCTCGACCGTTTTTATGCAGCCGACGGCCCCGGCCGCGACCCCGCAGCCGACGTGGACGAAGTGACCGATTGCGAAGGCTGAAGCCGACGACGTGACGTCGTCCCGACGATCCTGAGCGTTGAACTCCTGTACGGGCAGGCACGGGGATCGGCGTGAGGATGCGGAGCGTGGCGTGCGGCCGCCAGCGACGCAACTCATGCCGTCCCCGAGCCGGGTTGGGCGAGACGACCGAACGACAGTGATGTCGTCCCGGAGCGGATCCGGGTACAACTCTCGATCTGATCCACAGGCCCAGGAACTCAAATCCCATGTCGACCCCCGAACTGCACGCCGTCGTCGTCTCCACCGCCCTCAAGCCGGCGAGCAAGACGCGGACCGCCGCCGACACGATCGCCGCCAGGCTCGCGGCCGAGGGGCTGTCGGTGGACCTGATCGACCTGGCGACCGAGCCGCTGCCCGCGTGCGACGGCTTCGCCTGCTACCAGGACGAGCGGGTGCACGTCATGACCCGCCGCGTGCGGGCGGCCGACCTGATCGCGATGTGCTTCCCGGTCTACAACTACCAGCCCAATGCGGCGGCGAAGAACTTCATCGAGGTCACCAACGACGCCTGGAAGGACAAGGTCGTGACGTTCGTGGCCAACGCCGGCGGCGACCGCTCGTTTCTCGCCCCCCTGCCCCTGGCCAACGCGCTGATGGTGGACCACCGCTGCGTGATCGTGCCGCAGTTCCTCTACCTGCCGCCGAACGCCTTCGACGCGGCGGGCAAGGTCGCCCTCGACGGCCTCACGGCCGAACTCTTCGACCAGCAGATCGCGGCCGCGATCCGCCTCGCCCGCGCCTGGGCGTCCCGCGGCCGCACGTCGACGTAAGCCGCGTCACCGCGGATCGGTGACCACACCCGCGAAGAGCACCGCCCCGGTGCCCTGGTGCACGACGGCCCAGGCGAACGGCCGGTCGGCCCGCACCTCGAGCGGTTCCTCCTGCGGCGGCAGGGCGCTGCGGACGCCGATCACCACGCCCGTCGCGGCAGCAGCCTCGGTCCCCTCCTCGCTCACGTCCACGAAGCCCTCGTGGACGACAGCCGACACGAACAGGTCGCGGGTGCCGTCGATGCCGGAGAAGTCGGCGACGCCGGCCGCGAAGGCCTTCTTCATGCCCATGGACGCGAGCGCCGCGTTGAGCGAGAGCGGCTTGCGGGCCGTCCACTTGGGCATTGCCAGGTTCACCTGCCGCGGCCGCAGCGTGCCCGCCTGCTGCCAGCCCGCGACCGACTTCCCGTCGAGGCCGCCAAGGACCGCCGCCAGGCCGTCCACGGCGTCGGGCACGATCAACAGCATCGCCAGCTGCCCGCCGGCATACGGGATCTCACAGACCGTCGCGGCCTTGCCGCCTTCACCGACGTTCCCCGCCGCCAGCCGCGCCGAGCGGTGCATGAAGGGCACGGTGGCCGTCGTGCCAGGAGTGAGCGTAAACGGCTCGGGCGCGGTGGCGGCCTTCTCGAACGGCGTCGCCCAGGCGGCCTTCATATACACGGCGTTCGTGAGCACGAGCCGCGTGAGTGGCGAGAGGACACCCGGCTTGAGCAACTCGTCGATCTTCTTCGCCGTGTGGTCGCTCACCCAGCCGTTGATCTCCTGCCGCGCCGCCTCCGTCGCCCCGACGAAGTCCAAGCTCCCAGCCCTGGCACCGTACTTGGCATCCAGAAGCCCGACGAACTCGCTCTCGA
>Ga0315900_10004439_pt1 | contig 19774 bp, 27 predicted proteins | sample LakEriMetagenome_FD_203521 | JGI IMG/M metagenome (GOLD analysis project Ga0315900, IMG submission 203521) | Freshwater fungal communities from buoy surface, Lake Erie, Ohio, United States - Buoy 12 MA114 | ecosystem: Environmental > Aquatic > Freshwater > Lake > Lake biofilm | place: USA: Lake...
TTTCCCTTTCTGATGCTAAAGTGCGACCAGTTCGGGAGCCGACGATAGCTGTAATGCCACTTATCATTGGTCCGGGAGCCAACCTGTGGGACTCTCTGAAAGCAAAGATGCTACCTGTCGCAAACGAGGCTTTTAAGACGGAACGGGTGCTGAGCGGATTCAAGGTCATTGACTATAACCAGGTCATTTCGACCTTGAATGCCAATTCGATACGACTGCAGCGAGAGGAGGATGTGCACGTCGTGGCACTACATCGAGCTGCTGAAAAGTTGGGAGCCCGGTTTGTTGTCTGCGCGTATTTAATTGAGTCAGAACAAGCTGAGGCTTCTTTTGATAATTCAGGGAGTGCTTGGGTTCGGGTGTGGCTTTATGACTCTGAGACTAGGCAGTTTGTCGTTCGTGCAGGATCGGACACGCGAACAGCTAAGGATTGGGCTGCTGACGGCAGCGAACTTCGGATGCGAGCCGTGCGTAGGGCAATAGCTGCTGTCATCGAGCCACATATGAAGGACATCGTATCGCGATGATTCACAAGGTGGATAGCAGCCGTTGCGCCAACCCCACCTCATCCGTCTAAGCTTGTGATATGAAGCCCACTGCGCTGCTTCTCGCCCTCGCCTTCGGCGTCGCCGTCATCCCGTCCGTCTCCCACACGGCGCCCGCCGAGCCTCTCAGCCGCAATGTCATCCAGAACGGCCTGGTGAAGGGTTACGACACCGACACCATGAAGGAGGTGCTGGAGAGCATCAAAGTGGAGGTCGAAGAGGACGACGAAGTCGGTGGCCTGGTCTTTAAGCACGCCGACTGGGAGGGCAAGGTCTTTGCCTACAACGAAGACGGCGAGATCCTGGACCTGGGCGACCCGGATGCCACGTTCTGCATGATGCAGGTAGGCAAGGCGATTGATGAAGACGACATGGACTTGTCTGCGATCAACCAGTTCAACTGGGATTCACACTGGGTGCGCGCCTACTACAACGATGAGAGCGAGATCTTCGTCGAGATGGACATTGAACTCAGCGGCGGCATGACCCAGGCCAACCTGAAGCGGACGGCCCAGAACTTCATCGAGGCGGTGGACTCGGCCGAAGCCTCCTTTTTCGGCGAATAACCTCCCGCCCTCATAAAAAACTCCCGCACGGGCAAGACGCCCGGCGGGAGTGAGAAGCGAGAAGCAAAAGCTGCTTACGGCTCGATGAACGACGGGGTCCAGCCCTTCACTTGCACCGACGAACCACCCTGCGTGGCCGGCGGCCAGTTCAGGAAGCCCGCGCCGCTGATGGTCGGGTGGGGCAGGCACTGGTTGGAGGAGTTGCCCCAGGCCGTCTTGCGCCACTTCACGTGGCCGTCCAGGTAGGCGATGGTGGTGCCATCGTTGTTGCCCCCCATGGGCGCGCGGCCGTTGCCGTCGCCAATCCAGCCACCTTCGGGGCAGGCCTGGGTGCGGCTGTAGAGTTCGTCCAGCTCGTCGCCTTCGATTTCGGAGTCCGTGGCCTCCAGGATGAAGAAGGATTCCGAGGGGGCTTCCCAGCTCGTCATCACCGGGCCTTCGTCGGCAATGTGCTCGTTGTAGGCGTAGGTGGCGTAATAGGCAAACGCCGGGCGACCTTCCGAATCGACCGTGCGGGTGAGACCCCACGAAACATCCCAGCCCTGGGCTTCGGCGAAGGTGACGCGCGGGTTGCTGCCGGATTCACTGAGGTACTGCAGCTTGGGCGACGGCGCGTTTTGGCCCACAAAGATGCCCTGCTTGCCCGTGATGTGGCTGCCCGGCTTCTGCTTGATGTACGGCGTGAAGTGGAACATCCAGTACCAGCTACCGTTGCTGATGGTGCGGCCATTCCAGATGCCGCCGTTGGCCGGCAGGGTGTCATCGTAGTCGGCGGCGTACATCATGCCCGCCAGGCCGATCTGCTTGAGGTTGCTGACGTTGCCCGCCTGCTTGGCCGCTTGCTTGGCCTTGGCAAACACGGGGAAGAGGATGGCAGCCAGGATGGCGATGATCGCAATCACCACCAGAAGTTCGATGAGAGTAAACGCGCGGCGCACACGGCTAATCTGAGCGCGGAATGTTAAGAAAACTTCATGGCGAGGTTAAGGCTGTGTTAACTCCGCTTTAACAACTCAAAACCGGGAGTAATGCCGGGCTAGGCGGGCGGAGGCGCTTCGCCGGGCAGGGCAAAGCGGCCGTATTCGTCGTCGGGCTCCACGTGCACCATCACTTTAGCAATGAGGGGAAGCTCGTCCCGCACCCGCTCGTGCACCGCGTGGGCCAGGTCGTGGCCCTCCCGCACGGTCAGGTCGCCATCCACCAGGATGTCGAGATCCACAAAGTAATCGAACCCGTGCCGCCGCACCCAGCAGCGGTGGGTGCCCCGCACCCCCGGCACCTGCGCGGCCACCCGGCGCACATCCTCGCCCAGCTCTTGGTAGGGCACGGCATCGGTCAGGTCTTCCCACGCCGAGCGGAGGAGCAACGTGCCATTGACGGCAATGACCGCCGCCGCCACCAAGGAAGCCCAGTCATCGGCCGTGGCGTAGGACGGGCCGCCGATGAGGGCGATGGAGATGCCCACAAACGCCGCCGCCGAAGTGAGCGCGTCGCTCTGGTGGTGCCAAGCATCGGCCTTCACGGATTGGCTGTCCACGGCTTCGCCCACCCGGTGCGTGCGGCGCGCCAGCAGAAACTTGACCAGCATCACGCCCAGCAGCACGGCCAGGGTGTAGGGCGCGGGCACGGCGTGGGGGGTGCGGATTTCGTGAATGCTGGTGACGGTGATGCCCACGGCGGCGGCCAGCAAAAGGAGCGAGATGCCGGCGGCGGCCACCGTCTCGGCGCGGCCCCGGCCGTAGGGGTGCTGGCTGGTGGCGGGGCGGCGAGCGACCTTGAGCCCCAGCAGCACAAAGAGACTGCCGAAGACATCGGTGGTGCTTTCAATCGCGTCGGCGATGAGCGCTTGCGAGTTCCCCAGCACCCCGGCCACCCCCTTGATGAGGGCCAGGGTGCCGTTGGTGAGGATGCCCAGCCACGTGGCCTGCCGGGCTTGCTCCAGGCGCTGGCTCCGGTCTCGCTGCATCCGCTTGATGTTACTTCGCGAGGTTACTCCGCGATGAGTTCGATGAAGCGCGCAGCGGCCGGGGGATGCTTGAAGAAGAACAGCGACGGCTCGATGAGTTCCAGTTCGCTGATGCACCACTGGCCCTGGGCGTCCTCCATCAGGTCCAGGCGGGCGTAGAGCGGGGTTTGCGGGAGGGTGGCGAGCACGCGCTGCCACAGCTCGGTTTCGGCGGGGGTGGCGGTGTCGGGGCCGGTCACGGATTCGTCGTCTTCGTCGAACCGGGGCATCTTGATGACGACGTGGCTGGGTTCGCCGCCCAGGCAGACGATGGACCGCTCGCCCACCGTGCGCACGCTGGGGAAGAACGGCTGCACCATCAGCGGGCGCTGGGCCAGGATTTCGTTGGCGAATTCTTGGGCTTCGTCTTGTTGGTCTTGATGGAAGAGGCGGGTGAGCTCGCTGCCAGCCGAGATGGCGGGCTTGAGCACAAACTGCGGCCAGCCCTGCGTGAGGTCGGGCAGGTGAACGGTGGCGCGGCGGTCCGCCCAGCGGGTGGGGACCACGGGCAGGCCGTGCCGCTCCAGGTCTTGCAGGTAGCGCTTGTCGAGGTTATTGGCCACCATGTCGGCGGGGTTTTGCAGGGTGCCGAGCGGGGCGATGCGGGCCAGCCAGGCGCGGAATTCGTCCACCCGCCCGGGGTAATCCCAGCAGGAGCGGAGGATGATGCGGTCGTAGTCGGCCCATTGGATGGTGGGGTCATCCCAGGCGGCCATGGCGGCCTGGTGTCCCGCGGCCTGGGCGGCGGCGAGGAAGATGGGCTCGTCGTGGTCGGGTTCGGGGAGCGACAGGCAGGTGACGAAGGCAATCCGCACGGTTCATGCTAGCGCATGGGAGTTCTGGGACGTCGTTCTGAGGCCCATGTGTTTGAACTCAAGGGCTTCACGGTTGGGCTTCGGAACTATCCCGAGGGAGAATCGAGGTTCGATCTGAACCCAAAGATGAATGTCCAGTAGCTCAGCAAAATCAGAATGTTAAGAGCATATAGGATGTAAAAGCCCCTCCGAAACCCTATCGGTTGCTGGTCAATGATTTGCCTCCTGAATAGGCCCCAAATGATAACGGCAAGATTGCCCAATTGCGCGGCATACCACATGACGACACCAGGGACCGCCCACGAATCTTTCCCTAAAGAGCCTAGCATCACAAAAATGGAAGCACCGTAGAGAATCACGGGGGCAGTGGCTCCCTGCAGGATCAGACGCTGCCGCTCATCCGCAAGAGTCAATTTATTGTCTGCCATTTATTTCCTGTAATTGAGTGGAGCGCAAACGCTATTATAAAGCAATATAGCTTATCATTTTCAGTGCAATTATGGCGCTTGAAACATCAAGAATGAACTTGGCCATCGTGTACAGAAGATATGCATTCACAAGAAATACAATATAGAGCAATATCCTGATGGGCAATTTGAGGGTATTCAAGCGTTTGAATATGAAGATCGAATAGACAACGCAAGCTGCAGTAACGGGGTAGGCGAAGGGAAGTATGAGAAGCGCGAATCCAAGCTGTAGCTCTTCGTCATCATGGTCCGTGACGAGTTTGAGCAACAATGAACTCAGTGCAATTGGAAGGGCCAGTAAGTAGATGCGCGAATTCGGCCTCCAGGATACCTGGGAATCTTTAACATCCACAATCTCGACCTTATCTTCGCTGCTCATTGCGCTTTTCTCACAAAAGACTCATCGTCATATCGCGGCAGTCATAAAGCAAATGCTTATCGCCTCCGGTATTGACGAGGTCGTGGCGGATTCTGGGATTGAGTATTGAGATCATGATGCTAGTGCTGGAGTGCAGTAAATCTGGAATAGACTTAGCCATGTCATCAGGCAGTCGTTAGTCGTTTTTGAGCGAAATGTAGATTAAGTAAGCGAAGCACAGGCAAATGAACTGATAGAAAGAATTTGCGACAAGTATTCCTGTGTACCAGTTGATGAAATCGTGTGATTCACCTTTCAATCGCCTGAAATTGACATAACCCCATGGGACTACGGCCAGGCATCCCAAGAATGAGAGTAGGCAAGTAAAGAAGCCAAAAAGGCCAGCTTGCCAAAATATCGAAATGAAGGCGGCTATGAACAGGCCTGCAGCCAGGGTGAGGAGCGGCATGGCCAACCTCCAAAGGATAAGGCTGCGCCGCTCGGGCCATAAAAACGAATTGCCCTTTGGCTTCATTTGCTCCACGCTTGCAGCGCCTCTGTGTAGGCTCAACAAAATCCGGGCGCAAAGTAGTTCCATCGCTGATGCCAGATCGCACGCCGCTGGGCCGCGGCCCCTCGTTTGAACTGACCACGCGACCCGGGCATACATCGGCGGACCCGGCACCCTCGTTCTCACCTTGGCCGGAAGGAAGTGGCTCAGGGCCGCACGTTATTGATGTCCTTGACTTCGCCACGCAGATTGTGGCTAATGCCCGCGTTGTCAATGTAGTTGTAGTGGATGAGCTTGTCATTCTCAAAGAACACATGCAGGGCCTCGGTTTTCCCGGTGAGCATTCCCGGCATGTAGTTGTGAATCGAGATGCCATCGGGACGCGCCTTTCCCATAGTCGGCTTGCCGCACAAGGAGAACACCTTCGCTTCGCTCATGCCGGCTTGAAGCGACTTGTGGCAGGTAGCGAGGCTTGGCTTGGGTGCACATCCCGAGGTGGCGATGACAACAACGCCGACCAAGACAACCGCACCGAATCTTGAGATTGGCACTCAATGAGTATACAAGCGAATCGCGAAAATGTATAGATGCGTGCGGGAAAATGTTACGCTTTGTGGGTTGCGATGAGGGTGGCAGGTGACGAAGGCAATCCGCACGGTTCATGCTAGCCCAAGACCCCGCAACCCGACCCGGACGCGCCCCTGTAAGTGGTCCATGCCAAGGCACACAATATTCTTGGTTCCGTGAGGAGTTGCCATACTTCGCCTCCAATTGATTCCCATACATGCAATCCTTGAGCGCGCTTCGGATATCTGCAAGCAGCCTTCAGTCTTTCAGAAGCTTTACACTTGTCACACTACTGTCCGAAAAGTGAACTTCAAAGCGCTCTTGGGTTCCTAGCATTCTATAGTAAGTGTAACGGGAGAATCGATCATTCTGGGCAGACATCTGTGGTCTTCCGCACACGGAAATCACATCGGTTGTGGTCATGCCTATTCTGACGTTTGATTTGCACGCTACATATTTCTGATCAATTCGATAATTTATCGTATAGGTAACGGCAAAGTAGAACAAACCAAGCAAGCCAATGGTGGATAAGGCGATAGCTGATGTTCGATTCATGTATGTTCCACAGTCTCGCTCTTGTCTTCGTTGTTCATTGTGCTCCTTTTACTACAGACTCATCGTCATATCGTGGCAGTCACAGGATAAATACTGCTCACCGCTGGCATCAGCGAAGTGATGTCGGATGCTGAATTTTAGTGTTGAGATCATGATGTTAGTCTTGGAGTGTGGAAAAACGAGAATAGGCTTTGTCGTGGCAGTAGGTTTAAGTTAATCGTTCTTGAGTGATATGTAAATAGCGGTTGCAAAGCACAAGTAAATGAACAGAAAGATTGAATTCGTGACAAGTATTCCTGTGTACCAGTTGCTGAAATCGTGTGATTCACCTTTCAATCGCCTGAAATTGATATAACCCCATGGGACTACGATTAGACATCCTAAGAACGAGAGGAGGCAAGTGAAAAAGACAAAAAGGCCAGCTTGCCAAAATATCGAAATGAAGGCGGCTATGAAGAGGCCTGAAGCCAGGGTAAGGAGCGGCATGGCCAGCCTCCAAAGGATAAGGCCACGCCTCTCAGGCCACAAAAACGAATTGCCCTTTGGCTTCATTTGCTCCGCGCTTGCAGCGCCTCCAAGCAGACTCAACAGACTACGCCCGCCCGAGAGTTCCCGTGCCCCGCATCCCACTCCGCCACCTCACCGTCTCCATAAGTGTGCGCCGAATCCTCATCTGGTTGATGCTGCTGTGCCTGCCCCTGGCGGCCCGGGCGGAGGCCTTCTTCATCAACCAGTTCGACGTCGACCTGGACCTGCAAAAGAACGGCGAATTGCGCGTGACGGAGAACATCCAGGTCGTCTTCACCGCCCCGCGCCACGGCATCTTCCGCACCCTGCCGGTGGAGATGCCCACCCCCAGCGGGTTCAAGCGCCTGGTGCTGGTGGATGACATCCAGGTCAGCGACACCACCGGCAACAAGAGCGGCATGAAGGTGGACAAGGAGGGCAGCAACCTCAAGATCCGCATCGGCGACCCCGATGCCTACGCCCCCGTGGGGCCGGTGGTGACCTACACCATCCGCTACCGCGTGACGGGCATGCTCAACCGCTTTGACCCCTCGGGCGGATGGGGCCGCAACGTCGAGCTCTATTGGAACGCCCTGGGCACCGAATGGCCGGTGGGGATCCAGAAGAGCCAAGTGACCGTGCGCTGGCCCGAGGGCGCCCAGGCCAAGGAGGTGCGGGCCGTTACCTTTTGGGGCAATTACGGCAGCCGCTCCCAGTTCCAGCAGATCGGTGCCGGCACCACGGTGGAGCCCACCACCGGCATCAAGATGGAGCTGACCCCCACCACCCTGCGCATCACCAATCCTCAGCCGCTCTTGCCTTACCAGGGGCTCAGCTTTGCGCTTTCCATGCCCTCCACGCTCATCGATATGCCGTCGTTGTGGCAAGAATTCCGGCTGAAATACGCCCACCTCATGGGGTTCTTGGTGCCGCTGGGCATGGCGGTGGTGTTCTTCGTCATCTGGTTCATTTGGGGGCGCGACCCGGTGCACAAGCGCGGCGAACCACAAGCCGAAGTGCCGCACGAACTCACCGGGGCACTGGCGGGCGCGCTGGCCGATGGCCGCTTTGACGAGCACGATCTCTCGGCGGTGTTTGTCTCCCTGGCCAAAAAGGGGAGGCTGGTGCTGAACCCCGGTGGCCTGGGGGAGATGCTGACCCTGACATCGAATTCATCCACCCAAGGGCTGGACGACCTGGAAGCCTACGTGCTGAACCTGCTGCTGCCCCACGGCCCCAGCATCTCCAAAACCGACCTGACCGAATACGTGGCGCCGCACCTGTGGCAGATCAAGGCGAAGGCCTTTGGCGAGCTGGTGAAGCGGGGCTATTACCGCAGCAACCCGCAGAGCGTGCAGTTGGCCTGGGGCATCATCGGCCTGGTGCTGCTGGTCATCGTCTCGATGGTGGTGTGGTCGTTGGCGCCCTATTTCTCGCGGGATGTGGTGCTGCTGGGCTTCTTCTTGGGGCTGGGCGGGCTGTATCTGTTTGCGCGGGTGATGCCCCGGCTGACGCGGCGGGGGAGCCGGGCCTATGCCGAAGTGCAGGCCTTTGCCGAGTTTTTGGACGATGCCGGCCTGCACCGCGCCAAGCTGAAGGGACGCCCCATGGACCAGACCCTGTACGAGGATTACCTGGACCACGCGGTGGCGTTCCGGCGGGTGAAACGGTGGGGGCACGCCTTTTCGGCCCTGGACCTGGTGCGGCCGGGCTGGATCACGGGGCGCGGATCGGCGCACGACCTGAACAACCTGGGAAACGAGCTGGGGGGCTTTGCTTCCGAGCTGGGCAAGGCGGCCAGCACCCCGCCCAAGAGCAGCGGCGGGGGCGGGGGGAGCTCCGGGTTTAGTGGCGGTGGAGGGTTCAGCGGCGGCGGCTTTGGCGGCGGCGGCGGGGGGAGCTGGTAGGGGGCGGCGCGCCGGTGTCCATGTTCCGGGTTTCGATGACGTTGCCCAGGGTGTCGGGCATGAAGAGCGTCTTGACCCCGCCTCGGTTTTCGCAAAGCACCTGCCCATCGACAGTGGTGTAGCGTACAGCCATCGGCATTTACTTCACTTCTCCCAGGTAGTCCGTGCCATCCCAGACTATGGTTACTGTACCACTTCCGTCCTGGATCCTACGACGTAAACCATCGCCGTCGTACGCATAAGTGGAAATCCCACTCGCAGTCTGCATCGTTTGCATGCGGTTCTCGCGGTCATAGGCGTAGGTGGTCTTGGTGCCACTCACATCTTCAGCCGTCATGTTGCCATTGTTGTCGTAGTCAAACTCCGTGGTCACGGCCCCGATTCGCGAAGATTTCAGGCGCTGCGCCGCGTTGTACGTCATGGTTTGCGGCGAGGTGCCTTCTTGCGATTTCACGGTAATGTTGCCCACCGCGTCCATCACAAAGGTGGCCCTGGCTCCCGTCACTTGCTGACCGGTGAGACGGTCGGCATTGTCATAAGTGTACGTGGTCGTTGTGGTGTTGCGAACCTGCTTCGTCTTGCGGCCTAAACAGACAGGCAAAGCGGCAGTAACCTTGTCGTCTAAAGTAAGAGATCAATAATGTCCTTTGAATGGAGCTATCTTGTCCTCATGGATTGCCCATCATCGATTTGGCCCAGCACAGCAAGGACAGTTTTTGCGCATAAACCTGCCGATGCGGCACAGTTCAGCATCGTTGTCATTCTTCGAGCATCAAACTCAGAAATACCGGTCCTAAAAACAGCTTGAAACTCCATGTAAGATTGATCACATGCACCGGACATTAGCAGCGAGTAGGCAAAGAGAATATGCAATTCTTTGAGGATAAAGTTGTCCTCATTTGACATAAGTGAATGCTCAACAATGTGACTGTACCACTTAATATAATCTGTCCAGTCTTGCAATATGTCTCCAATTGCAAAGAGAAGTAATAGCGCATGAGCATATTCTACATCAGAAAAGTCGTTCACTTCAATGGCATGAATTAGATCCGATCTGCAACTCAACAAATACGTGTAATCTGATGAGTGACGCCCTTCGAACATTCGATTACTGATGTCGTCCAATACATGCAAGGACACTATTGCCGACCCCACCCGCGCCATCCAGGATCCCAAAATGCACATTTTGGCGTAAGCCAAATCCTCATTCCATTCCGCCTGCAGGTCTGAAGACAATCCCAACATCTGCGATGCCCGTTATGTAGATTCCAGCAGGCCATAAATGCGGCCATGCAATTTTGATACCATCTCCCCTTTGGAAATCCTGGGTTGACCCGAGGTCCACACGGGCCCCTGGGTATTGGCCTTGGAGTGGGTGCGGGAAGTCTTGGCACCGGCACAGGCCCGCTTGGTGGTGCAGGAGTTGGCGTGGGGCGAACCGGCGGGACTCGTCCTCTCAGGTAGTACACTATGCAAGCGAGACATCCAAGCAGCCCAACTCCGCATCCAATTTTGGAAATTGGAGGCAGTGACTCGATGTAGTCTTTCGCACAATCATCAAAGTCGCTGGTCCCCCAAAGGGAGCCGCATGCAATCCAAACTCCGGCCGCACAGCCAGCCGTGACAAGACATGCACTTGCGCAGGCAACAGGTATTACCCAAGTGCCTTCCGGGTCGAAATTGTCGATTGGTGCGTTATCAGCATAGCCATAGGCACTCTCATCCGGCCACAAGGGATCCACCGATAACCACCGAGACGTATCCGCCCGGTAGTGGCGGGCACGGACGTACATCCGTGAAGCCGCATCCGTAAGATAGCCCCACACTCCACAGAAACCCCACGGGCTCGGATTCGTACCCGTTTGCGAACGCACTTCCCCAAAGGGCCAGTACGTGGTGGTGGAAGTCACGTTACCAGACGTATCCGTGGTCTTGATCACACTCCCCAAGGTGTCGCCGAGGTAGCGAGTTGTAACCCCGCCGCGCGTTTCTTCTCGCAAGCGGCCGTGCACAGTCACGTAGGTTACAGACATTGCCATTAGACGGTCACTCCTCCTGAAGAGTTGTTTAAGTTGTGACAGTATGTGTTCCAGAACCCTTGCCAGGCATCTATGGCAGACAGTTCATACCGTTCGACACAGTAATATACATAGCGGCAGACAACGTCTATCTGCGATCTCGTACCACTTTGCTCGAGTTCAAGCAGGAGTCGAGGTGGCTTCCCGAAGTGTGGAAACAGGCCGCATTCCAGTACTCCTCTCCCAAGGTTTAGTGGCTCAGGTGACTCCAAAGTCATGACTAGCGGCAAAAGTAGGACTCCAAGCTTTGGATCAACTAAAGTCAGCGGGATTCTACGCAAAATATCTTCCTTGTCTGCTTTATCTAGGAGTGCTTGCAGCCATTCTTGCTCTTCGCTGATATACTTGATCGACCAGGGACTAACTTCTCGCTGGAGACTTGCAATGCGAGATGTAATGCTGGGCTCAAGCGAAGTAAGGTTGCTGTGCTCGAATGCTTCAAGTACAGCACTTCTTAAACTTGTAGCGTCCGGAGTTTGTGCGAAGTCACACATCGTCAGCCAAAGTTAGGCACTTTTGGCCTAAAAATTGGTGGGATTCCTGGGACGGGTATTGGGATGCTAGGTATCGGGAAGACGGGCATGCGTGGGCCAGTGAATGGTGGTGGCCCAATGCACCTTAGTGCGAATATCAGCCTGCATTCTGCAGCCAATCGGAGGCTATCTAGTATCGGACCTAAATGTTTATCATCGATACTTCCGTAACAAATCAGTGACTCCGCAAGTCGGAAGTCAGCACAACGTTGGTAAGCTTGTCCTTTGTAGAACAGTGCCAGGCAGGAGTCGTTCCAGCAACATTGGCCCGCTGAAACATCGTTTGGTCTTCCATCTGGATCCCCACAGACGTTCTTCATACGCCACCGGATCCACCCGCAAAGCTTCTGAAAAAAAGCCTTCAATCCAAGGAAGACTAGATAAGCGAGAAGAACACCTATTGCAATGAGCAAGAGGTTTGCAAGAAAAGTTAACAGGCCACCTAGAGCAATACCAGGGATAACGAGAACTACAAGCCCACTTGGATCAGTTATTGTGACTGGAGTACCAGCGGCATAAGCGTAAGGAAGCTGATGAGGCCACAATGGATCCACCGTCAACCACCGAGACGTATCCGCCCGATAGTGCCTCGCGCGCACGTACATCCGCGAAACCGCATCGGTCAGGTAGCCCCACACCCCACAGAAACCCCACGGGCTCGGATTCGTACCCGTTTGTGTACGCACTTCCCCAAAGGGCCAGTAAGTGGTGGTAGAGGTCACTGTCCCCGACTCATCGGTTGTCATGATGACGTTGCCGAGCGTGTCCGGGACGTACTCCGTCACCACGCCGCCTCGGTTTTCCTCCACAAGGCGACCATGCACAGTTGCATACGTCACGGACATTGCCATCAGCTGATTTCTCCTAGATAGTCGCTTCCATCCCAGACATAAGTGGTTGTACCCGAAGCCGTCTGCTTGGTACTTCGCAATCCGTCACCGTCGTACGTCATCGTGGTCGAAGTTTCGTCCGGCAGGGTCACCTTCGTCATCTCATTCCGGCGATTGTAAGCGTACACCGTGCGAATGGCGCTGGACCCTCTCTGTTCAATCGTCGTATTGTCGTAAGTGAAGGTCACCCGGGTCGGGCCATCTTGCATGGTGGTCAGGCGCTGGGCGCTGGTGGACTCAAGCAGTTGCCAGCGTCGCCAGCGTCAGTGCCGCCGCTTCCTCGCCGGCCTGGGTGTAGTACCCCCACACCCCGCAGAACCCAAAGGGGCTGGGGTTGGTGCCGGTTTGGGTGCGCACTTCTCCGTAGGGCCAATAGGTGGTGGAGCTGGTCTGCGCGCCGGTGTCCATGTTCCGGGTTTCGATGACGTTGCCCAGGGTGTCCGGCATGAAGAGCGTCTTGACCCCATTCCGGTCCTCGTGGAGGATCCGTCCGTTCACGGTGGTGTAGTTCACTACGGGCATCAGGTGCGCTCCTGCAGGTAGTCCGTGCCATCCCACACGTAGGTGGTGGAACCGCCGGAGGTTACCATACGCCGCCGCAGTCCATCACCATCATATGCATAAGTTGTGCGGGCAGCTCCTACTTGTTGCAGCGTCATTCGGTTCTCACGGTCATCCAACCTGAAACCCCAAAATAGAACTGGCAGGTCTGAACGAATGCCGTAAGCTACAGAGGCCATTTGGTGCCTCGGTATCGACTGATCGTTACTTTAACTGCAACACCATTGACGATTTCATAATCAAACGCTTCATACTCTTCCAAGAAGGAAACGACTCCGTTGAAGGTCCGCTTCTCCTCAGTGGACAGGCTTGAGACCTGATCAACCGGAGGTGAATAGCCAGTGAAGGTAATGGCAGGAATGCGTAACTTTACAAAATGCACGGAGCCGATATCCGATATCCTCAACCCATCTATCTTGTGTCCGAAGATAGTCTGGAGATCAATATTGCTAGGGTAACTGTACTGTCGGCAAAGCTTGATTACTCCGTTCTCAACTTTGCATTGCTGCATGAGTCTATTTGATCCAGAATTGTCTGCCGGAGAACCAACGAAGCAAGTTGCGGGAACGATGACGCCTGTGAAAGTCGATTCATCTTCCTTAGTGAGGTGCTCGTAAGCTATTGTCCCGTCAGGTCCATGATGTCCAATAAGTCCATCGATTCCTGTTCCAAGATGCAGGGTGATGTTGTCGGAGGGTCCACAGGCCGCGATAGCTAATCCGCAGACTGCAAGACTCCATACCAAGCGTCCTCCTAGTGCCACCTTAGCTCTCCCTTTCTGTATTTAGAATAGCAGCACTCCATGCAATTTATTGGAGTAAGAAGCGGGCCAACAAGGGACTCGCCGCAGTCAAAACCTTGGTTGTTGTTGTGTTTATCGCCAGGGCCTCCCTTGAGCAACCATCCTTCGTAAATGTTATTGTAGTACTCATCCGCGATTGCTCTGCCGCATTTAATTAGTCCAAAACATGCAGACGTGCAGTGCATTACAGCATTAAACGCCGTATCTCCAGTTGGATCAAGGTCGCGCATTCCTGGTTTGGATCTGAGGGGGCCCTTAACAATGTTGTCAGAGTAACTGCGCCAGCGCCTTGCACAGTCTAAGCACCAGTTACCTCGTAGGTTCAATTCGACATTACCAACAAAGTCGACCCAGGCAGACCTTGCCAGGCCGCCAGCTTCCTTGGCTACTTCTTTCGCCCTGTCGATTCCCACACGATTATCCCACGGGCTTGGCTTCGGAGGCCATGGGTAAATATAGTCTTGCTCTCCCCAATAGTCAACACGAGTCAGGGGCGAAGAAGAGTAAGAGTACGAACTCTGTTGTGGCCACAGCGGGTCCACAGTCTGCCATCGGCCCAGGTGGGGGCGGTAGTAGCGGGCGCGGACATAGGTGGGCTGCCCGGCCTGGGTGTAGTACCCCCACACCCCGCAGAACCCAAAGGGGCTGGGGTTGGTGCCGGTTTGGGTGCGCACTTCTCCGTACGGCCAATAGGTGGTGGAGCTGGTTTGCGCGCCGGTGTCCATGTTCCGGGTTTCGATGACGTTGCCCAGGGTGTCAGGCATGAAGAGCGTCTTGACCCCATTCCGGTCCTCGTGGAGGATCCGTCCGTTCACGGTGGTGTAGTTCACTACGGGCATCAGGTGCGCTCCTGCAGGTAGTCCGTGCCATCCCACACGTAGGTGATGGTACCGTTCGAGGTTACCATACGCCGCCGCAGTCCATCACCATCATATGCATAAGTTGTGCGGGCAGCGCCTACTTGTTGCAAAGTCACTCGGTTCTCGCGGTCGTAGGTGGATGTCGTGCGGGTCGTTCCCACTTGTTCCACCGTCGTGTTGCCGTTGTTATCGTACGTATATGTGGTGCGGGTGGTGCCCTGCTGCATGGTGGTCAGGCGCTGCGCCGCATTGTACGTCATGGTCTGCGGCGAGGTGCCTTCTTGCGATTTCACCGTGATGTTGCCCACCGCGTCCAGCACAAAGGTGGCGCGGGCTCCCGTCACTTGCTGCCCGGTGAGCCGTTTGGAATGGCCCCTTGCGGACATCCAACAAACGTCATAAAGCGGAAAATGGGAGTGGAATACTCCACTATTTCTCTACAATGGAGGCAATAAGAGTCTGGAAGTTGTTGTTTAGAAAGCGGCGAGACCTCTAAGCTTACCCGCGACGAGACCAATAGCGATTAAACCAAACCAGAACAGCACTCCCGACCAAAATGGTTTTCGTCCCTCCGCACCATAATAGTGCATTCCGAGGCATATAGAATAATGAGACAGTAGGCAGCCAATCAAAAAGCCCGGAACAATGCAGTTTTCAGGTGCTCTAAAGAGTTTAACTAACGCGCTCGTAGGTGTGACCCCAAAGATCATGCCCGTCACAGAGCTGAGCAACTGTGGGATCCACAATCGATCAACGATGGCTCGCGTCATCATCTCTAAAAGAGCCTCGGAGCATAGCGTGTGTTCTTGTTAAACTCACACTTCCACCAACTTGGCCATCCCATTTCCGGCGGACCGATAACCTTGCTTGGCCCTCCCGGGCGCGGCTGAATAGGAGGCGGTAGAGGCATCGAAGGACTGCCATTCCCAATTGAGCGTCGGCAAGCTGCGAAAGAAGACTTCAAGCACTGGTCGCGCCTAGTTCCAACTTCACTCCTGCATCTCTTCCTAGCAATCGCATCGCAAAAAACATACCAACGCTCGTTGCAATCACGTTTAAAATGATTGCACACATCCTCGAGCCTGCGAAAGCAATCATTTTCGGATATGAATATGGAGTTGGCATAGCTCCCACCTACAATCCCACCCACGACACCACCGGCACCGGCCCCCCATGGTCCACCAACGAGCCCACCAATACCTACGCCTGCGCCAGAGCCAACAGCTGATCCAGTTCCAGTGCTTAGTCCCTCGTTACGATCACGCCAGTCGTCAATACAGTGCTCAACGGAACACGCCATGCATTCATCATGTAATGAGTCACATTTTTGCTTACGAGATGGTCCATTGGAACCACCTATGTCCGAAAATTGCAATGGAGACTGGTCAACATAGCCGTAGGCCGCTTCAATCGGCCACAACGGATCCACAGTCTGCCATCTCCCTAGATTGGGGCGGTAGTAGCGGGCGCGGACATAAGTGGGCTGCCCGGCCTGGGTGTAGTACCCCCACACCCCGCAGAACCCAAAGGGGCTGGGGTTGGTGCCGGTTTGGTTGCGCACTTCTCCGTACGGCCAATAGGTGGTGGAGCTGGTCTGCGCGCCGGTGTCCATGTTCCGGGTTTCGATGACGTTGCCCAGGGTGTCCGGCATGAAGAGCGTCTTGACCCCATTCCGGTCCTCGTGGAGGATCCGTCCGTTCACGGTGGTGTAGTTCACTACGGGCATCAGGTGCGCTCCTGCAGGTAGTCCGTGCCATCCCAGACTATGGTCACTGTACCTCTTGCATCCTGGAATCTACGACGTAAACCATCGCCGTCGAACGCATATGTGGAAATCCCGCTCGCAGTCTGCATCGTTTGCATGCGGTTCTCGCGGTCAAAGGCGTAGGTGGTCTTGGTGCCACTCACATTTTCAACCGTCATGTTGCCATTGTTGTCGCATGAATAGGCGGATGTCAAGGTAATGAAGCTATTCCTCCATCTTCGGCTTGCCAAGGAGCAATCTAAAGATGATGTGAAATGCACAGATTCCAATAACCGCCAAGAAAAGAAATAGGATGAAAGTTAATGGAAGCCACTCGTATCCGCCTCTCAAGATGCCTGTCTCGGCCTCAACAACAGCAATCGACTTGAACCCGATAAAGGTCATCGATAGCGATGATGTGATTGCGCTTAAGGCATACACTGCCCATCCAGGACGAGGATATGCACTGTAGAGAGCAAACAAAGGTGCTGGCAATGCACCGAATTTGAAAAGCAAGTCTGCCAAGACCAGAGATTCCCGTGTGTTATCTAATGCTGCGAAGGCGTAGGCCAAGCAGAAGAGGTGGCCAATAGAACAACAGAGAAATAGGCGGAGACTTTCCTTTGGATGCTTGTATAGTGAGGAAACCATGAGCTAGTTATGTTAATCAGGCACTGCTACGCAATAATGCTGTTGCAAACATTGATATCGACGTTCCAAGGTATCTGATATCTTCGCAGGGTGCTTCAATGTAGTATGCGCATCCTGTCTGAACTGGCGAGTTTGTACTATGCTGATCAGAGTTCATTAACGCACTAGAAACATCACAATGCTCACTAGGTGATAATGAATCGCCCCCTATTCCCATACACACTCACAGGTGACTGGGTGAAGATGAGAGCCTGTAGGGCAAATCCTTCCACCACACCTGGGAGGAGGTGGCGGTAGTGGAGGCACGGGGTTGTTTCCGATGAAGCCCACTGGGCAAATAACTGCGAACGCAGCAATGAGTTCCTTTGTTGCACGGCAATGCCCAGAACTGCTATCGTTCCTGCAATACAAGAGGTAGCATACCAACGCGTCATGCAGTAGTTTGCAATTGCACGACGTGCCAGGTGGCTTCCAATAATTGTTGCCACCCGATTTGTTCGCTTTGTGAAGACACTCATCGTGTTCTTTGCAGGCTTCGTCGAGACACGAGATCCCCGGAGGAAGTTCACATGGTTTCGCCTTGATCCAGTTTCTCTGCCCGCAATAGTTACCATAGTTCCACCAAAGTGGATTACCAGGCAAATGGGGTTCGCCTGTTCCTAAGTCTGGCCCTGTTTCGTACATTCCACTCCGATCAATGAGAGTAGTCGGCGTGGTTCGCACGTAATTATATGCATCTTTAGATGGCCAAAGCGGATCCACAGTCAACCACCGAGACGTATCCGCCCGGTAGTGGCGAGCACGAACATACATCCGTGAAACCGCATCCGTAAGATAGCCCCATACGCCACAGAATCCCCACGGGCTTGGATTCGTTCCCGTTTGCGTCCGCACTTCCCCGAAAGGCCAGTACGTGGTGGTGGAAGTCACATTGCCTGAAGTATCTGTGGTCTTAATCACACTTCCCAGGGTGTCGCCGAGATAGCGTGTTGTAACCCCGCCGCGCGTTTCTTCTCGCAAGCGGCCGTGCACAGTCACGTAAGTTACAGACATTGCCATCAGCTGATTTCTCCTAGATAGTCGCTCCCATCCCAGACATAAGTGGTTGTACCCGAAGCCGCCTGCTTGGTTCTTCGCAATCCGTCACCGTCATACGTCATCGTGGTCGAAGTTTCGTCGGGCAGGGTCACCTTCGTCATCTCGTTCCGGCGGTTGTATGCGTACACCGTGCGAATGGCGCTGGACCCTCTCTGTTCAATCGTCGTATTGCCGTTGTTGTCGTAAGTGAAGGTCACCCGTGTCGGTCCATCTTGCATGGTGGTCAGGCGCTGGGCCGCGTTGTAGGTCATGGTTTGGGGTGAGGTGCCTTCTTGCGATTTCACCGTGATGTTGCCCACCGCGTCCATCACAAAGGTGGCGCGGGCTCCCGTCACTTGCTGCCCCGTAAGCCGGTCGGCATTGTCATAGGTGTACGTGGTCGTGGTGGTGTTGCGAACCTGCTTCGTCTTGCGGCCCGCCGCATCGTAGGTGTCCACGATGGTAACCGCATTCGCTCCGCTTACACTCTCGACGAGCGTGGTGGCCCTTCCGATCAGAATAGTGCGAGAAAGACTATGGCAACTCAGCACCAATTGATTTAAGGAACCCCGCTTGCTCACCAGGAAAATACTCAAAAGCAACGACAATTATCCCTCTACCGTTGGACACAACAATAAAGTCAGACTGCTCTAATCCATGTGTACCTGAACTTCGATAGTATCGCAAAGTGCACTCTTCGTTGTCATAGTACACACTCTGACTGTAGAATGGCTTGAAACCAGCCCTTTGAAGCTTATCTACAGGCTGTCCTGACGAAAGGAGGCTAACAGCTTCAATTTTGTGAGCAAGCCTCCTCTGCCTTTCTTCGACCACTAGAAATACTATTCCCATGGCGCAGGCAAACAAGATGCCGAGTGCCAAAAGCCATAAGCGAAACTGCTTCAAGGTAATCATACTAGTAGCAGGACATTCTGCTGGTTTTATCAGCACAACGATCCAGGCAAGACTGTACCACGCTTGCCATCAACGGCCCTACAAGGCGACTGCCAATCTCGTATCCAATCCATTCTGCTTCATTGTCCTCAGGATCGCTATCTGTGCACAAATTTAACGGAACCTGAGCGCACCAAGCAGTTATGCAACCTTTGAAGCAATGAGCAAGCTTATCAGCACCCTTGTAACCTCCGCAAGCTCTGCTGCAATCGAACTTATACACGCTGCTATCAATGCCTCGCAAAAAATCGCCAAAAGACTCCATCCCAGATATATCTCCACAGCTAAGAACACGTACAGGGATTGGGCAAATACCGCACGGTCCGCATGCAATACTTGTACCACACACTAAATTGGCTTGCTTGCAAGCTTCGATCGGGCATCTATTTCTCATGCTGAAAACAAAGTATGCACAATGGAAACATGCTTTACCTCCACGTTCCTTGCAAGTGCTAATCGGAGGCACATTTGCCGACGTGCCGCTCCAATCGGCATGCTCTACACTTCTTGAGCCCACATACACATAGGCTGACTCCGCTGGCCACAGTGGGTCGACTGTCAACCACCGAGAAACATCCGCCCGGTAGTGGCGAGCACGCACATACATCCGCGAAACCGCATCTGTAAGATAACCCCACACGCCACAGAAACCCCATGGGCTCGGATTCGTACCCGTTTGCGTGCGCACTTCGCCGAAAGGCCAGTAGGTGGTGGTGGAGGTCACCGTCCCCGACTCATCGGTTGTCATGATGACGTTGCCGAGCGTGTCCGGGACGTACTCCGTCACCACGCCGCCTCGGTTTTCCTCCACAAGGCGACCA
>Ga0315900_10004444_pt1 | contig 19760 bp, 13 predicted proteins | sample LakEriMetagenome_FD_203521 | JGI IMG/M metagenome (GOLD analysis project Ga0315900, IMG submission 203521) | Freshwater fungal communities from buoy surface, Lake Erie, Ohio, United States - Buoy 12 MA114 | ecosystem: Environmental > Aquatic > Freshwater > Lake > Lake biofilm | place: USA: Lake...
ACCTGAGCATTGTGGAGCTGGGCGTTACCACCGGTGTCGATGTGCTTGGCCTGGTCGTTGCCAACAACATCTGCGCAAGCCTGGATGTGGCCGGAGCGGCCTTCACCATCGAGGCCTGCGAGGAGCCCTGCACAGCAGATGCAGGTACCCTTGGCGTGAACAAGTTCGGTTGCCTCACCAAAGGGGGCATCACCATCTCAGCCACCCCGACCGGCAACATCAACGTGCCGACCGGCTACAGCGTGCTTTACGTGCTCACCAGCGGTGCTGAGCTGACCATCCGCAACGTGAGCAACGAGCCGAGCTTCACGGTGGAAAGCGAAGGTCTCTACACCATCCACACGCTGGTGTACGACCCCGCAACGCTCGACCTGAGCATCGTTGAATTGAATGTGACCACGGGTGTCGACGTGCTGAACCTCGTGATCGCCAACAATATCTGCGCAAGCCTGGATGTGGCCGGTGCCCAGTTCAACGTCACATCCTGCGACGATAATGGTGGTCAACTGACCGTGCTCAACGCATGGCCCGTGCCCGCCTTCGATCAGCTGAACCTGGAGCTGGTGAACGAACGCGCTTCCCGCACCGAGATGGCTGTCTACGATATGCAAGGCAACCAGCGCACGGCAGCGCTCGCCGTGGGCAAGGGAATGGAGCGTATGGTACTCGATGTGAAGGCCCTTCCGGCCGGCCAGTACATCATCCGCATGGTCAGCGGTGACCATGTGACAACGCATCGGTTCACGAAGGTGGACTGATAGTGGAGGTCCGGTGAAGGCGAGGCCTGGGAAGTTCCGATCCGTCGGAACGACCCGGGCCTCGCTGATTTCCAGGAGTCGGGCACGTTCGACAAACCCGTGACGGACTTGCCCGCATTCCATGGGTTGTTTTGCAGCTGAATTCAAACACCCACAACGCGCATGCGTCTTCATACTCTTTCCGCTTCACTTCTCGGTTCACTGGCCTTGTCCGCGCAGACCACGGTGACCGTCAGCACAGGTGCCGGTAACTCCACCCAGTCCTGGTACAGCCTTCAGAATGGCGTGGTCGCCTCCGCCCCCCTGGCCGATTGGGACCTGGCCTTCGAGATCGCCGGCTTCACTTCATCCATCCTCGTGAACACGGCCAAGGGCCTCAACGTGTGGGAGACCCCTTCCCCCGTCAGCGCATGGGCCGATGTGAATACGGTGGACGAATCCAACTGGACGGTCATCCACAACTCCGAGTTGGACTGGTCCGCTGGTGCACTGACCAACGGCAACAACCTTGATCAACCCGATGGCTTCAATGTGGGATGGGGTACCTACAACATCATCACCCATACCATCGCAGGCACCAAGATCTACGTGGTTGGTCTTGGTGATGGTGCATACAAGAAGCTGCGCATCAACTCGCTCCTGAGCGGCACCTACTCCTTCACCTACGCGAACCTCGATGGGTCCGAAGAGGTGACCGCGTCCCTGTCCAAGCAGGCTTTCCTTGGGAAGAACTTCGGTTACTTCAGCTTTGCCACCGGCACCACGCTCGATCCTGAGCCGCCCACTGCGGATTGGGACCTGGTGTTCACCAAGTACATCGGCTTTGTCCCCACCGCCTATCCCGTGGCTGGCGTGCTGCAGAACAAGAACGTCATGGCACTCCAGGTGGACGGTGTTGCTCCGGAAGCAGCCGAATGGTGGGGCGCTGAGTTCTCCAGCGACATCAACATCATCGGCAGCGATTGGAAGACCTTCAACATGACGACCTTCCAGTACGACTACGCCGAGGACCGCACCTACTTCGTGCAGGACCAGCAGGGGAACATCTGGAAGCTCATCTTCATCGAGTACGGCGGCAGCAGCAACGGCAACATGGTCTTCACCCAGGAGCTGGTGAGCGGTGTGGGCATGGAGGAGAGCGCCACCACCGAGCTCGCGGTGTTCCCCAACCCTGTCGCGAGCGGACCTGTGCAGTTCATCTTCAATGCTCCGGCCACCGGTCTGGTGCTCACGGTGACCGATCTCAACGGCCGCCTGGTGTTGCAGGATGGCTTCTCGGGCACGGGTTCCTTGACACGTCACACGCTGGATGTGGAAGCGCTTCCCGCCGGTCTCTATGTGGCCCGGATCACCGGCACCGGGGTGAACGGTACGGCCCGCTTCGTGGTGGAGTGATCTCTCTTCACCGCAGCGAAAGCCCCGGCCGACCGGCCGGGGCTTTCGTTCTCTCAAGGAGGTGATCGGCCGGCTTGCTCCGGCAGGGTCCCAGCTGAACCCACCGTTCCACGAACCCGTGAGCACATACAGGTGCTTGACGGTCGCGTGACATTCTGGCGAACAGTGCTTCGGTCCTTTGCGTTCCCGCTCATGAGCCTTGATGGACCGAGGCTGCGGACCATCGGATGTTGAAGACCATCTTCCTGTTCCTCGCCATGGCCTTGGCCAGTGCTTCGCACGCTCAGGTCAGGCTGGAGGTGCTGGATGCCGATGGTGCTCCGGTGCCCTATGCGCATGTGGCCTGGCAGCCGCTGGCCGGTGGACGGGGTGAACTGGTGATCAGTTCACCGGAGGGACGCGCGGAGCTGCCGGTCACTTCGGAGCAGTTGGCTGCTGGAGTGGTGGTGCGGATCTCTTTCGTGGGGTTCGCTCCGGTGATGGACACGCTGCGCGACAACGCCCCGCGCAGTTATCGTCTCGAACGGCTCACCGTTGGTCTTCAGGAGATGGTGGTCACCGGCCAGTACGCGCCGGGTTCACCGGAAAAGGCCGTACACCGCGTGCGTGTGCTGGATGCTGCACAGTTCAAGCGGATGGCCGCCAACAACCTGGCTGACGCCCTGCGCAACGAGCTCAATGTGCGCCTATCGCAGGACAACGTGCTCGGATCATCGCTCAGCATGCAGGGTCTCGGAGGCCAGAACGTGAAGATCCTGGTGGACGGCGTTCCCGTCATCGGCCGCATGGATGGCAATATCGACCTGACGCAATTGGACCTTACCGGGATCGAGCGTGCAGAGGTCATCGAAGGCCCGCTTAGCGTGAACTATGGGACCAATGCCCTTGCCGGTACCATCAATCTGATCACCCGCAAGGGCATGGACGCCCCACTGGCCCTGGGCGCCTCGGTCTATGCCGAACAGATAGGCAGGCTCAACACCACCATCACCGGCGCCCGCGGATGGAAGCGCAGCGACCTCGCCGTGATGATCGGCCGGAATTTCTTCGATGGCTGGGACCCCAACGAGACCGGAGGATTTCCGAGCTATGCGGCCGAGCCGGCGGACACCACCCGTCATCAGCAATGGAAACCCCGTGAACAGTACTTCGGACGGATCAGCTACGGCTTCAAGCCCGGCGCCTGGAGCCTGCGCTACAAGGGGGAGGTGATGCACGACCTCATCGTGAACCGCGGCATGCCCCGCGCTCCCTACTACGAGACGGCGTTCGACGAGGAGTACCTGACCGTGCGCCTGGACAATGCCCTGTTCGCAGAGCGCCGCATCACCAACGGGCGCAGCATGAACGTGCTGCTGGCCCACAACCGGTACAGCCGTGCACGCAATACCTGGTTCCGCGACCTCACCGACCTGGATGCCATCCTGATCGATGCCGAGGGCGCACAGGACACATCCCGCTTCACCCTCACCAACCTGCGCGGCACCTTTGCCTCCTCACCCGACACGGCGCGCATCCGCTACGAACTGGGTGTGGACGCCAACTTGGAGACGGGCTCAGGTGAACGCATTTCCGAAGGAGAGGAACAGATCGGCGACTATGCGATCTATGGCAGTCTCGAGTACCTGGCCCACCGCACGCTCGTCATCCGCCCCGGCCTGCGTGCGGCCTACAATACCCGGTACGGAGCACCGGTGATCCCGTCGTTGAACGTGCGCTGGGAGCTTTCGGATGCCTTCACCCTGCGCGGCTCCTATGCCCAGGGCTTCCGCGCGCCTTCGCTGAAGGAGCTCTATCTCTTCTTCGTGGATGTCAACCATGACATCGTGGGCAATCCTGACCTGAACGCCGAACGCTCGCATAACATCAGCACTTCATTGGCCTATCGCCATGCCAGGGAAAAAGGGGTGTATCGCAGCGAGGTGTCCCTTTTCTACAACGCCATCGAGGACCTGATCACCCTGGCCCAGGTCAGCAGCACCCAGTACACGTATGTGAACATCGGCAGGCTGCACACCATGGGAGGCACGGTCGGCACCAGCTGGGACAATGGCCATTGGGTCGTTTCGCTGGGTGGTGGTGTCACGGGCAGGCTGGATGAGCTTGCCATGGAACGTGATGAGCCCTGGCTTTTCTTTCCAGAGGTGCGCGCATCGCTTACCCGTCAGTGGATGGAGAACGGTTGGACCGCATCGTTCTTCTGGAAGTACCAAGGTCAGGTCACCCAATACGTGCTGACCGACGATGCTTCGGTGGACCGTTCGTTCATCGAGGCCTACAACATGGCCGACCTTACGGTCAGCAAGCGTTTCTGGGGCGGTCGCTCCACCATCGGTGCGGGTTGCAAGAACCTGTTCGATGTGCGCGACGTGCAGGCGAACCTGTCCGGTGGTGCCCATGGCGGCGGCGGTGTCAGCGTGCCGATGGCCACTGGCCGCACCTATTTCCTGCGCTTCGAACTGGACCTCAAAGCCAAGTGATCCATGATCCATCGTTCGATCATTCCCTTGTTGTCACTGATCGGGCTAACCTCCTGCATGAAGGAAGAGCTTCCTGTCCCGTCCGTTCCGCGCGGTGACGGCAGCATCATGCAAGTGTGCATGGGTCCGGGATATATGGACCAGTTGTGGATCGATGTGGGCTCCGGCACCATCGTTTCGTCCAATCCGAAGACGGCCTGGCATTTATCCTTTGAGGGCGGCGCTGATGGCTGGCGGGTGCGGCTGAATGGCTCCCTGTTGATGACCGCGATGGACCTGGGCGATGTGGACATCACGGCGCCCCACGACACGGCGGGCATGTTCCTCACCCGCCACATCGATGCGCCCAGCGGACATCCGGACAGCACGGCCATCGGCGATTGGCGCGATGCCGGCCACGTCTACCTGATCGATATGGGCTACAACGAGCTCGGCCAGCAGCTGGGTTATCGCAAGTTCAAGGTGCTGGGGGTCGATGCCGGCGCATACTCTGTGCAGCTGGCCGCATTGGACGGGAGTGGTCTTCAGCAGCGTGAGGTCCCGAAGGATGCTGATGGTGGATCCACCGCCTTCCATTTCACCAATGGTGTCGTCCCGGTCTTCCCGCCGGCGAGCAGCTGGGACATGGTCGTGACCCAGTACACCCACCAGTTCTACGAGCCCTTCATGCCCTATCTGGTAAGCGGAGTGCTGCTTCAGCAGAAGCGTACACGTGTGGCGTTCATACCCGATGCGGATTTGGCCGCCGTCACCTTGAACGACACGTTGATGCATCCGTTCAGCGACCGGGTGGATGCCATCGGTTACGATTGGAAGTTCTATTCCTTCGAGACCAGTTCCTACACCGTCGACGACCGGATGGTCTACATCATCCAGGATGGTGAGGGCTTCTACCACAAGCTGCGCTTCCTGGATTTCTACAGCGCGCAGGGCCAGGTGGGCTGTCCCCAGTTCGAGGTGGTTCCCTTGTAAGGGCCTGGCACCTACATCTCCATGTCGCCTCCGCCATCGCGCCCTCCGGGTTCGCGCTGTTGCTGGCGGCGCCTGAAGAGCGTGGCATCACGTTCTCCGAACTTCCAGGTCAGCGTGAATCGGATGAACCGCTGTTCGCGTCGGCGGAAGTTCTCCTGGTATACCGTCGGTGTGTCGAGGATGTTGCCCCAGCGCCGCGTGTAGAACACGTCGCTCACCGAGAGGTTGGCGCTCCACTGTTTGTTCAGCTCATGGTTCACGGAGATGTCCACTCCGTACTGCGCCAGTGTTCGCCCTTGGGGCTGGATGCGCGGTCCTTCGTATTCGCCGTTCACCTGCAGGGCCCACACCCGTTCCCGTCCAAAGCGGTAGGAGGCCAGGGCCTTGGCGTTCCAGTTGAACCCTTGGTTGCGGTCGCCACCCTGTTCATTGCTCAGCGCGATGTCCGTGTACTGGATGGTGCCGCTCAGTGTGAACTGCAGGCCCTTCGCCGGATCGAACTTGAACACGTTCTCCCATCCGCCGTTGGCGCTGTAACTGCCGTTCACGAAGGTGTTGAGAAGCACCAGGCTGTCGGAAGGCAGCGGTGTCGCATACCCCGTGATCACATCCTGGGTATACCGGCCGTATACGGATGTCAGCCAGCTCGCCTTGCCTTTCAGGAAGGGCAGGAGATGGTTCACTTCGGCCAGGTTGCTCAGCTCGGGCGCGAGCGTGGGATTGCCGATGCGCAGGTTGCGCGTGTCCGCGAACATGATGAAGGGCATGATCTGCCAGAACCGCGGCCGGTCGATCTTGCGGGAGAAATTGACCTGCAGTTCGCGCGTGCTGCCTTCCCAGCGGCGCACCAGGTAGACTGCGGGGAACAGCGCCTTGGCAAGGTTCTCGGTGCCGTCGGGATACTTGTAGCTGAAGCGCTGGTCCGTGTCCAGCAGCACGGTCTCGAACCAGGTCTGTTCGAAGCGGAGCCCTGCCATCAGGCTCCAGCGCTGGTCCAGTTTCTGCGACCAGTTGAAATACGCGGCGTTGATGATGTCCGTGATGTCATACACATTGCTGAGCGTGCTGTCACGAACGGTCGGCTCTCCGGGACGTGTGATGTACACGTCCAACCAGGTGTTGTCCAGGTTCACATTGGACCGCACACCGTACTCGAACTTGGTCCTCTCGCTGACCGGGTCCACCACATCAAGCTGCAAGGTGACCGTGCCTGCATTGCTGCCTCCGATGTTCTGCTGCGTGCTCGGGCTGCCTGGCGTGGTGCCCCCGGTGGCTTCCTGGCTGTTCACATTGAAGCTGGCGTCACTGTCGCGGTGCCAGCCGTTGTAGGTGAGGTCCGCGCTCCACTCCTTGCCCTCCTTCGGGGCCTTGTGCCGGAAGGTGAGCTGGCCGGTGTAACTGAAGTTCTCGGATAGGCTCGTGTTCACCTGGTTCCCATACCGCAGCAGTTCACCGGTGCCATCCTCCGAGGTGAAGGCCTGTGTGTCATCGGAGTCCATTGAACGGGAGCGTCCATTGAAGGAGATCCCGAAGGTGTTGCGGTTGCTCTGCTGCCATTCGAGGCCGATGCGGCCCCCGTGCATGGTGCGGCCCGACGAGCTTTCCGTATCCTGGGAGAACCTGCCCAGCACGTCCCCGTTCAGCAGGTCCGTGCGGCGAGTTTCCCCATCGGTCAGGTTGCGCCCGGTATTGTAGTTGTAGGAGAGGTTGTAGCTCACCCGGCCCTCCTTGGCGTTGAGGCTCACGCTGCCTTGGTACCGTTCGTTCGAACCAATTCCTGCCTGCACCTGTCCATGGTAGCCGGGTTTGGTGTTCTTCTTCAGCACCACATTGATGATACCCCCGGTGGTGCTCGCGTCGAACGCCACCGATGGGTTGGTGATCACCTCCACGCGCTCGATGTCCTCGGCGGGTATCTGGTCCAGCTGCAGGCTGGTGGGCCGCCCGTCCACCAGCACCAGTGGCCGCGAGCCGCGCATCTCCACATTGCCCTCCACGTCCACGCTCAGGCCGGGCACGTTCTTCATCACATCCACGCCGGTGCCGCCCTGCGTGCTCAGGTCCTTTTCCACGTTGAACACGCGGCGGTCCACCTGCATCACCATGGTGGAACGCTCGCCCACCACCTCCACCTCCTTCAGCAGTTCCGCATCGGGCTCCAGCAGCAGGTTGCCCAGGTCGTCCTCCATCTTCTCCCGGTTCAACTGGGTCTCCACCGTAAGGGTGCGGTAGCCGATGAAGCTGATCTGCACGCGGAGCCGTCCCATGGGCAGTTTGTCCACGTCGAAGTCACCATTGGGCCGCACGATGGTGCCGCCCAACAGGCTGTCGTTCCGTACGGCGACCACGGTCACGGTAGCGAACTCAGCCGGCTTCTTGGACTGGGCATCCAGTACACGTCCGTATACACGTCCGACCGGCCCTGGGCCATTGCCTTGGGGGCGCTGGGCCCACAAGGGCATGCACAGGACCAAAGCGAGGACCAGGGACCAGGAACGCGGAGCGACGGACTGCATCAGGGTGGCTAAGATATCCGGCCCGGGTGGGGCCAACGAGGAATGGGACCGCAGCAGGCCGCTGCCGTTCGATCCCGTAACAAGTTTTCACGATCCCAAGCCGGGAAAAGAAAAGCCCCCCGGGGGTCCGGAGGGCTTTGGGTACGCCTGACGGCGTGGGCTGATCAATACTCGTCACGACGGAAACCACCGCGGTCACCGCGGTCGCCGCGATCACCACGGTCGCTGCGGTAACCACCGCGATCGCCACCGCGATCGTTGCGGAAACCCCCGCGGTCGCCACCGCCGAAGCCGCGGCCACCGCCGAAGCCACCGCGGTCGCCTTCGGTGCGAGGACGGGCCTCGTTCACCACCAGGTCACGCCCGTGGAAGTTCTTGCCGTTCGTGCCTTCAATGGCTGCACGGCCTGCGTTGTCATCGGACATCTCCACGAAGCCGAAGCCGCGGCTCCGGTTCGTCACTTTGTCCATGATGATCTTGGCCGAGGTGACCTCTCCGAACGGCTCGAAAAGTTCACGGAGGTCCTGGTCCTTCACTGAGTAAGGCACGTTGGCGACGTAAATGTTCATGAGTTCTACTGACTGTGTTTTGTTCGTACTTACCTGTGCCGTGGAGGTCTCGCCAAAGAACGCCCCGGCCGTTGGGCGGAACGAAAGTAGGGGGAAAAGCGATCCTGTCAACATGCGAGGCCCCGATTTTCAGCGGGTTGACCGGTTCACCCCACTACGCACAAGGTGCCTTTTCGCCATGGAACGGACGGTGTCCAAGCCGGTCCGCATCGGTCTGCAGGCCGCTTTCCATCTCGGCGGGACCATGCTGATGCACGGCGGGGATCACGGTGCCGGACCGACCTGTCACCGTACTATGACATGGGTCGGCCGCTGGTCCCCAGCCCGTACCTTCGCCAGGCTTTCGCTCCGATCATGTCACAACCTACGTTCGCCAAGACCGCTCCCGTCTTCTTCCAACGCCTGCGCGAGGTCACCGACGCCTACTTCAAGGAGAACGATCTCCCCCGTACCGGTGACATCCGGCTTTACGCCAAGACCGCCATCCTCGCCACCGCCCTGGTCGCACTCTACGTGGTGCTCGTGTTCTTCACCCCGGCCTCGCCTTGGATCTCGCTCGGGCTATGCGCCCTGCTGGGCGTGGTGGTGGCCAGCATCGGCTTCAATGTGATGCACGATGGCGCCCATGGCAGCTACAGCCGGAAGCAATGGGTGAACGAGATCATGGGTCACTCGCTCAACGTGCTCGGCGGCAACGTCTACCTCTGGAAGCTCAAGCACAATGTGAACCACCACACCTTCACGAACATCGAGGGTATGGATGATGACATCGACATCAAGCCGTGGATCCGGGTGCATCCGGGCCAGAAGAAGTACTGGTTCCATCGGTTCCAGCACGTGTACGGCCTGCTGCTCTATGGATCCACCTACCTCTTCTGGATCTATTACAACGACCTGAAGAAGTACTTCACGGGCAAGATCGCGGACCACACCCCGATGAAACCGATGAGTGTGAAGGAGCACATCATCTTCTGGGCGTCCAAGCTGTTCTACATCGCCGTCTTTGTGGTGCTGCCGATGGTGTTCGTGGGGGTTGTTCCCACGCTGGTTGGCTATGGCGTCATGGTGTTCGTCACCGGTCTCGTCATCGCCGTGGTCTTCCAACTGGCCCACGTGGTGGAGGACACCGATTTTCACCATCCCGAAACGGACGGTCAGCTGATCGAGAGCGAATGGGCCGTGCACCAGGTGGCCACCACGGTGAACTTCGCTACGAAGAACCCGGTCTGGAACTGGCTCTTCGGGGGGCTGAACTTCCAGGTTGAGCATCACCTCTTCCCCCGCATCAGCCACGTGCACTACCCCGAGCTCAACAAGCGCCTGAAACAGGTCTGTGCCGAGTTCAACATCCAATACCGTGAGTTCCCCACCCTGCGAAGCGCACTGTGGAGCCACTTGATGCATTTGCGGCAGGTGGGCATGGCCTGAACGGTCGCTCCTGAACCATCTGCTGTACGCGGTGAGGTGGGCGTAAAATTCGCCTGCTCAGGCAACGTATTCCCTCCACACGCGTCATCTGGCCTGCCGGAGCATCCGGAGAAACGTCCGCACATGTTCACCAGTTCGAAGCACATCCGTCCCTTACAGACAGGCCTTGGTCCTGTTCTGTATACGCCGGTCCCCGCCGTGTAGGAAGCCCTTCTCTTCTTCCTCATCGCGGAGCAGCCCGGCCATCAGCCGGGTTTTTTGTTGGGCGCTTGCCCATCACGCCTGCGGCCCGACCAACATCAATGAATGAACTCCGAACCCTGAACTCCCATGGAACGCATGGACCTCGACATACTCATGATCCGTGTGCGGATGCACCTGGCACACCACCGATTCGTGAAAGCGCGCGGCCTGCTGGAGCGTGTGCTCGAGGTTGAACCCGGCCACGGCATCGCGCACGGCATGATGGCCTGGGTGTGCTGGCAGCTGCTGGATGATGCGGAACGCGCCACGGTGCACTACAGGGCGGCGATCCACTTCGCGCCTGCGCACGTGCCCCACTACATGGCCTTTGCACAGTTGCTGGCCGACACCGGTCGGGTGGACGACCTGCGTGCCCTGCACGCGACCGCCATCACCGTGGCTGGCATCGACAAGGCTGCTGTGCACGAACTGCTGGCCACGGCCCTGGAGCGGGCCGAACACTTCGCCGAGGCGGCGGACGCCTTCCAGGATGCGGCACGCGCCACCCATGAGGTGAGCGAGGCGCAACGCCTCATGCACCAGCATGCACGGGTGCGGGCCCGGGTCCGTCATCCGCTTTGGAAGCGGCTGCTGCAGGCCTGATGAACAAGGGGCGCCCGGATCGTCCGGGCGCCCCTTCGCATCGTGTCCATCGGATCACTCCAGCACTAACGGCATCTCCTTGGGGTGCCTTACCACGTAGGAGAAACCGAGCTTCTTCGTGGCCTTCGGCTCGAGCCTGAAGTTCCAGGTGAGGAAGCCCCGCTGCGCATCCACCGTGGCACCACCGGCGTCCTCCAGCTTCACCTCGATCTCGCTCTGCGGGCTCAAGGGATGCTGGTCGCGCACCTCCAGGTCGATGGCCGTGCCCTTGTTGTTGCGCACGGTGAGGTCCCAGCCGATGGTCACGTTGCGCTTGCCCCCGACCATCGCCTTCTCGTTGGTGGTCTTGCGCTTCACGCGCTCCACCACCACGCCCTTGTCACGGCCCAGGCTGATGTCCAGCGTGTCCTTGGGTACGTCCAGTTGCAGGTAGCTCTCGCCCACGAAGGTGCCCTCGAAGAACACGTTGGCCTGGCCCGGCAGCAGGTTGAGGTCCTCCCAGCCCGTGGTGCGCGCGTACAGGAAAGCGTCCTTGTCCAGCTTCGGCGTGGCGTAGTGCTTGAAGGAGGCGGGGATGCTGTGGCTCTTCACGCCCACCATGTGCGGGGTGCCATCGCTGGGCACCGTGAAGGGCACATCGATCACGAACTCCACGGTGGTGGTGCGGTAGGCCACGGTATTCCCCACCACGGTCCGTGCTTCCATCTCCTCAGCGAGCGCGCCTTTTTCTGCGTCATAGGCCGCACTGGGCGGGGCCTCGGCCTTGCGGGGGCGGCTGCTGATCGTCACCGACTCCAGCTGTGTGACGCGGGGTTGATACAGCGTCCACGGCTGCAGTGCGGGCATCACACCACCAAGCGTGGGGTTGCCGCTGCTCAGGCTCAGTTCCACCCGGCTCCAGTCCTCCCCGGTGTTGTTGGTCACCTGGGCCTTCATCAGCAGTTCGATGGGTTGGCCCACGCTCTTCGCACGCAGGTCGTAGGCCGGCACCCAGCCTGCGCCGCTCACGAAGTAGGTGAGGTTGAAGCTGGCGGCCACGTCCACGTCGCTGCTCACCTCCACCACGATCTCGCTGGTGGGGCGCGGGGCCTGTGCCTGCAGGGTGGCCAGTTGCTGCCGCAGCTTTTCCGCTTCCTGTCCAATGGCGGTGAGCTTCTCCTGCTGGGCCAGCCAGTTGCTCTTGGTCACCTTCAGGCGTTCACGCACATAATCGTTCACCGCCGTGAGCTGTGCGGCGGTGAGGCCGTTCTGCTGGCCCCCGATGCTGCTGTTCTTGTTCAGGAGTTGCTCCTCGTTCACCCACACATCCTGCATGGCCTTTTCATAGGCCCAGTCCTTCTCCAGCTTCTTCACTTGCGCCTGCAGGTCCTCGATCTCCTTCTTCTTCGGGCTTTCCGTGAGGTAGTTGATCCGGTGGTTCACGCTGAGGATGGTGTACCCGCCCTTGCCGGTCACCTGGATGCTCTGCGGATCGAGGCCCTGGGCAAGGCCGGTGAAGACCAGCGAACTGGCCCCCGCGGGCACGGCTGTGCTGGCCGTTCGGGTCACCTGAGCGCCGCTGAGGAACACCTTGGCCGACGTGACCTTGCTGGTAACGGGCTTCTCGGCCTGTGCCAGAAGCTGGAAGGGGAGGCTTGCAGATAGCAGAAGGACAGGGAGTATGCGCATGTTCTTGGGACTTGCCAGGGTGAAGGTACCGGAAGCCAGTACACGGATCCCGTGCCAGGGTTCGATCGGGGCTGTGAACATGAAAGCCGGCCCGCGCGAGCGGACCGGCTTTCGCCAAGGGAGTGTTGAGGATCAGGCCTCCACCGCGTCGTACTTCACGCCCACGCGCAGTTCGTTGCGCACCACCAGGCGGCCGTTCTGCGGACGCAGGAAGTAGAGGGCCTCCACCTCGCTCACCGGCTCGGGCGCTGCGGTGAGGGCCAAGAAGCCCAGGTCACGCGCCATGGTGAGCACGGCCTTGCGGTTGATGGCGTCGAGGCTGTGCACCTCGTCCAGGAAGAACGGCACGCGGGAGAGCGGAGTGCCCTTCTTCGGGTCCTCCTTCAGCATGCTGCGCAGTACCAGCAGGTTGAACAGCACCTTGATGGTGATGGCCGTACCGTGGCTCTCCACCTGCAGGTTGTCGTAGCTGTGTGCGCGGCCGCCCTTGGTGGCCACGGTGAAGCGCAGGGTGAACAGGTCGCCGTAGTTCAGCGTGATGCGCTCGCTGAGCTTGTTGCGGAAGCTCTGGTAGGCGGCGTCCAGCTTCTTGCTGTCGTCGAACAGGCCGGTGTGGTCGGTCTCGGCGAGCTCCTTCAAGGGCACCACCAGGTCGCTTTGGTCCAGCACCTCCATGCGCAGCAGCTCCAGGTTCGACACGCTCACGCTGTTGAAGCGGCGGTTGATCATCTCCGCCGCATTGCGGATGTCGTTCAGCCCGCTGAGCACGTTGGCGAAGTTGGCGCGGAGCAGGTGCAGGTAGTTGTCCCAGTCCTTGCGCAGCGCTTCTTCGAAGGTGGGCAGGCCGTCCAGCTGCTCCTTCATCAGGCGCACGGTCTCCTGCTCGGTGGCACCGATGATGTCGCTCTTCAGCACCGCCTCGATCTTCACGCGCAGGGCATCCATGTCGCGCACCATGTCCTTGTGCTCGGCCATGAGCTTCACATAGAGCGAGATGGCATCCTCGGCATCGGCGGGCACGGCGATGGGGTCGGGGTTCTCCGTCCCCATGGTGGGCGGCGGCGTGCACTGCTCCAGCAGGCGCAGCAGGCGATTGAAGCGCTCGTCCTCCTTGTTCAACGCGTTGCGCTGCTCGAAGAGCTTCACTGAGAACTCGTCCAGTTGCTTGCGCGTCTCCTGGCGGGTCGCTTCCGCGGTCTCCTTCTCCTTCAGCACCTCGTTGAAGCGCTTCTGGAGGCGGGCCTCCTCCTTGCGTTCCTTCTGGAAGCGCTCCCACTGCGACAGGCGCTCCACGTGCTCGTCGCACTCGGCCTGCACCTTGGCGCGCTCGGCGGAGAGCTGTTCGCGGTTCTCGATGGCGGCCATCAGCTCCTGCAGGCGCTGCAGTTCGGCCTGCTGGTCCACAAGGGCCTTCTTCAGGGCCTTCACGTCCACCAGTTCCTTCCAGGTACGGCTGTTGTCCGGCAGCGGGAGGCTCAGCAGCGCATCGGCGTACTTGTCGCCCTTGATGTTCTTCGCCAGTGCCTTCAGCAGCTCATCCACCTGCTTGCGCTTCTTCAACTCCACGCCGCCCTTCTCCACGGGCAGCTTCAACAGCTCCACGTTGAACAGGCGGGAGAGGCCCTGCAGCTCCTCCTCCTCGAGGGACCCGCGCAGGGTGGTGATCAATGCGCGGTCGAACCCGGCAATGGCCTTCTCGGTGCTGTCCACGCGGGCCTGGGCCTCGGCCAGTGCGCGCTGCGTGCGGCCCTTGTCCGCCTGCGCGGCGTTGCCCAGCTGGCGGTCCAGCGCGGCCAGGCGCTCCTTGGCGTTGTTCAGCGCCTCGCGCTCCAACGTTTCGGTGAACTGCTCCATGCCCTTGCCCAGTTCATGGATGCGGGCCAGGTCGCCTTCCAGACGGCCCTTGATGGCCGCGAGCTCGGCCACCTTGTGGTCGAGTTCGTGCAGCTGTTCGGCCGTGGACTGCTTCTCCAGCTCCAGCAGTTCCTGCTTGGCCTCGATGGCCTCCTTCACGTGCCGGTTGTGGTCGTGCGCCTTGCGCTTCTTCTCCAGCAGGTCGGTGAACACCTGCACCAACCGCCCTTCCAGCCGCATGCGGTCATCGCTCTTGGCGATGTAGTTGCGCAGGCGCTCCTGCTCGCTCTTCAGCACGTTGAGCTTCAGGCGCCGGTCGCGGATCCGCTCGAACTCCTCGGTCATCAGGCGGTTCGCCTCCAGCGCGGGCTTGTTCGGCGGGATGCCGGCCAGCATCAGCAGGCTCCGCTTCATCTCGTGCTGGTCGATGCTGCGCAGGCTCAGCAGGTTCTTCAGCACCTCCTTGAAATGGGCGTACCGCTCGCTCTCGGTGAGGTGCACCACGCCGAGACCATTGCTCTCACCCTTGGTGGCGACCAGGATGGACTCGCGGTGCGCAGCGGGATCGCGCAGTTCTCGGTACATCTTGCCGCCCAGCTTGGTGAGCACATGCTTGGGCTCCGCCACGTGGCCGTCCTCGGTGAGGTAGTCGCTCACCTCGTATTTGCCATCATAGGTGTAGCGCACCGGGTCGCCGCCTGCGGCCTTGCTCTGGCCGCGCCAGCCCAGCACATACGGACCGTTCGGGCCCATGCACTCGAACAGCAGGTAGCTGTAGTGGTCGGGGAAGTAGTAGGCCCGCGTGGCCTCCGTGTCGTGGTCGCCGAACACCATCTGGTTCCGGTGGTCCACATAGAGGAATTGCAGGGTGTTGATCAGCGTGGTCTTGCCCGCGTTGTTGGGGCCCACCAGCTGCAGGGAATTGCCCAGCTCGATCTCGGCGTAGTCGTAGCTGCCGGATCGGATGGCGATGAGTTTCGTCGGTCCGAGTTGGGTGCTCATGGTCTCAGTTCATTTCGGGTGCGGCCTCCTCGGCGGTCTTCAGCACGCTGCGGGTCTCCTGTTCCGCCGCCAGGCTGATCTCCTGGCACTTGTCGAACACCCGGTGGAAGGGGCGCAGGAAGCGGAACGTGTCGTCGGGGAATACCTCGGCCCAGCCCAGGCGTGCCATGCTCTTCACCAGCTTGCGCAGTGCAGCCTCGTCATCGATGCCCACGGCCTTCAGGTAGCTCTTGTACCGGTCGCTGTTCAGGTGGGGGAGGCCCGAAAGGCTGAAGCGCTCGGTCAGGATGTATTCCTCCACGGGCTTGCCTTCGTTGGCAGCGGCCTCGATGAGGATGAAGCTGAACACCGCGATGGGCGGCAGGGATGCCGGGGGCGGCGTGTTCTCCGCTGTTTCGGTGTGGAAGTAGAAGAAGTCGCGCTCGTGGCGGACCAGGTCCAGTCCCAGCGGTTTGAAGTAGGCGGCGTACTCCTCGTACTTGTCCGCCAGGGCGCTGTGCAGCGAACCTTGTTCGTGCGTGATGTAGGAGCCCTGACGAAGCTTGTCGAAGGTCTCCTTCAGGTAGGGCAGCTCGTTCATGCGTTCGAGATCGAGATGGTCGTGGCTTCAAGCACGCCGTCACGCGTGCGGTAGGTCTTGGTCTTGTGGCCCTTGAACTTCACCTCCAGAGTGGGGTCGAAGAGCAGGCGGCTCAGGCCGAGCAGGGCATCGGCGGTCCCCTTCTCCGGATAGCTCTTCGTGAGCCAGTCGGTGAGGTCCTTCACGGGCAGTTCCTCGCGGATCGCGTCCTGCAGACCGTTCAGCCAGAGCAGCCGCACGTAGTCCGGAGGGGTCTCGCTGTTCTCCAGCATGCTGAGCATGGGCGGCGGCGTGGGCGGGTGGGTGGCCACGTGCTCGATCACCTGCCGCAGCACGGCATCGGTGGGCGGCGATTCCACGGAGGCGCGCCCCGCCTGCGGCACATAGTGCAGGGCCCAGTCCTCCAGGCGCACCTGCCGCAGCCGGTTCAGGGCCAGGGTGGCGCCGTGTGCGATGGCGCTGCTGCGGCGCAGCACATCGTACAGCGGCTGCAGTTCCTTGCGGCTTTCGTTCAGGGTGTGGATGCTGCGGCGGCGCAGGGCACGGATCTGCCGCTCCACGCGTTCGATCGGACCGATCTCGGCGTACACGCCCAGGTCGCGCGCCTGTTTGAGGCTGCCATCCAACTGGTTCAGCGTGCCGGTCAGCACGCCATCCACCCTCACGATCTCCACCAGCGGGTATACGTACAGGTCCATCAGCGTCACGATGCGCAGGTAGCGCTCGCGCACGCTCACAGCAGTGCGGTCGGCCTTGTAGCGGGCCACTTCGGCCATCACGGCGCGGTGGGTGGCGCTGAGGTCGTCCTGCATGCGGCGCAGGGTGTGGTCCACCTCGCTGGCGGCCATGCCCACGCTCACCGGGTCGAGCGAATCCACGCCGCCCACCAGACGCTTGCGGGCGCTCTCCAAGGCCGCGATGTAGCCCTGGATGATCTCGGGGCTCGTGGGCACCGCATCGTTGAAGAGGAAGTTCACCAGCTGGAGCAGCGGCTGGCTCATCACATAGTGCGAGCTGCCCTCTTCCAGCGGGGCGATGATCTGCAGTTCCAACAGGCGCTGCCAGGTCACATCGGGCTGTTCCTGCGTGGGGTCGCCATAGGTGCGGATCATCTGCCGTACCTGGGCCTCGCTCACGTCGCCGGGCCGCATGGCGATGGCGTGCAGCAGCGGCACATGGCTGGCGCAGAAGTCGAAGAATCGTTTCGGGGCGATCTGCATCGGGTCGCGCGGTTCAAGGCCCCGGCCCTGCTGGGACGGGGGCGGTGTTAACCGGGTGTGAAAGTAGCCGGGTGCGACCGGCCCGGCAGGCCGGATTTCTCAACAGTTGTTAGTAACCCCGATGGGCTGTGTTGATGCAACGAAGAAGCCCCGGCCGCTCTGGCCGGGGCTTGCTTTTCAGGGCTTCGTCGGAGCGGCTTACATCATAACCATGCCACCGCCCATGCCACCGTGGCTGTGCGCTGGTGCCTTCTCCTCCTTCTCCTCGCTGATCACGCACTCGGTGGTGAGCAGCATGCTCGCGGTGCTATGAAGCCCTTGATCACTTCTTTCTCCATTCCTCACCGGGCATCACTCGTTTCATGAATTGGTCAAAGAGGGGAACGGTGAATGCAGTGTCCCCATGGTTCGGACTCCAGATCATGCCTTTGGAGATCAATTGGTTCCGTCTTGGGCCCAAAGCTGTGACCTCCATACCGAGTACTTGCGCGATATCCCCCGACCTATGCGGTCCTGGCCCCAACTCGGCCATGGCTCGTAAATAGAGCTTCTCCGCTGGTGTCAGTCGATCGAACCGAACGCGGAAGAAGCTGTCGTCCAAAGCGGCTAAGGCTGTACTCGTTGCATGTTCCACATCCGCTGTAGTGATAGGGGAAGACCTTGCGGCATCCCAAGCGTGTTTGCCCCATTCTTGAATGAAGTATGGGTAACCTTCTGTTCGTAGCACCAAGTCGTCAATGGCATCCGCAGTGTATTCCACGTTTTCTCCCTTGGCCGGGATCTCGATCGCCTTTCTCGCATCAAGCTTTGACAGTGGGCCTATCGGTGGGAAGTCGAAGAGACGCTCCGCATAGGATTTGGCCTCCCCCATTCGACCGCGAAGTTGAGGTAGTCCGGCACCGATCATGATGATGGGAAGTCTGCGCTGTGCGCAGCGGTGAAGGGCAGTGATCAATGCGGCGAGCTGGTCTTCAGGCACATATTGGAGTTCGTCGATGAAGATGGCAATGGCTGTATCAGCACTTGCAGCAGCGCGTCCAGCCGCTTCCATCAATGCTTGAAGGTCATGTTCCAGGTCTCCGTTGTCGGCCAGGCCAGGCTCAGGTTCTTGGTCGAACCCGATCTCGATATCCCCGAATTTGATCTTCAATGCCTTAGCGAAACCGGCCAATCCCCGTAAAGCCTTCAAGGCAAGCTCCTTGGCTTTTTCATTGCGCGATAGGCGGAGGAGAGCGATCCTCAGCTGAGGGGCCAGCAGCCCCGGAAGTGATCCACTTTCCTTGGCTTCGATCCGAAGGGTCTCGATGCCTTCCGCTTCTGCATCATCACGTATACGGTCCAGCAGAACGGTTTTTCCAACACCACGCAGACCTACCAGAATGTGGCTCTTTGCCGGATTGCCAAGTCTTACTCGAGCGATGGCTATCCGAGCAGCTTCGAGAATGTTATCCCGACCCACAAGTTCAGGTGGTTGGGTGCCAGCGCCGGGCGCATAAGGGTTCCTAACGGGATCCATGGACACGAATATAAGGATATTAGTAATATTATGCTTGGATAGTAATCCGAATAATATCAGTCAAAACACCCCCCGTTCGGACTCAACGAACAAGCCCCGGCCAGAGCGGCCGGGGCTTGCTTTTCAGGGCTTCGTCGGAGCGGCTTACATCATGTCCATGCCACCGCCCATGCCGCCGTGGCTGTGAGCCGGCGCCTTCTCCTCCTTCTCCTCGCTGATCACGCACTCGGTGGTGAGCAGCATGCTCGCGATGCTGGCGGCGTTCTCCAGGGCCACGCGGGTCACCTTGGTGGGGTCGATCACGCCGGCGGCCAGCATGTTCTCGTACTCCTCGGTGCGGGCGTTGAAGCCGTAGTCGGCCTTGCCCTCGCGCACCTTCTGCACCACGATGCTGCCCTCCAGGCCGGCGTTGGCCACGATCTGGCGCAGCGGCTCCTCGATGGCGCGGCGCACGATGCCGATACCGGTGGTCTCGTCGTTGTTGATGCCTTCCATCTTCTCCAGCACCTTCTGGGCGCGGATGTAGGCCACACCGCCGCCGGGCACAATGCCTTCCTCCACCGCGGCGCGGGTGGCGTGCAGGGCGTCGTCCACGCGGTCCTTCTTCTCCTTCATCTCCACCTCGGTGGCGGCACCGATGTAGAGCACGGCCACACCGCCGGCGAGCTTGGCCAGGCGCTCCTGCAGCTTCTCCTTGTCGTAGTCGCTCGTGGTGGTCTCGATCTGGGCCTTGATCTGGTTCACGCGGGCCTTGATGTCGTCCTTCTTGCCGGCACCGTTCACGATCGTGGTGTTGTCCTTGTCGATCGTGATCTTCTCGGCCTTGCCCAGGAAGCTCAGGTCGGCGTTCTCCAGCTTGTAGCCGCGCTCCTCGCTGATCACCGTGCCACCGGTCAGGATGGCGATGTCCTCCAGCATGGCCTTGCGGCGGTCGCCGAATCCCGGGGCCTTCACGG
>Ga0315900_10004448_pt1 | contig 19749 bp, 13 predicted proteins | sample LakEriMetagenome_FD_203521 | JGI IMG/M metagenome (GOLD analysis project Ga0315900, IMG submission 203521) | Freshwater fungal communities from buoy surface, Lake Erie, Ohio, United States - Buoy 12 MA114 | ecosystem: Environmental > Aquatic > Freshwater > Lake > Lake biofilm | place: USA: Lake...
TAATCCAAACAGTCAGAATCTGTTTTAAATCGCTCATGAAACTCTGATATAGTAACGCCTTTAAACATTTTTAATTTATTTTTATCAAATATAAAAACTATTTGCGACTTAAACGAGTAATCCTAATTGTTGATTCGCTAAATTATTGCGTTGCAAGTATAGAATTAGACATTTTCGTATGAGTTTTTATGAGGAACCACATCCATTAATAGCAAGGGCAAAAGAATAATTTGTGTTGTCTCATATATGAGAGATTTAAAAAAAATTTACATCAAAAGCAATTACACCAAAAATATTGGAAATAGGAAACATTAGAAGGTAATGGCTTTTGAACAAATTTGTATTTGAAGCAAAACGAACAGAAAGGAAAAAAAACCATAAAGTATGGGAGTTATGACAACCATGCCCATTTGGTTAGAAAAAACGAATAAAGTATAAATTCCTATTTTTTTGAAATTTTGTCTTTTGGAACTAAGTATACTTCTGTTAAATCAAAGAAATTCATTGCATTCTCAGAGAAATTGCGAACATTTAATTGTTCTAAACGGAAATTTTCGTCGTAGTAAAGCGGCATAAATGGCGCTTCATCTAAAATAATTTGTTCTGCCTGAGAAAGTAATTTATATCTTTTTTCTTTATTAATTTCTTTAAATGAAGCCAAAAATAATGAGTCAAATCGATCATTTTTAAATCTAAAATAATTAATAAATGCTTTTTCGGACGGATTTTTTGGGAGGTGCTTTCCGTAAAACAAGGTTAAAAAAGTTTCAGGATCTTGATATTCAGCGCTCCAGCCTAAACGAAAGAAATCTACTTTATTACTAGAAATTTGTTCAATATGCTCACTCAATGGAACAATCGACACTTCAATGTCTATATTTAAATTTTCTTTTAACATCTTTTGAATGACTTCCGCTACTAATTTATTTTTATCTCCGCCGCCACCATTTACTTGTAACACGATAGAAGGAAATCCTTTTCCATTAGGATATCCTGCTATTTTCAATAAATTTTTAGCTTTTGGCACATCAAGCGTGTATCCTTTTAATTGATCATAAGCATATCCGTCCTTTTTGAATATAGCGAAAAAAGGCACAATTCCATAATCTGCAGAAACACCCTCCCCTTGAATCGTAAAATTTGCGATTTTTTTTCTGTCAATGGCGTAATTAAATGCTAAACGAACTTCTTTTTTACTAAATAAAGGACTCATACAATTAAAGCCTAGATAAACAGTATTTAAAGCTGTTGAATTCAAAATTTGGAAATCAATTTTTCTTTCATTCGCATGTTCCAAATCACCCATAATTTCGTGAAAAATCTCAACAGGTAATCTGTAAATCATATCTAAATTGCCAGATTTAAACTCTAGCACTTCCACTTTTTTTTCATTAATAAATGAATATTTTATGCCCTCCAGATACGGTAATTTATTTCCGAAAGAATCTACGCCATAATAATTTTTATTTTTTTTCAAGATGACCACTTCTCCTTCTTTAATTGTTTCTACATAAAACGGTCCAGTCCCAACACTATGTGTTCGAATATCAACACCATATTTATCAACTGCTTCTTTGGGATAAATCCAACATCCAGGCATCGCTAAAATATTTAAAAATCCGGGAAAAGGTACACTGAGAGAAATAACTACTGTTGAATCATTTCTAACTTTTATTCCAGAAACATTGATTTTTTTTCCTGTTTTTGATAATTCATATGCTTCATTTGCCCCTACAACTCTGTCTTTGAAAGTGATTCCAAATTGCAAATTGTTTGGGTCAGATATACATAATCTATCGAAACAATATTTTACATCTTTTGCATTAACAAATCTTCCTTTACCTTCAGGAAAACAAACATCATCATGAAATTTTACACCTTGACGAATATGAAAAGTCCATTCGGTTTGATCTTGATTACTTTCAATCTTTTTAGCTAATGCTAAATTAGTTGACAAATCTTTTTGACTAAATTTAACTAAGCCTTCAAATATCTGTGAACCTATATGTGCACTACTTAACTCATTAACAGCAGTTGGATTAAGTGTTTTAAAAGACTCTACTTCATTTAAACGGATAATGCCTCCGTAAAAAATTCCTCCTTTTGATTCTTCAATGTTATTATTTTTTTTCGGGTCTTCATTACAAGAAGTTAATACTAATATAATTGATGCCGAGGCAAGAGTAAAGAGATTACATATTTTTTTCATATTAAAAATCTTTGAATAATTAATTAAACGATAATAAACAAATATAACAAAAAACTAAAATGAATTCATTTTTACGGTGAAGAAATCCATGTTAATTTATAAAATCTGAAACAATTGCAAAAAAAATAACATCAGTACATAACCAAATTATTAAAAACAAAAAAACGATTTGAGTTACGAATCGTTCTTTTGTTATTTAAAATATTAAACTTATGCTTCTGTTTTATTTCGTTGAATCATCTTCTGCATTTGTTTCTGAAGTATTCGATGGTGTTTCCGCTGGGCTTTCTAATACTGCATTCTTTGTTGCAATCTTAGCTGCCTTTGCTTCTTTAGCAATCGTTTCAGCTTTAATTTTAGCTTCAGTTCCTTTTTTTGATTCAGAAATCAAGCCATCCTTTTTGGTGCTAATCTTTAAAGCTTTTTCATTTTGCCATTTAGTAAAACGATCTTCAACTTGTTCAGCTGTTAATGCGCCTTTTTTTAAACCATCTAACAAGTGCTTTTTCATTAAAATACCCTTGTATGATAAAATTGCCTTACATGTTTCTGTAGGTTGTGCCCCATTTTGTAACCACTTTAATGTGTTTTCAAAATTTAATTCAATTGTTGCAGGATTGGTATTAGGATTATACGTTCCTAATTTTTCGATAAAAGCTCCATCTCGAGGTGCACGACCATCCGCTGCTACCACGTGGAAAAACGCTGCGTCTTTCTTTCCGTGTCTTTGTAGTCTAATCTTTACTGCCATTTCTATTTTTTTTAAATTTAGTTGGCAAATATCGTCATTTTTATTTATCTAATACACGCAAAGTCGCAAATATTTTTATCATTTTGTTTGAAATTTAAGGCAAGCGTCTGAAATTAAAGAGTAAACGCCTTGTTTGATTCCTCAATCGGTTACTCTGACTGATTTTTTGAATTGTGACATGGGATTAAATCTATTACTCGCGGATCATTTCGTAAACATCACAAATTATTTATTTCGAAATTAAAAATACTTTTTTGCTGCACTTTTACTAATTTAGCTCGATAAAAAAAGTTTATGGAATATAGAATAGAAAAAGATACGATGGGCGAAGTAAAAGTACCTGCTCACGTTTATTGGGGTGCACAAACCGAACGGAGCAGAAATAACTTTAAAATAGGGCAGGAAGCCAGTATGCCCAAAGAAATTATATATGCCTTTGCTTATTTAAAAAAAGCAGCAGCGCAAGCAAATTTCGAATTAGGTGTGTTATCAAAAGAAAAATCGGATTTAATTGGAAAAGTGTGTGATGAAATTTTGGAAAAAAAACTTGATGATCAGTTTCCTTTAGTAATATGGCAAACAGGTTCAGGCACTCAAAGCAACATGAATGCCAATGAGGTGATTGCTTATCGGGCGCATGTTTTAAATGGTGGCAAATTAAATGATGAGCCGAAAGTGCTTCATCCCAATGATGATGTTAACAAATCTCAAAGTAGCAATGATACTTTTCCAACAGCCATGCACATTGCAGCTTATAAACAAGTCGTTGAAATTACAATCCCTGGATTAGAAAAGTTAAGAGATTCATTAAATAAAAAAGCGAAAAATTTTGAAAATATTATAAAGACAGGCCGAACGCATTTTATGGATGCAACTCCACTTTCATTAGGACAAGAATTCAGTGGGTATGTTCAGCAAATTAATATGAGCATCCGCGCTATTAAAAATGCTTTAGACGCCGTCAAAGAATTGGCTTTAGGAGGAACAGCAGTTGGTACGGGATTAAATACGCCTAAAGGATATGATGTTTTGGTAGCTAAAAAAATTGCCAACTTAACAGGGCTCCCTTTTGTTACTGCGCCTAACAAATTTGAAGCTTTGGCTGCGCACGATGCCATGGTTGAATTAAGTGGTGCCTTAAAAAGAACGGCGGTTTCTTTGATGAAAATTGCAAACGATATTCGGATGTTGTCGTCTGGGCCACGCTGTGGAATAGGCGAGCTAATAATTCCTGATAACGAGCCAGGCTCATCTATTATGCCTGGTAAGGTAAATCCAACTCAACCAGAAGCTTTAACAATGGTTTGCGCTCAAGTCATTGGAAATGACATGGCCGTTACGGTTGGTGGAAGTATGGGACATTTTGAATTGAATGTATTTAAGCCAGTAATTGCATCTAATGTTTTGCAATCTGCTCGATTAATCGGAGATGCCTGCGTTTCCTTTACAGAAAAATGCAGTGATGGAATTGAAGCGAATCAAATTGAAATAAAAAAACATTTAGAGAATTCGCTCATGTTAGTAACGGCTTTAAATACACACATTGGTTACGAAAAATCTGCAAAAATTGCTAAAACGGCTCATAAAGGAAATAAAACACTTCGAGAGGCTGCAATAGAGTTGGGATTTGTTACCAACGAACAGTTTGATGCGTGGGTTAAGCCTAGTGACATGATTGGAAGCTTAAAATAATTGATTGTTTTTTTCTTCTTAACTAAGTAATATAAAGAAACAACCAAAATAATTTTAAGTTAAGTCATGCCAAATGGTGGTTGCGATAAAATCAGTTGCTATTTTTTAAACTAAGCTTTTCTTTTTTCAGTATCTTTATCATCCAAATTTTATACCCATGGCAAAAGCAGGTCCAATTGTTTGTTCGTTTTGCGGACGTGATAAAAAAGAAGCAAAAATATTAATCGCTGGTATTACGGGACATATTTGCGACAATTGTATATCACAAGCTTTTAAAATAGTAAATGAAGAAGTTGGTAGTAAAGGAAACGAAAAGGTTCAGCAAGCTTTAAACATACTGAAACCAGCTACTATCAAAAATCATTTGGATGAATATGTGATAGGGCAAGATGAAGCGAAAAAAATATTAAGTGTTGCAGTGTATAATCATTTTAAGCGAATTGCTCATATATCTAGCACGAAGGAAGAAATTGAAATTGACAAGTCAAATGTTATCTTGGTTGGAGAAACTGGTACTGGAAAAACCCTTCTCGCGCGCACCATTGCTAAATTATTAAACGTTCCATTTTGTATTGCTGATGCTACTGTTTTAACAGAAGCTGGTTATGTTGGAGAAGATGTAGAAAATATCTTAACCCGATTATTGCAAGCTGCAGACTATGACGTTCCTAGCGCAGAGCGTGGCATCGTTTTTATTGATGAAATAGATAAAATTGCCCGCAAAAGCGATAACCCATCTTTAACACGCGATGTGAGTGGCGAAGGTGTTCAACAGGCGATGTTAAAATTATTAGAAGGTTCTGTTGTAAATGTTCCGCCCCAAGGTGGTCGAAAACATCCAGATGCAAAAATGATACAAGTCAATACAAAAAATATTTTATTTATTTGTGGAGGTGCGTTTGATGGGATTGAAAAGAAAATTGCCAAACGTTTAAATACGCAGGCAATGGGTTATTCAGCTTCTATCAATAAAGAAGAGATTGATAACAGTGAACTTTTACAATATGTGTCGCCGCAAGATTTAAAAGCTTTTGGGTTAATACCAGAACTAATTGGCCGTTTGCCCGTGCTCACCTACTTAAAACCACTCGATAAAAAAACATTGCGCTCAATTTTAACTGATCCTAAAAATGCTTTAATAAAACAATATCAATACCTGTTTAAATTAGAAGGAATTAAATTAGAATTTGATGATAATGTTTTGGATTTAATTGTTGATAAAGCGCTTGAGTTTAAATTGGGTGCGCGTGGCTTACGAGGCATTTGCGAATCAATTATGGTAGATTTTATGTTTGATGCGCCAAGTAACGATAAGCATCCTAAAAACTTACGGATTGATTTAAATTATGCTTCAGAAAAATTAAAAAACGCGAGAATTTCTCAATTAATGGTTGCTTAGATCTTTAGTTTATAATTCATTTTCTTGGCTATCACAATGAAAATAATTTTGCTTTTTTGCTACTGGCTTAATTACTTTAACGCCCTTATTTTTTTCGATAATTAACTTAGCAATAATTCGAGCACGTTCTTTCTTAATATCTGCAAGGAGTTTAACATCTTGCTCTTTACTAAAATAAATTTGTCCGTCAATTATGGTTGTATTTACTTTTGAATAAATACTTAATGGATTATCTGTCCATAAAACTAAATCGGCTACTTTTCCTACTTTTATGCTTCCAACTTTATCATCGATATGTAACATTTTTGCAGGATTAAGCGTTATTAGTTTCAAAGCCTGAACTTCTGTCAAACCACCGTATTTTATTGTTTTAGCTGCTTCTTGGTTTAAACGTCTTCCCATTTCTGCATCATCAGAATTTATCGCTGTATTAACACCTAATTTAGTTAATAATGCCGCATTATATGGAATAGCATCCATTACCTCTAATTTATAAGCCCACCAATCCGAAAACGTAGAAGCATTTACATCATGAGCCTTCATTTTATCAGCTACTTTATATCCTTCCAAAATATGAGTAAACGTATTAACCTTAAATTTCATGCTGTCAGCAACATGCATTAACATGTTTATTTCACTTTGTACATAACTGTGACAAGTAATGAACCGCTTGTTATTTAACACTTCAACAAGAGCGTCTAAGTCTAAATCGCGACGAGGGGCAAGAATTTTTCCACTTTCAATTTGTTTCAGTGATAGTTTTTCAAAAGCATCAACTTGTTTTTTATAGGCGGCAGCTCTTGTAAAGTAATCATAATACAATTGCTCAACGCCCATGCGGGTTTGAGGAAAACGAACTTGGTTTGGATGAAGACCATTAGACTGTTTTACATTTTCTCCTAAAGCAAATTTTATAAATTTATCTGCCTTATCATATTTTATTTCTTCAGGATTTTTTCCCCAACGCAATTTAATCAAACAACTTTGTCCACCAATGGGGTTTGCCGAACCATGCAATAATTGTGCTGTTGTAACACCTCCTGCCAACTGCCTATAAATATTGATATCATCTGGATTTATCACATCAGCCATTCTCACCTCAGCTGAACTTGCATCTGCCCCTTCATTAATGCTAAATAATGCAATGTGTGAATGTTCATCAATGATGCCTGGTGTAAGATGCATGCCTTTGCCATCAATTATTTTTGCAAAGGCTGTTTTAGGGGCATCAATATTTGGCGCGATGCGAACTATTTTTCCTTCTGTTATATAAACATCGTAATCTTGTAAAATAGAATCTTGCTCATTGGTCCATATGGTAATATTTTTAAGTAAAATCGCATTGTATCGTGTTTTAAATTTTTTCCAAGTGTCTTGTATAAATCCATCGCTGTCTTCTTCTGGCTCACCAAATGCAGTAAATGGATAATACACTTTTCCAATATTTATTTTTTCTGCAGGTTTAACGATGGATACTTTTGTTTTAGTGGTATCAACGTTCGTAATGTTTATCAATTCAAAAGGAGTCCAAGTGCCTTCCAATAATTGGCCTTCTCCAATAAATTTTTTTGTTAATTCATTATAATTACCTGTTAACCGAATAACTTGCGTACTATCAATTGAAAAACTCAAAGTGAGTAAATTGTTTTTAAAAATAAGATTTGCTTTAGTCCTTGAGCTATCCCTGAATAAAACTTTTCCAGTATAATTATCTTGATCTTTAAAAACATCAACTGTGTAAGTTGTTTGATTTACTAATAATTTATACTTGCCTGAAATATTAGGAATTGTGATATCGTTGTATTCATGCCTAATTCCGTTGCTCCATGTTTCAAAAATAATGGCATCGTCATCAAAAATATTTTTTGAAGTAATGATAAAATTAGCCAACATCCCTTTTTTTAAACTACCAACAACATCTTGCACACCAATATAGGATGCTGGATTGGCAGTTAAAGCTCTTAGAGCCGTTTTCTCGGATAAGCCATATTTAATGGCTTTCCTTACATTTTTTAAAAAGACAGATTTATCTTTTAAATCAGCACTTGTGATACAAAATTGCACATGGTTTTTTTCGAGCATGGCTAAGTTAGCTGGCGCCATTTCCCAATGCTTTAATTCTGAAAGGGATGCTTGCTCAGCATCGTAAGGATCTTCCACATCAAGCGCATCTGGAAAATTAACTGGAATTATAAATTTTAAAAAAGTATTTTGTATGTCATAAAGTCTTTGGTATTCATTCCCGCCGCCTTTGATGATATATTTAACTTTAAATTCATCTCCAATACTTTTTCCTCGAAGATCATTATATTTATCTCCTCCTTCAAAAATTGAAGGCAGATCTTGCAAATGATTAAATGCATCTAACGTGATGTTATATTCTATATTAAGTTGATTTGTTTTATACCATTTTGCATCATAATATGTTTGACGCAACAAGGCCACTGCTCCCATTATAGATGAAGGATAGTCTTGTGGAGAAATTCCTTTTTTTAATGAATAAAAAGCAGCGGCTTTGTCTTTAATAATTGTTTCATTTTCTTTGGCTTTTGCCAAACAAACCAAAGCGCCACTTCCTCGGACAATTCCATCTTTTTGTGATGTAAGAACACTTGCAAAGCCTTGTTTACGAAGTTCATCTGCTTTTGATTGATCATGAGAAAATAACTTATAAGCTTCCACATCACTTCTAATGGCTTGATTTGAACCGAAAGCTCCTTTCTTTGGCACATCTACATTATCAACCTTTTTAACGTCGGGCATTCCATAATCACTGTATAAATCTATAAAGCCTGGATAAATATGTTTTCCTTTCAAATCAATTAAAACGGATTCTTTTGGCACTTGCGCTTTTTCTGAAATCTCAATTATTTTTCCATCTTGCACAATCATTGTTGCATTTAATATCAAAACATCGGCATCAACATGTAACGTGCAATTTACAAAAGAATATAGTGTATGCGTGCCATTCCGAGCCCCATTGGTATTAAAGGTAGTTTGACTAAGAGAAGGGCCAATAAAAAGTAAACATATCTTGATTGCAAAAAATACTTTTCTCTTCATTAATTCATTAGTTATAATTATGTTTCTTAGCAAATATAAGATTATAGATAAGTCATAAAGAGGAATTTATGGCTTTTATTTAAAGATTAATTGTTAATTTTGAAATCAAATTTAAAATAAAAAACAATGGCTACAGGCATGTTACATACGCACAATTTAATGGTAATATTATTTACACTTATTTATTTAGTAAAAACCATTTTATTATTAAGTGATAGAAACGAACTTTTAGAGAAATTTAAAAAGAAAACAAAAATTCTTGAAATTGTTGTGAGTTTTGGGTTTTTAGCAACAGGCATTTATTTAATGGCAAAATTACCTGCTATTAATATATATCATATTGTTAAAATTAGCTTGGTGTTTTTATCAATCCCATTAGCAATCATTGGATATAAAAATAAAAACAAAGTATTAGTATCCTTATCATTTTTTTTAATTGTTGCATCATTCTCTTTAGCTTATAAAGCAAAAAGTGCAAGGGCTGGCGAAAAAATAGCTGCTGTTTCAGGTAAGCAAATTTTTGAAGAAAAATGTACGCTTTGTCATGGTGGAGATGGTAAATTAGGCTTGTCTGGCGCCAAAGATTTATCTATTACACAATTAAATCACAGCAATATTGTTGAAATTATTACAAATGGTAAAAATGCTATGACTCCATACAAAGATGTTCTATCTGTTGAACAAATTGAAGCGGTTTCGTCTTATATCGAAACAGACTTAAAAGGAAAATAGATTTTACATTAAGCTTTAATGAAAAAAGAACCAACCATTACTGTAAAAGAAGTTGAAACAGCAGTACTAATTGGTGTGATTAATAAAAAACAAAACGAGGCGATATCATTTGAATATTTAGATGAATTGGCTTTTTTGGCTGAAACTTATGGTTTAGTGGCAAAAAAAACATTTACCCAAAAATTAGAAAAAGCGGATAAGTCAACTTTTATTGGAAAGGGTAAATTAGCAGAAGTAAATGCATACATTATAGAAAATAAAACTTCCGTTGTTATTTTTGATGATGAGCTATCGCCCTCTCAACAAAGAAATTTAGAAACAGAATTAAAAGTAAAAATTTTAGATAGAACTAATTTAATTTTAGAAATATTCTGTCAACGCGCACACACAGCTCATGCGCGCACACAGGTTGAACTTGCAAGGCAAAAGTATTTATTGCCTCGTTTAACAGGCATGTGGACTCATTTAGAAAGGCAACGAGGTGGCACAGGAACACGTGGTGGAGCTGGTGAAAAAGAAATTGAAACAGATAGAAGAATTTCGCGCGATAGAATCGCTCAACTACAAGATGATTTAAAGATTATTGACAAACAAATGGCAACGCAACGTAAAAACCGTGGTGAATTTGTGCGAGTAGCGTTGGTTGGTTATACGAATGTTGGCAAATCAACCATCATGAATCTGCTGAGTAAAAGTGATGTGTTTGCCGAAAATAAATTATTCGCCACACTTGATACAACAGTTAGAAAAGTAACGATTGAGAATTTGTTTTTTTTGTTGTGCGACACCGTTGGGTTCATTCGTAAGCTTCCTACACAATTGGTTGAGAGTTTTAAAAGTACTTTAGACGAAGTTCGTGAAGCAGATTTATTAATACATGTCGTAGATATTTCTCACCCAAATTTTGAAGATCATATTCATGTTGTTAAGCAAACGCTTACTGATATTGGTGCTGGCGATAAACCAACTATTTTAGCCTTTAATAAAATCGATTCGTTTACGTTTGTAAAAAAAGAGGAAGATGATTTAACGCCTTCTACAAAGGCTAACATTTCATTAGATGAATTGAAAAAAACGTGGATGAAAGATTTAGATGAACAATGTCTATTTATTAGCGCTCAAAAAAAAATAAATATCGAAGATTTTAAAAAAACAATTTACGACAGGGTTAAAGCCATGCATATCAAGCGGTTTCCGTATAACAAATTATTTTATTAACGCGTTTTATTAAAGAAATAAAAAAGATGAAAATAGCAATTGGAAGCGATCATGCAGGTTTTGAATTAAAAAAACAATTGATAGCTTACTTGAATGAAAAAAAAATTGACATTAATGATAAAGGCTGTTATAGTATAGATAGGGCTGATTATCCTGATTTTGGTCATTCAGTTGCAAAATCAGTCATCAATAAAGAAGTTGAGTTCGGTATTTTAATGTGCGGTAGTGGAAACGGCATCAATATGACTGCAAATAAACATGCAGGCATTAGGGCAGCTTTGTGTTGGAATAGCAAAATTGCTGAATTAGCAAGGCTACACAACGATGCTAACATTTTAGTTTTACCCGCTCGTTTTATTACTGTTGAAGAAGCAAAGAAATGTATTGATTCCTTTTTTAAAAATGCTTTTGAAGGTGGCAGACACGCAGACCGATTAGCTAAAATTGACTGCTGAAAAATAAGCTAAAGTCATATAATGATTTATTTCTATCCTATTTGTTGGCAGGCTCAAAATATTAAAATTGAAGGATGAACAATATAACACATACGCCAACAAATTAAGACTTAAACGAAGCCATAAATCATAACGATAAATGAGAAGACCGTAATGAAGTACGGCTGTAATTAGTTTAATCAATTACCTTCACTATTTCAGCACAAATATTTTTAATAAAACTCCGTGCTAAACTTGATATTGAAAACAAAAAAATCCTTTTAAAATGGGGTTATGAGATTAAAGAGCCTATTTTATATTTCACAATATATAAATCAAAAAATAATTCGGAGTTTAGAATATTTAAAACGATAGTTAAAAATCAGTTTGAAATATTCGATAAAGAAATTAACATCAATAATATTTATCGTTACCAACTAAAAGTTGTTTTAGAATCAGGTATAGAGAGTTTACTCAGCAGCGAAGTAGTTGTACCATACTAAATCTTAGGATATATTGAGGGACAAAGAAAAATAAAATTGAGTTTTCGAAGTTATATGAACGAATAAAATTTACGCCGAACCTCTCTATAAACCTTCATAAATTTGGCAACAAGGTAATCATAAGCAGTGACTAGAATTTCAAAATAACTTCTTTCCAAAATGAATTTTTAGAAGAAGTCGCACATTTATGAGGGGCATTCAGTAAATTTACACCAACACAATTAAAAAACTTTAAACCAAGTCAACTTTTGTCAGTTCGAGCGAAGTCGAGAACCTAAATGAAAAAATAGAACTAAAACCATGAAACCAACCTTTACCAAATCAGCCGATGGATTAATTCCAGTTATTATTCAAGACAACATCACTAACGTCGTCTTAATGCTTGGTTATATGAATCAAGAAGCCTTTGAAAAAACACAACAAGAAAAACGTGTCACATTTTTTTCTCGTTCAAAAAACAGATTGTGGACCAAAGGAGAAGAGAGTGGAAATTTCTTAAATGTTAATTCACTTTTAATAGATTGCGACAATGACACTATTTTAATTAAAGCCACTCCCGCTGGACCAACTTGCCACACTGGTGCCGACACCTGCTTTAACGAAAAAAATGTGTCGATTAATTTTTTATCTGAATTAGAAACAATTATTAGAAACAGAAAAAATAACCCTACTGATAAATCCTATACCGCTTCTTTATTTGCAAAAGGCATTAATAAAATTGCACAAAAAGTGGGAGAAGAAGCTGTAGAAGTAGTCATAGAAGCAAAAGACAATAACGATGATTTATTTAAAGGTGAGGCGGCTGATTTATTATTTCACTATTTAATTTTATTGCAGGCAAAAAACTTTACACTAAACGATATTATTAGCGTTTTAAAAAGCAGAAATTAAGTTTGATACCCGCCTTTATTGTTTTCAAACAAAGCAATTATGGTTAAATTTGTGGATTGATAATGGATAGCAATATGACCGAAAATTCTTCTGAGCAAATGAGTTTTATGCAACACTTAGAAGCTTTAAGATGGCATTTGGTAAGAAGCGCTATTTGCATAGTTGTGCTAGCAGTAGCATTATTTTGTTACAACAATTTTTTATTTGATACCATTATTTTTGGGCCATTAAAACCAGATTTTATTTCATACAAAACATTATGTGCTTTGGGTCATAAACTTGGCGTTGGTAATTCCATGTGTATGACTATTAAGCCTATGCAGCTGCAAACATTAGCTGCATCAGAACAATTCTTAACGCATATGTGGATTGCTATTTTAGGTGGTCTCATTCTCTCCTTCCCATATATTATTTTCGAGCTTTGGAAATTTATAAAACCAGCTCTAAAAGGGAATGAAGCAAGTCCTGCTAAATTATTTATAACCATTTCTTCATTATTATTTATGATAGGTATTTTGTTTGGTTATTTTATTTTATTTCCCATGTCTTATAACTTTCTAATTAATTATCAATTATCTGACGGCAATTTTGTTCATACACAAAATACTTTAGATGATTACATTTCTTTAATCTCTACGATGACTTTGGTTTCGGGAATTGTATTTGAATTGCCAATCATGGTTTATTTGCTATCAAAAATTGGATTATTAACGCCAACATTTATGCGCAAATATCGCAAATATGCAGTTGTTGTGATTTTAATATTAGCAGCGGTTATCACTCCTTCTCCAGACGTAACTTCTCAACTTGTAGTAGCCATCCCCATGTATCTCCTTTATGAAATTAGTATTTTTGTAAGCGCTTATGTGGCTAAAAAACAGGCCTGATTTATTCTAATAATTTTCTTACTTTCGCTACTCTTTTTAATCATTCAAAATTAATGCGTCACCTTTTCATCAAGGTGATAGCGAGTAAATGAAAATCAACTATGACAAAATACCGTACATATAATCAACTAAATTTATCACAAATAAGTAAAGATATTTTACAATATTGGAAAGAAAAAGATACGTTCGGAAAATCTATTTCTACGCGTGAAGGAAAAACGCCTTGGGTATTTTATGAAGGTCCGCCAAGTGCTAATGGTATGCCTGGTATCCATCACGTGATGGCACGTACCATTAAAGATATTTTTTGCCGTTACAAAACCTTACAAGGCTTCCAAGTAAAACGTAAAGCTGGTTGGGACACTCACGGTTTGCCTATTGAGCTTGGCGTAGAAAAATCTTTAGGAATTACGAAAGAAGATATTGGAAACCCCAACAGCAAAAAATTTATTTCGGTTGAAGATTATAATAAAGCTTGCCGCAAGGAAGTCATGAAGTACACTGATAAATGGGAAGATGTAACGGACAAGATGGGTTACTGGGTTGACATGAAAGATCCTTACATCACATATGATAACAAGTATATTGAAAGTGTGTGGTGGTTATTAAAAAATTTATCTGAAAAAAATTTATTATACAAAGGTTTCACCATTCAGCCTTATTCACCAGCAGCTGGAACAGGTTTATCATCTCATGAATTAAACCAACCGGGCTGTTATAGGGATGTGAAGGATAGAACAGCCACTGTTCAATTTAAAGTTTCCCCCTTTGAAGGGGGTGCCCGAAGGGCGGGGAATGTTTTGTCTGAGTTATCTAAGACAGGAGAATTATATATTCTTGCTTGGACAACTACACCTTGGACATTGCCTTCTAATACAGCCTTAGCAGTTGGAAAAGATATTGATTATGTTTTTGTAGAAAGCTTTAATCCATTCAACGGAGCTCTTCAAACAGTTGTTTTAGCTAAAGACTTAGTCAACAAATATTTTTCTGAAAAACATACGGATTTAAAATTCGAAGATTATAAATCAGGCGATAAAAACATTCCGTTTAAAATTGTTGGTCATTGCAAAGGCTCTGATTTAGCAGGCATTTCATACGAACAATTATTGCCATTTAAAGGTGCAAATGATTTTGTGCAGTTAGGTGATAAGAACCTCCCTTTTAGTGAGGCAGGAGGGGCCATTATCCTTGGTGATTTCGTCACAACAACAGATGGTACTGGCATCGTGCACATTGCGCCCAGTTTTGGCGCGGACGATTTTAGAGTTGCCAAACAAAACGGTATAGGATCATTGACGTTGGTTGATAAACGTGGACGATTTTCGCCTGAAATTAAAGATGGTACATTTTTATACGGAGAAGAATATGTGAAAGAAGCCTATTACACTGATTCTGAAAAAGAAGTAGAGTTTGAAAAACAAAAGCATATTTTAGAATCAGCAGGAAAAATAAAAGAATTAAAAGCCTACTTAAGTGTTGACGAACGCATTGTTTTAAAACTGCAAGAAGAAGGAAAATTATTTAAGAAAGAAACCTACGAACACAGTTATCCTCACTGTTGGAGAACAGATAAACCCGTTTTATACTATCCATTAGATTCTTGGTTTATTAAATCAACGGCTGCAAAAGACCGTATGATTGAATTAAACAAAACGATTAACTGGAAGCCAGAAGCTACTGGCACAGGGCGTTTTGGTAATTGGTTAGAAAACTTGAATGATTGGAACTTATCACGTTCTCGTTTTTGGGGGATTCCCATTCCTATCTGGACAAGCGAAGATAGCTCCGAACAAATTGTGATTGGCAGTGCCGAAGAATTGAAAAATCAAATCGAAAATTCAATTGCAAAAGGATTCATGACAGAAAATCCATTAAGCAAATTTGTACCAAGAAATTTTACAGCAGAGAATTACGATACCTTTGATTTACATAAGCCATACGCTGATAATATTGTCTTAGAGAAAAACGGAAAAAAATTATTCCGTGAACCTGATTTAATTGATGTGTGGTTCGATTCTGGCGCGATGCCTTATGCGCAAATTCACTATCCTTTTGAGAATGCAGATTTAATAAACAACGGTTTAAACTCCTCCCCTTCGGGGAGGTTGGGAGGGGCTTCTTTCCCCGCTGATTTTATTGCAGAAGGTGTTGATCAAACGCGCGGATGGTTTTTTACCTTACATGCAATCGCTACGATGAATTTTGATTCAGTAGCATACAAGAACGTTGTATCTAACGGATTGGTGTTGGATAAAAATGGAAACAAAATGAGCAAGCGTTTAGGTAACGCTGTTGATCCGTTTGAAACCATTGAAAAATATGGTCCTGACGCTACCCGTTGGTACATGATTGCAAACGCTGCGCCTTGGGATAATTTAAAATTTGACGTTGAAGGTATTGGTGAAGTGCAACGTAAATTATTTGGCACACTTTATAACACTTATGGCTTCTTTGCTTTATATGCTAACGTGGATAATTTTGTAGTCGATTTAAGTAATACGGTAAACGTTAGTAACCGCTCTGAATTAGATCGTTGGATTTTATCAAAATTAAATTCATTGGTAAAAGATGTCACCGAACAATACGAAACATTTGAGCCACATAAAGCAGCACGTTACATTGAGGAATTTGTTGATGAACATTTAAGTAATTGGTACATTCGTTTATCCCGTCGTCGTTTCTGGAAAGGTGACATGAGCGATGATAAAAAAGCCGCTTACGAAACTTTGTTCGAGTGTTTAAATACTTTATCTCAACTAATGAGCCCAATAGCGCCATTCTTTGCGGATTGGTTATATCAAAATTTAAACGATACCAATGGAGAAATTGATTCAGTGCATTTAACCAATTATCCAAAAGCAAATATTTTGCTAATTAATGGCAACTTAGAGAAGCGTATGGAAATGGCTCAGAAAATTTCTTCCATGATTTTATCAATTCGTAAGAAAGAAAATTTAAGAGTGCGTCAACCATTACAAAAAATTCGTATCCCTATTTTAGATAATGAATTCAGAACTCATGTGGAGGCAGTTAAAGATATTATCTTGGCTGAGGTAAACGTAAAAGAATTAGAATTTGTAACCGAAGAGGAAGCGCATATCGTTAAAAACTTGAAGTTGAATTTTAAAACCTTGGGTAAAAAATGTGGTAAACACATGAAAACGGTTCAAGCGTATGCAAACGATCATGGCGACTTAATTATTGCTGGAATTGAAAAAACTGGCGAATTTAAGATGAATGCAGAAGGGGAAGAAATTTTGTTGGAACTGGAAGATGTAGAAATCATCCCAGTGGACATCCCAGGATGGAAAGTTTCAAATAATGGACAAATAACCGTTGCTTTAGATATTACATTAACCGAATCTTTAATAGAAGAAGGGTTGGCTAGAGAACTTGTAAATCGTATTCAAAATCTTCGAAAAGAAGGAGGCTTAGATGTAACAGACAAAATTTTGGTGAAAATTCAACAAAATGATGCCTTAGATAATGCCATTCAAAATAATTTAAAGTATATTTGCGCCGAAACCTTGACAGGTGATTTGCAAGTGGTAAAAAATTTAACTATTACCACTGCAAGTGCTGTTGAAGTTGATGAACTTGTTTCTACTCTTATTTCTATTGAAAAATTAAATTAATTGAATAAAAAAAATAAAATGGCAAAAAAAATAATAAAACCTGCTAAAAAAGCAAGCAAACCTACTCCAAAAAAAGTAATTGCTAAAAAGGCCGCAGTTAAGCCAACCAAAAAAACATCCAACAAGCCGGCTGAAAAAAAGACTGCTCAAAAACCAACAAAAAAATTAATTCAATCTACTAAAAAAATAGCTCAAAAACCTGCCCCAAAAAAAGTGATAAAATCCGACCCAAAAAAAGTAGTGAAAGCTTCAAAATCAATTTCTAAAACAACAAAAAAAATTGTAGCAAAGCCAACTCCTAAAAAAATCACTGTAAAACCATCTCTAAAAGGTAAACCAATTGATGCAATTACAAATAAATCATTGAAAAATATTTCTAAATCAGCCAAGCCTTCAAAGAAAAAAGGAAGAATAGATGATGATGATGAAGACGTAGATGTAAAAGATGATTACGAAAAAAATGATGAAGATGATGTTGCTGTCGACGTTGTTTTAGATGAGGCTCCAGTATTGGATTTAGAAACGGGCAGCATTCCAATTGATGATGACGATGATGACGAAATTCCTGAAAAACGCGGAAGAGGAAGACGTAAAAAGAATGAAGGACGTTCATCTGGATCTGAGACCTATATTAGAAATCGACCTTTGCACCTTGATATTACAAAGCCTTTAATTAAAAAACCCCAAGTGGCTCAACCAAAACCATTCTTAAATACGAAAGATGACAGAAGTCGCTATTCAGATAAAGAATTAAAAGAATTTAAAGATTTAATAGTTGTTAAATTAAATGAAGCTCAAATAGATTTTGATTTATTAAAACAGATTTTATCTAATTCAGATAATCATGGAACAGATGACACATCTCCTTCATTTAAATTATTAGAAGATGGCTCTGATATTTTATCTAAAGAAGAAACGGCACAGTTAGCCATTCGTCAAGAAAAATATATTGTAAATCTAAAAAATGCGCTCACTCGCATAGAAAATAAAACGTATGGTATTTGTCGTGTAACGGGGAAATTAATTCCAAAAGAACGACTACGTTCAGTTCCACACGCCACTTTAAGTATAGATGCTAAATTAATACAGTAAGTGAGGATTGTCAATTTAAAACGACAGTTTTAGGGATAATTACTATGCTTAAAAAATACAAAATTCCAATCATTACTGTTTTTTTAGTACTGTTTATTGATCAAACCATTAAACTTTATATAAAATCTCACTACCCCATCGGAGAAGTTTGCCGAATCTTTGGTGATTGGAGCAGAATTACTTTTACTGAAAATCCGGGAATGGCTTTTGGCTTAGTTTTTGGTGGTTACTATGGGAAATTAGCACTCAGCTTTTTCAGAATATTAGCCGTTATCGTCGGTGTTTTTTATGTTAAAAAAATAGTAACTAATGGTGAACATAAAGGATTTATCATATGTGTTTCTTTGATTTTGGCAGGCGCTTTAGGTAATATTATAGATTCCGCATTTTATGGCCTCATATTTACCGAAAGCACCGATTATGACGTAGCTCAGTTTATGAGCCCACAGGGAGGTTATGCTGGTATATTACAAGGTCATGTGGTAGATATGTTTTACTTTCCTTTATTTGACGGTCAATTTCCAAATTGGTTTCCAATATGGGGTGGCGAACATTTTCAGTTTTTTAATGCAATCTTTAATTTCGCAGACATGTCGATTTCTTTTGGAGTAGGGATCATATTGGTGTTTCAAAAAATATTTATTAAAAGTAATGACTTAAATTAATTCATACTAAAAAAAAATAAAAACCGTTTTAGGTTGTAATGAAATTAGCAAAACATATATTTCTTTTTTGTTTATTATCTATTCAAATCTTTGCTCAGCATAAAGAAGAAAGCGGTGTTAACTTACATAAATTTTATAAAAATAAAATACACTTTGGTTTTTCTTTTTCTTTCAATAGAACCAACTTCAACATACATACGGTAAAAAATTCAATCTTTCCAGATACACTCATCGATTCTACGAAATATGCGATGAAAACCATATTTACAGCAGCCGATCCAGGCTTTGCATTGGGCATTATCTCAGATTTTAGGTTGCACGAATATTTACGGTTACGTTTTACGCCAAATATTAGTTTTGCCTCCCGAAGAATAGAATATACGTTACAAAACGCAAATTTTGAAAAGACGAAAGTTTATAAAAAAAGCGTTGAATCTACTTTCTTAATTTTTCCTTTAGAATTAAAATTACAGTCTAAACGCTTAGATAACTTTGGTGCATACGCAATGTTAGGCGGTGGATATACACTCGATTTAGCTGCAAATAAAAAGTCAAAAAATTCCAAGGCCGGAAAT
>Ga0315900_10004450_pt1 | contig 19744 bp, 30 predicted proteins | sample LakEriMetagenome_FD_203521 | JGI IMG/M metagenome (GOLD analysis project Ga0315900, IMG submission 203521) | Freshwater fungal communities from buoy surface, Lake Erie, Ohio, United States - Buoy 12 MA114 | ecosystem: Environmental > Aquatic > Freshwater > Lake > Lake biofilm | place: USA: Lake...
CGTTCCTTTTCTAACCCACAAAACACCTCGATCGCCCACGATCAGGCTCAATCAAAATCGTCATGACCGAAAAAGAAGCGATCGTGCTTAATCTTCTTCAATCAGAATTAGGAGGTGTGCCAACTCCACGAATTCACTCAAAACTTAATGATTTACCTTCAAAAGGTCATGAAATGATTGACTTTGCAGCTGAGATAGGCATTCCGCTTATGGATTGGCAAAAGTTTGTGGCAATACATGGCCATAAGGTTAAGCCAGATGGTCGCTGGCATCATACAGAGGCAGGACTTTTGATCGCACGCCAAAATGGTAAGTCAACATTTATGATGTTACGTATTCTGACCGGGATGTTTGTGTGGGGAGAGAATCTACAGCTATCCTCAGCTCACCGATTAACTACATCACTTGAAACATTTAGACAGATGGTTTCGCTAATAGAAGAAAACCCTCGCTTGGCATCTGAGGTAAAAAAGATACGCTGGCAACATGGTGCAGAGGAAATGGAATTAAAAGGCGGTCGCAGGTTTGTGGTTAAAGCTGCTAACAATGCTTCGCGTGGTATTTCTAAACCATCGACAATCCATTTAGATGAATTAAGAGAATATAAAGACGAGGATGCTTGGTCATCAATGCGATACACCATGATGGCTGCACAAAATCCGCAGGTATGGATTTACTCAAATGCTGGAGATCAGCATTCTGTAATCTTAAACAAATTGCGTGAGAGGGCATTGGCATCAGCCACGACCAATGACCCATTGGGTTGGTTTGAGTGGAGTGCTGAACCAGATGCGCCTATTACCCTTCCGTCAGGCGATATTAACTGGCCAGCCTTTGCTCAGGCCAATCCATCTTTGGGAATAACAATTCACCCTGATAACTTGAAAGCGGTTATTAATGATCCGCCTGATATTGTGCGAACAGAAGTTTTATGTCAATGGGTAGACACAATCAATTCTGCTATTGATGCACAAAAGTGGGAATTATGTAGAACTGACCCTATACCACTAGATCCTGACAAAGAAACTTGGTTTGGATTAGATTTAAGTCCTGATCGTAAATTTGCAGCTTTAGTGGCTACTCAAAAATTACCAGGAGAAAAGTTTAATTTAGTTTTACTACATACATGGTCAAACGATTATTCAATAAATGATTTAGCGGTTGCAAACGATATTGCGCCGTATGTAAGAAAATATAATGTTCAGACTGTCGCTTATTCCAAAAGGACTGCACAAGCCGTCGCAAGTCGGTTAGTTCCTGCTGGAATTCCCATTACAGATATGGATGGGGCGATATACGCTGAATCATGCGATCGATGGTTAGGCGCAATCAATTCCCATCGATTACAGCATGGTGGTCAGGAGGAACTGACCCAGCAAACACTATCGGCTGCGAAACTGCCCTATGGGGATGGGTCATGGATCATCGGTAGGAGAGCAAGTAGAGTCGCAGTTTGTGCAGCTGTGGCATCTGCTTTAGCAACTTATTTTGCGACACAGGTTGAAACTGAGGTTGATATTCAAATAGCGTAGTTTATTGACTTTATGGTATATTATATGCTAATGGGATTATTCGATAGATTTCTTACAAATCAAACACCAACAAATTTAGTTGATGTAGCAGCAGCTAATACTCCATACAATTTACAATCCGCAGTTGGCGGTTTATTTTATGGCGCACAAACAGCAACCCGTGAACAAGCAATGTCAGTTCCATCTGTTGCAAGAGCAAGAAATATAATTTGCTCAACAATCGGATCATTACCTTTAGAAACTTATAATCATTTTACAAAAGAACATATTGAGCCAAATCGTGTAATTATGCAACCAGATCCAAGAATTGCTGGTTCTGCTATTTACGCATGGGTCGCTGAGGATTTACTATTTCACGGAATCGCTTATGGAATTGTTTTAGACAGTTATGCTGCATCAGATAACAGTAGAGTTCGTGCATGGACAAGAGTTGCGCCAGATAGAGTTACTTATAATCTAAATGCAAATCAAACTGAAATTACTTCATATATGGTTGATGGTTTGCATGTGCCAGCAACAGGTATCGGATCTTTAATTGTATTTAGTGGATTAGATGAAGGTGTATTAAATAGAGCAGGTCGCACAATTAGAGCTGCACAAGAATTAGAAAAGGCTGCTGAATTATACGCTAAAGAGCCAGTTCCTACAATGGTGTTAAAATCAAATGGCACAAACCTTACTCCAGAGCGAATTACAAAACTTCTTGAGTCATGGAAGGTTGCGAGAAACACAAGAGCAACTGCATTTCTAAATGCTGATGTTGAATTAAACGCTTTAGGTTTTGATCCACAAAAATTACAATTAAACGAAGCACGCCAATACCTAGCAACAGAAATTGCAAGAGCAGTTGGTATTCCAGCATCATTCTTATCTGCTGAAACTACTAGCATGACATACAGCACGACTGTTATGGAAAGAAAAGCACTTATCGATTTTAGCTTGAGAAATATTATTACTCCAATTGAACAAAGATTAAGTGCCGCTGATTTTGTGCCAAATGGCGTTGAAGTCAGATTTGATATTGATGATTTCTTGCGTGGATCTGCATTAGAGCGTGCGCAAGTTTATGAAATACTAAACCGCATCGGCGCAATGAGTGTCGAACAAATACAGGAAGAAGAGGACTTAATCCGATGAAGATTAATTTCCCAATAACACTAACCGCAGCCGATAGCCGTAAGCGCACAATCTCAGGAACAATCGTAACTTGGGGCGAGCGCGGAAATACATCTGCTGGAGCAACAGTATTTGAGAAAGGGTCAATCGATTTTTCAAAACCAGTTAAATTATTGCTTGAGCATGATCGCACACGACCAATTGGCAAGTTAATGGATATTACAGCTGATGATGCTGGTATTGAAGCAACATTTAAGATTGCCGGAACTATTGCTGGCGATGATTCTTTATTAGAAGCAGCCGAAGGCCTACGCGATGGATTTAGCGTTGGAGTTATGGTTGATGACTGGAAAAACAAAGATGGCGTTATGTCAATAAGTGCAGCAAAGTTAATTGAGGTTAGTTTAGTAACCGATCCTGCAATTGATAGCGCAAGAGTTGCCGATGTCGCAGCAACAGAAACACCAACAGAGAATTCCGAAGCAACCGCTGAGGATCAAACAACACAGGAGGACAAAGTGTCTGATATTACTTCAGATGCTCCTATCGCAACCGAAGCGGTAGAAGCTGCAAAGTCTGAGCCTGTGGTCGTAGTGGCAGCTCAGTCTGTTGCCTATACTAAGCCACGCTCACCAATCACTAACAAAGCAACATACCTAGAGCACTCAGTTCGTGCTGCACTAGGAAGCGATGAAAGCCGTCAGTATGTTATGGCAGCCGACACAACTTCAACAGTTGCAGGTTTAATTCCAACACCACAATCAACAGAGATCATTAATGGTCTATCAAATGGCGATCGTGGAGCAATCGATGCAATTTCTCGCGGTGCTCTACCAGCATCAGGAATGACTTTTGAAATTCCTAAGATCACAGCAGTTCCAACTGTTGGCGAGGAAGCAGAAGCAGCAGCAATTGATACAACTGACATGACATCATCTTTCGTAACAGTAAATGTTAAGAAATTTGCTGGCGGACAAACATTCTCAGTTGAATTACTAGATCGTTCATCTCCAGCATTCTTTGATGAGTTAGTTCGTCAAATGGAGTTTGCTTACGCAAAAGAAACCGATAAGTATGTTGCAAACCAAATTATTTCATCTGGTTTAATTGCTACAACTGCTCAGGACAACACAGCTGCCGGCCTATTAGGTTATGCAGCACAAGCAGCACAGTTGGTTTATTCAAACTCACTAGGCTTTGCTCGCAACATTGTTGTTTCACCAGAACAATGGGCAAACATCATGGGCTACAACGATTCAGGTCGCCCAATCTACAACGCATCACAACCACAGAATGCAGGCGGTCAAGTTGGACCACAATCACTTCGTGGAAATGTTGCAGGACTAGATCTATATGTATCTCGTTCACTTTCAGCTCTAACTTACACAACTGGCGATGGATCAATGTTCGTAATTAATCCAGAGTCATACACATGGTATGAGAGCCCACGCTTATCACTTCGTTCAGACATTACTGCAACTGGTCAAGTATCTGTTGCTTACTATGGCTACGGAGCACTTGCAACTAAGGTTGCTAACGGATCAGTTCACTTCAACAAGAACTAATCAACTTAACTGAGTGCCTACGGTTGCTCCCGATCGTAGGCATCCATTAATGGGAGTAAGGAGATGACATGCCAACCATAATTACAGCTTCCGAGTTGCGATCTGTGCTTGGTGTGTCATCATCCTTGTATAACGATGCTTACTTAAATCAAATTATTGATACAGCAGAAACAGTTATTCTGCCTATGTTAGTTACATTCAAAAGCCCTATTCAAAAAGTTGTGCTGACTGATAATGTCGCCACTTTCACTACACTAGGAATTCATGAATTTACCGAAGGACAATCAGTTGTCATCACAGGATGCGGATCACCATACAATGGAACAAGAACAGTACTTGCAGACAATCTTGGCGCATATACCTTCTCAGCTGCAATCACAAATGCCGACATCATCGAAGCAAATGTTATTCCAAGTGGAGTTGCCACTTTATCTACAGCATCAACTTATGTTGGAAACGCAGCTGTTCAGTCAGCCGTTTACACAGTTTCAGTAGAGGTTTTCCAAGCAAGATTAGCAGGTGGTGGACAAATTGAAGGCGTTGATTTTACTGCCACACCATTCAGAATGGGTCGATCATTATTCAATAAATGCGTTGGCTTACTTGGCTCATACATGGATACCGAAAGCATGGCTCAATAGTGCCTAACCAAACAATTCTTGAGCAAGTTCGCACACCTTTAGCAACTGCCTTATCTAGCGTTGCAGGAAATGTTTATGGTTTTGTGCCTGAAACAGTTATTCCTCCAGCAGTTGTTGTTGTGCCTGATTCACCATACCTAGAATTTGAAACAATCAATAAAAGCAATATCAGAGCAAAAGTTAATTTTACTATTTCAGTTGCAGTTGCATATAACAGCAACCCTGCATCGCTCGACAATATCGAGCAATTAATAATCAGCGTTCTGGCAGTTATTCCTGGTGGATATATTGTCAGCTCGGTCGAAAGGCCAACAGTTACCACAGTCGGAGCATCGACTTTGCTTATCGCAGATGTTCGAGTATCTACCTACTACACACGCACAGTCTAAGGAGAAATAATCATGGCAACAGTAGTAATCACTGGTCGCGATATTTCGTTGTCTTTCACAGGTGGAACAGACATCGAAGCGCAAGCAACCAGCGCAGTTTTAACAAAGGTTAATGAGCGTCAGGCATATCAAACACTTGATGGCGTTGCTTACAAGACAACCGATATTTCTGGCACATTTGCTTTATCAATGTTGGCTGATTGGGGCAAGGCAAACTCAGTTTGTGAAGCCTTATGGACAGCAGCAGAAACAGCGCCAGATACAGATATTTCAATTACTCTTACAGCTGCAACTGGAGCGCAATTTGTGTTCCCAGTAAAGCCAGAGTTCCCAACAGCAGGTGGATCAGGAATTGATGCACAAACTGTTGATTTTGAATTCACAGTTTCAGGTGGAGCAGTAACAGAAACATTTAGTTAAGAAATAGAAACGGGAGCAAAAAATGAAGTTACCAATTACAATTGAATATAACTCAGGCGAGCAAGCCACTTATGTAGCCCAACCGCCTGAGTGGGCAAAGTGGGAAAAGCAAACTGGTCATACCATAAGCCAAGCAAAAGAAAAACTTGGTATGTGGGATCTAATGTTTTTGGCTTATAACGCACATAAGCGAGAAGCAGCAGGAAAGCCAGTAAAAGGTTTTGAAGTATGGATGGAAACAGTATCCGATGTAATAGTCGGTGATGCAGACCCAAAAGTCATCCAGCAGGAAGCCTAAGTAGATTATTGGTTGAGTTGGCAATAGCCACACAGATACCAATGAGTGAATGGGTTGATTCAGACGACATTTTGACAGCGATAGAAGTATTGGAGCAGAGGTATGGCAAATGAAACAATCGCCTACAATAAAAAAGACCTGCGCGATATTTACAAGGCTTTCAAACTTATGGACGACCAAGCTACTGATGAAGCACGCCGTCAATCTGCTGCTCTGGCGTATTTTGCATCAGAGGAAATTAAACAGTCAGCTGCAACTAGAACAAAGGCTGGCAAAGTTGCGCAGAGAGTCGCGGATGGCGTTAGCATCTCTAAATCAAGTAAGATCGGCGAATTCAGTTACGGGTTCGCAAGACAAAAATTTTCAGGTGGTGCTACTACACAAACCCTATGGGGTGGCGTTGAGTTTGGTTCAAATAAATTCAAACAGTTCCCTACATATTCTGGAAGGTCGGGTCGTGGATCTCGCGGATGGTTCATTTATCCAACCCTTCGCAGAATTCAGCCTGAATTGATTAACAAGTGGGAACAAAGTTTTGATCGCATTATTAAGGAATGGGTCTAATGGCAACCGGTAATAGAACATTAAAGTTATCGATCCTTGCTGATGTAGATGACTTAAAAAAGAAGTTAGGCGAAGCTGATAAAGCCGTTGAAACTAATTCAAGTAAGATTTCAGAGTTTGGAAAGAAAGCTGCTGCTGCATTTGCGATCGCTGCTGCTGCTGCCGTTGCCTATGCTGGCAAATTAGCCGTTGATGGGGTCAAGGCTGCGATAGAGGATGAGCAGGCACAATTAAGGTTAGCCAATGCTTTAAGACAGGCTACAGGGGCTACTGATGCCCAAATAGCGGCAACTGAGGACATGATCTTAAAGACATCTTTAGCCACTGGTGTTGCTGATGACAGATTACGCCCAGCCATGCAGAGGTTGGCGGTAAGCACAAAATCAACTGAGGAAGCCCAAAAATTATTAACCCTTGCTTTAGATATTAGTGCAGCATCAGGTAAAGATTTAGAAACTGTTGCAAATGCTTTAGGTAGAGCGCAGGATGGAAATGTTACATCTCTTGGCAGATTAGGACTTGGATTAAGTAAAGCAGAATTATCAACCTTGTCATTCACTGAGGTTCAACAGAAACTTGCTGATCTTTATGGTGGCGCAGCAGCTACAAATGCTGAAACTTTTCAAGGAAAGATCGATCGCTTAAAAGTAGGATTTGATGAAGCAAAAGAAAGTTTAGGAGTTGCTTTATTACCAGCAGTTGAGCAATTTATTACATTCTTAAACGATCAAGGTATCCCAACCCTTAATGCCTTTATTGCAGGATTAACTGGTGATGAAGGATTAAGTGCAAGCCTTACTGAAACCCAAAGAGGTGCTGAAAGTTTTGGAAAAGCAATTGGAGTTGTGTCTGGAATTATTTCAGGATTTATCACATTCCTAAGAGAAGCAATTGGCTTAGTCGTATCCCTTGCCAATGAATTAATTAGAGTTGTTAATATCATTCCGGGTGTAAATGTAGGATCAATTCCAAACCCTGCTCCATCAGCTGCTAGATCATCATTACCATCAGTTCCAAGAGCAAGTGGTGGTTACACAACAGGGCAAGGTGTTACAAATATAACTGTTAACGCAATTGATGGAGAAGGTGCTGCAAGGGCTGTTGCTAAGGTTGTTAATGATAGTGCCGCTAGATCCAATCCATACTTATCACGCGCAGCTGTTAAGAAGTAGCCATGAGCGTGTGGACACCAGATTGGAAGTTAATTGTTGGTGGGGTCGATTACACTGACATAGCAATTAGCGATATTCAACATCAGGCTGGTCGAGATGACATTTATTCACAGCCAAATCCATCTTATGTTCAAATAACTTTACTTGCTTTAAATGGTCAAACTTTACCTTTTGATATAAATGACAGTTTAGATTTACAAGTCAAGGACACATCAAATGCTTATGTAAGCCTATTTGGTGGCGACATTACAGATGTTACTGTTGAAGTTGGTGCTACTGGATCTATTGCTACTGTTATTCAATACACCATTATTGCTATGGGTTCACTTGCCAGAATATCTAAAGAAATTTGGAATAATAGCATTTCTCAGGATGAGGATGGCGATCAGATTTATGCGATCCTTTCTAGCGTATTACTTGGCACTTGGAATGATGTTCCATCAGCTACAACATGGGCAACTTACAACGCAACTGAAACTTGGGCTAATGCAGTTAATTTAGGATTAGGCGATATTGATCAACCTGGTCTTTACACAATGACTGCTCAATCAAATGTAACAGACACGATTTACAATGTCGTTGCTGATATTGCCAATTCTGCCTTTGGTTATATTTATGAGGATAATGCAGGAAATATAGGTTACGCAGATGCAGATCACAGACAGAATTATTTATTAACCAATGGTTATGTTGATCTAGATGCTGGCCATGCTTTAGGTTCAGGCCTATCTACAGTTATGCGTTCAGGTGATGTTAGAAATGATATTTATCTAAATTATGGTAATAATTACGCATCACAGGAAACAGCTACAGATCTTGCTTCAATTGCTTTATACGGATACAAAGCCGAAACAATCAATTCAAGGGTTCAAGGGTCAGTTGATGCTCAAGCTATTGCTGATCGTTATATTGCTCAAAGAGCCTATCCAATACCTAAATTTCAATCTATTACTTTTCCAATAACTAACCCTGAAATCGATAATACAGATCGAGATGCTTTACTAGGCGTATTCATGGGAATGCCAGTTTATCTAGCCAACCTGCCAACTCAGATCTCAGGTGGCACATTTGAGGGTTATGTTGAGGGCTGGTCATGGAGCACTAGATTTAATGAGCTGTTTTTAACAATCAATGTTTCACCAACCGCATTTAGCCAAGTGGCTATGCGTTGGAATACCACACCAATAACCGAAACATGGCAAACAATAGATCCAACTTTGACATGGGAATACGCTACAATCGTAGCCTGAGGATAGGATAACATGGCAACTACCACGAACTACAGCTGGACAACTCCAGATGACACCGCGCTAGTCAAAGACGGCGCAAGTGCTATTCGCACACTTGGTTCATCAATTGACACCACAACAAAAGCATTAAACCCATCAACAACTTTAGGTGATATTGAATATCGTTCATCAACTGCAAACACAAATACAAGATTGGGTCTTGGAACTGCTGGTCAAGTATTAACTGTCAATTCTGGCGCGACTGCTCCTGAATGGGCAACAATTTCTGCTGGTGGTCAAACTCTTATAAGCACAACTACATTAACCGCAGCGACTTCAATATCACTGACTTCAATTCCAACAACATATAAACATCTGCGTCTTTTGTTTATTGATTGTTTTAATAATACACACGATACTTTTTGGACTGCTACTTTTAATAATGATACTGGCAGTAATTATTCTTATGTTTCAAGTGCAATTAAAAGCAATAGCCAGACATGCGTCGCGCTTGGTGCGGATGCCAACTCTAGTATTGGTGCAAGTAAATTTTTTGCTCCAATCCCGGCAACCAATACATCTGCAAATAATGGTGGCCATAATGGATATTTTGATATATATAATTATGCTTCAACCACATTAAAAAGGACTTTTGGTTATACAAAGGCTGGTTATTCATCAGCAGAAAATTGTTATCATAATGGATCTGCTCAAGGCAATTACATTTCAACTGGAACTGCAATAACAAGAGTTGATTTTACAAGATCGGCCAGTCAGTCAATTACAGGCACATTACAGTTATGGGGTATTTCATAATGACAACTAAAAAAGTCGAAATTAATTGCACGACCAATGAGGTTATTGAAAGAGAAATGACTAAAGCCGAGTTGGATGCTGAAAAAAAATTGCAACAAAAAATGATTGATGAACTTCCAACAATTGATGAAGTTGCAATTGCTCAAAAACAAGCAATTCTTGATCGCTTAGGTTTAACTGCTGATGAAGCAAAATTGTTACTTGGCTAATGAAGCCTTACCTATCTAAAGCTGCTGATAGTTTACGCGATCAAGTAAATGATACTTTCGTGGATCGCAGCAGGAAAGCTGATGGATGGATCGGTGATCTTAAGCATCAATCAAGGAAATCCGACCATAACCCAAGACCATCAGGTGAAGTATGCGCGATCGATATTGACGCTGGCTTATCTGACGAACAAGGGATTAGTCACGCTCTGGCAGATCAGCTTCGACTCACAGCAAAAAAAGATAAGCGTATTTCTTACATAATTCACGCTGGTAAAATATGTTCAGGTAAGTCGTTTTGGCGTTGGGTTAAGTATCGGGGCATTAATCCACACCATAAGCACATCCATGTAAGTTTTAAGCCAAATCAAAATGGCGACAAGTTCGACATCCCACTACTGAAAGGCAATTAATGAAACTGACCAAAAAACACAAAGCAGCAATTAAGTCATATTTGAGAGCTGTGGCAGCTAGTGGAATAACAGTAGCCTTAGCAATCGTGGCTGACATTCATCCAGCCTATGCAACATTACTTGGTGCGTTAGTTGCGCCTATTGTAAAAGCAATTGATCCAAAATCAGGGAGCGAAGCTGATTACGGAATTAATGCTTCATGACACCGAACGAATGGGTCGCATTTGGCGTTGGCGTTTGCAGTATCGCGACCGCTTTATTACTGGCTCTACGATGGGTTATTAAAAGTTTCCTAAGCGAACTTAAACCTAATTCAGGCAGCTCGATCAAAGATGCTATTAACCGAATTGACAGTAGAAGTTCACGACTTGAACAGCGTGTTGATGAACTGTTTACTTTAATCAGTAAGCGATAATTTCTGTTATGGCGAACACACGGAAACAATCTAAACGCAAAAAGGTTAATCGTCGTCGCGTTCGCCGTACTCCTGATCCTTTAACTAAGTTAGAGGTTTTCTATATTGCAAAACATGAGATATTCAAAGCAGCTAAGAAGGCTGGATTTTCTGAGTCTGTTGCTTTGTATCTAATGGATAATCCTGAGTCAATGCCTGACTGGATCGTAGGCGATCAAGGGATCATCCCAACTATTCCTACTCCCGATGAGGATGAAGATTAAGCGATACTTGGTTATCTCGGATTTACAAATCCCATACCACCATGAAACAGCTGTAAAAAATGTAATTAAGTTAGCCCGTAAAGAGAAGTTTGATTCTGTTCTCTGCGTTGGCGATGAAATTGATTTTCAAACAATCAGCCGTTGGGCTGAGAAAACACCACTCGCCTACCAACAAACCCTTGATGATGATCGTAAGGCAACTCAAGATATTCTTTGGGCATTAACTGAAAATGCTAAAGAAGCTCATATTGTTAGATCAAATCACACAGATCGACTTTACAACACATTGCTAAAAGTGCCTGGCTTAATTAGTTTGCCTGAGCTGCAATACTCCAAGTTCATGGACTTTGATTCTTTAGGCATAACCTTCCACAAATCATTCTACGAATTCGAAAAGGGCTGGATCTTGGCTCATGGGGATGAAGGTAACTCAAATCCTAACGCTGGCATAACTGCCCTAAATCTGGCCAAAAAGGCAGGTAAGAGCGTTGTTTGTGGCCACACCCATAAGTTAGGTATGAGTGCCTATTCTGAGGGCTTAGGAGGCCATTACAGGCCTTTATATGGCATTGAGGTAGGAAACCTTATGAACAAGGCAAAAGCCTCTTATACCAAAGGCTTGGCCAATTGGCAGATGGGTATCGCTATTCTTGAATGGAATGGCAAAAACATGACTCCAACCCTTATTCCAATTAATAAAGATGGCTCATTTACAGCTCTTGGAAAGTCTTATGGGTCGTGAAACCGATTATCGGGATAGGACGATTGATGACCATATCGATGACTTTGAGGATATTAGCGTTATCTAATCGTTATAAAACACGCGCTAAGAAACTATTGCGCTGTCGGTAAATCCAGTCATACTAATCCCAACTGAACAGGGTGTTCAGAATTAGGGAGCAAAATGCAAGACATGAGAGATATGGGTTATGTATTCTTTATAACCTTATTAGGAAGTATCACAATCTGGTGGTTTTATGTATTAATCACACAAAGATATTACGATAAAGGTTATTGGACTGGTCGTAATGAAGGATGGCGTGCGAGTTTAGAACACCAAGAGCGCGTTAGAAAAATGAAGTCAGATCAGGTATTTGATTATGACAAAAACTGAGGATTTGTTAAATGAGGTCATTACTACAATCCAAGAGCGTGGCAGTGTCTATGGACACCCATACTACAATCACAAAAGAATCGCAGGATTGTGGAGTGCATATCTTGATTACCCAATCACACCACACCAAGCTGCTTTATGTATGGCGTTGGTCAAGGTTTCTAGGCTTACTGAAACTCCAGATCATTACGACTCAATTAAAGACTTTATCGCCTACGGTGCTGTCTATCGGACGGTACTCGAAGCAGTCCAAGACAAAGATTTTGAATGGAAGGAATAATGTTTAATTTAGATAATTATGAAACAGTAGAATCAAGACTGGAGAAATGGCATGAGAAATACCCTGATAATCGTATCGAGACTGAACTCATTGAAGCGACTGAAAAGCGGTTCGTTGTATTCGCCAAGATTTTTAAGACTGAGGCTGATGCAAAGCCGTGCGCTACTGGTCTTGCTTTTGAGATCATTACGGAGAAGGGTGTTAATTCAACTTCTGCATTGGAAAATTGTGAGACTTCAGCGATCGGTCGTGCGCTCGCAAATGCTGGTTTTGCAGCTAAAGGCAAACGCGCTTCGAGAGAGGAAATGGCTAAGGTAAATAATGCCGAGCCAAATCAATACGAAAAGAAATTACAGGAAAGGCGTTATGGTGCGCCTAATTCAAGATCAGCAGCTGTTGAGGATGCTTTAAGAGCTTCATTTGCAGTTGAGAATAAGCAAGATGATCCACAGGCTTGGTCGGTTGCTGAGGCTGTAGATGCAATAGGCAGCTCAACACCTAAAGAGCCACCATCATGCGAACATGGTCATATTCTTAAACAAGGCATTTCTAAAACAGGCAAGCCTTATTATGGTTATGTTTGTAAAGGCAAAGTTACCGAACATGCTAAATGGGCAAAGATGACTGCTAATGGCCATTGGTTCTTTGAAGGGATGGAGTAATGGGATACATAGCATTTATTAATGGTAAAGGCATTCAAGTAGTCATGGATGATGATGGTGTGCATCTAGAGCAATCAGTTATCAAATGCGAGGTTTGCGATGATGACCGAGTATTCAAAGATGGCACATGTTTCAAATGCCACGAATTGATTAACTATGACAAGCCAAACTAGTTTTAAGTGTAATGGTTGCAAAAGAGCCACAGAGTTTTTGTGGCTTGATGCCATTGATATGCCTGATGGATTTAAGGTTTATCAATGTATGGATTGTGGATGTGTTGGCATAAAGAATGTAGTTGAAGCATTACACATTCCAGACTCCAGCGTTACCAGATGCGATAAATGTGGGTCTTGGCAGTTTAAGGATATGCCATGTCATACATGTAATTTGATTGGAGATAAGTAATGCCTAACTATGAATACAGCTGTAAAGAATGCGGCACTTATGGATCAGTTTATAGATCTTATAAAGAGGATGACGGTGGTATGAATTGTCCTAAATGCAAGATCGATATGGTAAGGGTTTTCTCAGCTCCGGGTATCTCATTTAAGGGCGATGGATGGGCTGGTAAATCTAAATGAATGAGATCGGTTACGATCAAACATGGACTGAAACAGATGATTACAGATACAGTTGCAATATCTATGTGATGTAAATCATAGTCCACATAGTGAGATGGTATAGTCATTCTACGCATGGAAGGGGTTGCACTAACATGATACGCTCTAGGCAAGTATTTGCCCCAAAGGCAAAAACGCGAGCCCGTAAGGCTCAGCTCGCGAGGTGCTGGCTAGTCGGGGGAGCTATGTTTGTTTTACAAACCATTGGCTTTGATACAGCTAAATCTCAAGAAATTAAAGTTAATACATTAAAACAAATTACATTTCATAAGATGAATTACAACTTTGAACAGTTCTATTGTTTAGATGAGATTATATACAAAGAAAGTAGATGGAATTACAAAGCTAAGAACCCTAAGTCAAGTGCATCAGGTTTGTTTCAAGTATTAAAGTCTAAAGAAAAAGATCCTATTAAACAGATAGATCAAGGACTTAAATACATTAATCATAGGTATGATGGATGTGCTTGCAAAGCGCTCGCACACCATAAGGCTAAAGGCTGGTATTGATGTCTAAGTCAGCATTAAGAGATAGTGGTAGCACTAGACAATGGCGTAATATAAGAGAGCGAATACTTAGACGCGATCAGTTTATATGCCAGTATTGTGGACAAGAAGCTAATACAGTAGATCATGTAATACCTAGAAGGCTTGGTGGTTTAGATAGTGATGATAATTTAGTTGCAAGTTGTCGTAGATGTAATTTATCGAAGGGTGGGCGTTTTTTTGTGAGCAAGAGAACACCACCGACCCCCCGTTCCTTTTCTAACCCACAAAACACCTCGATCGCCCACGATCAGACTGGATCGATTTGATTAATCTTAAAACTGGAGAGATCCTTTTAGATCAGGATGAATCGATAATAGGAGGTGTGCAAACTCCACGAATTCACTCACAATTGAATGATTTGCCGTCTAAAGGCCATGAAATGATTGAGTTTGCTAAAGAAATCGGTATGCCATTAATGCCTTGGCAAGAATTCGTTGCTATTCATGGACATAAGGTCAAGCCAGACGGCCGATACCACCATTCCGAGTGTGGACTCGTAATTGCAAGGCAGTCCGGAAAGTCCACCTTTATGATGCTTAGGGTTTTGACTGGCATGTTTGTGTGGGGCGAAAACTTACAGCTCTCATCAGCTCATAGATTAACTACATCACTTGAAACATTTAGACAGATGGTTGGCATAATAGAATCAAATGACAAATTAGCAAGTGAAGTAAAAAAGATTAGATGGCAACATGGCGCAGAGGAAATGGAATTAAAGGGTGGTCGCAGGTTTGTGGTAAAAGCTGCAAACAACGCATCTCGAGGAATTTCAGCTCCATCTAGCATTCATCTTGATGAGTTAAGAGAATATAAAGATGAGGATGCTTGGTCATCAATGCGATATACAATGATGGCTTCAAAAAATCCGCAAGTATGGATTTATTCAAACGCTGGAGATCAACATTCAGTTATCCTAAACAAACTTAGGGAACGCGCTATCGCAGCCAGCGTGAACCCCTCCGATACGATCGGTTGGTTTGAATGGAGTGCCGAGCCAGATGCACCGATTACCCTTCCGTCGGGTGAGATCAATTGGCCAGCCTTCGCTCAAGCCAACCCTTCGCTTGGTATAACAATTCATCCAGATAACATTAAAGCTGTTATTAATGATCCACCTGATATTGTGCGAACAGAAGTTTTATGTCAATGGGTAGATACAATCAATTCTGCAATCGATGCACAGAAATGGGAATTGTGTAAAACTGACCCAATACCATTAGACCCTGACAAAGAAACTTGGTTTGGATTAGATTTAAGTCCAGATCGTAAATTTGGTGCATTAGTGGCAACTCAAAAACTACCGGGAGAAAGATTTAATTTAGTTTTACTCCATACATGGTCAAACGATTATTCAATCAATGATTTAGCGGTTGCAAACGATATTGCACCTTATGTAAGAAAATATAATGTTCAGACTGTCGCTTATTCCAAAAGGACTGCACAAGCCGTCGCAAGTCGGTTAGTTCCTGCTGGAATTCCCATTACAGACATGGATGGGGCGATATATGCTGAATCGTGTGATCGGTGGTTAGGCGCAATCAATTCCCATCGATTACAGCACGGGGGTCAAGACGAACTGACCCAACAAACACTTTCCGCTGCGAAGCTGCCCTATGGGGATGGGTCATGGATCATCGGAAGGCGTGCAAGTAGAGTCGCAGTTTGTGCAGCTGTGGCATCTGCTTTAGCTTCATATTTTGCAACACAGGTAGAAAGTGAAGTTGACATTCAAATAGCATAATATATTGACTTTATGGTATATTATATGCTAATGGGATTATTCGATAGATTTTTAACAAATCAAACACCAGCAATTCAAACAGATGTTTCTGCTGGCAATGTTCCTTACAATGTTCAACAATCCGCTGCTTCATTATTTTACGGAGCTGCAACTGCTACTCGTGAACAAGCAATGTCAGTTCCATCATTAGCAAGAGCAAGAAATATCATTTGCTCAACAATTGGATCATTACCTTTAGAAACTTACAATCATTTTACTAAAGAGCATTTACGACCACAACGCGTAATTATGCAACCAGATCCAAGAATTGCTGGATCAGCAATCTATGCTTGGTTAGCGGAGGATTTACTTTTCACAGGAAACGCTTATGGAATTATTTTAGATCAGTATTCAAGTTCAGATGGTGCTCGCATTCGTTCATGGACAAGAGTCGCGCCAAATAGAGTTTCATATACATTAAATTCAAATTCAACAGAAATCACTGCCTACCAAATTGATGGACTTGATATTCCTGTGAGTGGTGTAGGTTCGATCATAGTTTTCTCAGGTTTGGATGAAGGTGTATTAAATAGAGCAGGTCGCACAATTAGAGCTGCATTAGAATTAGAAAAAGCAGCAGAGTTATATGCTAAAGAGCCAGTTCCTACAATGGTGTTAAAATCAAATGGAACAAATTTAACTCCAGAGCGTATTACAAAATTATTAGAGTCATGGAAAACAGCAAGATCAACTAGAGCAACTGCATTCTTAAATGCTGATGTTGAATTAACTGCATTAGGATTTGATCCTGCTAAATTACAATTAAATGAAGCCAGAATGTATGTTAGTTTAGAATTGGCAAGAGCCGTAGGTATTCCGGCCAGTTTTGTTTCTGCTGAAACTACGAGCATGACATATAGCACGACTGTTATGGAGAGAAAAGCTCTTATCGATTTCAGTTTGAGAAATATAATAACACCCTTGGAACAAAGACTTTCTGCTGCCGATTTTGTGCCAAATGGCGTTGAAGTTCGATTTGATATTGATGACTTTTTGCGTGGCTCAGCATTAGAGCGTGCGCAAGTTTACGAAATACTAAACCGCATTGGCGCGATGAGCGTTGAGCAAATCCAAGAGGAGGAGGACTTAATCCGATGAAGATTAATTTCCCAGTAACACTAACCGCAGCCGATAATCGTAAGCGCACAATCTCAGGAACAATTGTAACTTGGGGCGAGCGCGGAAATACTAGCGCTGGAGCAACAGTATTTGAGAAAGGGTCAATTGATTTCTCAAAGCCAGTCAAATTATTACTAGAACATGACCGCACACGACCAATTGGTAAATTAATGGATATTACAGCTGATGATGCTGGTATCGAAGCAACTTTTAAGATTGCCGGAACTATTGCTGGCGATGATTCTTTACTTGAGGCAGCCGAAGGCCTACGCGATGGATTTAGCGTTGGAGTTATGGTTGATGATTGGGAAAACAAAAACGGCGTAATGTCAATTAGTGCAGCAAAGTTAATCGAGGTTAGTTTAGTAACCGATCCTGCAATTGATAGCGCAAGAGTTGCCGATGTCGCAGCAACAGAAACACCAACAGAGAATTCCGAAGCAACCGCTGAGGAAACAACAACACAGGAGGAAAAAGTGTCTGATATAACATCAGAAGCTCCTATCGCCACCGAAGCGGTAGAAGCTGCAAAATCAGAGCCTGTGGCATTAACAGCAACTCAACCAGTTGCTTACACAAAGCCACGCTCACCAATTAATTCAAAGGCAACATACCTAGAGCACTCAATTCGTGCAGCACTAGGATCAGATGAGAGCCGTCAGTTCGTTGCGTTCGCAGATAACACAACAGACAACGCTGGCTTTATTCCAACACCACAAAGCACAACTCTAATCAACGGAGTTTCAAACGCTGACAGAGGATTTATTGATGCGCTATCAAAAGAAACATTACCTGCTTCAGGAATGACTTTTGAATTGCCTCGCATTAACACAGCACCAACTGTTGCATTAACAAATGAGGAAGGCACACCATCAGAAACTGATCAAGCAACCGCCTTCATTTCAGTAGATGTCAAAAAATTCTCTGGCCAACAGACCATATCGCTTGAGCTAATTGATCGCAGCTCTCCATTATTCTTTACTGAGTTAGTTCGCCAGATGGAATTTGCTTACGCAAAAGCAACTGATGCTTATGCAGTATCACGCGCATCTGCAACTGCAACTGCTGCAACAGCTAAGGCTGGCGCAACTGCTGCTAACTACTTAGCATTTTTCGCAAATGCTGCAAAGAATGTTTACACAGGATCTCTAGGATTTGCTAGAAATGTTGCTGTATCACCAGATGTATGGGCAGAGATCATGGGCTTAAACGATGCTGGTCGCCCAATCTACATTGCTTCAAATCCGATGAATGCTGCTGGAGCACTTTCTCCATCATCAACTCGCGGAAATGTTGCAGGACTTGATCTATATGTTTCTCGCTCACTTTCAGGAACAGGCGACGGATCAATCTATGTAATCAACCCAGATGCTCTAACATTCTATGAGAGCCCACGCTTATCACTACAAACTAACCTAATTTCAACTGGTCAAATCCAAGTTGGATACTATGGTTATGCAGCAGTAGCACCTAAGTTACCTGGTGGCTACACATCAAACGATAACGCGTAATAAGTAATTAACTGAGTGCCTGTGGTTGCTCCCGATCACAGGCATCCTTTCAAGGGAGTAAGGAGATGACATGCCAAGTATAATTACAGCTTCCGAGTTGAGATCTGTGCTTGGTGTGTCATCATCCTTGTATAACGATGCTTATTTAAATCAAATTATTGATACAGCAGAAACAGTTATTTTGCCAATGCTAGTTACATTCAAAAGCCCAGTTCAAAAAGTGTCGCTGACTGATAATGTCGCCACTTTCACTACACTAGGAATTCATGAATTTACCGAAGGACAATCAGTTGTCATCACAGGATGCGGATCACCTTACAATGGAACAAGAACAATACTTGCAGACAATCTTGGCGAGTATACCTTCTCAGCTGCAATCACAAATGCCGACATCAATGAAGCAAATGTTATTCCAAGTGGAGTTGCCACTTTATCTGGAGCATCAACTTATGTTGGAAACGCAGCTGTTCAGTCAGCCGTTTACACAGTTTCAGTAGAGGTTTTTCAAGCAAGACTCGCAGGTGGCGGACAAATAGAAGGCGTTGATTTTACAGCCACACCATTTAGAATGGGTCGATCATTATTCAATAAATGCGTTGGCTTACTTGGCTCATATATGGATGTTGAAAGCATGGCTCAATAGTGCCTAACCAAACAATTCTTGAACAGGTTCGCACGCCTTTAGCAACTGCCTTATCTAGCGTTGCAGGAAATGTTTATGGCTTTGTGCCTGAAACAGTTATTCCTCCAGCAGTTGTTGTTGTGCCTGATTCACCATATTTAGAATTTGAAACAATTAATAAAAGTAATATAAGAGCTAAAATCAATTTTACAATTACAGTTGCAGTTGCATATAACAGCAATCCTGCATCGCTCGACAATATCGAGCAATTAGTAATCAGCGTTCTGGCAGTTATTCCTGGTGGATATATTGTCAGCTCGGTCGAAAGACCAACAGTCACCACAGTCGGAGCATCGACTTTGCTTATCGCAGATGTTCGAGTATCTACCTACTACACACGCACAGTCTAAGGAGAAATAATCATGGCAACAGTAGTAATCACTGGTCGC
>Ga0315900_10004451_pt1 | contig 19742 bp, 10 predicted proteins | sample LakEriMetagenome_FD_203521 | JGI IMG/M metagenome (GOLD analysis project Ga0315900, IMG submission 203521) | Freshwater fungal communities from buoy surface, Lake Erie, Ohio, United States - Buoy 12 MA114 | ecosystem: Environmental > Aquatic > Freshwater > Lake > Lake biofilm | place: USA: Lake...
AGCGCGCCAGTGCCGTCAGTGAGGGACAAAGCCCCCACCGCAGTGGACAGCGCTGACAGATTGGTGTTGGTCACGCTGACCGTCTGTCCCGCATTAGGGCCCACCTGGATGGCCACGCTGTTGGCGTTGTCCAGCAGCGTGGTGCCGTCGTAAGCGGTGTCCGACACGAGATCGGCCACCTCGGCCTGGAGTTGGTCGAACTCCACTTCCAGCAAGGCGCGGTCCGCGCTCGTAAGCGAGCCATTGGCCGCCTGCACGGCCAGCTCGTTCATGCGCTGCAGCGCATCCACCACCGAGCCCGTGGCGCTCTCGCCCATCTGGGCGCGGGACACCGCGTCATTCGCGTTGCGCGCCGCCACATCGGTGCCGCGAATCTGCGCCAGCAAACGCTCGGAGATGGCCAAACCCGCCGCATCGTCGCGCGCACTGTTGATACGCAGCCCAGAGGACAGGCGCGCCGTGGTGACGGCCAAGGCCGACTCCGTCTGCGCCCAGGAGCGGCGGGCCATCAAGGCCATCATGTTCGTGTTCAGGGACAGCAACGCCAACTCCCGTGACAAGCGCACCGGCCGCTGCTGGCTCCCAGCAGCCTCAAGGCCCGCGTCAATTAGGGGAAATATGACTCAAGTTTGGCGAAATGCCAAACAGCGGCGGAAATCAGCTGCTTTTCGCCCGATCAGGGGGACCACCGCCGCACCAGACAGGCAGCAGGTTTCGGGCGCGTGGGGCCGTGCGAACATCTGGGCTCCAACTCCGCTGCAGCGATGACGCCGAACCCTGCCCCCATCCGTCCACCCCGGCTGATGCCGGGAGACACCATTGGCCTGATCAACCCTTCCGGCGCCGTGTACGAGCGCGCGCCCTACGACGACACCCACGCGCGATTGAACGCATTGGGCCTCCAGGTGAAGGAGGGCGCGCATCTGCGCGCGCGCTACGGCCACATGGCCGGCACACCGCAGCAGCGAGCGGATGACATCCACACCCTGTTCGCCGACCCCGAAGTGGCCGGCATCCTGGCCATGACCGGCGGCTCTGGCGCCAACCGCGTGCTGCCCTTGCTGGACTACGGGCTGATCGCCCGCCACCCCAAGTTCCTGGGGGGCTTCTCCGACCTCACCGCACTGATCACCGCCGTGCAGGTCAAGACCGGGCTGGTCACCTTCCACAGCCCGCTGGGCCGCTCGGAGTGGAACGCGTTCAGCGTGGAGCATTTCAAGGCCGTGGCCATGGAGGGCCAGGCCCACACGATGCGCAACGCCGAGATCAAGGGCGACGATCTGTGCCCGCAGGAAGGCCGCATCACCACCCTGCGCGGCGGTACCGCGCAGGGACCGCTGGTGGGCGGCAACCTCGCCGTGCTCACCTCGCTGGCCGGCACACCCTACTGGCCCTCGTTTGACGGCGCCATCCTGTTCCTGGAGGACGTCAACGAATACGTCTACCGCATCGACCGAATGCTCTCCACGCTGATGCTCTCCGGCGCGCTGCAGCGCGTGGCCGGCGTGGTGCTGGGCGGCTTCACCGACTGCAAGCCCAGCGAGGGCAGCTTCGGCTCGCTTACGCTGGACGAGGTGTTCAACGACTACTTCGGCTCCGTGGACGTGCCCGTCTACCGCGGCGCACAATTCGGCCACATCAAGCGCAAATTCACGCTGCCCCTGGGTGTGCCCGCCGAGATGGACGCCGATGCCGGGACCCTGCGGTTGCTGGAGCCGGCGGTGGTGTGAGCATCCGGCACCGTTGCAAGCCGAGGCTCGCTAGCGCAGACCCACTTGGGCCGGCTGCCGCGATCAGACCAGTTGCACGACGATCCTCCGAGAGGCAGAACTGGCAAGTGCCTGCCTCAGCACCGATTTCCTGACCCGGGCCGGCCCAGGGCGGTAGAGATGATGCTGCGAAGCTATCGGCAAGCCCTTACCGTCCACCGTGATCACCATCGGCCCACAGCCTCGGCGGCCGGTGCGGTACAACAACTCCACCTCGAACTCCAGCAATCGGGTTCGCGCGAGCAGCCCGTCCAACTCCGGGGGCAGCACCGGATCAAAGATCACCTCGTCCGCCTCCTCCAGGACTCCCACGAGGTGTTTCATCACCAGATGCAGAAAGATGCCCGGTCCGCTGGAGTACACGCGCCAGCCGCCATCCACACGGATCTGGCCGGTACGAACCTGGTCATAGTCACGCTGTGCGGCGTAACGGTCGCAGAAGGCCGCATCCGAGCTTGAAAAGTAGGCATTGGCCTGGCGTCGCCCCGCATGAGGTACCAAGGTTTGCAGCCCGATGGGATTGACGCGTGCCAGGGCGTCGAGGAAGCCGGCGCCGTCGCCCACGTGGGCCAGCGTCTGCGCCCAGCGCAGATGGGCATGGACGTACATCACGCCAATCTCACGGCCGAAGTAGCTGCTGCTCTCGGCCCGTTGGAACAGTCTCTGTGGTCCGCCCCGGTAAGCCAGCGGCGCGTCGAACAAGCGCGCGCCGTCAGGCGCCAGCAAGTGGCGGCGGATCTGCTCGATCTGGGCCGAGGCCTGTTCGGGTTCCAGAAGGTCCTCCAGCACCGCATGCATCATGGGCAGAAGGCTATGGTGCAGGCCGGTGCGCCGATCACGCGGGTGCAACAGAAGTTCGGGCTGCTCTGGACCTTGGTCAAAGAGAGCGTATCCAGCCACCACGCCATCAGCCAGCAGAAGCCTCTGGAAGTCTGTGCGTACTCGCGCTGCCTCATCACGCAGCGCCTGTGCCCTTTCGGACTGGCCGATGCGCTCAAAGGCCTGCGCCAGGGAGGTGAGCATCTGGTGGTGCAGCGTTACGGTCCAGGCACTGCACAGGCGCTCTCGCAGCGCCGGATCAGCCGGCTGCAGCGAATCGTTCCAGTCCCCATGACCATAGGCGGCCAGATGGGTGCCGGGAATGCGGCGTGCATCGATCAGCGCCAGGGCTCGGTCCACATGAGTCCACACGGGTACCGAGTTGGTCTCGCCGAAGAAAGGAAGGTGTTCGCCCAGCAAGCCGGCGTCGCCGCTGGCTAGCAGGTAACGCGCAAGCCCTACCAAGGGCCAGAAGACGATGTCACCGTGGGCATCGCCAGCGCGAATTGCGCGGTCCCGTTCGAAGAACATGAACCACTGCGGCCAGTCACCATCCGGGTTCTGCGCGGCAAAGGTCCGCAGCAAGAGGTCGCGCACGGGTGGCGTGCGCCCCGCCGCGAGCAACATCTCCAGAGGGCCCTGACAGACATCACGCGTACCCCAACCCCCACCTGAGTACTGTTCCAAACCTCGGGGCGCAAGGTAGTGGATGAGCGCGTTGTGCCGGAACCAAGGCAGGATGCTGGATACCCCGGCCACCAGAGGCGCCGACGGCGAGCTGTCTGGCGCCAACAGTTCGAACTGCGGCAGGGGCACCGCTGCGAGCACATCAGTGTGCGGAATCAGTCGCCCGCTGATCCTCAGTTCGGACGCGGGTGCGGCCCGCCCGTCCAGACACAGGAACGGCTCGCCCCGCGACTGACCGTCCATGAAGAGGGCCTCGTCACCGGCCACCGCAGTGAAGCCCTCACCGCCGACAGCCTCGATGGCGAAAGAACCCTGTGGAAAGCGCAGGGCTAATTCACTGCCCTGGGGAGGGCGCAACTCCACCTCGTGGATGGAGGCTTCATCCTGGCGCATGACCTGCCAACACAGCGGCGCCGGCGAGGCTCCGTCATCACCCCCCAGCGCCACATGCAGGCTGGCACGCCACTTCAAGGGCGGGCCTTCCAAGACTTTCAGCGACAGCGTCATGGCCTGACCATCTGCCGCGCTGCGCACCACGAACAGGCCCGCCTCATGCCGATAGACCCAGCGGCAGGCCTGCGGCGTGATCTCGAAGGCTGAGGGCGTACCGAGTTGCTGCCAACCCTGGCCCCCCTCCACGAACAGGCGCAGACCGTGGCTGCGGAACTGCCCGAGGTAACCGTGGACGGTGGACAACAGGCGATTGATGCTGACGTGACCCTGGGTGAGCATGGAGTGAAACACACCGCCCATCCACACGGTGGACGTGAGCGCGGACTCATCTGGCACCAAGGCGCCACCGCTTCGCAGCAGGTGACCATGCGGTCGCAGCACCTGCAGTTCCTTGGCGCGCAGCACCACGTGCCGTTCGGCGGCTGCGAACCAGGACAGCAGTGCACCCTGGTCATCCCGCTCCTCATGCGAACGTTGCGGACCGAACAAGGACTGGCAGGATGCCTCTTCAAGATCCAGGGTCTGCAACCAGGGAACGGCATTGAACCAGGACAGGTTCTCAGCCCCAGGGCCCCACCCATTGAAGGGCTTCATGCCAGGGGCTTGGGCCTGCGGCAGCGCCAGCGTGTCCTCCACCCACACGAGGTCGGCCGCGCTGCTGGCCGCGAGGTGGTCTCCCAGCATGCGACCGAAGAAGCCGAAGGAGCCGACATCGCCAGGCGCGATTGAGCACCTCGCACTCTGCAAGGCCACGCAGGCATGCTCATGCTGCAGGCGGGAAGCGGGCAGGCCCGCACACAAGCCCGCGGGCAGGCCGCCCAAGCGGGGCGCCAACCCTTGCACCTGCAGGCCGTCAGTGGCCCATCCGCTACTGGGACCCAAGGTGCCCATGACCACCCACGGATGGCGCCCAGCCACACTCTGGTTCTGCCGCGCCGCGAGCACCGTACCGCAGTGCGGGTGCGGCAGCGATTGCAGGTCCACGTACTGACTGACGTAGTGCTCATTCAGCCGCAGTGCACCGTAGGCCGTCAACCCGATGTCCTGCACTTGCACCACGTCCCAGTGCAGGGGTGACGCGCCAGCATGTTGAATCTGCACATGCCAGAACCAGGCCGGCACGTCTTCGGCCAGCTGAAGATGCACCCTCCACCGCAGCGAGCCGCACGCCGAGCTCGACTGGCCCTCAAAGCTCGCCTGCTGGCCAGATGCGTGCGGCTGCCAGACGCCACCAGCCGCCGGTCCAAGCAGAGGCAATAGCTCCGTACCTTCGTCGTCCGTGCGGCGCAACCAGAGGTTGGCGAAAGGAGCCTCGGCCTCGTGCCCGACGAAGTGACCCAGGATGTCGTCGCCCAGGCCGGCACGTCGTACGCCGCCGTGGCGCAGCAGTTCGAACCACAAGCCGGCCCGGTTGCGCAGGACCAGCGGGGGAGCAGAACCACAGGCCGGGTCCGGGGTCTTGAAAAGGCGAGAGTTCATGGCGCAGGCCGAAGGCCAGTGTCGTTCAAGCGCACAGTGGCCCGCTGCGAGGGCAGCACCAGCTCTCGCCCCTGCCATACCAGAGGCTGGCCATCCAAGAGGGCTTGCGGCAAGGTGCCACTCAAGGGCCAGGCCAGACGAAGGTGTACCGCGGCTGACGATGCACTCCCAGCCAGACCCGGCGTCGCTTGCAGGCCTGGCAGTTGCAGCGTCCAACCCGAAGCGTCACGCTCCAGCCGGTAGGACAACAGGCCCCAGGGTGTGGACAGGCGCTCCACGCTCAGACCATAGGCCATCCACTGCGGATGCCAGCCCGCGCCGATGACCAGGGCCTGATCCGAGTCGCGCTCGAAGGCGAAAAGGTCCAGGGCCGATCGAATGTAGTCCGACGATACCCATGCGTGGGGCATGTCGCCCAGAAACCGGGGTTCGCGTATCTGCGGCAGCACGACTTCGGCCCACTGGTTCCAGCCCGCCGGGCGCTGGTCAGCAAAGAAGAAGCGCATGAGTGCATGGGCACGGTCGCCGCGCCCCAACCGAACCAGCGCACCCACGGTACGCCACTCGTAGGGCGTGTAGTCGCGCCAAGGCTTGCGGCCTTCGGCACGGGCTGCGGCCTCGGCCCAGTAACGCTCGAAGGTGGACTCAAGCAGGGCTCTGGGCACCGCCGCCTGCGCGGGGTTCAGGGCGATGGTCGTGCTGGTTGCATCGAAGTCACCGCGGTCGGCTGCCCCAGCGATGAAGTCGATACGGTGGTGGCGGGCGGTGGCCTCCACAGAAGCGCGCAATTCCACCTCGAATTCGTCCCGCCAGAGCGCCCATTGATGGGCCAAACGCTCCTGACCCAAGGCCAGGGCGATGACCACGGCGTCCTTGTAGCCGCGCAGAGCCCAGAAGTCGTCCCAGTAGGAGTAGGCCGGCTTGTCGGAATAGCCTTCGTGGCTGATCGAAGGCGGCATCAGGCCGAAGAAGTGGATGCGATCGGGTTGGCGGTTGGCGGTCCCCCGCTCGCTCTGACGCAGCGCCTCCTGCCACATCACCACCCGCTGAACCGTCGGCCAATGGCGCTGCAGAAAGGCCCGGTCGGCCGTGTGCCGCCAGATCTCTGCCACCCCGTAGAGGTATTGGCCATGGCTGTCGTTCTCCACCACCGGGTCGGCGCCGCGGGCGTCCACGCAGCACGGCACCTTGCCCGAGGCGAAGACATGGGGCTGGAAGGCGTCCATGAACTCGCGGGCGGCCTGCACCTCCCCCAGGCGCAGCAGCCCCGCCACCATCATCACACCGTCACGAACCCAACTGCGCGAGTAGGACCGCGTCCCGGGCTGCAGCATCGCCCCGTCACGCGACATGAGGATCTGTGCCAGGGCGCTGCGCAGGCTGTGCGCCACGCCAGGTACTGCAGCACCCCAAGCCGTGTCCGACGGACCCGCAGCCAGACCGGGCCCCTCGCCGCCACCGACTTGCAGACCCACGCGCGTCAGGCGCTCGCGCCAGTGGCGCGCGGCCATGTCGAACCGCATCTGAACAGCGGCCGCGTCGGGGCTGGACGGCGTAGTCCGGACACTGTCAAGACGCCCCCCCGAGGCCAGTGATATCGCGGAAGCCACTTTGGGCTCCAGGTCCATGCGGGCCACCCAAGCCCAGGTCTGGGACTGACCTGGAGCCAAGGTGATGCGGTACTGCAACATCGCCGAGGCCTGTGACTGCGGATCGGTCATCGAGGCCAGCGTCGGGGCCGCCCGAAGGGCATCCAGGGCCAAGCCTCCGTCCCAGTGCGAGGCTGTCACTTGTGCAGGGGTCTGCACCGGCTTCAACACCATCCGGCCGTCCACCTGCAAGGCGCCTTGCTTCCAAGCCAAGTGGCGCACTGGCCGCACGCCACCGGGAGTGTTGAGAAACTGTTGCGGCGGATTGACCTGCCAGGGGCGCAGGACCCAGGCCAGGGTGTAGGTCTGCGGCTGGGTGGTGGTGTTGCGCAAGGTGTAGCGGGCCAGCAGCTCGGGGGCTCGGGCGGGGCCGTCCGCCGTGGCCTGAACGTCTAGACCGAAAGCGTCGTGCCGCCAGCGCACGATGGGCTGGGGCAGGAAACCTTCGGGCAAGTGGTGTTCCAGGCGCACATCGGCCCAGGTAACGGCACGCTCTCCCGCGCCATGTAGCCAGACGACCGGCTCCATACTGGGACCGCCCCGGCCGAGTTCCAGCGCACCGTCCTCGCTGAGGAGGCCAGAGCGCGGTCCGCCGCCGTCCACGCCGACCAGAGTCCAGTAGTTCTGCTCTCCCAGAAAGGCCCGTGGCAGGTGGCCACGAGGCAGGTCAGCCGCCAACTCCCCCAGCACCGCATTGGCGTCAGGCCACTGGGCGGCACTGCGCAAGGACAGCGCCGGCTGTAAGGTGCCAGGCGTGGCCCTTACGGGATGCGCCTGGCGCACCTGCAGCCACCGGGCTTCACTCTCTGGCAGGAACAAGGCATCCAGGCCCCCGTCGCTGGCGCGCACCGTCCGCAGCCGCCGCCAGCGCCTGCCGTCATCGCTGGCCCACAGGCCGTAATCAAGTCGACGAGTCCCGGCGGGCCATCGCAGGGCCACGCCGTTGAACTCGCGCGGCACCTGGAAGTCCAGCGTGGTGACAGGGCCCTGGTGATGCACACGCGGTTCGGGCCAGGGGACTGGATCTGGCGCGCGCTCGGCCAGACGCAAGGCGGCCACGCACAGGGAGGTCTTGCCACCCTCACGTCCGGCTGCAATCACGAACTCCACATACCGGGTCTGGCGCAACTCGCGCTCGGCCGCAGGGCCCCAGGCAAAGACCACATGCCGGCGCTTGAGCCGCCACTCGCTCAGGGCTCCAGGCAGGACGGTATTGGGCCGATTTACCCACCACACGTTGTCCCCGGAACCGTCAACGAACTTGATCTGGACGTCATTCGTCGCCCCGCGGCCTTTGAGCCGGGCGGACAGGTCGAAGTGCGCCGGCCACTCAAGGGGCAGTTCTCGGCGCATGACGGCATAGCCGGAGACGCTGCCGAAATCGGCGTCCAGGCACAGGCTGCCGTCAGCATCGCGGCGCAGGTCGGCGTGGACCTGATCAGAGGCAAACGCCTGCCAGAGCGCGCCATCACGAAAGTCGTCCAGCACACGACCCTGCGCAGTGCCCATCACCATCGACAGGCCCCATACAACTGCACAGGCCCAGGCGCTCTTGCAGTGAACCCTCATCCCTTGACGCTCCCCATCAGCAGGCCCTGCAGGTAGTGGCGCTGCAAGGCCAGGAACAGCAGCAGCACTGGCAACACCGTGATCACCGCCCCGGCCATCATCATCTCGATGTCCTGCACGTGCTCGCGCGTCATCGAGGCCAGGGCCACCGGCAGGGTGTGAAGGTCGCCATCGGTTAGCACAATCAAGGGCCACATGAAGTCGTTCCAACTGCCCAGGAAGGCCAGCACCGCCAAGGTGGCCAGCACCGGCCTCAGCAGCGGCAGCATCACAAGCACGAAGATGCGCAGCTCGCTTGCGCCATCGATACGCGCGGCTTCCAGCAACTCATCGGGAATGCTGCGAGCCACCTGCCGGACGAGAAAGATGCCGAAGATGCCGGCCAGGCTAGGCACCAGGACACCAGCCCAGGAGTTGACCAAGCCCATGCCCTTGAGCATGAGAAACAGCGGCAGCATGGCCACCTGCCCCGGTATGACGAGCGCGGCCAGCATGAAAGCAAACACCCGGTCACGGCCTGGGAAGCGCAGCTTGGCGAACGCATGACCGGCCGCGGCGTTGAGCAACGTGGACACCGCCGTGGCGACGCAGGCGATGCCCAGGCTGTTGACGAAAGCCCGGCCGATGCCGCCTTCTCCAAGCAGGTGGCGGTAGTGCACCAGCGTGGGTTCCGCCGGCCACCACGGCGGAGGGTAAGTGCTGGCCGCGCCTGCAGGCATGAAGGACGCAGACACCATCCAAAGCAGGGGCAGCAAGGCCAGCAAGCTGACCACGGCCAGAGCGCCGTTCACTGCCCAAGCGACGACCGCTTTCATGTCACCGCCCCAGGCTGCCAGCGGGCCGCCGCCCACGACAGCACGCGCGTGACGGCCAAGATGACGATGAACAGGAGAAAGGCCACGGCCGAAGCCGCACCCAGGTTCCACCAGCGAAAGCCCTCTTCATACATGAGGTACAGCACGCTCACCGTGCTTTGTAGCGGGCCTCCTTGCGTCATCACATAGGGCTCTGCAAACAGCTGGAAGTAGCCGGCCGTGGTGAGGATGGTCACCAGCATCAGCGTGGGAGCAAGCCCGGGCAGGGTCACGTGGCGAAAGCGGGCCCAGGCACTGGCGCCGTCAATCCGGGCGGCCTCGTGAAGGTCCTGCGGAATGGCCTGCAACGCGGCGATCAGGATGATCATGTTGCCACCCAGGTTCTTCCAAGCGGCAAAGGCAATGACGGTGGGCATGGACCAGCGCGGGTCGCCCAGCCAATCCACTGGGTCGACCCCGACCCAGCCCAGCATCTCGTTGAAAAGCCCGTACTTCACATGCACCAAGTAGCGCCAGACCACAGCCACGGCCACCACGGTGGTGACCATGGGGGCGAACAGCGCCGTTCGCCAGAGCGGCTTGAAACGTGTGAGCCGCGACTCCAGCAGCACCGCTGCGGCCAGCGACAGGCCCACCGACAGCGGCACCCCCACGCCAACAAAGTAGGCGGTGTTGCCCATGGCCGACCAGAACAAGGGCTGCGACAAGAGTCGGGCGTAGTTATCCAGCCCGGCAAAGCGCAGGTTGCGCAGATCTGCCAGGGCGTAGATGTCGAAGTCGGTCAGGCTCAACGCAAGCCCGCCGATGACGGGCACGAAAAAGAACAGGGCGATCACTACCAGGGCGGGTGCGGCCAGGCACCAGCCCGCCAGGGCCTGACGAGTACGCGCCTTCATGCCGGTGCTCCCACACGCGCCAGCATCCAGCGCCGCTTCTCCAGCATGGCGTCCACGCGCGCGTCCAGGCCACGCACGGTGGCGTCCAGGTCTGCACGGGTGTGCACGGCGCGTGCAGCGCTGAGCTGCATCTCTTGCACGATGCGCTCCCACTCCGGTACGGCCGGCGTGGCGCGAACGCGCTCTAGCTGCTGGGCAAAGGCCCGCGCGTGCAGATCCTCGGCCAGGGTGGGGCCGTCCTGGCGTGGCAGCGCCCACGTGCTGCGCCGAGGCGGGAGGTTCCCAGTGAGGCGGTAGAACTGCAGCTGCACCGCAGGTCTGCTGAGGTACTCAATCAGTTGCCAGGCCTCGCGCTGGCGTGGGGAACGGCGAAACAACACCAGGCTGGAGCCACCGGCGATGGAAGCGCCCGGCCCAAACGGCCCGGGCAACGGCGCGGTGGCCCAATTGCCTTGTTGCGCCGCGGGCAAACGGCGCTTGAACTCGCTGATGTTCCAGGGGCCAGACAGGTAGAAGGCAAAGGTGCCGCGGGAGAACTCCTGCCAAACATTGGCCACCTGATTGTTGGTAAGTCCCGGCGCCAGGCCCTGCTCAAACAAACTGCGATAGAACTCGAATGCCCGACGGAACCCGGCCCCCGAGAAGTGACCGAAGCGCCCTCCGTCGCGCAGCAACTCCCCTTCCTGCTGCAGGGCGAAGGCCAACAAGGGTTCGAACTCGTTGGTGGGCAGCAGCACCGGAGTGGCCACCGGCCGGGTCTTGGACGCCTGCAGGGCCCGCAGGCAATCCACCCAGGCCGACCAATCCGTGGGCACCTCGGCGTAGCCTGCAGCCTGGAGCAGGTCGCGCCGGTAGAAGAACAGGCGTGTATCCACGTACCAGGGCAGGCCCACCAAGGTGCCGGACACAAGGTTGGTGGCCCAGATGCCCTCGAAGTGGTCGCCCCGATCGATGGCAGGGGTCTGCGCGATCAGCGCGTCCAGCGGCTGAAGCGCGCCCAGGGCTGCCATCTCAGGCAGCCAGGTGTTGCCCATCTGGGCCAGATCGGGCGTAGCGTCACCGGCGAAGGCGGTGAGGAGCTTTTCGTGGGCAGCGCTCCAGGGGAGTTGCTCCACACGCACGCGCAGGCCAGGGTGCTCCCTCTCGAAGCCGGCCACCAACTCGGCCGCCACCTCGCCCTCGCGCCCCATGGCCCAGAAACGCAACAACCGACCATCACGGCGGCTGCAGGCGGCGCTGCCCAGGCCCGCGCCCACGGCGAGCACGGCAGCCGAACCTCGCAGCCAGTGGCGGCGTGAGGTCGAGGTCAACCCAGCCAACCTCCGCGGAACCCCGCGCGCTCCATGCCACGGCGCAGATGGGCATTGCGACGCATGGCGCTCCACACCACCTCCCCGCGGTGGTTGCCCAGCATGGCCAGCATGGGCCCCTGGTCGATACCCAAGTGATCGGTGTCCACCCAACCCAGATCCGGCAGGACCCGGCCGTGTGTGAGCTTGACGTCGGTAAAGGTGAAGCTCGGGTTGAACGCGTCAAAGAAGCCGTAGCGCCCGTACAGCGCGGCGCCGTAGCGGTCCTTCATGGCCTGCAGCGCGGTCAGAACGATTTCGGGCGTGAAGGCGATCGACGAGCCTGCCGCATAGGGCGTGAGGGTACCGTCGTCGTACAGCCCCATGCCGCGGCCAGCGTAACTGATGAAACGCCTCAAGCGCCCTCCGAACTCGCGCTCCACATCCGCCGGGCCATCACAGGCACTGATGCCCCAGAAGTCGGGGCCATAACCGGCCCAGCCCTGAGGATTGGCGATGGCGTAAGCCCGTTGGGCCAAGGTCGCGCGCCGGGAGTTCTCGAAATAGTCCATGCCTCGTGCGCGCATGAAATCGTCCTGCACACCGCGAAGGTCCACCCAGCAATGGGTGAACTGGTGTCCAAACAGCGGCGCAAAACGAACGAAGGTCTGGCCGTATTCCTGACCCCAGGCGGCAGGCAAGCCACTGGCCCAAGCTCCCCAAGCCGAAGCATCCACCGGCTGCGTGGGTGAACCCAGCGCCAACAAGCACAGGATCATGGACTCGTCGTAAGCCTTCCAGTCCGAGGCAATGAAGCCGGTCTCGGGGTGCCAGCCGTGGCCGATGAGCGGCGAGCGGACCTGCGCCCAGCGCCAGTCGACACGGCCATAGAGCTCGTCCACAAGCGATCGCAATGTGGTTTCGGGCGCATCTGATGAGTCGAAGAAGGACTGGCAGCACAAGGCGCCTGCCAGGAACAAGGTGGTGTCGATGGTGGACAGTTCACAACGGTCGAAGCGCAGCCCCGTCTTCATGTCCAGGAAGTGATAGAAAAACCCCTTGTATCCCGCCACACCAGTAGCCTGGGGGCCTTGCGGCGCATCTCGGAAGGTGCGCAGAGTGGTGAGCACCCGACCGCGGGCCTGAGCTCGCGTTACGTAGCCGCGTGCGACACCAACGCAGTAAGCGGTGAGGGCGAACCCAACGGCTGCCACGCTGCAGAAGGAGGGCGTGGGCCAACGATCCGGCGCCAGCCCGGTGGCCGCGTCGGTGGTTTCCCAGAAAAAGTCGAAGGTACGACGCTCCAGGTCGTCGAGCAAGCCGACGTTCGGCGTGCCAGTCGTCAACGCCTGCAGTTCAGTTCCCGCTGTGGACTGGCACCCACCCAAGCCGACCCCGAGAGATAGCGCCCCCGCACCGGCCAGCAACCGACGCCTGGACAACGAGACCCCAGGATCGCGCACCAAAGGGAAGTTCATACGCATGACCCCGCCATCATGACCCAAGCTCACGCGCACCCGGGCCACCGCCTGCCATCAGGCGGCAGCCCGGAACCCGTAGCGCGTAACGGTGACGATCAGAAGTCCAGCTTCATGCCGAACTTGACGGTACGCATCGGGCCGGACAGACCCAGCGGCTTGCCGGCGTTGGGGTTGTCACCTCCCCAGGCGTTCTGGGGGTTGCCCGGGCCGCCGCCCCAAGTCTCGTACTTGCCGTAGTTGGTCTTGTTGAAGAGATTCAGCACGTCCATGCGGAAGGTCAGCTTGTGACCGGCCAGACGCATCTCCTTGGACAGCATCAGATCGAACTGTTCGAAGGCATTGCCATCGACCAGGTAGCGCTGACAGCCCGCACCCCAGCCCGCCGCGCAACTGGTGACAAAGAAGGATGTGCCCGGACCGGCCGTGACCTTGCCGCCCAGCAGAATCCCCCAAGGCAGCAGGTTGTCGGCGCTGTAACTGGCCACCACACGGTACTTCTCCACGTCGATGGAGCGGCGCCACACGCTGCCCTCGGGCTTGCCCGCGGACCAGTTGTACTGATTGGCATCGCTGGATTCGGCGCCGTAGTCCGTGGCCGTGGTGTAGGCGTTGGACAGCGTCAGCGCCACCTGGGCTCCCCAACCAGACGCCTTGGTGTAGGGCTTCTCTGCCCTGAGCAGCAGGTTGGTGGTCTTGGTCTTGGCCGAGGTATCCCCCAGGCGCAAAGTGGCTTGCGGGGGGTTGCCACCCGCGGCGTCAAACCAGGCACCTCCGGTGGGGATCGAACCATCGGGATTACGACCCCCGGCGGTCCACAGGAACTCGTTGTAGCCGCGGACCTCCTGCAAGCCCACTTCGGTAGACCACTGACCGACGGCCTGACGCAAGGCCAGACCGAACTGGTCCGAGTACGGCATCTTCATGTTGTTGTTCAGCAGCCAGAACTCCCAGGCCTTGCCTTCGACATTGACAGCGGCGTTGTTGATGAGTTCGTCCCGCGCCTTCATGGCTGGTGTCCGGTCATAGGCGCGACCAAAACCAGCGACCACCACCGAGGACTTGTCCCCCGACAGGTCCCAGCTCATGCCCAGTCGCGGCTGGATAGCCCCCGTGAAGGCCTTGCGCTCCTTGCCCGAGGACAGGTAGTCCCTGATGTTGATGCCGCCCTTGGCAAGGGACTGAGCGTAGGTCTGCCCCGCAGCCGCACCGGAGCGGGTGTCCACGGCGTTCATCGCGTTGACCACGTGCGCCGGCGTCACATAACCGTTGTTGTAGGCGTTGTCCTCATAGTCCCAGCGCAAACCGACGTTGAGCTCCACGCCCTTGCTGATGGCGATGTCGTCCTGGACATAAAGCCCGACCTTGTTGTTCTTGTACCTTGTGTACACGGCAGGGGCAGGCGACTTCGAGAATGGCTCCCAGCCGGGATAGAACACCGTGGCACCCGCAGGGTTGTTGGCGTCAGCCCCTGGCATGCCCGGGTCGCCCACCTTGCCAGGCACCCCGGCGTCGGTGATGAAGATGAAATAGTGCGGCACGGCAAATCGCGAGCCGCCCACCTCGTAGGTGGAGCTGTTGAACGAAGCACCTGCCTTCAGCACATGGCCCTTCCAGCCGGTGTAGGTGAAGTCGTCCTTGAGGGTGAAGGCGCTGTGCTCGTTGCGGCTGCGGCCTTCCATGCGGCCGTCCATCATGACGCCCGACCAGTTCATTCGCTTGTATTCGACGAACGGACTCATGTCCACCGACTGCGGGAGGTAGCTCTGGAAGTAGTACTCGGCGTTCGCTTCATTGACCCAGCGGTCTCCCATGGTCTCCCACTTGGCGTTGAGGCGGTTTTCCTTCTGAGTGCGGTTGAGCACGTTGCTGGGCGTGGAGAACCCCCAGTCCGGGAACTGGTCCGACTGCAGGGAACCCTGGTCCTTCTCGTTGCGGTACTTGGCAGAGAACTCCAGACGGTTGCGATCGTCCACCACCGCACTGAGCTTGGCGAAGATCAGGTCCTCGTGGAATTTGCGCTGGGTGGTCCACTGCTTGGACAGCACGTTTTGCGTGAGCCAGGGCGTCACCGTCACCCCGCTGAGCGTGTTGCCCACGCCCAACTGGGACGGGATGGTGTTCTCCTTGCCCTCGTAGGACAGGAAAAAGTGCACCTTGTCCTGCGTGATCGCACCGCCAATCGAGGCGCCGTACTGGCTCTGCTTGGGCGGCGGCCGCTTGAGTCCGCCGGCCTCGGCCTTGGTCTCGAAGGGGCTGTAGGCGATCTGGCTGCTGCCCGCGTAGTCCAGGAACACATCGCCTTGCAGCTTGTTGGTTCCCGACTTCGAAACGGCGGTAATCGCGGTGCTTGATACCGAACCGTATTCCGCCTTGTAGTTTTGCGTGATGACCTTGTACTCGGCGATGGCCGACTGCGGGAAGGGGTTGCCACGCGACTCCATCTGCCCCGCAATGCCACCGCGCGTGAGGTCGTTCTTCTGGCTCATGCCGTCAATGAAGACGTTTACACGGTCAGAACTTTGGGCGCCTCCCTGGATGCGCGTGTAACCCGTCGACGGATCATTGACGAAACGAACACCAGGCGCCAGATCTGCAAATGCCAGGAAGTTGCGGGTAACCTGAGGCAGGGTGGCGATCTGCCGCTGCGACACCGCAGTACCCGACTCGGGGTTGGTGGCGTCCTTGCGACTGAGCGAGCCCACCACCGTCACCTGCTGTGTGCCACTTACCGCCAAGTCCACCGACGCGGTCTCGCCCACCGCAACCGTGATGGCTTGCGATCGCTGCGCACCCACCCTGATCTCGTAGCTGCCGGGTGCCAGGCCGGTAAGCACATAGCTCCCATCATCTGCCGTCGTGGTGCGGTAGGTGTTGCCATTGGCCGTGTTCACGGCGAGCACGGGCGTACCGCCCTTGGTCGCCGCGATCTGGCCCTTGATGGTGGAGGTGGCCAGCTGCGCGTAGGCTGCCGGGCCGGTCAGCGCCAACACCACGGCCGTGGCCAATGCGTGACGTTGGAAAGGCTTGAATCTGCGGTTCATGGTCGGTCTCCTTGGTGAGGTTCTGGGCTTGAGCTCTGGTCGTGATGCAAGGGAACAAGGTTCATCGGGGGAGCGGGTGATCGGTGACTGATCACCCGTTGCCACTGGATCGGCGTATCACCAGTTCCGTGGGGATGGTCTCGTGACGTTCGCTATCTGGCGCGGCGTTCTCGATGGCCCCGGCAAGGCCTTCCAACGCGCGTCGGCCTAGCTCGGCAATGCCCACCCGCACTGTGGTGAGCTGCGGCGTGACGTAGCGGGCAATCGGGATATCGTCGAAGCCGGCCAGGAGTACGTCTTCGGGTACGCGCAAGCCAGCCTCCGTCAGGGCGCCCAGACATCCCAGCGCCATCATGTCGTTGGCGGCGAACACGGCGTCAGGCCGTATCGGCATGGTGGCCAAACGCACCCCGGCCTCACGGCCGGCCTCCTCGCTGAAGTCACCCTCAAACAGGAGCGGCATGGCGCCCGCCGGCAGCCCTTCTCGGTACCCGCGCAGGCGCTCCCGCGCCTCATGGTTGTCTTGTGGACCACCAATGAAAGCTATGCGCCGTGCACCCTGGGCCGCCAGATGCCGAGTCATCGCCAGGGCACCACCACGGTTGTCGACATCCAGGTTGGAGTGCCCGGGGAGCTCCACCCCGCTGTTGAGCAGTACGGCTGGCAGACCCACAGGCAGGTTCTGGCTGAGCATCTGCGCGTCCGCGTGGGGTGACATGACTATCAGCCCATCGACCCGGCCGTTCATAGCTCGCAGGGCCAAGGCCGCCTCGTGCGCATCCCCGTGCGAACTGGAAACCAACAGATGCAACCCCCGCTGGCGGGCAGCCTGGTCCACGCCGCGTATCAACTCCGAGAAGTACTCGCCGTGCAGGTCTGGCAGCACGGCCCCTACGGTCTCGGTACGCCGTGTGATCAGGCTGCGTGCCGCCCCGGACGGTGCAAAGCGCAGTTCCGCCGCCGCAGCCAGGATTCGTGCCTTGGTGTCAGGCAGCACGTTGTCAGCACCATTGAGTGCCCGCGACACGGTGGCCACGGACACACCGGCAGCGCGGGCGACGTCTCGGATGGTGGATGCCATGGGTGCTGCTGAGGAAGATCGATGAATCAGAAACAGGCGCTACAAACCGTCATAAAAACGTTTACATGATTCAAACTCAACCGAGCCATTGCCGATGTAATCGTTTACACCTAGATTCCTGAGGTTGTCGTAAGCCCGCTACAGGCTTCAGCCCTGGCCTGTGTTTTTAAGGTTGTGTGCCGCAATGGCCTGGGCGTAGAAACGACCGCTGTCCTTGATGGTGCGCCGCTGCGTTGCGAAATCCACGTGCACCAATCCGAAACGCTTGGAGTAGCCGTGCGCCCACTCCAGGTTGTCCAGCAGCGACCAGGCGAAATACCCGCGCACGTCGGCACCCGCGGCGATGGCTTCCCCCACAGCAGCGAGGTGCGCCCGCAGGTAGTGCAAACGCAGCGGGTCCTCGATACGGCCGTCGATGGCCGAGGGTGGGTCGAAGAAGGCGGCGCCGTTTTCCGTCACGTACAGAGGCACGGGCCCATAGCGCTCGGTGATCCAGCGCAGGGTGTCGGTCAAGCCCTGGGGGAAGAACTCCCAAGTGGTTTCGGTGTGCAGGGCCTGCGATTGTCTTACGGGCGCAGCCGGCACCGGCCAGGCGGACGGGTCATGGCGCACGACGCTGCGCGTGTAGTAATTCAGGCCAATGAAGTCCACCGGCACCTGTAGCGCCTGCACTTCGGCGGCTGACCATTCTGGCCAGGCCTCGCCAAAGATCTCGCACAGTTCCTCGGGGTAGGCGCCACGCATCGCGGGGTCCAGGTACTGGCGGTTCATGTAGGCGTCGGCCAGGTCACGGGCGTGGCGGTCAGCCCCGGAGGCACCTGGCATCAGATGCTTGGGCTCGATGTTGACCACCAGGCCCACCTGGTGGCGGCCCTCTGCCCGGTAAGCCTGCACGGCCGCCGCGTGAGCACGCATGAGATGGTGCGCGGCGATGGCGGCCTCGAAAGCGCTGCGGTGCCCCGGTGCGAGTACGCCGTGCATGTAGCCACCGTCGGCCACCACCCAGGGCTCGTTGATCGTGGCCCACAGAGGCACCCGGTCGTCCAGGCGACGAAACACCGTGGTGGCGTAGTCGGCAAACCAATGCGCCATGTCCGGGTTGAGCCAACCGCCGCGGTCGTCCAGAGCCGCCGGCAGGTCCCAATGGTAGAGGGTGGCCATGGGCTGGATGCCTGCATCCAACAGTTCGTCCACCAGGCGGTCATAGAAACCAATACCAGTCTCGTTGACACGGCCTCTGCCCTCGGGCATGACGCGCCCCCAGGCGATGCTGAATCGGTAGGCGTTGAGCCTCAACTCCTTCATCAGCGCGATGTCCTCGCGCCAGCGCCGGTAGTGGTCGCACGCCACATCGCCGGTGTCGCCCTGCGCTACCCGGCCGGGGGTGTGGGAGAAGCGGTGCCACGTGCTGGGGCCGGCGCCGTCGGCCAGCGGCGAGCCCTCTATCTGGTATGCGGCGGTGGCACATCCCCAGAGAAAACCGTGCGGAAAGGTGGACTGGATGGCGGGCAACACGTCGGGCAGGCCTGCGGGGCTTGTTGCTGAAGTGACTTCAAGGGGCATGCGTGTTCTAATGAAAACGTTTACATCACTTTACGGACCCCTTGGGGACTTGTCAATGCGCGGCAGCGCGGTTCACATGCGCAGTGGGGGCGCCGCGCAGTTCGCCGCGATGAACTCGCTCTGGGTGGGCATGGCCTGGACGCACTTGTCGATCACGTGCTCCACGTCGCGCAGGAATTCCTGCACCTCAGCCTCAGGTCGCAGGTCGGCCAAGGGGTGGTAGGCCCCGGCCGGCACGCGCTGGCCTTGCATGACCTGGATCCAGCTCAACTCGGCAAACAACTCCCCAGCTTCGCGGTAAACCCGGCCGCTGCTGCGCCAGAGGTCCATCTTGTGCTGCAGCCCCTCAGGAATGACCATCGTGCGACAGTGGTTCCAGAACGCGGAGTCCGTGCGCTCGGTGGCGTGGTAATGCAGGATCAAGAAGTCCCGGATCCGAACGTACTCGTCGGCTGTCTGCCGGTTGTATTCGTCGATGTCAGTCTGGGCATAGCCAGCCCTCGGGAAAAAGGAGATGATGCGTGAGATCGCCGTCTGGATGAGGTGAATGCTGGTGGACTCCAGCGGCTCCAGAAAGCCGCTGGATAACCCCACGGCCACGCAGTTGCGGTTCCAAAACTGGCGCCGCCGCCCCGTGCGAAAGCGGATGTGACGCGGCTCGGCCAAGGCCTTGCCGTCAAGATGCGCCAGTAGAACCGAAGCCGCCTCGTCCTCGCTCATGTGTGCACTGCAGTACACATGTCCATTGCCCGTGCGGTGCTGCAGAGGGATGCGCCACTGCCAACCAGCCGTGTGCGCGGTGGAGCGGGTGATGGGCAGCAGAGGCCCGGCTGACTCGCTGGGCACGGCCACTGCACGGTCGCAAGGCAGCCAGTGGCTCCAGTCGTCGTAGCCCACGTGCAGGGTCTGCTCGATGAGCAGCGCGCGCATACCCGAGCAGTCGATGAAGAAGTCACCCTCCACCGTACGGCCGCCGTCCAGCTCCACGCCGCGGATGTGCCCATCGGGTTCGCGCTGCAACACCCGCACGATCCGCCCCTCGGTGCGCCGCACGCCCCGTTGCTCGGCATAGCCCCGTAGGTAGCGTGCGTACAGGCCCGCGTCGAAGTGGAAGGCGTTATGGATTTCGCTCAGCGGTGAGTTGGGCATGT
>Ga0315900_10004452_pt1 | contig 19738 bp, 20 predicted proteins | sample LakEriMetagenome_FD_203521 | JGI IMG/M metagenome (GOLD analysis project Ga0315900, IMG submission 203521) | Freshwater fungal communities from buoy surface, Lake Erie, Ohio, United States - Buoy 12 MA114 | ecosystem: Environmental > Aquatic > Freshwater > Lake > Lake biofilm | place: USA: Lake...
CAGGTCGTAACGCGGCGTTGGCGTGGTGGTCACGTCTGCCTTGAATTTTTCGGCGGTGAAGGTGCCGCGGCGCTCGCCAGCCTCCCAGGCGGCGATAAAGAGGGGCAAGATGCCCTCAGCCTCACCGAGCACGCGAAAATCCGCCCGCTCATAGACCTGCGGCGAACTAGTAGGATCGGGGCCGCCAACCACCACTGTCCGGCCCAGCCGTTGCGCCCAGGCGATGACGTTCAGCAAATCAAATTGCTGTGGTAGCATACCACCAGTCATCACCATATCGGCCCAGACGATGTCCGAATCGATCAATTCGGTGGTATTACGATCCACCAAGCGGATTTCCCAATCGGGCGGCAGCATGGCGGCGACGGTAATGAGGCCAAGAGGGGGTGCGGGGTATTTTGCGCCAACGACTTCACATGTCCCGCTGTAGTTCCAGAAGGAACCGGGGTTGAAGCGCGGATGCACCATCAGCACCTTGGTTTTGGCCATAATGCACCTCCGACGCCCAGAAATAAGCTTGAATTTGTGTAATGTAATGCCTGGAGCTGATCAAGCTTCGCCTTAAGCTGCGTCCTAAAGGATGTGAAATAGCCAAACCTCCCACAAAGCCCGGAAATGGTCTAACGCCTTACGCTGTATACACGGTGGTGCGGGATGAGGTTTGGAACAGTAATGGCGGGCATGCATGCAGGGACACAAGGTTTGGCATGAACCAGATCTCTAACGCCGTGATCGGCATTCTGGGCGGCGGGCAGCTTGGGCGCATGTCCGCCATGGCGGCGGCGCGGCTTGGCTACCGCTGCCATATCTATGCCCCCGGCGCTGATGAGCCCGGCATGCAGGTGGCCGCCGCCCGCACTGTAGCTGCCTATGAAGACCATGAGGCCTTGGCCCGCTTCGCGGGTCAGGTGGATGTCGTCACCTTCGAATTCGAAAATGTCCCGGCAGAGGCAGTGCAAATCCTGGCGCGACGCGTGCCCTGCCGGCCCGGCGAAAGGGCGCTTGGCATTTGTCAGGATCGCCTGCAGGAAAAGGCGTTTCTGGAAGGGATCGGCGTGCCCGTTGCCCCCTGGCGCGCAGTGCGCACGGAAGCGGAATTGCAGGCAGCAGTGGCGGAGCTTGGCCTGCCTGCCGTCCTGAAAACCACGCGCCTTGGCTATGATGGGCGTGGTCAGGCGGTGCTGCGCCACCCTGATGATCTGGCAGGCGCCTGGGCAAGATTGGCGCCCCGCCCGCTGATCCTGGAAGGCTTTGTGCCCTTCACGCTGGAGCTTTCAGCCATCGCGGCGCGGGGCGCGGATGGGGCGCTCGCGGTATTTGACGCGACCGAAAACGCCCATCGCCATCATATTCTAGACATCAGCTTCGCACCTGCGCGCGTGGCGCCTGAAATTGCCGCTGCGGCGCGGGAACATGTTGCCGCGGTGGCGCGCGGGCTTGATCTGGTGGGGCTGGTGGCGCTGGAGATGTTCTTGCTGCCCGATGGCCGACTGATCGGCAATGAAATCGCCCCCAGGCCGCATAATTCCGGGCATTGGACCATGGATGCCTGCACCGCTTCGCAATTCGAACAGCATATCCGCGCCGTGGTTGGGCTGCCCTTAGGCGTGCCAGACCGCCACCATGACGCGGTGATGCGCAACCTCATCGGGCCGGAAGGAATGGCGGCCTGGCCAGCGCTGCAAGGGCAGGCCGACATCGCGCCGCATCTTTATGGCAAGGCGGAAGCCCGCGCTGGTCGGAAGATGGGCCATGCGAACCGGCTTTTGCCGCTTGGAGCGCTCGCTGCCATGGATGACGTGGCGGCGCTTGGCCCGCTGGCAGCCATTGAGGCACAAAATTCCTAAGGCTCGGGATTCCATGGTCTTCTTTTGTTGGGAATCTGCCGCTAGATTGCATGGCATGAAGTTCCCCCCAGCCTCACTAGGCATCCTGCCTGCTGCCGCCCTCATGCTCAGCCTTGCCGGGGCCCAGCCAGCGGGCGCCCAATTCTTTGAAGGCCCTTACGTGGCCGGCGCGCTTGGCGTGAATTCTCTGGATGACGCGAAATTTCGCCTGGATAGCAGCCTGAGCCAGGGCATGACGGCGCTTGGTCAGCCTAATGGGGGCCAGCTGGGGTTTGAGTTGGGGGGCGTTGGTTTGCTCAGCCTTGGCTGGGGCTTCAGCAATGGGATCCGGCTTGAACTTGAAGGTAGTTACCGCGGCAATCAGGTTGATAGCGCCAATGGCGCTGCTGGCCTCGCCAGCCCCGGGGCGCATGGCGGGCGGCAGGATAGTTATGGCGCCATGGGCAATGCGCTGGTGGATCTGGTGCGGATCGGCCCCTTCCTGCCCTATGTCGGGATTGGTGCAGGGTATCTTGTCACCAGCTTCAATGACCTGAATGGCCGGCCCGGCAATGGCAGCCTCAGGCTCCGCGGCGATGATACGGGCGGCGCCTTCGCTGTTCAGGGCATAGTGGGCATTGGCTTCGCGATTGACCAGGTGCCTGGCCTGACGCTGACAGCCGAGTATCGCTACCTGGAAAGCCTGGGGCCGAGCATTCCCGTCAGCTACGTGAATGCTGCGGGCACCACAGTGCTGTCCGGCAAGGCGGATACGGAAAGCCGCAACCAATCCTTCCTGCTTGGCCTGCGCTATGCCTTCAACGCGCCGGCTGCCGCCCCCGCCGCTGTCGCGGCACCGGTCGCAGCGCGGAGCTTTCTGGTGTTTTTCGACTGGAACCGCGCTGATCTGACCGCGCGCGCCCGCCAGATCATTGGTGAAGCCGCCGAAGCAGCCCGCGCGCAGCCCACACGGATTGAAGTTGCAGGTCATGCGGATCGTACCGGCACGCCGCAGTATAATCTGGCGCTGTCGCGCCGCCGCGCCGAAACGGTGGCCGAAGAACTCGTCAAGCGCGGCATTGCGCGGCAGGAAATCAACATCACCGCCTTGGGTGAAACTCAGCCTTTGGTCGCGACTGCCGACGGCGTGCGTGAACCGCAAAACAGGCGCGTGGAAATTATCCTGAAATAACCTGCGTTTTTGGTTGCGCCATCCGAATCTGGCGTAGCAACATGGCACCCGCCACCGCAAGCCCACCTAGCGTGCCAATGACGCCTGCCGCATTCAGCGCAAAGGCCTCACCGAAGGCCGCTGGCAAGGGCCCGGCCAGCGCATAGCCAAGCGCGCCGAGTGCCGCGCCAAGCGCTGCACCGCCCAAAACCTGCGCGCGATAGGAATCGGTCAGCAAGCGTATCGCCGCCGCCGGACACACCAGCATCGCCACCACAAGAATGCTGCCCACCGCTTCAAAAGCCGCCACCGCCGCTGCCGCCACCATCAAATTCAGCATCAATTCCAGCCGCCGCGCTGGCAGGCCAATGGCGGCGGCGTAATCGGGGTCAAAGCAAAGCAAATGCAGTGGTCGCCAAAGCAGCGCGACCAGCCCTGCCAGCACTGCCGCCACCACCGCCAACAGAAACAACTGGCGCGGCAGGGAAGCCAGCGCGGCCGGATCAAGCAGCGATCCAAAACCCTGGGCTTCCAGCCAAACCAGGCTCTCCAATTGCCCGAACAAGACGCAATCAAGATCAAGATCAACGCTGCGCGCGCCGGTCGCTTCAATCAGCATCAGTCCAAGCGCGAAGAAGCTGGTGAAGACCGCGCCCGTGGCCGCGCCTGATTCCAACCGCGCGACGCGCCGCACCAGGTTGATCAGAAATACTGCCGCCAAGGCCGCTGCCAAAGCACCCAACAGCATGGGCAAGCCCGCCCGCGCGCCGGTGATTGCAAACCCTGCAATGATGCCCGGCAGCACCGCATGGGACAGCGCATCACCGAGCAAACTATCGCGCCGCAGCACCAGAAATGACCCAAGCAAACCGCACAAGCCGCAAGCGAGAATCGCAGCGATCAAGGCAGGCAGATCGAGCCGCAGAAAATCCACCGCCGTCATGATCGTGGGCCTAACGCATGGGGTGACGCAGGCAGCGATGAAGGCTCCGCCAACAGCCGTGTCGCCATGTCCGCCGGCAGGCCATGCTCCACCAAATCCGCCAAGCGATCCGCGCCCGCGATATCCGTCGCGCCAAGGCCAAGCAGGTGCAGCTCCACCGCACGATGCGCGCGCACGGCACGCCGCGCGGCGGCGGCACCGCGCGGGGTCAGATGGATCTCGCCATCCGCCCGCGCCACCAAGCCGCGCAACCCGAGCCAAAGTGCCAGGCGCGCGGCATAAGCTTCAGACCAGCCGCGCGCGGCGGCCAAGGCAGCAATCGGTGTCCAGCGATCGCCCGCTGTGCCAGGGCCGGCGCCGGCGGCTTCCTGCGCTTCCCAGGCGGCGCGTAGAAAATGGGATTCGGTCGCGGCAATACGCCGATGCGCGCGGCGCCAGGCTTCCGGAAGTAAGCCCCGTTCCGGGGCCAGCAGCAGCGCCAGGGTGAAGAATATCGCGCCCGCCAGCACCACAGCCGCGCCCGTTGGCCATTCCGGTTCAAAAGCAGAAGCCGCCGCACCCATAGCGCCCGACAGCGCGCCCAGCAGCGCCGAGACCAGCAACAGCACGGGCAACCGATGCGTGAGCAAGCGCGCCGTCGCCGCCGGCAGAATGAGCAAGGCCACCACCAGCACCAGCCCCACCGCCTGCAACCCCGCCACCGCGACAATTACAATCAGCCCAAGCAAGGCGAGGTCGGTACGCGCCACGGAAAGCCCCATGACGCGGGCATAGTCAGGATCAAAACACGCAGCGCGCAGGCGCTGAAACAGCACCAAGCAAATCAGCACGCAGAAACCCGCAATGCCGCCGGCCCATAGCGCATCTTCCGCGCGCATCGCTGCCGCCTGACCCAGGATGAATTTGCCAAGCCCGGCTTGGGCTGCTTGCGGCATGGTCTGCACATAGGACAGCAACGCAACGCCCAGCGCGTAAAAACTTGAAAGCACAATCGCGATGGCCGCGTCTTCACGAATGCGCCGCCCGCGCGTGAGCGCCTGCACCGCCAGCACACCAAGCACGCCCGCGACCAGCGCGCCCGCCAGCAAGGGCGGCAAAGCGCGTGGATTGCCGCCAAAGGTGGCGACAATCATCGCCGCCAGTACCACGCCAGGCAGCGCAGCATGGCCCACCGCATCGGCCATCAACGCGCGCCCGCGCAGCAGCGCGAAAGCGCCGACCGTGCCGCAAGCCAGCCCCAGTAAGGCACAGCCGAGCAAAACAACCAGTGTATTATAGCCAAGACTCACCTGAGCCCGCCTTCAGCAACTGCCTGTTCCAGCACATTCAGCCGCCCGCCATAGGCGCGCGCAATAGAATCCGGCGTGAAGGCGGATTTCACATTACCCGCTGCGACCGCGCGGCCATTCAGCAGCAACACCTGATCGAAATAGCTTGGCACAGTTGAAAGATCATGATGCACAGCAATCACGCTGCGCCCCGCTGCCACCACGCGGCGCAGCACGGCGATAATAGCCTGTTCCGTTGCCGCATCAACCGCGGCGAAGGGTTCATCCATCAGGTATAGGTCAGCATCCTGCGCCAATGCGCGCGCCAGAAACACGCGCTGCTGCTGCCCGCCCGACAGCCGCCCAATTTGCCGATCCGCCAGATCAGCCAACCCCACCTGATCCAACGCGCCGCGCGCCGCGTCGCGTTCGGCCTTCGGCACGCGGCCCCACCAGCGGATGCGCGGATAGCGCGACATGCAAACGACATCGAGCGCGGTTGCGGGAAAATCCCAATCCACCGAAGCGCGCTGTGGCAAATACCCAACCCTGTTGCGCACTTCATCCAGCTTGCGGCCAAAGAATCGCGCTTCGCCGGCGATGCTCGGGATCAGGCCCAATGCTGCGCGGAGCAGCGTGGATTTGCCCGCGCCATTCGGCCCGACAATCGCCGTCAGCCCCGGCGCTGCCTGCCAGGTGATATCCCACAGCACTGTCTTGTCGCCATAAGCGACCGTCAGATGCGTAATCGCAAGCGGTGCGGGTGCTGAGATGCTCATGCGGTGGCAAGCCTGCCAAGCATGCCGCGTGCCGGTGCTTCGCCGCCAAGCGCGCGGGCGATGGTGGTGAAGTTATGGTCCATCATGCCGTGATAGGTGCCCTCATAGGTGCCAGGCTTACCCATGGAGTCGGAAAACAGCGTACCGCCCAAAGCCACCCGTTGCCCGCGCGCCCCGGCGCCTTCAATCAGCGCCCGCACGGCACGATCAGGGACCGAGCTTTCGGCGAAGACCGCCGGGATACGCCTTTCAACCAGCCCGCGGACCAAGGCTTCGATACGCGCGAGGTTCGCTTCCGATTCGGTGGAAAGCCCCTGGATGCTATCCACTTCCAGCCCGTAACGCGCGGCGAAATAGCCGAAAGCGTCATGTGCCGTCACCAATAGGCGCTGGCGCGGCGGGATGCTGCCCATCACCCGCGCGCCATAATCATGCAAGGCGGCAAGCCGGGCGCGAAGCGCGGCAAGGTTGGCCGCAAAAACGCCGGCCTGATCGGGTAGTAGGCGGGCAAGCCCGTCGGCGATGCTGCCCGCGGCCTCGGCCCACAAAACAGGGTCCATCCAAACATGGGGGTCGGCCGCGTCCGGGTAGTCAGGATTCGCGCGCAGCTTCGCACGCGGCAGGCTTTCGGCCACCACGACCACCGGCTTGCCATTGGCAGCAGCGCGCGCCAGCACATCGCCCATGCGGCCTTCCAGCCGATGGCCATTGGCAAACAGGATATCGGCACCGAGCAGGCGGGCGATATCGGCGCGCGTCGGGCGAAACAGATGCGGGTCCACCCCCTCATTGATCAGGGTTTCGGCGCGGATGACGCCCCCACCGATCTCACGCACCAAATCGCCAACCATGGCAACGGTCGAAAGCGCACGGGGCTGGGCGCGGTTCTGAGCGAACGAGGGGATGGGCGTCAGCGCAAAAAGCCCGAGGGCAAGAACCCGGCGTGTAATGGCTGAACACCTGTTCATTTCTGCATATATTCCTTTTTTTTCAGATACTTATCTTGTGGATTATCTTGGCCTGCGGTGCGCTGCCGTCAAGGCCTTGCGCGATGCCGCCTTGCGGAAACCGCCCCCCCGACGCCATGTTGAAGGCTTAACAGTGGCGATGATCCCATGCGGGGGCGTTTTCGGATTGGTGATGATCTGGTGGTGGAATTGGCCGAAACCTTTCGGCTGATGAGCGACCCGACACGCCTTAAGATCATTTTGGCCTGCCGGGACGCGCCGGCGGCGGTGAATGAAATGGCTGAGAAACTGGGCCTTTCCGCATCGCTTGTCTCACACCATTTGCGTCTCCTGCGGGCAGCGCGATTGTTACAGGCGGATCGACGCGGGCGGCAGGTGTTTTATGTGGTCGGCGATGAGCATATTCGGTCCATGCTGGCCGATATGGTTGACCACATCAGCGAAGAAGAGGCCGCGGAGGGGGAGTGATGAAATGACAGGAAATGGATTATGCCGCTTTTCCGCATCTCCGCACTTGTGCGGTGCGGGGGGCGCCATTATGGTCCGGCCAAGTTCGCGTCTTCTGGGGCAAAAGCCTTCCAGGAGCGAAGGTTAAAATCTTGAAACGGCGTGTTTTTTGCGACCGATAAGGGATGGGTTGATGAAGGTTTTTAAGGCAAAGTGCCGCGCATTCGGCATGGGTCGGTTTTTTGCCGGCTTGGCTATGGTGGCGATGGGTCTGGCGCTGACGGTGCCAGCCTTGGCAGAGAGCATGGTCGGCGCGCCCGCCCCCTGGGGCATGGGCTTGCAGCCCTCAGGCGGTGTGATCAAGGAACGCATCTCCTCCTTCAACAGCATGGTTTTCGCCATCATTACGGTGATCACGATTTTCGTGCTGATTCTGCTGGCTTATTGCGTATGGCGCTTCAGCGCGGCGCGTAACCCGGTCCCGTCCACCACCAGCCATCACACCGGGCTTGAAATCGCCTGGACCGTGATTCCCGTGCTGATCCTGGTTGTCATCGCGATCCCGTCCTTCCGGCTCCTGTACTTCCAGGATCGCGCCGTGGATGCCGATATGACGATTTCAGTGCAGGGTCGTCAGTGGTACTGGAATTACACCTATGTGGATCATGGGAACTTCGCCTTTGACAGCTATCCGCTTCAGGAAGCTGATCTGAAGCCGGGGCAAATCTTCAAGCTTGATGTGGATAATCAACTGGTGATCCCGGTCGGCGCCAATATCCGCGTGCTGACCACGGGCCATGATGTGATCCATTCCTTCTTTGTGCCGGCGCTCGGCATTCAGAAATACACCATTCCGGGCCGTACGCTGGAAACCTGGATGCGTGCAGATCGCCCCGGCATCTTCTACGGCCAGTGCAATCAGATTTGCGGTACGAATCACTGGTTCATGCCGATTGCGGTGCGCGCCCTGCCGCGCGCCGAATTCGACGCCTGGGTTGCGGATGCGCAGAAGCGCTTTGCCCAGGCTGATGGTAGCGCGCCGGTGATTGCCGCCGCGCCCGCTTCTCAGGATTCACTTCAGATCGCGGAGGCCCGCCGGTAAGGCGCGGTTCAGGGAAGAAAAACATGGCAACCACTTCGCACGCCCACCACGACGATCATCATGATCACAAGCCGGGCTTTGTCGCCCGCTGGTTCTTTTCGACGAACCACAAGGATATCGGCACGCTCTACATCATCTTCTCGCTGGTTGCGGCGGTGGTGGGGATTGGCATTTCGCTGCTGATGCGTCTTGAACTGATGTATCCTGGCATGCAGATTTTCTCTGACGGCCAGATGTGGAATGCCTACATCTCGGCCCATGGCCTGATCATGGTGTTCTTTGTGGTCATGCCCGCGCTGATTGGTGGTTTCGGCAATTGGTTCGTGCCGATCATGATCGGGGCGCCGGATATGGCCTTCCCCCGCATGAACAATATCTCCTTCTGGCTGTTGGTCCCGGCCTTCCTGCTGCTGGCGGCAAGCCTTTTCGTGGGTGAAGGCCCTGGCGCGGGTTGGACGATCTATACGCCGCTGTCTGACAACCAATTCCATTCCAGCCCGGCGATGGATTTGGCGCTGTTTTCACTGCACCTGGCGGGCGCTTCGTCCATTATGGGTGCGGCCAACTTCATCACCACCATCTTCAATATGCGCGCCCCTGGCATGACGCTGCACAGGATGCCGCTGTTTGTTTGGTCCATGCTGGTCACGGCCTTCCTGCTGCTGCTGGCGGTGCCGGTGTTGGCGGGTGCGATCACCATGCTGATCACGGACCGCAATTTCGGCACGGCCTTCTTCAAGCCGGAAGGCGGCGGGGACCCGGTGCTGTTCCAGCATCTGTTCTGGTTCTTCGGCCACCCTGAAGTCTACATCATGATCCTGCCGGGCTTCGGCATCATCAGCCACATCATTTCCACCTTCAGCCGGAAGCCGGTGTTCGGTTACCTCGGCATGGCTTACGCGATGGTGGCGATTGGCTTTGTCGGCTTCATTGTGTGGGCGCACCACATGTACACCTCCGGCATGGATGTGGACACGCGCGCCTACTTCATGGCGGCCACCATGGTGATTGCGGTGCCTACAGGGGTGAAGATCTTCTCCTGGATCGCGACCATGTGGGGCGGTTCGATCAAGATGGACACGCCGATGCTCTTCGCTGTTGGCTTCATCTTCCTGTTCACCGTGGGTGGTGTTACGGGCGTGGTGCTGGCCAATGCGGGCATTGATCAGGTGTTGCACAACACCTACTACGTGGTGGCGCACTTCCATTATGTGCTGTCGCTGGGTGCTGTCTTCTCGATCTATGCCGGTTTCTATTACTGGATCGGCAAGATGTGCGGCCGGCAATATCCGGAAACGCTGGGCAAGATCCATTTCTGGATGACCTTCGTCGGTGTGAACCTGACCTTCTTCCCGATGCATTTTTCGGGCAATCAGGGCATGCCGCGCCGCTACCCGGATTATCCGGACGCCTTCTGGGGCTGGAATTTCATCGCCTCCATCGGGTCTTTCATTTCGGTCGCGTCCTTCGTGTTCTTCTTCTACATCGTATGGGTGACCATGCGCTCAGGCGTGAAAGCTGCGGCCAATCCTTGGGGCGAAGGTGCAACGACGCTGGAATGGCAAGTGGCATCCCCACCGCCCTTCCACACTTTTGAAGAGCTTCCGCGCCTACGTTAAGGCCGCGAAGCCTATGGGGTGACGATGAGCGATTCAGTCATCGAAAACGGCAAGGGGGGCGCGGCCCCCCTTCCTGTTTCCTACAATAACTCGGAAGTGCGCGATTGGATCGCGCTGCTTAAGCCGCGCGTCATGTCGCTGGTCGTGTTCAGCGCTGTCGCCGGGCTTTTGGTGGCGCCTGGGCATTTGCATCCGGTGCTGGCGGCGATTGCCATTCTCTGCATCGCGGTGGCAGCCGGTGCGTCGGGCGCCATCAACATGTGGTATGACCGCGACATTGATGCCGTGATGCGCCGTACAGCGCGCCGCCCCATCCCTGCCGGGCGCATCGCGCCTGATGCCGCGCTTGGCTTTGGTATTCTGCTGGGTGTCGGGTCTGTGGTGATGATGGCTTTTGCGACCAATTATCTGGCCGCTGCCGTGCTTGCCTTTTCCATCCTGTTTTATGTGGTGGTTTATACCATGTGGCTGAAGCGCCGCACGCCGCAAAATATCGTTATCGGTGGCGCGGCCGGCGCATTTCCGCCGCTGATCGGCTGGGCGGCGGTGACAGGCGACATCACGCTGGTGCCCATCATTCTTTTTGCCATCATCTTCATCTGGACACCGCCGCATTTCTGGGCGCTGTCGCTTTGGGCGCATGAGGATTACGCCAAGGCAGGCGTGCCGATGCTGCCCGTGACCGCCGGCGCGCGCGAAACCCGCAAGCAAATCCTATATTATACGCTGGCGCTGGCACCGCTTGGTCTCGCGCCCTGGCTGATCGGCTTTTCGGGCTTGGTTTACGGTGTGATTGCCGCGCTGCTCGGTCTGAATTTCATTCGCCACGCGGTTGCTGTGCTACGAGAGGCGCAGGATGCCGAAGGCCGCAGCCTTGCGGGCGACAAGGCCGCCAAGAAATGCTTCCGCTTTTCGCTGACTTATCTTTTTGCACTTTTCGCTGTATTGGCGGCTGAAAAGCTGATCCTTTCACCATGACCCCGGAAGAACGCGCAATTTTCGAAAAGCGGCGGCGCGGGCGCAATATCGCGCTGCTGCTGGTGCTGGTTGGGCTTTCGGTGCTGTTCTATTTCATTGGCGTTGCGCGGCTGATCCGGGCTTGAGCCAGGGCGCAGTGCTCCCCAAATGACCCGTATGGATCAGGAACAGCGCAAGGTAGAACTCGCAAAACGTAACAAGCGCACCGGGCTTGCCGCGGCCGGGCTTGTTACATTCATGGTTGGGCTTTCTTTCGCAGCCGTACCGCTTTACGACCTTTTTTGTCGTGTCACCGGCTTCGGCGGCACCACACAAAGAAGCGCTGCCGCACCGGGCGCGATAGGCGATCGGCAAATCACGGTCCGCTTTAACGCCACCACACATCCAAACCTGCCCTGGCGCTTCATCCCTGAGCAGCCAAGCGTAACGCTACGCCTTGGCGAAGAAGGCCTTGCCTTCTATTCCGCCATGAATCGTTCAGAAGTGCCGGTAACCGGGGTTTCGACCTATAATGTTACGCCTGAGAAGGTCGGGCGCTATTTCCATAAGATCGCCTGCTTTTGCTTCGATGAACAAACCCTGACGCCAGGCGAACGTGTGGATATGCCAGTGACCTTCTGGGTGGACCCGCGCATTGCCGAAGACCCAAGCACGCGTGACATCAGAACCATTACGCTGTCCTACAGCTTCTTCCGCACCATGGAGGATGCGAAAAAGGCCGGCGCACTCGCCAATGCGGGGCCTCATGTTGGGCGGGCCGGCACAAGGCAGAATTGATTGACGGATAAACCCGGTTTTCATGCCTGATGGGCTTGATTTCGGGGGCAGTTTCAGGATTGATGCGGGCGTCCGGTTCGGGCACTAAGCCCGTGACCGAGGAAGGCACCAGGACTGACAATGGCAAGCACATCTCACGGGCAGGCAACCACGGCTGGTGGTGAAGCGCCGCCGCTGCATAAGCACCCCTATCATTTGGTGGACCCTTCACCCTGGCCTATCGTCGGCTCCTTTGCCGGCGGCGCATTGGTGCTTGGCATCATTCTCTGGGCGCATTACGGATCGAAATTCGTTTTCATGCTCGGCCTGGCCGGTACGCTGGCCACCATGTTCTTCTGGTGGCGCGATGTGGTGAGGGAAAGCCAGACTCCGGGCATGCATACGCCGGTCGTGCGCATTGGGCTCCGCTATGGCATGACCTTGTTCATCGCGTCCGAAGTCATGTTTTTCGTGGCCTTCTTCTGGGCCTATTTCCATTTCGCGCTTTTCCCGGAACATGTTTCGGGCGCCGAAGTGGCGATGTGGCCGCCCAAGGGCACGCTGACTTTCGATCCTTTCGATCTGCCGTTCCTGAATACCATGATTCTGCTGCTGTCCGGTTGCACCGTGACTTGGGCGCATCATGCGTTGCTGAACAATGATCAGAAGGGGCTGATAAATGGCTTGGCCCTCACGGTGTTTCTGGGCGTAATTTTCACGGCCTTGCAGGCCTGGGAATACACCTTGGCGCCGTTCAATTTCTATGGCGGTGGCATCTATTCATCCACCTTCTTCCTGGCGACAGGCTTCCATGGCTTCCATGTGATCGTCGGTACGACCTTCCTGTTTGTCTGCCTGATCCGTGCCATGAAGGGGCATTTCACGCCGGAAAAGCATTTCGGCTTCGAAGCAGCTGCCTGGTACTGGCATTTTGTGGACGTGGTATGGCTGTTCCTGTTCGTTTGCATTTACTGGTGGGGCGCGGGCGAAATCGCGCATCACTGATCCGCGCCGGGGCTTTCCGGCGTGCTGAAATCAGCCTTGCTTGGCCGCTGCCCGCGATGCGGGCGCGGCCAAATTTTTGTGGGGCTGTTGGATATCCGCCCAATCTGCACGACATGTGGGCTTGATTTCACCGCGCATGATGCGGGGGATGGGCTGGCCATGGCGGGGATTTTCCTGATAGGCGCCATTGCGATTGTGCTGGCGCTTTGGGTGGATCGGCGGTTCGAACCTGATCTTTGGGTGCATGCGCTGATCTGGCCAGCCGTGGTGCTGCCGCTTTCGCTGCTTGTCATGCGCTTTGCCAAGGCCATGCTGCTTGGCTTGCAATGGCAGCATCGTAGCACAAACTAACCCAGCAATGATGTCGCGCCGCTTGCTCTGGCCCGCTTTGGCGGGATTGCCTGTTCTGATCATTCTGCTTGGCCTTGGCACCTGGCAGGCGGAGCGCCTCGCCTGGAAGACCGATATCCTGGCGCGCATCGCGGTGGCCGAAGCCGCGCCGCCCGCGCCTTTCAGCGACCCGCCAGCGCCCTATGCCAAGCTTGAAGCCCTGGGGCGCTTTGATCATACGCGTGAAGCGCTGCTGGGCGTTGAAATCCGCGCCAATCGGATGGGCGCGCGGCTGGTAGTGCCCTTCCTGCGCGATTCCGGCCCGCCCCTGCTGGTGGATCGCGGTTGGGTGCCGCTGGATGGGCTGGCCGGCCTGCCGCGGCCCGAAGGCCCCCAGCGCATCATGGGTTATGTGCGCATTGGTGAGCCTGCCGGGCGCTTTGCCGCGCAGGATGATGTCGCGGGGCGGCGCTTCTTTCACTTTGATCCCGCGGCGATTGGCACGGCCTTGGGCGTGCCGGGGATGGCACCCTATGGCCTTGTGCTGCTCGGCCAGCCGGGCAACCTGCCAGAGCCCGCGCAGACCCTTCCCAGGCCACGCAACAACCATCTCGGCTATGCCATCACCTGGTATGGCTTGGCGCTGTCCCTGATTGGCGTTTTCGCGGCCTTTGCGTGGCGTAACCGAAACAAGGCCTGAAGGCAGCGCTCGGCGACCTTTTCAGGGTAGAGCCTCAAGTGCCGGCATCTTCCAGCGCCCATCAGTAATCTCGGCCCGCGGCCGATAGAGCCGCAGCACGGCATTCCACGGGCTTGGCACCGGTAGGCAATTCAGCGTGGCATCTGTGCAGCCGCCGAATTGCACGGTTACTGACCCGTCAGCCCCACGATGCGCCGTGACGTTGTTGAGCGATACGGCATTACGCGGATTGGGCACCATATAGCCGCGTTCATCATAAACCGTGACCGACCAGAACCCATCGACCGGCACATCCGTAAGGCGCATGCGCCAGCTGCGACCGGGCTCTGGGGGCAAGATGGGCATGTAAATGGCGGCATGGGGCGGGTTGCCGCCCCAGCCAGCGACGGTGGCGACAAGCCGCGCCACCGGGTCCACCTGCCCACGCGCGCCAAATCCATTCTTGAAATCCGCGAAGGGGACAAGTGCGCTCAAGGCATTACGCAGCGCTTCCTGAGAGGGTTTGTCCCAATTCGGTGCTTGCCACACGCCGGGGCCGCCTGGTTGTTCGATCCGCAAGCCATCCTGCGCGGCACGCGCTGCCGCCACATCGGCGGGGTCATTCGGGTCAAGGAAAGTGCGGATGGCAAGGCCCAGATAGCGCGTGCCTATTTCGCCCCGCGTGAAGCGGTGCTTGCCAGGCGCATAGAAGACAGCCGGGTTGTAATGGTCCTGGTCAATCAGCAGCAGTGACATGAAGCGCCCGCGCGTATCGGGCAATTCCACGGTGACCGGCCCTGCATCAAGATCAATAATCGCGAAGGAATAAAGCGTATCGCGGTTCATGCGCACCACACCCTGCTGGTCCAGCGGCGTGACATCGCGCAGGTGAAAAAAGCGGCCCAGAGCGCCTTGTGCGACATAGGTAGCGAAATAATGATCCGTTTCGGCGCGGGCGAAGTTATCCACCGTGACACGCTGCGGCGCTTGGGCCTGCACCGGCCATGGCAGGCTGAACGTGAAGCAGAACAGCAGCAGGTGCAGAAAGCTTTTCATCATCGGTGCTCCATCTTTCGGACCCGTGGTTGGCAGAAGATCGCCGCCGCATGGCATTATGCTTGGGCAGAAACGCCGCTATGTTCAAAGGCTAAAGGTAAACCACGCCCCCAGGAATGACCCATGTCAAACGCAGCCTATGCCAGCCTGAAATCCCACTTTGGACGCATCACCGCGCTGAATGAAGCCGCCGCGGTGCTGCATTGGGATGCGAGTGCGATGATGCCCGCTGGCGGCGGTGCCGCGCGGGGTGAGCAATTGGCGACCCTTGCCGGGCTTGCGCATGAATTGCTGACCGCGCCGGTGGTGCAGGATGAGCTCACAGCGGCTGAGGCTGCAGGTGATTGGGACAGCGCGAACCTTGCCCTGATGCGCCGCACCCATGCGCGCGCTACCGCCTTACCTACTAGCCTGGTGGAAGCGACCACGCGCGCCAATTCGGCGTGTGAGAAAATCTGGCGGGAGGCCAAGGCTCGAGCGGATTTCGCCATGGTGCGCCCGGCACTCACCGAAGTGGTTGCCCTGCAACGCGAAACCGCGGCGGCACTATCATCGGCGCTTGGCATGGCGCCTTATGATGCGCTGATGGATGGCTATCAGCGCGGTGTGACGGCGGCGGATGTGGAGCCTGTCTTCGAAGCCTATGAAGCGTTTCTGGCCGATGCCCTGCCGCGTGCTGAGGAAATCCAAGCCAAGCGCGGCGCGCCCGTGCCGCTGACTGGGACATTTCCCGTGCCAGCGCAGAAGGCGCTGTGCCAGGCGCTCTCGGCGCGCATTGGCTTGGAATATGATCATGCGCGTCTGGATGAATCGCTGCATCCCTTTTGCGGCGGCACGCCCACCGATGTACGCATCACGACCTTCTACGATGAAGCGGATGTCGCCAAGGCGCTGCTTGGTGTGCTGCATGAAACCGGACACGCGCTTTATGAACGCGGCTTGCCGGCAGCCTATGCGCGCCAACCGGTGGGTGAGGCAGCGGGCATGGCGGCGCATGAAAGCCAATCGCTGATTGTGGAAATGCAGGCCTGCCGTTCGGATGCGTTTTTGCGCTTTTTGGGCAATGAATTGCGCACATGTTTTAGCTGCGATGCGGCGGCGGTGGCGCCCGAGAATCTGGCGCGGCTATGGCGGCGCGTGTCACGCGGTTTCATTCGCGTGGATGCCGATGAAATCACCTATCCCGCCCATGTCATTCTGCGCTTCCGCCTGGAAAAGGCGATGATCGAAGGCTCGTTACAGGTCGCTGATCTGCCTGCAGCCTGGAATGAGGGGTTGGAAAAGCTTCTCGGCATTCGCCCGCCCAATGATGCCAAGGGATGCTTGCAGGATATCCATTGGCATGATGGTGCCTTTGGCTATTTCCCATCCTATACGCTGGGGGCCATGGCGGCGGCGCAGTTGATGAAGGCCGCGCGTAAGGCGGAACCAGGCTTGGATGCCGCGCTGGCAGAGGGTGATATGGCGCCACTGCTCGGCTGGCTCCGCGCCCACGTGCATGGCAAGGGATCGCTGCTCGGCTTTCAGGATCTGTTGCGCGCAGCAACCGGCAAGCCGCTGGATCCGAATGACTTCATGGATCATTTGCGGGCGCGGTATTTGGTGGATTAGGGCGCGCGCAGAAATTCCAGAATGGCGGCGTTGAAGCCGGCCATATCATCCCAATTCAGCAAATGGGCGGCGCGCGGCAGGGTGACGCGGTTAACATTTGGGATCGTTCTGGCCAAGCCATCCGCAACCCAGCGGAAAGGCGCTTCGGCCAAGGCGCCATCAATCAGTAGAGTCCTTAGGCGCAGCGCTTCGGCGGAAGCGCGCGTGTAAGGCACGCGGCCTTCCTGTCCTTGGCCGATCAAGGTACGTGCATTGTCGCGGCAGATGGATTGTCGTGTTTCACCGAGTTTGGCCCAAGACCCCGGACCAAGCGCATAGTCATAGAAGCTGGCTAGCCCCGCCTCGATCTCTCCGCGGGCGACTTTCGCGACCGAATCGGCGATCAACGCGGTATAATTTGGCATGGCTTCACCAGGCGCGATGAAGCCTTCGCCCAAAACGCCGGCTGGTTCCGCCAGTATAAGCCGGCGCAGCAATGCCGGATGCCGTTCCGCGATGCGAAAGGCGATATAGCCACCGCGCGAATGACCAAGCAGATCGATCGGCCCAAGCTGAAGCCCAGCGATGAAGGCCGCCATGTCTTCAATGTGTTCTTCAATGGAAAGCTGCGCGGCGCCGCTTGCGTCATTCGGCCAGTAATGGCGCAGGCTGGGGGCAAGAACACGAAAACCGGCAGCCGCCAGAACTTCAGTTTGTGGTGCCCAATAGCGGTAGTCATAAAGCGAGCCATGGATCAGCAGCAGTGGCCGCCCGTGACCCTCGGCGCGGAAGGCCATATCGTAACCCTTGATGCTGACATGTTGCATGGCAAACATCATGGGCGCTGCGGGTTACGCAATTTCCCGCAGCATCTTGGCACGCATGGCGCGGGCGAAATCGCGCCGCGTTTCGGCAACCATCACAAAGGCGCCAGGGCCACCCATGATGTTGCGTTCATAATGCACATGCAGCGGTTCATTGCCGCGCGTCACCGGCGCGATTTCAATGGCAAGCCCATTGATGGTGATGCCCTGCGCCACCGCCGCATCTCGTGCATCGGGGGCGAGGATGATGGAACGCATATCCGGCCCATCACCCGCCACATCAATCACACGCTCATTCGCGCGGAAAGGTGCCGCAGAGATCAGCGCAGCCGCATGGGTGATCGCGTCCCCAATCGCATTATAGCTTTGCCTTGATCGCGGCGCGGCCAGCACGGCATTGGCGAAAACCTGCGCAGAGGCTGCGTCATGCACGCGATGCCAATCCACCACCAAGGCAGCACCGCCCGGGCTGCCCCATTCCGTCATGGCCAGCGCAATGGCGCGGCGCGGATTGGCCGCGATGGCAGCCAGCACCGCGGGGTGAATGATGGATTCCGCAATGCCTTCGCGTTGCAGGCGAAACTCATCCGCATCAATGGACCCTGAAGCATCCATTGCCAGCACCAGCAGCAAATCCACTTCCGGGAAGGCTTGCGCCCCAGCCGTCGCGCTGATCAGCGCTGGCGCGAAAAGCAGGCCGCGGCGGCGCATGGCGGCTTACCGCGCGCGCGCGAGCAAACGGCGCGCGCGTTCCACCACCGGCAGGTCAATCATGGCACCTTCAAAGGCGACCGCCCCCTTGCCTTCCGCAAGCGCCACATCAAAGGCAGCGATTAGCCGGCGGGCGCGTTCCACTTCCGCCGGCGCCGGACCATATTCCTCATTCACCACGGCCACTTGCGCGGGGTGGATGCAGGCCGCGCAGCCAAAGCCCAACGCGCGAGAACGTCGGAGTGACGCGCGATAGGCATCAAGATCGGAGAAATCCGCGAATACGCCGATGGACCCAAGCGGCAGGATACGCGCAGCGCGCGCTGCTGCCACCGCCATCATGCCATAGACGTAGAGCGAATCAGCGCCCGGCACCGCTTCCAATTCCGTGGAGAGGTCTTCTGAACCAACGCCAAGCGCTGCCATGCGCGGATCCGCCACAGCAATCGCATGCAAGGCAGGCAGCGCATCGGGCGTTTCCACGACGCCAATGAAGCGCGTATGGCCAATCCGCATGCCAAGCGCGGTTTCACGCGCCGCCACTACTTCCGACAGAAGCTTTATATGTTCCGACCCCATCACCTTGGGCAGCATTAGGACGGACACTTCCGGCATGATGGCCGCCGCAATATCGGGCACCGCCAATTCCAAAGGTCGGTTGATTCGGACACAAATTTCCTGCCCATGCGCGGCAATCGCCTTGGCTGCAGCGGGCAGCGCTGCGCGCGCGGTATCCTTCTCGCTGGGTGGGATGGAATCTTCCAGATCAAGAATGATCACATCCGCCCCGCGCGTATGCGCCTTGGCCACAAAGCGATCCGCGACCGCAGGGATGAACAGCAAGGATCGCCAGCTATTAGGGTTTGATGCTGGCATCAGGCGAACTCCGCTTCCAGCTTGGCGCAGAGATAACCATCCTTATCCGCGGCCCAGCATTCCATCTTGCCATCTGCCTGCGCTGCGCCGCAGAGCGTGACAGTATCTCCAACCCAAAGCGGCCGCGCGAGCCGCGCGGTGAAACCCACCAGCCGCCCGGTTGCGCGCTTCAGCGCCGCATCCAGAATCAGTTGCATGGTCAGGCCGCCATTCTGCACGGTTGCCTGATAGCCTTCCTCATCGCGCGCATAATCCGCATCATAATGGATGCGATGCGCATTCCAGGTCACGGAAGAATAGCGAAACACCAAGGGCGAAGACAGCAACACCTTATCTGACCAAACCGCGTTTTCTGGCGCGGGCACCGGCGGTGTTGCGGTGGTTTTCTGGCCAGGCGGCGTGGCATCGCGATACATCGCGTCAAATTCCTCAACGGCAATGACTTGCCCGCGGCTTTCGATGGTATGCCGCATGGTCAGCACCGCCATGCGCCCGGTGCGGCCATGTTTTGGAGCAATGGCAGCGACCTCGGCCTTTTTGATCGCGGGTTCACCCACCACAAGCTGGCCATTGATGGTCACGCGCCGGCCGGCACCCATGCGGCGCGGCAACGGAATCGGCGGCAGGAATACGCCCTTATGCGGGTGGCCATCCGGGCCGATATCGGATTGTTTCGCTATATCGGGGAAGAACATGCTGAACCAATGCGGCGGCAGCGCCATGCCCTGGGTGATGCTGGCCGGGTCCATATCCAGCATGCCGGCGATGCGGCGCGCGGATGAAAGCCCGATTTCATCTTCCACAATACGC
>Ga0315900_10004453_pt1 | contig 19737 bp, 17 predicted proteins | sample LakEriMetagenome_FD_203521 | JGI IMG/M metagenome (GOLD analysis project Ga0315900, IMG submission 203521) | Freshwater fungal communities from buoy surface, Lake Erie, Ohio, United States - Buoy 12 MA114 | ecosystem: Environmental > Aquatic > Freshwater > Lake > Lake biofilm | place: USA: Lake...
CCACGAAGACAACCGCCGTTACAGGAATGCCCAGCCAGGGTTGCAATGCGCCGCGGAAGAAGAGCTCCTCGCCAACACCTGCGCAGATGGAAATGGCAATGCGCATGGACCGCTGCCGTACGTGCGGGCCGATGAGCAGCGCATAGCGCTCCCGCAAAAGGGTGAAGCCCTGGGCCCTGACAATGGCCCATGCCAATTGACCGATGGCCGCACCGGCGAGGAGACCATACAGCACTTGCTCCAGCGGTCCGGAACCCTTCATCAGCACATCGGTCAGCGTGCGATGCTGCACCAGGGTGATGAGCGCGATGCCGCCGCCACCGAACAGGACCAAAGTGGCCAGGCCCAGCCAAGCGATCAAGGGCACCTTGGGCAGCACCATGAGCGATCACCCCAGTTCCTCCTCCTCGGTATCGCCGCTGAGCATGGCGCTCATGAGGTCGCCGAACCGGGCGGCACCGGACATCTGTGTGCGGCCGATGCGGCTATGCTCGGCCAAGCCGTGCAGCACGAACTCCGCCCACAGGAGCTGCTCCTCCTCATCGAGGTAGTTGTGGCGGGCACGCACCAGATCGAGCAGATCGGGTACGGCGCGCAGGGTCTTGGTGTATGCGGCATTGGGGGCGGAATCAGGCAGATCGCAGTGTGCCACGTCGAAATGCTCCACGATGCCGAGGTAGGGGTCCGCTGAACGCTGCGCTGCTGCGCCATCGGCCTTGGCCCTTTTGCGGGCCTTCACGGGGTCGGGGAACAGACCTGCGAACACATTGCGGATGGCCAGGCCCAGCAGGTGGTGCGCCACTTTCTCGGGGCCTTCCTGTTCACCCTCGTAAACGAGCTCCACCTTGCCGGTAATGGCGGGCACCACGGCCTGCAGGTCGCCAATGCGGGCCACGGTACGGTCCTCGCCATTGCGCAGGGCGCGCAGCTCCGCCGCGCTGATCACGCTTTCGAGGGCACTGATGGTGAGGCGTGCACTGACGCCGCTTTTGCGGTCCACGAACTCGCTCTCTCGTGCTTCCAGGGCAATGCGCTCGATGAGCACACGCAGCAGATCGGGCACGCGCACCCGGGTGAGCTGCTCCTTGGGAGAACGCAGTTCCTGCGCAGTGATGCGCATGCCCAGCTCGATGGTGGGCGGGTAGTGCGTAAGGATCTGGCTCTGGATGCGGTCCTTCAGCGGCGTAATGATGGCTCCGCGATTGGTATAGTCCTCGGGGTTGGCGGTGAAGACGAACTGGATATCCAGCGGCAGTCGGAGCTTGAAGCCGCGGATCTGCACATCGCCCTCCTGCAGGATGTTGAAGAGCGCCACCTGGATGCGTGGCTGCAGATCGGGCAGTTCGTTGATGACGAAGATGCCGCGGTGGCTGCGCGGAATAAGGCCGAAATGGATCACGCGCTCGTCGCTGTAATCGAGCTTGAGGTTCGCGGCCTTGATGGGATCGCTGTCGCCAATAAGGTCGGCCACGGTGACATCCGGGGTGGCAAGTTTCTCGGTGTAGCGCTGGTCGCGGTGCAGCCAGGTGATGGGCGTGGCATCGCCGAGCTGCGCAATAAGGTCCTTGGCATGACGCGAAATGGGTGCCAGGGGATCATCGTTGATCTCGCTGCCGGCCACCACGGGGACCCATTCATCCAATAACTGCACGAGCGAGCGGGCCATGCGCGTCTTGGCCTGTCCGCGCAGGCCGAGCAGGTTGATGCTGTGCCCGGCGAGGATGGCGCGTTCAAGCGCGGGCACCACCGTATGCTCATAGCCGTGGATACCCTCGAAGAGCGGCTGGCCTGCGCGGATACGGGCGATGAGGTTTGAGCGGAGCTCTTCCTTCACGCTGCGGGGGCGATAGCCGCTTTGCTTCAGGTCGCCGAGTGTACTTGGGAGCTTTTCCATGGGACGAGGAAGGCGCTTCATGATGCGCCCGAACACTGGATCTTACGAGGCCTTTCGATTGGAAGCGTGATCGCGGAACACCATGTCGGCCAGGCCTTGCAGGCCGGTGTAGAAAGCACGGCCCTGGTTGGCCTCGGTGAAGCGTTCGATGAATTGCTGGAGATACGTGTCCCGGGCGATCATGAAGGTGGTGATGGGGATGCCTGCCTTGCGGGCGCGCATGGCCGCATCCAGGCAGCGGGCCACGATGAAGTCGTCCAGCCCGAAACTGTTCATGTAGTATTCACCATCACGCTTGATGCAGCTGGGCTTGCCGTCCGTGATCATCACGATCCGGCGGTTCTTCAGCTTGCGGCGACGCAGGATGTCCATGGCCAGTTCCAGGCCGGCCACGGTGTTTGTGTGGAAGGGTCCCACTTGCAGGTAGGGCAGGTCCTTCAGGCTCACCTGCCAGGCATCATTACCGAACACCACGATGTCCAGCGTGTCCTTGGGGTAGCGGCGCTTGATCAGTTCGGCCAGTGCCATGGCCACTTTCTTGGCCGGGGTGATGCGGTCCTCGCCGTACAGGATCATGCTGTGGCTGATATCGATCATGAGCACGGTGGCGCAGGCGCTCTGATGCTCGGTCTCGATCACCTCCAGATCATCCTCGCTCAGGCGCAGCTCATCGATGCCCCGTTGTTGGGCGTTGCGGATGCTGTCGCTCATGGCCACTTGCTCAATGCGGTCGCCGAAACGGTATGCCCGCCGTTCGCTGGTGGCTTCATCGCCGGGACCGGCCTTGCGCAGACCGTGGCTGCCCCGATCGCTCTTCTTCAGCTTGCCGAACACCTGCTCCAACGCGCGCTCCCGGATAAGCTTCTCGGCCTTGCCGGTCAGGGGTGTCTTCCCTCCTTTCCTTGGTCGGTCACCCACGATGCCATGCTTTCGCAGGTCGGCCTCGAACTCCTTGCGGCCGTAATCCGGGGTGTACAGACCGTGCTCCTTGTCCACCTGGTCCATCCAATCGAGGGCCTCCTCCACATCGCCACTGGTGTGGGTGAGCATTTCCAGGAACAAGGGCAGCAGCTTCTCGAAGGGCGTGCGATCGTCCTGCGGGGGAATGAACTTGCTGAAGCGGTGGCCTTGCATGGGTGAGGAATGAAATTAACGCCCCGCCCCCTTCGCTGTTCACCGCTTCGACCAAAATACAAAGCCCCGCCATGAAGGACGGGGCTTTGTCGGTAAGAATTCGTCGCCTCAGCGCACCACCACGCGGCGGTTGCCCAGCACACGGCCTTCGCTGAGGAGGTTCACCGTGTACAGGCCCGAGGCCAGTCCCTGCATATCCACCGTGAGCAGGCCATTGGCCGCACCGGCGTTCACGCCCTGCTGCAGCACCACAGCGCCGCGCGCATCCACCACCGTAACGCTGGTAACGGTGAGTTCCACACCGGTCAGGTCCAGCGCCAGCACATCGGCCACCGGGTTGGGGTAGGCGTTGAAGCGCACGGCCGCGTGGTCGATGATGCCCACGTTGCCCGGACCGAACATCCACTGGGCGCCTTTTTGCACACTGTAGGCGCCACCATTGATGCTCACGGAATCCTCCTGCAAGCGCAGCACGGGATGCACCTCGTTCTCGGTAAAGAAGAAGTACGTGGTGCTTATGCGGCTCACCGTGCCCAAGGCGGCCTGGTCGGTGTAGTTCCGGCGCACCTTCACGCGCAGCACGTTGGGCACCAGGTCCTCCGGCAGTTCGAGCGTGCCGTAGCCATCGGCAATGCCGGTAATGGTGCCCACGCGCGTGGCGGGACCCAACTGGGTGTTGTAGGTGGCCCCCACGGCATCGGTCCAGGTGGTGCCGAAGGTGCAGGGATATACCAGTTCCTGTGCAGGATCGCTGTAGGCGAACAGTCCCTCCAGCGGACTGCGCTGGCCCAGGATCTTCACCCCCGTGCTGGAGTACTCATAGAAGGTGGTATCGCTGCCGCCGTCGGTGAACAGCAGGTTCGTTCCGGGTACGGCGTTGGACGAAGAGGTCACCGAGGGGGCGAGGTACTTCAAGTTCTTCTGGCCGGTGGAGTCGAGCATCCAGAACCCGTAGTCGATGTCCTCACCGGTACCGCCAGGCAAGGTCCACGTGGGTTGGGTGAACACATCGATGATCTGGCCGGCCGCTGGCGTATTGTTGCCGGCATTGATCGTGGGCGACTGGGCCTGTGCGGCCAGCGCGGTGAAAAGCGTTGCGGAGAGTAATGAGGATATGCGCATTGTGCAGGTTCGGTTTCGGTGCTGAAGATAAGACACTGGTGTGGACCCGTTCGCTGCCTCCCCCGTCGAACGCACCCGCCGATCGCTTCTCTTTGCACCTCCAGAAGCCATGAAATTCAGTGTCAGCGAGATCACCGATCTCATCCGCCACCGGCGCACCATTTACCCCAAGGACCACACCGACCGCGTGGTTCACCGCGAGATCGTGGAGCGTGTGCTCTCCAACGCCACATGGGCCCCCACCCACGGCATGACCCAGCCCTGGCGCTTCACGGTATACACCGGTGCGGCACGCGAACGCCTCAGTGCCTTTCTCGGTGAAGTGTACCGCGCCAACACCCCGACCGACAAGTTCCTGCAACGGAAGTACGACAACATTACCCAGCGCCCCCTGCAGAGCAGCGTGGTCATCGCCATCGGCATGGCCCGCGACCCCAACGGTAAGATCAACGAGCGCGACGAGCTGCTCGCCGTGGCCTGTGCCGTGCAGAACATGCACCTCACCTGTACCGCCTACGGCCTGGGCGCGTTCTGGGCCACCGGCGGCCCCATGACCGGACCTGCCATGCGCGACCACCTCGGCCTGGGGCCCAACGACCAGGCCTTGGGGCTCTTCTTCATCGGCTACCCCGGCATTGAATGGCCCAAAGGATATCGCAAGCCGTTGGAGCACGTGGTGAAATGGGAACAGTGAAGGCGCGGGGACGCAAGCGTCAAGTTCCAAGCTCAAAGACCCAAGCATAAAGGCTAAAGCTCAAAGCTCGAGGCTCAAGGCTCAGCTCAAAGGCTCAAGGGTCAAGAAACATGGTTCCATCTTCACACGTCCACTGCGCTGCCCCTGCTGTTAGTACCACTTGCCGCTTGAAGCTTGCATCTTGTCGCTTGAAGCTTGAAGCTTTACTCTTTCCATTCCCATGGCCATCCTCAACATCACCAACTACGACGACCATCCGGGGGACGCGAACTGGATCGTGTTCCGCTTTCCCACCGAGGGCATGGCGGGCGAGTTCGCGCAGGCGCTGGACCAGGCCGGTATCGGGCATGAGCGCGATGGGGATGGCGGACCGCCGTTCCTCGTGGGGGTGAAACAGCGGCACCGCGAGCAGGCCGTGCGCCTCAATTACTCCGTGCTTGGGCGGCACCGCGAGCCCTTCATAGCCGATGGGTTGTTGCGTTGGGCGGTGCTCGGGTTCGTGGCCCTCATCATGTTGCTGGCCTTGGCTGGCTACGTGGTTCTCCACTTCGGCAAGGGGTAGCGTTACCTGCCCACGCTTCACCGTTGCCTGCCACGTACCGTGCATGGCCCGCGCCCATGCCGCATCTTTGCCACTCATGGTCCCCCAGCGCAAGAAACCCGTCCGCAACCACGTCCTTGTGGTGCTTCTCGGCCTGATGTGCGCTCCCCTGTGGGCGCAGCGCGGGGTCACCACCTTCGGCATTCAGTTGAAACCAGTGCTCCCGTTGGAGTTCTTCGACCCGCTCACCACCTTGGAGCGGCCCTCGCTCAGTGGCACCGTGGAGCTTACCGGGGGCATGGCCTTCAGCATGTCGGTGCGCATAGGCATCAGCGACATGTTCTCCTTGGAGACCGGCCTGGGCCAGATCTCCCGACGCTACAACTTCGGCATTACCAACGATACCAGTGGCTATAGTGAAGGAAGCGACATCCGCTTCATCGGCTATGAGCTGCCGTTGGCCGGGCTGGTGTACATCCGCCTGGGCGAACAGCTGTGGATGAACACCGCGCTGGGCGGCTGCCTCGACTTCTACCCCAGCGATGTGCAGCGCGATGTGCAGGAGGGCCGTGCCTATTTCTACCGCTACAACTGGGCCCAGTTCGCCGTGCTGGCCAACCTCGGCGTGGAGCACCGCACCCGCAAGAGCGGTATGTTCTACCTGGGGGCCACCTACCATCGTACGTTCAGCCCCATTGCCGTCGCCGAGCTCACCTATTACGGCCCCAACTTCTTCCCTTACAACATGCGCGCCGACCTCATCGGCACTTACCTTACCGTGGACCTCCGCTATTATTTCCACGAGGACCCAGACAAGACCAAGCTCCGCAAGAAGAAGAGCTGACGAGCCACCAGCCACAAGTGGAGAGGGAACCGTGAATGAACGGTGATGAACGGGAATTCATCTGTGCGTGGCATTTCCTATTCACGTTCATCCACGTCCATTCCCGGTTGCATTGGACCGACCGTGAATGAACGGCGATGCACGGGAATGTCCCGGCGTTCAACACTTGCCGTTCACCTGCTCCAACATCCCTTCCCGGTTCCGGCCGTGCGGGTATCTTCGTCGCACACCTTACCACCTCCAACGCATGCGTGCACACTACGCCTTGTCACTCCTGTTCTCCGTTGCGGCCCTGGGGGCCATGGCCCAGCCCGCCAACGATGCCTGCGCCAACGCCATCGCCGTGGCCTGCGGCAATACCTACACCGGCACCACCACCAACGCCACCGACGACATTGCCCTGAACTGCGGCACCAACGTTACCGCACCCGGCGTGTGGTACGTGCTGCAGGGCAGCAACGAACAGCTGACCATCAGCACCTGCGTGGGCAGCGCGTACGACACCCGGCTGAACGTGTACACCGGTGCCTGCGGCGCCTTCACCTGTGTGACCGGCAACGATGATGCGTGCGATCTCCAGAGCAGCGTTTCGTTCGTTGCCGTTCAGGATGTCACCTACTATGTGCTGGTGCAGGGCTACAACGGGCTCACAGGAGAATTCACCCTGGCCGTGGAATGCGGGCCCATCACCGAGGATGCCTGCCTGGGCGCGCTGCCCATTGCCTGCGGACAGACCGTGACCGGCAGCACCGCTGATGCCACGGGCGATGGTGCTCCCGAGTGCGACACCGAGATACAGGCCGCAGGCGAGTGGTACACCTTCAGCGGCGTGGAAGGGCAGATCACCCTCAGCACCTGCCCCGGTTCCGGCTACGACACCCGCCTGAACGTTTACCGCGGCAGCTGTGCCGAACTGGTGTGCGTGGTGGGCAACGATGATGCCCCCGGTGTGCTCTGCTCCGAAGTGATCTTCGATGCCACCGCCAACAACACCTACTACGTGCTGGTGCAGGGCTACGATGGCCAGACCGGCAGCTACGACCTGACCATGACGTGCAGCAACTGCCCCGCGCCCACCAACGTGGGTGTGAGCGCACTGGACACCAATGCCGAAGTGGACTGGGACAGCGGCGTTGAAGGCACTGCGTTCTTCGTGGAATACGGCCCCAGCGGCTTCACCCCCGGCACCGGCACCATGATCAGCGGCACCACCGGCACCGATGGACCGCCCGTGTACTTTGATGGCCTTGAGCTCGGCACGGCCTACCAGGTGTACGTGACCCAGAGCTGTGGCAAGGAAGAGAGCACCACCGGCCCCATCGGTTTCATCACCCTTAGCGAGCCGCTGGCCCCGAACGCGGGCTGCAACGGCGCCATTGCCATTGGCTGCGGCCAGAACGTGCAGGGCAACACCACCCTGGGCCTGCAGGCCGATGCACCCACCTGCGGCTCGGCCGATATCACCACCCGCGGCCTGTGGTACACCTTCACCGGCACTGGCGAGGAGGTGACCCTGAGCACCTGCGGCAATGCCACCTACGACACCAAGATCAGTGTGTTCACCGGCACCTGCGGGGCCTTCACCTGCGTGGCCGGCAACGACGATGCACCCGGCTGTGCCGATAACAGCAGCGAGGCCGTCTTCCTCAGCACCAACGGCACCACCTATTTCGTTTACGTGCATGGTTATGGCGATGCACAAGGCGCATTCAGTCTGGCCATGACCTGTGCACCCGGCTGCACCCCGGTGGAGAATGATGACTGCGCCACGGCCACCAACATCCTCATACAGCCCTTAGGAGGCTGCGAGGCCAGCACGGGCACCACCGTGTGCGCCTACGCTCCTGCCCTGCCCAACCCGCCCTGCGACCCCTTCGCCCCGATCAACGATGTGTGGTACACCTTCAACACCGGCTGGGCGGCCAGCTTCGACATCCTGCTACAGGCCGTGGGCGCCACCACCATCAACGCCGCGCTGTACAACGCCTGCAATGGCGAGTACATCACCTGCTGGACGGACGTCACCGAACCCGTGAACGTATCCGGCGCGCCCGCCAACACCGACCTGTACCTGCGCCTGTGGAACGGCGGTGGCGAACAGGCGGGCACCTTCACCATTTGTGTGGAGGCCGATATCACCACGGGTGTGGAAAGTGCCTCTGTGGCCACCACGCACCTCTGGCCCATCCCCGCCACCACGACCCTTACCGTGCAGCCCGCCACGGGCCTGAAACAATTGCAGGTGCTGGACGTGCAAGGCCGCCTGGTGGCCGTGCATGGCGTGAACGGCACAGCACAGGCCACCATTTCCGTGGCGGCACTGGCCCCCGGCATCTACCTGCTGCGCTCCGACAACGGCACCCTGCTGGGCCGCTTCGTGAAGGAGTGATCTGAACTGACCTATAACGACGAAAGGCCCGGCGTTCTGCCGGGCCTTCTGTTTCTCAGCACTACCAGTTCAATTCAACGAGCGAACGACATCCTCACCCTATTCCGCTCGTGCGGTCGATCAACATGATCGGGTGCCTCACCTCAATGTCCATGCATCTCTCCTTCATGCCGCTCACTTGTACCTGAAGTAGAACCTCCGGCCGCGGCCACCACACCGTCGAACCAGGTGGCCAACTGCTGTTGCTGCTCAGGGGTGAGCTGAGCATGGGCGTGCATGAAGCGGTAATTGCCCGGCGGCATATGGCCCTCGCGCACCTCCTCGCTGCAATCGGGGGCATGCTTGCTGGTGGCGTACGTGTCCCAGCGGCTGAAGTTCATTTCGTGCCGCGCTTCGTTGATGTGGTCCTGCAGCCAGTAGTTCACCGGAGTGATGGCGGCATACCACGGGTAGGTGCTCTGGTAGCTGTGACAGTCGTAGCACGCACCGGTCACCAAGGTGCGTATCTCGGCCGGGGCATTGGTCATGGCCAGCAGGTCGGTGCTGTCGGAAAAGGCGGGGACGCTGCGATCGGGGCGGAAGAACTGGGCCACCAGGAACAGGGCGAGCAGGATGAGCAGGATGCGCTTGAGCATGTGGATATTCACTGTATGGTGCGGAAAAGGTATGGCGAAGCAATGAAGGAGGAACGTACCTCCGGCATGTTCATTAGTTGCTGCCTCATGCCATACATGCCCAAAAGGGGCAAGGTGGCGCTGAGGTGCTCCGCGTATCGCGTAAGGACACATTTGCTTGCAGTAAAGGACGCCCATCTAATTTCGTGCGGCCATGAACGGAACGTCATCCGCGTACATCGGCGAACAACAGACCACACCCATGCTCCGAAACGCGCTCATCGCACTGCTCCTCGTATTCACCACCGCCGCGTCCGCACAGAAGGTGTTCCGCGACCAGGACCCCGTGCCGCCCGATTTCGGCAAGGACCCCGGTACCCTCTTGGTGGTGCGCAGTACCATGAAGTCGCTGAACAAGGCGCTCTTGGAGGTCTTCACCGAATACTACAAAGGCCCCTTCAAGGTGATCGACCCGGAAGACCTTGCGAAGCCGGAATACGCGGACCACGCGATCTATCGCTACACCTTCAACACGGTGATCGGCTTCATACCGGCCAGTGGCTCCGGCGACAACCGCATGCCCGCCAGTAACACCTACACCTACTACGTCTTCGACACGGTGACCGGCAAACGCAACGGGCTCGACTTTGAGGGTGCCGCCTTCAAGGGCCTGATGAAAGACTACGCGAAGAAGCTGGAAGAGGTGCGGGCAGGCGGGAAGTGAATTGAGGTGTGCGTGATGTAAAGGATCGGTCGAGGTGCGCACCACATAGGCGATCCGGACCGCTTTCCATCCTGCTGGAACGTAACCGCGTTGTGCTGTGCAACGCCGCCTGCATCCACCTGGCCGTGGACCCCGCAACACCGGAACATCCCCTGCGGGTGGTGGTGCAGTAGGCTACCATATGGTCGCGCGGGCACATCGCTCGATTACAGCTTGCAACTGCAAAAGCAAGTGTAGCACCGCCATACCGATCCTTCCCCCGCGATCGTTCACCTTCGTTGCCATGCTGTTGCGCTGGGGTGCCCTCCTACTTGTGCTGCTGGTCGTGCGGCCCATGGCGCTGCGTGCGCAGGAACTGGTGGTGAACGGCGGGCTGGAAACGTGGTCGCGCTGCCCAAGTGGCCCGGCGGTGAAGAAGGGGAAGGTGGATGGCCGTGTGCGGTCCGCACAGGGCGACCCCGACCTGTATGCCACGTGCAGCGAGGAGTTCGGGGTGCCCGACAATTGGAGCGGCCACCAATCCGCGTGGGAAGGGGATGCCTATGCCGGCCTGGTACTGACCAGCGATATGCCCAACGAATGCGGCATGCGCGAATACCTGCAGTTCCCCTTGCACACGCCCTTGGAGGCCGGGAAGCGCTACCGGCTCACCTTCCGCGTGAGCGCGGCGGAGCACAGCGGCTATGTGACCGACCGCGTGGCGGCGCGCTTCAGCACGAACGACCTGGCCCGCAAAGGCCTGCCACCCGCCCTGCGCGAACGCCCCGATGTGACCAACCCCTTGGGCCGTATGCTGAACGACACCAGCGGGTGGACCACCGTGACGGGCATCTACAACGCCATGGGCGGCGAGCGCTTCGTGATCATCGGCAACTTCCACCCGTGCAACTCCAGCACGCGTGTGCGCATGCACGCCGGCACCAAGGCCAGTATGCAACGCAAGGCCGCCGCACGGCTCGACCCCGTGACCAAGCGCGGTGCCTGGCGCGAATGGATGTCGCGCACGGCCTATGCGTACCTTGACGGCGTCTCGCTGGTACCGGACACCACCACACCGGAACGCATCGCGGCCATCACCGCGGAACAGGCCTGCCCCAGAGATGTGCCACAGGCCATCGGCCCCGAACTGGTACCCGACCCCGGCTTCGATCGCAATACGCATCCCACGCCCACCAGCTGGCGCAACGCATCGGCCGGCACGCCCGACCTGTTGGAAGGCGTAACGGGCATCTACCTCTACTCGGCCGGACATCCGGACAACCGCGAGTACATCCGCACACCGCTGAACGCCACGCTGAGCCCGTGCAGCACCTACCGCATCAGCATGGACGTGCGCCTGAACCCCACTTATGCCTTTGCGGTGGATGCCATCGGCGTGGCCGTTACGGACACCTTCAGCACCCGGCACGACCGGATGCGGCTGGACCTGCCTTGGGCCTGGCGATCGCCCCCCGGTGCGCTGCTTATGCACAGCGAGCGCCCCATCACGCTATGCGGAACCTTCGTGCCCGGCAACTGCGCCAGCCAATTGTTGGTGGGCAACTTCGGTGCGGACAGCGCCACCACCATGGTGCGTGCGGGCGCCGAAGGCGATGGGCCCTTTGCCTATGTGTTCGTGGACAACATCCACCTGACGGCAGTGGACCACACGCCCGGCTGCGTGGACCCCTGCACGGCACAGATGACGCTGGTGGCCGAGGAGCCGACACCACCGGCCCCCATGCCTGCACTCCTGGTGTTCCGGTTCGACAGCGACCGGGACCAACCCTTGGTCGTGGACACCGAGCTATTGGACGAACTTGCGGCCATGTTGCAAGCAACGCCCGGTGCGCAACTGAGCATCACCGGCCACACCGACGCCTCGGGCACGGCGGCGCGCAACCAGCAACTGGCCCTGGCCCGCGCCGTGCGCCTGCGCGAACTGCTGGTAGCGAGTGGTGCTCCGGCAAGTTCCATCGTGGTCAGCTCGGCAGGCAGCAGCACTCCGCTGGCTACGAACGCAACGCCTGAAGGCCGCGCCCTGAACCGCAGAGTGGAGGTGGAAGTGCTACGGTAAGCCTGATCCGAATGGACCACGCTTAGCGCTTCATCACGCGCATCACACTACGCCCCGTGGCGCTTTCCACCACCAGCAGATACGTGGCCTCGGCCAGGTAGCTGATGTCGGCGAACACGCGGCGATCGGCGTGCAGCATGCCATTGTGGAGGAGCATCACTTCGCGGCCCGTGGCATCCAGCAGCGTCACGCGAACTGGAGCTGCACCCGCACCGTCCACAGTGACCATCAGCAATGATGATGTGGGGTTGGGGAACACCTCGGCGATGACCGGACCAGCAGCATCAGGTATGGAGGTCGCGAGCCCCAGCACCCGGAATTTCCACCAGCCTTCCGGGGCCACAATGGGACGCACCTGTTGCTTGCCGCTGTTCGCGGTAGCGTGGATGTAGTAGAAGACCTCCGCACCGGCAGGCTGCGCGGGAATGGCAGCGCTCCACGTATTGCCGGCACCAGCGGTCATGGGCAGTGCACTGAAACCCGCTGTGGTATCAGTGGTCCAGTACACCTCGGCCCCGCTGATGCCGCTACGGTGTCGGATGTAGGCCTCCACCGTGTAGGGCGCGATGGTCTCGTAGGTGTCCACCAGGCGCTGGTGCTTGATCAGCAGTGGATCGACCACCCCGATGCCCTTGGTGATGCAGTGGATGGCCCCGCTGGCGCTGATGATGTTCTGGTCGCTGTTGTCGCAATCGATGCCTACCACGTTGTAGCCGGGCAGTGCTTCACGCAGGATCCGCAGGCCAGTGGTATCGTACTCGGTGCGGTAGGTGGGCACCAGTACAGTGCCGTTGATGAAGATGTTGTTCGCATACGTGCGGTAACTCGCGTTGGGCGGGAACTGGCCGCCGGTGCTGGACGGCATGGGAATGCGCACCAGACGGTAGGGGTCGCCGAACACGGAAGGCACATCGTCGATGATCATCTGCACGTTCTGCTCGATGCGCGGTCCATCACTAAGACCTGCGGGGAACTCTCCCACGAGCAAGGTCTCCTCATCGAGCAGTTTCATGTGCATGTCGATGTGGTTGATGTTGTCGTAGAGCAGGCGCTGCATCTTCACGTAGCGGCCAGGAGCGATGCCCATGAACTGCTGCATCATGGCATCCACGCCGGCAGAAGTGCGCACCGTCTGGTTGTATTCTCCATTGGGTCCGTTCTCCTCGTCCACCAGTTCGCTGCTGAACGCGGTGCCGAAACCATCGGACATGAAGTTGCCGCCGGTGTGCACCAGGTCGTAGGGTGCCTGAGTGGTGCTGTATACGGCGATGTTCTTGGCGGCACCAAGCTCGTCGCTAAGTCCATCGTCGAGCGGGCGCGGACGGTTGTAGAGCCAATCCAGCAGGTGAAGGGAATCCACTTCGTTGGCATAAATGCTCTCAGGCCCGAAATCGCGGGTCCAGATGCTGTTGAACGGCGCAACCAGGAAGGTGATGTTGTCCAGGTCGTCCAAGGGCCCGCCGTACTGGCTGTTGAGCAGGTAGTTCTGCACGGTGGTGGCGTTGCTGCACACGATCATCACCTCGCACTCCTCCTTGGCGGCGCGCACGATCTGCTTGAGGATGCCGGTATAGCTGGTCCAGGTGATCACCAGGGTCTGGATCTCCTCCCACTCGGCCATGGTCCGTGGAACGAAGTCGGGGGGCGTGGTGATGCCACGAGAGGCGGTTGCGCGGCTGTCCCGGTAGGGCCGAATAAGGTCCTGCTCGTGCGGGGCCAAGATGTGCGGCAGGCCTGCAGGTTCCTGTGCGAGGCCTGAAAGGGTGAACAACAAAGCGATGGAAGCGAGGAGAAGTGGACGCATGAGCGCAAGATAAGTAGTCCCGAAAGGCCCTGCCAAGGAGCGGCTGACCCCATTCTTGGAAGCACGCGCTGGGGCAGCAAACCTTCGACGACTTTGCGTGTTTCATCAGCCATGGACCTGTTGGACCGATTGCGCGAAAAGCTCTTTGGGGGCCCTGAGCTAAGCACCGGACGCCTGTACCAGGGATCGCTGATACGCCCTTCACGCTGGGATGCTGAACACACGGACTGGCTGGCCCATGGCCGAACGGACAGGATGCTGCGCGGTCTGCGGCGGCGCCTGCAGGACGAACGGCTCTCGGGCACCGGCGACCTGCACCTGTTGCAGACCCCGCAGGCGGTCGGTCTTCAGCTGATGCGTCCTGCCAGTGCCACGGCCGATGACCTGCGCCACCTGATGGACCTCTGGCGCGACCGTGTACTGGCCGAAGGCTACCGCGTGCAGAACAGTGACCTCCGCCTGGGGGTGGATGGCAGCGCGCGGGAGCGCCACTACCTGAAGCCACTGATCACCGCGGCCAACGTTCAGGGCACGATGGACCAACGCTACGGCAATGTGCTGCTGGAAGCCTTTGGCCCAACGGACGACCTGCATCACCTGCGGGTGCTGGTAACCGTTTACAGCGACCGGAACTACACCCCGGCCTTGCCCGCAGCGCCCTTGCTGGACCGCTTGTTGGAAGCGCCCCGCCGCGCCTTGAGCTGAGCGTACATGGCCACTACATCACGCACGTAGTGGAACACCTGGCTGCCTTTGCAGTAGCCGTTCTTCATCCCCGGGCGCATGTAGTAGGTCGGCATGGCCTTCAGGAGGATGGTGCGTTCCACGTTGTGCTCCCAGCGCTTGGGGTCCATGCCCAATTGCTCGGCCAGGCGTTGGGCATCGATGATGTGGCCCGGACCGGCGTTGTAGGAGGCCAGCACGAACCGCAGGCGCTGTTCGCGATCCGGCACGGCCCGCATCCACAAGGTATCCAGCTTGGAGAGGTAGCGTACAGCGGCACGGATGTGGTCGTCCATCGCGTGGGTGCTGTCCAATCCCAACCTGGCTGCGGTGCGAGGCATCAACTGCATGATGCCCATGGCCCCCTTCCGCGAGGTGACGGTGCTGTCGAAACGCGACTCCTTGTAGGCCATCACGGCCAACAGTTCCCAGTCCCAGGCCATGCCATCGGCATGCTGCCTGAACCAGCTATCGTAAGGGCTGATGCTGTCGCCCACCACGGGTACGCCGCGTTTGGTGCGCAATGGGCCTGTGCGTGGCAATACCGTGCCATAGGCCTTGGTCAGTTGCTCCTGTGCCGCCTGTTCATCGGGGTCGCCAAGCCAGGTATCCAGTGCCTTGGCCAGGCGCGGAGCATTGCGACGAACAGCGAAACACTGCGGCTGCTCCGGACCCACAGGTCCCTCGAACTCGAGCACAGGATACACCTCGGGCATGTATGCCGCGCGCGCATCGCTGACCACCGTGGCGCGGTGACGCCCCAGGACCACTTCCGTCAGGAGTTCCTCTGGAGTGAGTGCGGGCAGCGTGTGGGGCACCACGAAACGCGCGGCTGACCGGTCGAAGCGATAGGCCCCGTCCGCAAAGGGCGACCAAGGGCTGAGCAGGACGCTGTCCAAGGGGGTGTCGATCACCGCTCCTTTCAGATCATCGCGCAGGGGATCGGTACGCAGGCGGGCCAGCATGGGGCGCACGTTGCGGTATGGTCTGGTGAAACGCACCCACGCTTTCTCGCGCGAACGAGGTGTTAGCTGGGCCACGATCACATCGCCCCTGCCCTGCTGCAACCACATGGACAGGCTGTCGCGGTGCTCGGCTACAATGACCTTGACAGGAATGTCCTGCTCCCGCGCGAACCTTTCGATCAATTCGAACTCCAGTCCACTTTCCACCTTGGGCCGCTGCTCCCAGGTGAGCGGGTCCTGCATGACCAATAAGCGCAGCGTGTCGATCTTGATCACGTCCAGGTCGCGCTCCACCAATGGTGCGGACCAAGGCACGGGTGTTCGGTCCAACTTGGGTAGGCGCAGCTTCCAATACAGCCCACCCAGCGTGATCAACACCGTGATCACCACGAGCACAGCGGTATGCGAACGCTTCCACTTCATGGCAGGTCCTGCACGTGTACGGAAATGGCCGGCAGGAAGATGCCGAACTCGTTCCGGTAGGTCGGCATATGCTCCAACAGGATCTGTTCCGCTCCTTGCATGACGTCGCCGGCAGGCACCCTGCGCGATAGCCCTTGCAAGGCCCTTGCCAGACCCTCTGTGGATGCATAAGAGGTAAGCCAGTCGTTCCGCACCATGTAGGGCAGCATCTGTCGGGTCCGATCGGGCAGCAGGTGTTCATGTTCCTGCAGCAAGGCATACATCCGCTGCGCAAAATCGGCCAATGGCTCTGCGTGCCAGCGCGACCATTCGGTCGCCAACAGATGGTCGTAGAAGAGATCCATCACCACCCCGGCGTATCGGCCCGCATGGGCGCGCACGCGCTCGCGGCCTGCACGTTGCAAGGGATGCTCATCGGTGAACGAATCGATGGCGCGGTGCCTGCGGATCCCCTGCTCGATGGCCACGGGAAAGCGTGAAAGGTCCCTTCCCTTCACGGCATCGGCCATGAAATTGCCCACGATGGCCAACGCTTCGTTACCAGCCAGAAAAAGATGTCCCAGGAAGTTCATGCCAGCGCCGCGAAAGGTAGCCCCGGCCGCTGGTCATTGCTGCCATGCCGTTCGTGTGATCGCACCGACCGGCTGCCGCCGCCTTGGTACATTCGTCGGGCACTCCACTTGCAGCGCATGTCCAAAGCCTCCATATGGTCGCGCGACCCGCGACTGCTCTATTGGGCCACCCAAGTGGGAGGCTGGGGGGCTTTTGTAGGTGGTTTCGCGGCCTGGACCCTGCTCACCGATCGCTGGGTGCCCGGACTGGAACAGGTGATACTCCTGGAGTTCCTGATCGGTGTAGGCACCAGCCACCTGTACCGCCATGTAGTACTACAACGCGGATGGCTGCAGCGCGACATCGGGTTTGTGTTGCCGCGACTGAGCGCGCTGGCCCTGTTGCTCGCCTTTGCGGCCTTCGGGGCCGAAATACTCGTTCACGACCTGGTGCTCACCGGGTTCGAGCACCTGGCCGATCAGCCCGCGCAGGACCTCTTCGTTCGGCTGCTGAACTGGGCCGTGCTGCTCTTCATCTGGTCATTGATCTACTTCGCCTACAGCTGGTTCGTGCGTGGACGAAGGGAGGAGATCCGCAACCTGCGCCTGGAGACCGCGAACCGCGAGAACCAGTTGAACACCCTGCGTGCCCAGCTGAACCCGCACTTCATGTTCAACGCGCTCAATGGGATCCGAGCCCTGGTTGACGAGGACCCCGAGCAGGCCAAGCGCGCCATCACCCACCTGAGCGCCATCCTACGTAACGCCATGAACAGCGTGAAGCGCCGCACCGTGCCCTTGGGTGAGGAGCTTGATATCGTGAAGGCCTACCTCGCCCTGGAGGCCATGCGCTATGAGGAACGACTGCGCACCGCCATTGAAATACAGACCGGACTGGACCGTATTCCCGTACCACCCATGCTACTGCAGACCCTGGTGGAGAACGCTGTTCGGCATGGGATCGCCAACCTGCCCGGCGGCGGCGACCTGCACATTGGAGCATCACGTTCCGACGGCCACCTGGTGGTGACCGTGCGCAACAGCGGGCACTATGAGCCCGGCCAGGTGAAAGGCAACGGCATTGGCTTGCACAACACGCGAAAACGATTGGAGCTGATCTACGGAAGCAACGCCCGCATCACCATCGGCAACAAGGACGGAATGGTGGAAACGCAGGTGGAATTCCCCATCAACGAACAACAAACAGGCCTGGGAACGGCCTGACCCTTACCCGCATACCATGAAAGCGCTGATCATCGACGACGAACGTCTGGCCCGCAAGGAACTGGCCTCGCTGCTGGAAAAGCACGAAGGCATCGAGATCGTGGGCGAGGCCGCCAATGCCGACGAGGCCGAGACCCTCATCGCCGAAAAACGGCCCGACCTGCTGTTCCTTGACATCAACATGCCGGGGCGAACAGGCTTCGAACTCCTGGAGTCCCTCGACCATGCCCCCCAAGTGATCTTCGTGACCGCCTATGATGAACATGCGCTGAAAGCCTTCCAGGTGAACGCCCTGGACTACCTGCTGAAGCCCATCGACCCGGAACGGCTGGATGCAGCACTGAACAAACTGGCCGCGGCCGCTTCCTCGGAATTAGGGATGCCCCAGCGCGAGATCCTCCGCGAAAGCGACCAGATCTTCCTGAAGGACGGCGAGAAATGCTGGTTCGTGACCCTGAAGGACGTGCGCTACCTGGAGAGCGAGGGCAACTACGTCCGCGTGCGCTTCGACGACCAGAAGCCACTGGTGCTGCGCTCCCTGAACAAACTGGAGGAGAAGCTGGACCCCCTGGTGTTCTTCCGGGCCAACCGCAAGCACATCATCAACCTGCGCTGGGTGGAGAGCATCGAGCCCTGGTTCAGTGGCGGGTTGATGGTGAAACTGAAGCACAAGGGGAAGGACGGCCAACCGGAAGCCATTGAAGTGAGCCGTAGACAGGCCGCGCGCTTCAAGGAACTGCTCAGTCTGTGAGGCGGACGGAACGGCCCGTTGACCGAACAATTGTTAAGAACAGGTGATCCGTCACCGATTCGGCAGCAAAGTCTTACCTTGGTTTCATGACCACGCGAAAACCCACCCGCGTGAGGCGTGCCCGAAGAATGCCTTTACGTGCGGCACAGGAACCACCCCTGATCCGGATGGACCGGCGCAGAAGTACTGTCTCCTTCCAGTGGCAGGACGGTGCCGGCGAACTGCATTTCACAGAACTGTCGCACGCGCAGAGCTGGCCCTACCTGCACGAACAGGAACGGCCATGATGAATGTCGCTGGCCCTTGTGCACACAGGCAAACAGCTCTCACAAGCCCTGGTCGCTCCTATCCTATTGAACCTATGAACCGATCCGACCGGTCGGAATAAACCAACCCAATGGCCAAGACAAAGAAGAGCAAGCCTGCAACGAAGAAAAGCGGCAAAGTCAGTGCGCAACAAGCGGACAACTCCTACCCCATCATCCACAGCCAGTGCCTTGTGAGCACCGACCCACCAGGTAATGGCACTGGTGCCAGCTACCTGATCGAGCTGCACTACCAGCGCAACGAAGAGGTGGAATATGTGGAACTGCCCCTGGACACCGCTCAGGAGTTCATCGCGGTGACCACCCTGTTGCAAACGGGACGTGCGGTATACTACCCTGCTAACAAGAAAGTGGCCGTGGAGCGCTGGGACCTGGAGCCGATCATGCCGATGGGCTTCGGGCGCCGGTAAAGAGCCCCTCCGGACTACGCACAGCGAAAGCTGAACAACACCCACAACCGAACGCCCCGTTCATCGGCCGATGAACGGGGCGTTGCTTTTCAGCCTGTTGCGGCCAGGTCGGTCCTGGCATGTCCGTGACCGCAGCCTACCTACCAAGGCCTGCATGTGGAACGGGAACGCCCCGCCCACCATCCGGTACTTGCCGGGGTGAGCGGGGCGCTCAGGTATTCAGGGCCTGTGCTACTTGTTGATCACCAATCGCTCGGTGTAGCGCTTGCTACCGGCGGTGATGTTCACCATGTAAAGGCCTTCGGCCATCTCGTTCAGTTCCACCACTTGGTACACCATGCCATCGTTCACGGCGATGGTACGGCTGCTGACCACGGCACCGGCCAGGTCGTAGATGTCCACGCTCACCGTGTTCACCCCTTCCTCCACAGCGCTCAGGCTCACGTTGAGCAGGTCGCCACGGTTGGGGTTGGGGAACATGCTCAGCTGTGCGTCCACCGTGGTTACGCTGGTCTCAACCGGCATGCTGGACATGCTGGCAGGGCTGT
>Ga0315900_10004454_pt1 | contig 19733 bp, 13 predicted proteins | sample LakEriMetagenome_FD_203521 | JGI IMG/M metagenome (GOLD analysis project Ga0315900, IMG submission 203521) | Freshwater fungal communities from buoy surface, Lake Erie, Ohio, United States - Buoy 12 MA114 | ecosystem: Environmental > Aquatic > Freshwater > Lake > Lake biofilm | place: USA: Lake...
GTGCCGCCGCGGGTGGCGGGGCTCTTCTTCTTCGCGACCTTCTTTGCAGCTTTCTTTTTGGCTTTGGCCATGTCGATTCTCCGTTGAACGTGATGGAGGTCGAAAACGACTTCACAATATACTGCCCTCGGAAGTCATGCAATCGACCTGAGGTGAGTCTCATGGCCAGCACAGCGACAACCGGGCGCATTTTTGCGCTGTCGGTGGCGATCAACGCCTACGATCCGGAGCGCGGCGGCATGAGCCCGCTGCACGGCTGCATCAACGACATCGACGCGTTCGCCGGTTGGCTGCGTCGCAGCGTCGCCACCGAGCGGCTCTCGCATGTGCGGCTCGTCGACGCCGAGGCCACGCGCGCGGCGGTGGGCGACGCGTTCCGCAGCCATCTCGGGCAGGCTCGCCAAGGGGACGTGGCGGTGTTCCATTTCGCAGGGCATGGCCGCCGCTCGCGCCAAGCCGTCGAGTTCGATCCCTTCGACCGTGATGGCCACGAGGAAGGCTTGGTGCTCTGGGATAGCAGCCAGGATGCCAACGCCTTCGACCTTGCTGACAAGGAACTCGCGTTGCTGGTCGATGACGCGGCCGCGCAGGGCGCGGACGTGGTGCTGATCATCGATTGCTGCCACTCCGGCACTTTGACCCGCGATGCCGATGGTCTCGCGGGTTTCCAGGTGCGCAGCGCGCCGGAGCGCAGCGGCGGCGGCGGCAAGTACTTCCGCGGTCTCAAGGATTACGCGGATGGCCGCTATCTCGAGATGCAGCAAGCGGGGCGGCTGACCGTTCCTGCGCCGCGGCACATGCTGCTCGCGGCCGCTGAGCGTCGGCAACTCGCCAAGGAGCGCGAGGGGCAGGGCGTGTTCACGGCGTCGTTGTTGCACGCGCTCGAGGCGACCGGCGGCGCCTCGACCTACGCAGAGCTGTTCCAGAAGGTGCGCGCCGCAGTCCGTGACCGGGTGGCGGAGCAGGACCCGCAGTTCGAGGCCCTCAACGGGTTCGATGGTTGGTCGGGGTTCCTCGGGGCGACCGTCGCGACGCGTCCCGCGCGTTTCGAGCTCGCGTTCCGCGACGATGCGTGGCGGCTCGCCGCCGGTGCGGTCCACGGCATCGCGAACTCGCCGGACGCGTCCACCATCGTGGCCGTGTTCGACGGCGACACCGAAGTCGGCACCGGTCGGGTGGTCCGGGTGGGCGCGCAGAAGAGCGTGGTCGAGCCCGGCGTGCGCCTCGCCAAGGACCGCGCCTACACCGCCGTCCTGCGCAGCCTGCCTGATGGCGGGATGACTGTGGCCTGCGATCTGCCGCCCGAGCTGCGCGCATCGCTGGAAGAGGCGCTCGAGCGCGATCCCGGCGGCGTGGTCCTCGCCGCGCCGGGCGCGGCGGCGGCGCAGCGTGTCCATGTCATGGGCGAGGCGGTCGCGATCAGCGACACGACCAGCGGGTTGCGGCTGTGGGCGGTCGATCGCGCGCCCGGTTGGGCCACGATGCTGGCGGCTGCGCTGCGGCGCATCGCGGCGTGGACCCGGCTGTCCGCGCTCGCCACGCCGAAGCGCGGTTCGCGGGTCCGCGAGCTGGACCCGTCGAAGTTCGAGGCGCAACTGCTGCGCACCACGCCTGAGGGCGACCGCACGCCGCTGCCGGATGACAACCGCTTCAGCGTCCGTTGGGATGCGGGCAAGGACCGCTGGGAGCGCGTCCGGCTCGGCATGCAGCTGCGGCACCAGCTCGGCCAGACGGTGCACGCGGCGCTGTTCCTGTTCAACGACGACTTCAGCATCACCTGCCTCGACAACCGCGAACTGCTGGCGGGCGCGGAGTGGACCTTCGGCTGGGGCGCCGACGGCCGCAAGTGCCGGTTCGGGCCCGAAGCGTGGCAGCGGCAGACCGTCATGCGCTTGAAGCTGGTGGTCTCGACCGAGCCGCTGGACGACTTCCTCTTCGCGCAGGACGCGGTGACGATCCCGCCCGGTTCAGCGCCGCTCTCGCCCAGCCGCGGCGCTGTCGGCGATGAGGATGACGAGGTCACGCCGGCGCGTGGCGACTGGTTCGTCAAGGATTTCGTTCTGCAGATCGTTGGCGAGCAGGCGCAGATCGGGCCGCAAGCGGTGGAACTGGCGGACGGCGCGCTGCGCATCGAGGCGCATCCGCAGGTGACGGGCCTCGCGGCGCTGGTCGACCCGGAGCCGGCCACCCGCGGCGCATCGGGTGATGCGCCGGTGCGCGCCTTGGCCCGCGTGGGCATCCGGCTCGCGGATTTCGGGGCAGGGACCCGCGGGGCGTCCGCGGGCGGTACGAGCGGCGTGCTCGATCTTTCGGCGCTCGTGGGTACCGGTGCGCTCGTCGACCAGCCGCTCGTCATCACCGCGCGTCCGGCGCTCGCGTCCGACGAGGTGCTCGTGCCGTTCGTCTACGACGGCGAGGACCTGCTGCCCGTGCCCGACATGACGACCGAGGCCGACGGCGGCTGCACGCTGCGACTGCGGCGACTGCCGCCCGCCAACCAGCGCAGCCTCGGGGGTGCGCTCAAGCTGTATTTCTTCAAGACCGTGCTGGCGAGCCCTGCGGCCGACCGGCTCCGTTGGATCGAGTTCGACGGCAATGAGCCGCGCTTCGGCAGCCAGGGCCTGCAGGCGCGCGCCGCAGAGGCGAAGCGTGTCCTGCTGCTAGTGCATGGTCTGTGGGGCGATACGCGCACCCTCGCCGCGGGTGTCGCCGCCGCGGAACTGTGGCGGAACTTCGACCTGGTGCTCGCCTGGGACTATGAGAACCTCAACACGCCGCTCGAGTCCGTCGCCGACGACCTCAAATCGGCGTTGATGGCGGCAGGCTTCGGTCCCGAGGACGGGCGGCACCTGTCGGTGCTGGCGCACAACATGGGTGGTCTCGTCATCCGCTCGCTCGTCGAGCAGAAAGGCGGCGCCGCGTTCATCGACCATGTGGTGATGTGCGGCACGCCGAGCGGCGGTTCGCCCGTCGGGCTCTTCGACAGCGCCCGCCGCATGGTGACCTGGGGCATCGGCTTGGCGGGGCCCGGTCTCAAGGCGGTACTGCCGTGGGTCGGTACGCTGCTGCTCGTGCTGGACCAGAGCAAGAAGCTGACCGTGGCGCTCGACCAGTTGAACCCCGCGTCCGACTTCCTCAAGGGTCTCGCACGGGCGGATGATCCGCGCACCCGCTACACGCTGCTCGCCGGCAGCCTCGCCGCCTGCGAGGCGGCGGGCGACCCGCTGCCGCGCAGGCTGGCCATGAAGCTCGGGCAGTCGGCAGCGATCGGTCTGCTGTTCGGGGACGAGCCGCATGACGGCTTCTCCGCGCTGCCGAGCGTCACGGCCGTGCCGTCGGCGCGCCAGCCCGCGCCGACGGTCGTCGGTCCGCTCGCCTGCCACAACTTCAGCTATTTTTCGGCGCCTGCGGCGCTCGCGGCCTTGAAATCGGTCGAGTGGTGAGTCCACCCTAGACGGGTCCGTCGTCCAGCAGGCCGCCTCCGATGCCCCGTTACCTCGAGATCGCAATCGACCTCACCGAGCGTGGCGACGGCAGCTTCGAGATCAAGGCGCGCAGCCCCGCCGGCCAGGCGAGCGCGCGCTTCGAACCGCCCTTCACGCTGGATGAGATCGCGCCGGCGCTCGCCGTGGGCGGGGTGCGGCGCGGGGCTGTGTCCTCCGACGGCGATGACATCCGGGAGGCCCTCCATTCCCCGACCAAGATAGGCGAGGCGCTCTACGGCGCGCTGTTCCGAGGCGCCCTTGCAGGCGTGCTGGCGCGCACCGAGGGCATGGCCGCTGGCCAGTCCGAGGGCGGTGTGCGGATCCGCATGAACTTCAACCTGCTCGAGGGCGGGACCGCAGCCGTGGCCGCGCTGCCTTGGGAGTTGATGCGCAAGCCGGGCGACCCCGCGCCCCTGCTGGTCTCGACCCAGACCGTGCTGGTACGCAGCCTCGACGTCGACCGCGTGGTCGTGCCGCGGCCGATCGACGGGCCGTTGCGGGTGCTGCTGATCCGTTCGAACCCCGAGGGCACCGCGGCGCTCGAGCTCGAGCGCGAGGGCGGCCTCGTCACGCGAAGCCTCAAAGATATTCCGGGCGTGCAGGTCGACGAGGTCGACCCTGTGGAGGCGCGGATCTTCAGCCGCCTCGCCGGCGCCGCGTACCATGTCGTGCATTACATGGGGCACGGCGATTTCGCCGCCACCCGCGGCGGACTGCTGCTGCTCGAGGACGAGGCCGGCCGCGCGGTGCCGACCTCCGCGAAGGCCTTCGCGCACCTGTTGCGCGACGAGCCGCTGCGGCTCGTGTTCCTCAACGCCTGCGCGACCGGCACCACCCCCCAAGAGCCCGGCCTGCATCCCTTCGCCGGCGTGGCGGCGGCGCTCGTCGCCAACGGCGTGCCGGCTGTCGTGGCGATGCAGTTCCCGATCAGCGATCGCGCGGCGCTGACCTTCAGCAAGACCTTCTACGAGCGCATCGCCGCCGGCGATGCGGTCGATGTCGCGGTCGCGCAGGGGCGCTCTTCGCTTTATCTCGAGGCGGTGCGCGCCGGCGGCGATGACGATGCGGGCGAGTGGGCGACGCCCGTGCTCTACATGCGCGCCGAGGACGGCAGCCTGCTCGGCGCAGCGGCTGGCGCGGCGCCCGGCGCGGCGGAGTCCGCCACCGCAGCGTCGCGGGCGGGCACGGCCGCTCAGGGCGCTGCGCAAGGCGCGGGGTTCTGGCGGCGGCAGAGCGGGCTCACCTGGGGACTGCTCGGCGCGGTGGTCGCGATCGTCGGCCTGTTCGCGATGCTGTTGCTGTCGCCCGATCCGGGCGCCACCGCCACGACCGCCGGCCCGGTGCCCGCCGGCACTGCCGCGCCGCCCTCTGCGGCATCCAGCGCTCCGCCGTCCGCTGACGGGCGTGCCACCATCGCGCAGCGCAAGGCCGAGCTGCTGACGCCCGTCCCCCCGGAGGTGCTGGCCATCGCGATCGAGGCCATCGACGCCGTCCCCGCCGAGGCCTGGATCGATGACGCGCCGCGAGGTTCGGACAGGACGGTCGCGCAATCCGAGGTCTTCATCCATTTCGATGATCGCTTCACCAACCGTTTATTGATGCAGGAAGGGAAGGTCTTCGAGGACCTCAACGCCTTGTTGTCTGCCGTGATCGCCGCGGGCAAGTCCGACACCGCCGCCAAGGCCTCGTACCTCCTTGCGACCTGCATCGACAGCGAGCGATGCGCGTCATTCGTATGGGACAGCCGCACCGATCTCTTGACCAGGGCCGCGGACGGCGGCGTCCCGGCGGCGATGGCGTCTTTGGCGGAAGCCTACTTCTTCGGCGACGAGCTGCTCACTCAGAGCCAGCCGATGGCTGAGTCCTGGCTCGGCAAGGCGCGCGCGAAGTGCAATTCGTGGGTCTTTCCGGACATCCCGCAGTTCAGCCTGAAGGACCATCCGCGGGGTCCGGATTGCCCCGCGGCCTCGACCCGCCGGCCCTGATCGGGCCGCTCCGTCACCGGACGCTCAAAGCCGGCCGCTCCGCTTGACCTCCATGTACTTGTTTACCAGCGCGATCGGCAGCCGGGCGGGCGGCACGTCCAGGGCCAGGACCTGGCGATCGACGAGCCGCGAGAACGCGCGTTCCCGTTCCGCCATGTAGACGTGGCCTGCCGCCACTGACAGTGCGCTGTCGAGGTCGACGACCGGTCGCGACTGCAGTCCGTCCAGCGCCGATTCGCGCAGGCTTGCCAGCACGACGAGGTGTTTCGTCCGCAGGATCCGCAATGCCAAGCCCAATTCGTCCTCGTCCTCGTCGCGCAGGTTGGTCAGCATCACCACCAGCGAACGTTTGGGGAGCTTGCGCACGAGCGCCTTGGCTGCCTCGAGATAGTCCCCAGTGCGCGGGCGAGGCTGTAGGTCGTAGAAGGCGTTGGTGAGCCGCTCGAGCGCCGTCCCGCCCTTGATCGGGGCGAAGAAGCGGTGCTCGCCGGGCTCGTGTCCGAAAGCCATCGCGCCCACCGCATCACCTTGCCGCAGGGCGACATGAGCGAGCAGCATCATGGAATCCAGCGCTTGGTCGAAATGCGACAGCTCGCCGTCTTGGGCGCGCATGCGCCGTGATGCGTCGAGCATGAACACCAATCGCTGATCCCGCTCTTCTTGGTACTCCCGCGAGATCAACTTGCTGTGGCGTGTGGTCGCTTTCCAGTCGATCTGACGGAGGCTGTCGCCGTCCCGGTAGCCGCGCAGCTGATGGAACTCCGAGCCCTCGCCGCGCCGTCGGCGCTTGCGGACACCGACACGCGCGAGCCGGTGGTTCGTGGCCAAGGAGGCGTAGTGGGCCACCGCGGCGAAGTTCGGGTAGATCCGGGTCCTTGACGCCTCGCCCAGCCATCGGCGGCATCGCCAGAACCCTAGCGTGGAGTCGATGAGCACCTCGATCTCCCCGAAGTCCGCGGGACCCCGACGCACCGGACGGACGCGGTAGGACAGTCTGACCTGCGATCCGGGTGGCACGGTGACCTCGGCCGGGAGACCCCCGGGCAGCAGCGCGGCAGGCAGGTGGTCGAAGACCGACAACCGAAGGCCGCGCTGTCCGGCGTTGCGGATCGTGAGTTCGACATTGCCCTCCACACCGAGCGCGAGCGCACTGGGCGCGAGACGCACGGCCGACAGCTGCTCCGGGCCCGCCATGCGCCGGGCGGACATGACGTCAAGCAGCACCGCGAGCCCGAACATCGTGGCTGCGGCGCCCCATGCGAAGGTGGCCATGTCGCCGGTCGTCAGCAGCGCCGATGCAAGCCCCACGACCGCAAGCGCGGCGAGCCCCTGCAGCAGACGCTTGCCAGGCGCGAACCTGAGGCGGGTCGGACGGAGGAACGGACCGTGCGCTCCGGTCGCTGTCCCGTCCTCGTCGGCCTTGGCGGCGGCGCCGTCCATGTCAGCTGCGGGGCGCCTCGATGGTGTCGATGATGGCGGTCAGCAGCGAGTCGGCCGTCTGTCCTTCCAGCTGCGAATCCGGCGACAGCGAGAGCCTGTGGCGCAGCACGGACGGTGCGACCGCCTTCACGTCGTCCGGGGTGGCGAAGTCGCGGGCCTCGAGCAGGGCGCGTGCCCGAGCCGCGCGCACCAGCCCGATGGTGCCGCGCGGTCCCGCACCGATGGCGATGCCCGGCCAGGCGCGGGTGGCGCGCACCACCCTCACCGCGTAGTCGTGCACCCGGTCGTCCACCTGCAACGAGGCCGTCGCGCGCTGCAGCGACAGGACCGAAGCAGGTTGCAGGAGCGCCTCCACGCTGTCCACCTGCAGCGACTCGCCGACGTGGCCGCGGGTCACCCGGGTCACCAGGGCACGTTCCTCGTCGGCGTCGGGATATTCGACCAGCACCTTGAGCAGGAAACGGTCGAGTTGCGCCTCCGGCAGGGGGTAGGTCCCTTCGAGTTCCACCGGGTTCTGCGTGGCAAGCACCATGAACGGCAGCGGCACCGGGATCGCCGTACCCTCCACGGTCGCCTGGTACTCCTGCATCACCTCGAGCAGCGCCGATTGCGTCTTGGCGGGCGCACGGTTGATCTCGTCGGCCAGCAGCAGGTTCGCGAACACCGGGCCTTTCCGTATCCTGAATTCGTTGAGCTGCGCGTCGAACATCGAGTGTCCGGTGACGTCGGACGGCATCAGGTCGGCGGTGAACTGTATGCGGGCGAAACTGCCGCTGAACGCGCGCGCGAGCGCGCGCACCAACAGCGTCTTGCCGAGCCCTGGCACGCCCTCGAGCAGCACATGGCCGGAGGCGGCGAGCGCGATCAGCACCTGGTCGACGACCTGCGCCTGTCCCACCACGGCCTTGCCGATCTCGGCCCTGAGCCGCTTCAGCGTGCCGACGGCCTCCTCGATGTCCGCCGTCGCGCCTTGCCGCACGGGGCTGGTATGGGGTTGGGTCTCGCGCGCTGCATCCGGGGTGTCGTTCACAAAGATCTCCTGACGAGTTCGAGCATGCTGATGGCTTGGGTGAAGGAACCGGAGTCGGGCTGGCCGACGGGCCGAAAGGCCGCGTGGAGCGCCGTCTCGTCCTGTCGCAGGCGTTGCGCGAGGTGCGCGACCATCGCCGTGTCGTCCGCGAAAGGCGGCAGCTTGCGCTCGATGACCTTGCGCGTACGGTCCAGCGTGGCCCGCCACAACGCCTCTCCTGCCTGACGGCGCCAAAGGAATCCGCCGAGCGCCTCGACATGTTCGACGATGCTGCGCCGTCCGGTCTGCAGCGGCGGAGCGACGGGGCCGAAACGTACGGCCGAGCTCCAGATCGCCGCCAAGGCCAGCAAGGCGAGGCTTGCCAACACCGTCGGACCGTGGCGCCAGGCGAGCACGAGGAGGCTCTCGAGATCCTCGTCGGGGATGATCGTCACCCGCAGTCCGCGTACGTCGGGGCCGAGCATGGCGACCATGAAGTCGGCATGGTCCGCGTTGCCGATGTCTGCGTTCTTCGCGAGACCATGATCCGTGAGCACGCTGACCTTGCCCGCACCCAGGGCGACGGACACGGCGTGGGTGCCGCCGGTGCCGGAGCTGACGGTCCACAGCGGCTCGCGCGCGGGCACCAGGTTGAAGCGCACGTCGAAGCACAGCCGCATCACGGGTCCGGCGAAACGCCGCGGTCCGGAGCCGGATTCGCGATGTGCGGGACAATCGTCGGAGTCGACGGCGGAGGTCCCTTCGCCGTCGTCATCGCGCGTCTTGACGGTCTGCTTGAGGTCCACCGCGTCCAGGACGGGATCGGGCGGATCGCCCTTCTGGGCGATGGCGTAGGCCACCACCACGAGATGTCCACCCGAGCGCACCCAGTCGAGCAGCGCTCTGTGCCTGCTGGCGGACAACGAGCGCCGCGGCGTCGGCAGGAAGAGCACGCTCCCCTTGGCGGGTCCGACGGGCGGCCCGGAATAGCCGAAGCGGGAGGTGGCATCCGCGCCGAGGGAGTCGAGCAGCCGCTCGAGCGCATAGAGGTCGTTGCGGGCGGCTTCACCCTTGGGCTCCGCCGGGATCCGCACTTCCTCCAGCGTCACGTTGTCGTAGACCCACGCCGCGGCGAGCGCGAGGAGAGTGAGCCCCAAGAGCAGTGCGACCCGTCCGCGCGTCATCGTCCGGCCTCTCCGTCCGTCGGCATGGATCCGGGACCGCCGCGAGCGGCCCTGAAGTGGACCGCGTACTCGTCGCACAAGGCGAGCACGGGGGCCGATTCCGGCCAGCGGCTCGCATAGACCGCCGATGACCGCACGCTCGTCAGCCGCTCGAAGAACTCCTGCGCAGGATGTCCGAGCACGAGGCGGGCGGCTCGCACGCAGTCTCCCTCCGTCGCGGACTCGCGTATGCGGGCGCCGAAGCGCATGACCAGCGACGAGATCGCGCCTCGGTAGAGCAACGACAACGCCTGCGCCCGCTCGCCTTGTTCCCACGCCATGCGGGCCGTCAGGCCGATGTCCATGGGCAACGAATCCGGCCGTATGTCGAGGCCTGCCACCGTCACGGGCACCGGCGCCGCGCGCCGCACGACGGAAGACGGCGCCTGGGCCTGCCACCAACGATGGGCGACGGCGAGCACCGCCAGGATGGCGATCGCACCGAGCGCCCACGCAAGCACGCGCAGGATCTCGCTGAGGCCGCGCACGAAGTCTTCAAGCCCGTCCAGCCACGCGGGCTTGGCTCGATCCGGTCTCTCCTTGAACTTCGGCAGCCGGACCACCTCCTCGCGGGCGAACTCCGGCCCGCGCAGGATCTCGCCGATGCGCCGCTTGACCGGTGATGGATCGTCGCCGCGCGCGGTGCCGTCCGTGCCTGCAGCGGCGTGCGCAGGCGCCGGCCGGTCGACCGCCGCCGTACCGGCGGCCACGGCATGTGCTGCGACGGCCGCCAGCAGGGCCAACGTGATGCAGGCGGCGCGCTTCATGCGGTGGTCACCGGGCCGGCGTCGGCCGCGCGCGCCGCATCATCGCGGCGCGCCGTCTTGGCGAGCTCGCCCTTCAAGGCGACCTCGATGTCCCAAGCCTCGATGCCCACGCGGCGGTTGAGGTACAGCGTGAAGCCGCAGGCGACATACAGCGGCTCCAAGGCGGTGATCGCAAGGAGGTAGGCGCCGACCTCCACGAAGGCGAACCACCCGGGTCCTTCCGATCCGAACAGCCAAGACCAGACCGGCAGGTCGACGCCCTGCGGCACGAACAGGCCGAGCAGGACGACGAAGGCGATGCTGAGGGCCTGCTCGCCATGCACGAAGGCGGTGGTCATCAGGGTCGCCGGGAAACGCATGCCCTTGCGCAATACCTTTAAGCGCGCGCCACGCCGGACCGGGTCGAGGCCTTCGAGCATGTGGACCGGCAGGTTGAAGCTGCGGGCGGGATCGAGGCGTCCGAGCGTGAGCGCCCACAGCAGCGACCGGTCGAAGATGCGTCGCCAAGGCAGGTCCCGGACCCCAACGCCTTCGCCGAACACCGTTCGCGAGAGGACCGCCAGCACCACGCGGTCATAGACCGGCTTCATCCACCAGATCAGCAACCAGGGGAGCCATGGCGAGAGGGGCGTGAGGGTGATCGCCGCCAGTCCGAAGGGGACCACGGTGGTGGCCCAGGCGACATAGACCTGTCGCGCGTTGCGGCGAAGCAGCGCCTGTCCGAGGTCCATGGCCTCATACGGACCGCGCGGGCGCAGCTTGAGCGTCAGGTCCTCGACGTTCAAGCCGGCGCCCTTCGCGGTCGTCCTTGGAACAGGAAGTAGTACGCCACCGCGGTCCAGAGGACCGCTGCGGCACCGTACTTGACCTCCGGGCCCAGCCATCGGCTGGAGGACCAGAACGCCTCGATGAAGGCGGCGATCAGCAACATGGCTGTCACGCCGTACATGATGCGCACCGCATCGCGCGCCGCTGCGGTGAGCGCGGTCCGGCGCGGCAGGCGTCCCGGCGCGACCAGCGCCCGGCTCAGCTTGAGGCCGGCGGCGCCCGCGATCGCGATCGCGGTGAGCTCGAAGCTGCCGTGACCGCTCACGAAAGGCCAGAAGGTCCCGCCTGAGCCGATCTCCGTGAGGTGTCCTGCGACGGCGCCGATCACCACGCCGTTGAACACCAAGAAGAAGAGCGGGCCGATGAATGGGAGCAGGCCGGTGGCGAACACCTGGAAACTGATGCCGATGTTGTTGCGGATGTAGTAGCCGAACATCATGAAGTCGGTATCGGCCGCGCGCTCGCGGCCGATGACCGGATTGCCCGGGGCGTACATGCGCTCCATCGTGCTGACGGTCTCCGCGTCGAGCGTGTGGAACACGGTCTCGGGCACGAGGCGGACCAGCAGCATCAGCGTCAGCAGCGGACCGAACAGCGCCAGCGCCGACCACAGCACGAGGGTACGTTCGGCCCTGACACGCTCAGGGAATTCGACCGTCGCGTAATGCCAAGCCTGCGACCAGAAGCGGGTGCGCGGGCGGTAGAGGCACTGGTGGCCTCTCTGCACCAGGGCGTTGAGCCGTGCGACCACGTGGGTGGGATAGCCGCGGTCGCGCGCCAAGGCGAGATGCTGGCAAGACTCGCGGTACAGCCTGGGCAGGTCGCCGGCATCGGTGGGCTGCGCCGTGGCCGGTGCCCCTTCGAGCATCGCCTCGAGGCGTGCCCACTGCGGCGCGTGACGCCGCTCGAACTCCGCGGGCGTCAAGTCCGTCCGCCCGCGGCGGCATCGCCGCGTCGCCCGAGGAACCACGCCGCGTGCGCGAACAGGCGTCTCTCGGTGTCCTTCGCGTCCGGGAGGGCCATGGCCTTGTTGGCCAGGGTCGCGAGTTCCCGGAGCCGCCCGGAGGTCAGTTCCGGCGCGCGCCCCGCCAATTCGATCACGGCCTGCTGGACCTCGAGCGGCGGCATCGGGTCGGGCGCCTCTGGCTCGACTTCGGGCGGCGGGGTCCTGCGGGCAGGCGGGTCGGTGTACACCACGCGGGTCCCGGCCGCGAGATCGCCGAGGCGCTTGAAGTCCTTGGTGACAAGTATCGAGACCAATCCCGCCCCGTAGAGCAGCGGCAGGAAATCGACGGCGCGCAGCAGGTTCCGGATCATCGACGCGGCCATGCCCACCGGCAGTCCATCGTCATCCACCACGGCGAGTTTCATCGCGCTCTTGCCCGGCGTGGCGCCGTCGTTGAGCACCTCGAACGCCACGGGGTAGAACCATTCCACGAGGAACAACGTGATCAGCATCACCGCGATGCCCATCTGCCCGAGGCTGCCCATCATCAACGCCAACGTCAGGTAGAGGCCGGCGCGGATCGCGAGGTCGATGCAGAAGGCCGCGAACCGCGGGACGAGCCCCGCAGGGCGCAGTTCCAGCACCACGCCCTCGGGGGTCTCGATGCCGAAGCGGGTGTCGAGCGGGTCGCTGCGGTTCACGCTTGTTCCGCGGTCATGCCTTGACCACGATGGTGTCGGCCACCTCGTCGTGGAGGCACTTGCGCGATTCGCGGAAGATGAAGCAGACGTTCAACAGCGAGATGAACGGTCCCAACAACGGGATGGCTCCGAGCAGGCTGTAAGGCGTGTATCGGCGCAGGACGATGTGGCGGGCGCCCGCTGCCGATCCGTCGCTGCGGACGATGCGGATGCCGAGCAACCGCTTGCCGACGGTCTGACCGGCGCGTTCCAGCAGCCGCCAGTTGATGAGCGCGTACAGCGCGATGCCCGACACCGCGACGACGACGGTCACCAACATCTCCTTGCCCTCGTCGCCGCCCTTTGCGCCCGTCGCGAAGCCCGTCCAAGAGCCCATGATCGCGAAGGAGAGCAGGAACATCGGGACCATGAGGATGAAGATGTCGATCAGGCTCGCGCCGAGCCGCGACTCCCTGCTCGCCAGGACATGCGTCTCGTCCGGTCCGACGTCATCGACGTGCATCTCCGTCGGCGCGTAGACATTGGTCCCTTCTTCCTTCATCGGACACCCCCCCCGGATGGCTGCGGCACGGTCTTGGCGGCCGCGACTACCTCCAATTTATTGATGCCGGTCCCTCCGGGCAACCGGGGCGTCCGCGCCGGCACGCCCTTCCCGCAGCCGGGTCCTGCCCGCAGGCCGCCCCCCCTGTGGTCGGTCACCCCCGCCCCCGGGCTGGCCGGGGGGGCGGGGGTGGGTATACTCCCGAGGTTGTCCGGCGGCCGCCCGAGGGGGCGGGCCGGGCACCGACAAGGACGCCATGGACCGCGACGACATCCTGACTTCCGCGCAGCTCGGGGCCTGGGAAAAGGCCGCTGGCAAGTCGGCCCCGGGGGGTGACCCCACCCGGTTGGCCTGGACCACGCCCGAGGGGCTGGTGGTCAAACCGCTCTATACGGCCGCAGACCTTGTGGGCCTGCCCTACACGGACACGCTGCCCGGCTTCGCGCCCTTCATCCGCGGGCCGCAGGCGACGATGTACGCGGTGCGGCCCTGGACCATCCGCCAGTACGCCGGGTTCTCGACCGCCGAGGCCTCCAACGCCTTCTACCGCAAGGCGCTCGCCGCGGGCGGGCAGGGCGTGAGCGTCGCCTTCGACCTCGCCACCCACCGCGGCTACGACAGCGACCATCCGCGCGTGACCGGCGACGTCGGCAAGGCGGGCGTCGCCATCGATTCGGTCGAGGACATGAAGGTCCTGTTCGAGGGCATCCCGCTGGGCGAGGTCTCGGTGTCGATGACCATGAACGGCGCGGTGCTGCCGGTGCTGGCGGCCTTCGTGGTGGCGGGCGAGGAGCAGGGCGTGGCGCCGGAGCAGCTCTCGGGCACCATCCAGAACGACATCCTCAAAGAATTCATGGTGCGCAACACCTACATCTATCCGCCCGAACCCTCGATGCGCATCGTCGGCGACATCATCGAGCACACGGCGCGGCGGATGCCGAAGTTCAACTCGATCTCCATCTCCGGTTACCACATGCAGGAGGCCGGCGCGAACCAGGCGCTGGAGCTCGCCTTCACGCTGGCCGACGGCAAGGAATATGTGAAGACCGCGCTCGCCAAGGGCCTCGACGTCGACGAGTTCGCCGGCCGCCTGAGCTTCTTCTGGGCGATCGGCATGAACTTCTATCTCGAGATCGCCAAGATGCGCGCGGCGCGGCTGCTGTGGTGGCGGATCATGTCCGGCTTCGGCGCCAAGAACCCGAAGAGCCTGATGCTGCGCACGCACTGCCAGACCTCGGGTTGGAGCCTCACCGAGCAGGACCCCTACAACAACGTCGTGCGCACCACCATCGAGGCGATGGCGGCGGTGTTCGGCGGCACCCAGAGCCTGCACACCAACTCCTTCGACGAGGCGATCGCGCTGCCGACCGAGTTCAGCGCGCGCATCGCCCGCAACACGCAGCTCATCCTGCAGGAAGAGACCCACATCACGGGCGTCGTCGATCCTTGGGCCGGCAGCTACATGATGGAGAAGCTGACGCAGGACATGGCGGACGCCGCCTGGAAGATCATCGAGGAGGTCGATGGCATGGGCGGCATGACCCGTGCCGTCGAGAGCGGCTGGGCGAAGCTGCGCATCGAGGCGAGCGCCGCCGAGAAGCAGGCGCGCATCGATTCCGGGCGGGACGTCATCATCGGCGTCAACAAGTTCCGGCCCGAGGACGAGGTGCCGGTCGAGTTCCGCGACATCGACAACGTGGCCGTGCGCGAGGCGCAGGTCGCGCGCCTGCAGCGGCTGCGCGCCGCGCGCGACGGCGCAAAGGTGCAGGCGGCGCTCGACGCGCTCACCGCCGCAGCGCAGTCGGGCGGGGGCAACCTGCTGTCGCTCGCCATCGACGCCATGCGCGCGCGGGCGACGGTGGGCGAGGTGAGCGACGCGCTCGAGAAGGTCTGGGGGCGCCACCGCGCCCGTTCACAGGAGGTCAGCGGCGTGTACGCAGGAGCCTACGAGGATGCCGGCGACTGGCAGCGCCTCAAGACCGATATCGACGCCTTCGCCGCCGAACAGGGTCGCCGTCCGCGTGTGCTCATCGCCAAGCTCGGTCAGGACGGCCACGACCGCGGCGCCAAGGTGGTGGCGAGCGCTTTCGCCGATCTCGGCTATGACGTCGACGTCGGCCCGCTGTTCCAGACGCCCGAGGAGTGCGCCCGCCAGGCCATCGAGAACGACGTGCATGCGGTCGGCGTCAGCACGCTCGCAGCCGGCCACAAGACCTTGGTCCCCGCCATCATCGAGGCGTTGCGCGCGCAGGGCGGCGGCGACATCGTGGTGTTCGTCGGCGGGGTCGTCCCGCAGCAGGACTATCCGTTCCTGCGCGCGGCCGGCGTCAAGGGCATCTACGGCCCGGGAACGCCGATCCCCGAGAGCGCACGCGACGTGCTGGACCAGATCAAGGCGGCCCGTGCCCCCTGAGCCGCTCGACCCGGGTCCCGACGCCGACGCCGCGCTCGCGGCGGGCGTGCGGGCCGGCGACCGTCGCGCGCTCGCCAAGGCGATCACGCTGCTCGAGTCCACGCGGCCCGACCATCGGCGCCGCGCCGACGCGTTGCTCGATTCCCTGCTGGTCGCCACCGGCCATGCGCTGCGCGTGGGCATCTCGGGCGTGCCGGGCGTCGGCAAGTCCACCTTCATCGAGTCTTTGGGCACCTTCCTGACCGGCCGCGGCCACCGCGTCGCGGTGCTCGCCGTCGACCCGTCCTCCGGGATCTCCGGCGGATCGATCCTCGGCGACAAGACGCGCATGGAACGGTTGTCCACCGACGAACGCGCCTACATCCGGCCGAGCCCGACCTCCGGGGCATTGGGCGGCGTCGCCGAACGCACGCGCGAGGCGATGCTGGTCTGCGAGGCCGCCGGCTACGACGTGGTGCTCGTGGAGACCGTGGGCGTCGGACAGTCCGAGACGGCGGTCGCCGGCATGACCGACCTCTTCGTGCTGTTGCAGCTGCCGAACGCGGGCGACGACCTGCAGGCCATGAAGAAGGGCATCATGGAACTCGCCGACCTTGTGGTCATCAACAAGGCCGATCTCGACCTCGATGCCGCGATCCGCGCAGAAGCGCAGGTGACGAGCGCGCTGCGCGTGCTGCGCAACCCCGGCGCGGCGCGGGCGCAGGTCCGCGTGCTGCGCACGAGCGCGCTCTCGGGCGACGGGCTTGCGGCGTTCTGGGAAGCGATCGGCGAGCTCCGCGCGCAGCGCGAGGCCAGCGGCGAGTTCGCCGAGCGCCGCCGCCGCCAGTCGCTCGCCTGGCTGTGGGACGAGGTGCATGCGCGCTTGCTGACCGATTTCCGTGCGCATCCTGCGGTGCGCGAGGCGCTGCCCGCGACGCTCGACGACGTGGAAGCCGCGCGTCTCGCGCCCTCGTCCGGCGCCCGCCGCCTGCTCGATCTCTTTGAACAACCTTCGCGGCCTGCCTGAAGCCGCACCGTCCGAGGACCACGCCATGCACGACATCATCCAGCAGCTCGAGAAGAAGCGGGCCCAGGCGCGCCAGGGCGGCGGCCCCAAGCGCGTCGCCGCCCAGCATGCCAAGGGCAAGCTCACCGCGCGCGAGCGCATCGAGCTGCTGCTCGACGAAGGGTCCTTCGAGGAATGGGACATGTTCGTCGAGCATCGCTGCAGCGACTTCGGCATGCAGGACCAGAAGATCCCGGGCGACGGCGTGGTGACCGGTTGCGGCTTCATCAACGGCCGCCTGGTGTTCGTGTTCAGCCAGGATTTCACGGTGTTCGGCGGCTCGCTCTCCGAGGCGCATGCCCAGAAGATCTGCAAGGTCCTCGACACCGCCATGAAGGTCGGCGCGCCCGTCATCGGCATCAACGATTCGGGCGGCGCGCGCATCCAGGAGGGCGTCGCTTCTCTCGGCGGCTACGCCGAGGTGTTCCAGCGCAACGTCACGGCCTCGGGGGTGGTGCCGCAGATCAGCGTCATCATGGGCCCCTCCGCGGGCGGCGCGGTCTACAGCCCCGCGCTCACCGACTTCATCTTCATGGTGAAGGACAGCTCCTACATGTTCGTCACCGGACCCGATGTCGTGAAGACGGTGACGCACGAGGAGGTCACCGCCGAGGACCTGGGCGGCGCCATCACCCACACCACGCGCAGCGGCGTCGCCGACCTCGCCTTCGAGAACGACGTCGAGGCGCTGCTCATGATCCGGCGGTTCTTCAATTACCTGCCCGCGAACAACCGCGAGAAGCCGCCGATGCGCGAGGCGGGCGACCCGGCGGACCGCGACGACTATTCGCTCGACACGCTGGTGCCCGACAACCCGAACAAGCCCTACGACATGAAGGAGCTGGTGTCGAAGGTGGTCGACGACGGCGAGTTCTTCGAGCTGCAGCCGGAGTACGCCAAGAACATCATCATCGGCTTCGCGCGCATGGACGGCCACGTGGTCGGCATCGTCGCCAACCAGCCGCTGGTGCTCGCCGGCTGCCTCGACATCAAGAGCAGCATCAAGGCCGCGCGCTTCGTGCGGTTCTGCGACGCCTTCTCCATCCCGGTGGTCACCTTCGTCGATGTGCCGGGCTTCATGCCGGGCACCTCGCAGGAGTACGGCGGCATCATCAAGCACGGCGCCAAGCTGCTCTATGCCTACGCCGAGTGCACGGTGCCGAAGATCACGGTCATCACCCGCAAGGCCTATGGCGGTGCCTACGACGTCATGGCCTCGAAACACCTGCGCGGAGACGTCAACTTCGCATGGCCGAACGCCGAGATCGCGGTGATGGGCGCCAAGGGCGCGGTCGAGATCATCTTCCGCGAGGAGAAAGGCGACCCGGCGAAGCTCGCGGCCCGCGAGGCCGAGTACAAGGAGAAGTTCGCCAACCCGTTCATCGCCGGTGCGCGCGGCTACATCGACGACGTGATCATGCCGCACGGCACGCGTCGGCGGGTGTGCCGCGCGCTCACCGTGCTGCGCGACAAGAAGATCGAGGAGCCGTGGCGCAAGCACGGCAACATCCCGCTGTGACCGCGTCCAGGAGACCTGCAGGCATGTTCAAGAAGATCCTCATCGCCAACCGTGGCGAGATCGCCTGTCGCGTCATCAAGACGGCGCGACGCATGGGCATCAAGACCGTGGCCGTGTACTCGGAGGCCGACAAGGACGCCCGGCATGTGGAGCTCGCCGACGAGGCGGTGCTGATCGGCCCCGCGCCCTCGCGCGAGTCCTACCTGGTGCAGGACCGCATCATCGAGGCCTGCCGCGCCACGGGCGCCGAGGCCGTGCATCCGGGCTACGGGTTCCTGTCCGAGAACGCCGAGTTCTCGCGGCGCGCCGAGGAGGCGGGCATCGTCTTCATCGGACCGAAGCACGCTTCCATCGCCGCGATGGGCGACAAGATCGCCTCCAAGGCGCTCGCCGCCAAGGCGGGCGTGAGCACCATCCCGGGCTGGAACGACCCGATCGAGACGCCGGAGCGCGCGGTCGAGATCGCGAAGGACATCGGCTATCCGGTGATGATCAAGGCGAGCGCGGGCGGCGGTGGCAAGGGCCTGCGCGTCGCCTGGAACGACAAGGAAGCCTTCGACGGCTTCAGTTCCTGCCGCAACGAGGCGCGCAACAGCTTCGGCGACGACCGGGTGTTCATCGAGAAGTTCGTGGAGGAGCCGCGCCACATCGAGATCCAGGTGCTGGGCGATGGTCATGGCAACTGCCTGTACCTCTGGGAGCGCGAGTGCTCGATCCAGCGCCGCCACCAGAAGGTCATCGAGGAGGCGCCGAGCCCTTTCCTCGACGACAAGGTGCGCAAGGCGATGGGCGAGCAGGCGGTGGCGCTCGCCAAGGCGGTCGACTACCAGAGCGCGGGCACGGTCGAGTTCGTGGTCGGCAAGGACAAGTCGTTCTACTTCCTCGAGATGAACACCCGCCTGCAGGTGGAGCATCCGGTCACCGAGTGCATCACGGGGCTCGACCTCGTGGAGCAGATGATCCGCGTCGCGGCCGGCGAGAAGCTCGCGTTCCGGCAGAAGGACCTCAAGCGCGAGGGATGGGCGATCGAGTGCCGCATCAACGCCGAAGATCCGTTCCGCAACTTCCTGCCGTCGACCGGCCGGCTGGTCAAGTACCGGCCGCCGACGCAGAACATGGAAGCCTCGCAGCCCGTGCCCTCGGGCGGCGGCGTGCGCGTCGACACCGGCGTGTACGAGGGCGGCGAGATCCCGATGCATTACGATTCGATGATCGCCAAGCTCATCGTGCACGGCCGTGACCGTGGCGACGCCATCGCGCGCATGCGCGAGGCGCTCAACGGCTTCGTGATCCGCGGCATCTCGAGCAACGTGCCGTTCCAGGCGGCGCTGCTCGCGCACCCGCGCTTCGTCGCGGGCGACTTCAACACCGGGTTCATCGCGGAGCAGTATCCCAAGGGCTTCACTTCGGCGGCTGTCGCGCACGACCAGCCGTCGTTCCTGCTGGCGCTCGCGGCGGTCTCGCACCGGCGTTCGCGGGAGCGCGCGGCGACGCTCACCGGCCAGCGTCGGCACCGTGAGGTCCGCATCCGTGAGGACTTCGTCGTGGTGCTGACCGACGACTCCGGTCGTCGCGACCACATCCCGGTGTCGGTGCGACCGCAGGGGGCGATGTTCCACGTGTCGGTCGCGGGCCAGACACATGAGGTCGCCTTCGAGGACAACCTGCGCGACATCGCGGTGCACGGCACCTTCGACGGGCAGTCGTTCTGCGCGCAGATCGAGCGCGTCGGTCTTGGCTACCGGATCTCGCACAACGGCGCGAACCTCTCCGCCAACGTGCTCTCGCCGCGGCATGCGGAGCTCGAGGCCCTGATGCCGTTCAAGGCGCC
>Ga0315900_10004461_pt1 | contig 19723 bp, 2 predicted proteins | sample LakEriMetagenome_FD_203521 | JGI IMG/M metagenome (GOLD analysis project Ga0315900, IMG submission 203521) | Freshwater fungal communities from buoy surface, Lake Erie, Ohio, United States - Buoy 12 MA114 | ecosystem: Environmental > Aquatic > Freshwater > Lake > Lake biofilm | place: USA: Lake...
GCGAAGATAGGGCCCGGGCAGGAACTGGGTTTCGCTGAAGACGCCCAGACGCAGGGGCAGACTCATCAACGCAACCTGGTAGTCCAGCCCTTGCGGTATGGGGTCACCCTCCGAAAGGACCGGCCCGGCCAAGCCCAGATTGAGGCGGAAAAGACGCGCGAGCGCGCGGTCCGTGAGAAGAAACACCTCGGCCCCATGCGCTTCCAACTGGGGCACGAAGCGACAGAATTGCAGCATGTCACCAAGGCCCTGCTCGCCGTGCACCAGGATGCGTCTGCCCTTCAAGGGCTGCCCCTGCCACGCTGGCAACGAGGTTCGCAGGTTCGATACGGGCGTTTGTATGCGGGCGTCCAGCCGGGCCTCGTAGCGCTGCCAGCCCTGCTCCCACTGCCCGTCGGTGAGCAGTGCCATCGCATAGTTCATCTGGCCCTCAGGATAGTCCTGCTTGAGCTCGATGGCCCGGCGGTAGCACTGCAGCGCCTCTTTCAGGCGACCAAGCTCGCGCAGCGCTGAGCCGAGGTTGTTCTGCACCCGTGCGCTGGAAGGATCCTCGGCAGCCAACGCCTCCAGGATACGGCGCGCCTCGTCAGGATGGCCGAGGTCGCGCAGCAGGTTGGCCATGTTGTTTCGCGCGCCCACATGCCCGGGCTCCCCGGCCAGGATCTGGCGGAAGACCTTCAGTGCGCCATCGAAGTCGCCGGTACGCGAGAGTGCGCTGGCCAGGTTGACCATCGCCTTGAGGTAGGAGGGGTCGGCCAGGAGCGCACGTCGATAGGCCTCCACAGCGCCGGCGTCCTGCTTCATATCGGCAAGCAGGTTGGCCAGGTTGAACCATCCGGGCGCGTGACCGGGTGCAAGAAAGAGCAGCCGGCGGTAGGCCGCCACGGCAAGCTCAAGCCGGCCGGCGCTGCGCAGCACGTTGCCCAGGTTGAACATCCAGTCGGGCTGGAAATCACTGAGGGCGATCGCCAGGCTCAGGTGTCCCATCGCTTCGTCGTCGCGTCCCTGCATGCTGCACGCCACGCCCATCAGCTGCCGTGCCTCATGGTTTTCCGGCTCAGCGGCCAGCACCTGCTCCAGCAGATGCTGCAGGCCGGCCAGGTCTTTGTCCGCCAGCAGGCGGCCCGCCTGCCTGGACCACTCGGATATCGGTGCCTTCTCTGCGCTCACGCTCGGTCTCTGCCCCTGGGGTTGAAGGGCTCAGTGTTCTGTCAACGCGCCGCTGAAGCGTCCGAGCATCGGGCCCATCAGGTACTGCATCACCGTACGATGTCCCGTGATGATGGACGCGCTCACCTGCACACCGGGGCTCAGTTTGTACTGGGTGACCCCGTCGTCGAATTCGGCTTGCAGCGGCGCCACGCGCACCAGGAAGTACGGGGGCTTCTGCGCTTCGGTGATGACGTCGGAACTGATGTGGACCACCTCCCCATCAATCGGCCGGAACCGTTGTGTGCCGGCACCCTCCAGGCGCAGCCGTGCCCGCTGGCCGTTGCTTATCAAGCCGACGTCCCCCGCGTTGAGTTTGACCTCCACGACGAGCCGATCGCTGCCAGGCACCAGGCTCGCCACAAGGCCGCCGGGGGCCACCACCCCACCGCGGGTGACGGTGTAGAGGATGAAGACCGTGCCGTCCACGGGCGCGCGGATGACAGTACGGGCCGTGCTGTCCTTGAACTTCTCCATGCGCTTCTGCATCTCGGTCAGCTGTTTCCTGGATTCCTCCAGGTCCTTGCGAAGGTCTTCGTAGTTCGTGGCGTTGACCGACACCAGCCCCGACTGCTCCTGCTTCTGCGCCGCCTCGATGCGCCGCAGGCTTGCCTGCACCTCCAGGATCTGGCCCGAGATGCTGGTGTCCTCACGCATGCGCTGCAGGTACTCGTATTGGTTCCCGATGCCCTTGTCCAGCAGTTGCTTGTCGATCTTGAGTTGCTCGCGCAGGACGCGCCGTTGCTCCTGCAGATGGTCCTGCCGGGCCTTGAGCTCCTGGCTCTCTTCGTTGCGCTGAACGATCTTCCACGACTGCGCATCCCGGTTGGAGTTGGCCCGCTCGATCTGGGTGCGGAACAACTCTCGCGCTTCGTCCACCTCTTTCGGAAAGGAGGCCACCAGGTCGGATGGAAAACCGATGCTCGGGCTCCGGGCGATCACGGCCTCAAGACGGATGATCCTGATGCGCAGCGCCCCTATCCGGGAATCCAGCTCACGGCTGTCTGCCTGGGCTGCGGTGCCCTCGAGTTCGACCAGCGGGTCGCCCCGCTTCACGCGCTGCCCTTCCTTGACGTGGATCACCCGGACGATGCCGCCCTCCAGATGCTGGATCTTCTGCACCTGGTCGGCCGGGGCCACCTCGCCGAAGGCCTGCGTTGCGATGTCCAGCGGAGCGAACGACGCCCAGACGAGCAGGCAGACCAGACCAAAGGACAGGTAGGCGATGAAGCGTCTTTCGCCGCGGACGAGCTCCAGATCCGTTTCCAGTGCCGAGTCCTCGACCGCTTGCTCCTGCTGCGCCTTGGAGGCGCTTTGCTGCGTTGCCATGCCGGTCAATCCCCTGCCTGTGGACGGAGGGCCCGGTCGATGACCTGGGGCACGGGTTTTGACGAGAGATCCAGCACGATGTTTGCCGACTTGATCACGAACTCTTCCCGGGTGGCCATCACGACCGTGCAGCCCCGGCTCACCAGCTCATTGAGCACCATGGTGATCGCTTGCGCCCCTCGGGTGTCAACTCCCTCGAAGGGCTCGTCCAGCACGGCCACGCGGCCTTCGGTCAGGATGGCCCGCACCAGCGCGAGGCGGCGGCGTACGCCCACCGGCAGGTGGCTGCCCGCGTTGCGCACCGGTGTGTCCAGCCCGCGCGGCTGGGAGTCCAGGAAGGCGGCCAGGTCGAGTTTGCGGCACCAGCCGAGCAGGGTCTCGTCGTCGACGTCATGCCGCATCACCTTGAGGTTTTCGCGCAGAGTGCCGTCGAAGAACTGCGGCTCCTGCGGCAGGTAGACAAGGCGCTGACGCCACCATTCCGGCACGAACTGGCGCAGATCCTGACCGTCGTACTTGACATGGCCGCGGTCGGGCTCCAGAAGGCCCACGAGCACGCGCAGCAGGCTGCTCTTGCCAGCGGCGTTGCCACCCACCACGGCCATCACCCCTCCAGCAGGCAGCGTGAGCGAAAGCGACTCGAACAGCGGCATCGGCTGGCCGGGCCATGTCAGCGCGATGTCGATCAGCTCAAGCCTGCCCGCAAGTTCGCGCGGCACATGTCCTTCCTGGCGCTCAGCGGGAATCTTGCCCACTGCGTCCAGGCGCCTGTAGGCTTGCACCGCGCGTTCGAACAATTCCTGCGACTGGGTCAGCCTGGCGAAGGTTGACAGCGCGCGTGTGGCCAGGATGCTCACTGCGATAAGGCTGCCGATGTCGAGCCGCCCGAGCACCACGTGCACCGCTCCCGCGGCGTAGACCACGATGGTCATCAGATTGGTGCCGATGATGGTGTGGTGCTGCTGCTCGACTTGCAGCTCATGCAGGCGGTTGCGCAGTTCACCTTGTTGGGCGTTGGCCTCGCTCCAGTCGCGCCGCAACTGCGGCACGCAGTTGAACATGCGCAAGGTCTCGCCAGCAGAGGCCAGGAAGTGGCTCACCCCTCCCACCCGTGACGCAGCGTCATTCATGCCTTCGGTCGGCGCCCGCATCTGTCGCTGCGTGTGGCCGGCCAGCAGCCAGATCACCGCCACGATCAGCAGCACCACACCCGCCAGGGTGGGGCTGAGCAGGTAGATCGCGACGAGGTACAGCACCGCGAAGGGCGCGTCCATCACCCCGCTGAGGTTCTGTGGCGAATAGGCCTGCGCGATCGACTGCAGCCCGGTCAGCATTTCCCGGCGCTGAGTCACCGGAATCTGCTCGAGCAACTGGTAGCGCGCGCTGGCATAAGCCACCAACGCCTGCTCTTGTGCCCGCCTCACCGCGCGGCTGCACACGACTAGCTCGATGCTGCCGCGTGCCTTGCGCAGCAACCATTCCAGCAGCAGTGCGATCAGCGCGCCCACCGTCAGCGTGAACAGCGTGGCGTCTATCCCGAAGGTCACATACCGGTTCATCACCTGCATGCTGTAGAGGGAAGACACCAGGCCGAGGAAGCTGACCAACAGCGAGGCAAGCAGTAACTCGCGCATCACCTTGGCCGGCAAAGCGAGTTTGCCGGCCAGGACCTTCAGGTTACTGAACATCGTGCAGCGTCGGTGGTCGGGGTCAGCTAGTGGGCTGCTGCTGCAGCTGCAGCTGGTGCGCGTCGTTCAGGCCGTTGAGCACGGCGATCTCCTGCAAGCCGCTGCCATTGGTGCCAGATCCCATGTCGGCGTCGTAGTACAGGTGCACCGCACCGTTGCCGTTGCCCACCGCCACGAAGCCCGGTCCCGCGGCGCCACCACCCGTGATCGCAGCCTCCAACTCGTCCAGATTGCCGGCGGCGCCGGTGGTGAACTGGAACGCGCCGTCGACGTTGATGCGCAGGAAGTCGGGATCGCCCGTGGAGCCCTGAAGCGTCTGCAGAATGGAATCCAGCGATCCAGAGACATTTTGCGGGGTTCCGAGGCTGGCCAGGTTGCCGAAGGCCGAGGCTATAAACCACACGCTGTCACTGGCGCTGAAATCCATCACCGAGTCGACCCCGTGCGAGGGTGAGTCGAACACGAAGCGGTCGTCCCCACCGCCGCCGAACAAGGTGTCGTTGCCCGCGTCGCCGCGCAGCAGGTCGCTGCCTGCGCCGCCGTAGATCACGTCGTTGCCCGAGGTCCCATCGTCGTTCACGATGGTTCCGTTCACTGGTGCGCCAATGACCGTGTGCCCCGCCCCCTGGGCGATGGCCACGACGAAGGCCTCGTCAGACTCGGACCCGGCATCCTGCACGATGCCCAGGGTCACGAGCTGAGACGCGGTGCTGCCAGCGGCGAAGGTCACGCCCACGAGGGTGGAGACGAAGTCGTCGGCGGATGCGGCCTGACCGGCGCCACCGCTGACCGTGAGATCCACCACCGTCTGCTGGTCGGTCCGGCCCGTGCGGTGTACTTGCACGACGAAGGGGGTCTGCCCGTCGATCTGGCTGCCTTCGACCACCTCGGACCGCAGCGCGGTGACCCAGACTCCGACGTCGTCGTCGGTGATCGCCCCCTGGGCCTGGAAGGCCAGCGGGTGGATCGAGGCGTTGCCCGAGGACACCTGGGCCAGGCGCAGCACGAACTGCTCGTCGCGCTCGACCAGGGTGTCGGTCAGTGCCTGGAGCGTGATCGAGGCGGCTGTGGCGCCTGCGGCAAAGGTCACCAGACCGCTCGTGACGCCACCGGCGAAGTCCGCGCCCGAGGTCGCGTTCTCCCCTGCACCAGACACCGCCCAACCCACCACTACCGTGCTGCTCAGCGCCGCCCCGGTGCCCATGCGGATCAGGGGGAAGACGAAGGTGCCGCCTTCCGAAGCGATGAGTGCCTGCGTGTCCAGCCGCACCAGCGCGTCGTCGTTCACGATCGTGAAGGTGGCCGGGTCGCCGCGCACCCCGCCCTGCGAAGGTTGTGACAGCGCGACCCGGAAGGCCTCATCAGCCGCGTAGTCCGGATCGCCGTCGATCTGGATGGTCAGCGTGGCGGTCGCCTGACCGGCCGTGAAGGAGACCACGCCACTGGGCAGGCCGCCATTGTCGAGGGCGTCCTGTCCTGAGACGAAGTCCCCGGTACCGACCTGGTTCGTCGACACACCCTCCACCCGCCACTGGATGCTGGAGGCCAGCGCCGTGTTGCCCTCGCGTGTGAAGACGAAGCGCGCCGGCGTGGAGGTGCCCTCGCCGCCTTCCAGCGCCGAGGTCACGACCGCCTGCACGGACACCAGCGTGTCATCGTTGACGATGACGCTCGTGGCCACCCGCTCGTCCAGCAGATCGGCATTGGTGGGTTCAGAAAGTGTGACGACGAAGCCTTCGTCAAGTTCGCCCGCCACGTCGCCCAGCACCATCACCGTGATCTTCTCGGTGACCTGGCCGTTCGTGAAGATCACCGTGCCAGCCGGCAGGTAGCCGCCGAAATCCACCGGATCGACGGTCGAACCCTGGGCCAGGCCGGAGACTGTCCACTTGGCGCTGCTGCTGCCCACGGTGCTGCCGGTGCGGGTGACCGTGAAGACGAAGGCGGTGTCGGGGGCTTCGGTGTTGCCCTCGGCCTTCGATGCCTGGTCGGCCGTGATCGACAGCACCGGGTCGTCGTTGTTCACCGTGCCTTGGGCGGGACCACCGATGAGGGTGGAGCCTAGCGAGGCCCCGGACAGGGTGACGAGGAAGTTCTCCGCGTACTCGCCCAGGGCATCGGCCAGCACGCCGACGGTGACGAAGGCCTCTGACTGCCCGTTCGTGAACGAGACGGTGCCCGTGGCCGCCTGCACCTCGGTCGGCACCGACAGCGTACGGCCGGTGCCTGGGCTCACTGTCCAGGTGGCGTTGGCGTCCCCGATGCTCGAGCCCGTACGCAGCACCTTGAAGACGAAGTCGGTGTAGGCGGTGCTTTGGGTGACCGTGCCCTCGGCGGCTGTGGCCGTGAAGGGCACGATCTCGAGCTGGTCGTCGTCGTTGACGATCGTGCCGGTGGCGGCCGCCGTTTCGATCTGGGCGTTGCCCGAGACGTTGGACAGCAACACCTGGAAGGTCTCTGACGGCTCGAAGTCGCCCTCGGCCGAGGTCTGCACCGTGATCGTCTTCTGGGTCTCACCGGCGGTGAAGGTGAGCGTGCCCGACGGCAGCGTGCCACCGGAGAAGTCTGCCGCGTTCGCCGCCGAGCCGCCGACGCCGCTGACCGCATAGTCCACGGTCGTGCCGACGTTGAGCATCCCGGTGGTCAGGCCGGTGCGCGTCACGACGAAGGTCAGGACCCCTGGTGAGGTGTCACCCTCGTTCGCCTGGCCGATGCCGGCCGCGATGGCCAGGTCGATGTCGTTGTTGGCGATGCTGCCGCCGGCGCTGTCTTGCGGGCTGCCGGCCGTGGTGCTCGTCGTGATGGTGCTGCCCGCCCCCGGCGTGTGCAGTTCCACCGTGAAGGTCTCGTCGGGCTCCACGTCCAGGTCGCCCTGGGCCTGCACGGTCAGTGTCAGCGAGGACACGCCGTCGCCGAAGGTCAGCGTGCCGCTGGGGGTGACGAAGTCGGCCTGGTTCGATTCCCCCTGGGTGCTGCTGTTGACCACTCGCCAGCCCACCGTGGACGTGCCGCTCAGGCTGCCGTCGCGGCTGACCGTGAAGGTCACCGGCACCGAGCTTGTGTCGGCTTCGGTGACCGCCGTCGCGAGCGCGCTGATGCCGAGCACGTCGTCGTCGTTCACGATGGTGCCCGTCAGCGACTGGACCGCGAAGGTCTGGGTGCGGCCCGCGGTTGTCGGTGCCTGCAGGGAGACCGCGAAGAGTTCGTTGCCTTCCAGCTGGTTGTCACCCTGCACCGCGACCGTGAAGGGCGCGGACGTCGTCTGCCCCGAGGAGAAGATCAGGGTGCCGGTCAGAGAGCTCTGGACGAAGTCGTCGTTCTGCGCCGCGAGTGTTCCGCCCACGCCCGCCACGGTGTAGTCCATCGACTCGCCGTCGAGCCCGCCCTCGCGGACCACCCGGTAGACGAAGCCGGCTGTCGAAGACGCGTCGGACTCCGAGGCCGGCGTCGACACGCTGACAAGCGTCCAGCGCGTGTCGTCCGAGCGGATCGTTGCGGTTGCCGCGGCATAGGTATCGACGACGTCGGCGTCGGCCGATTCACCGTACAGCTCGACCGCGAAGGCCTCGGAAGCCTCGACGATCGTGTCTGCCTGTGCCAGAACGGTCACGGTCAACAGGGTCTCACCGGGCGCGAAAGTCAGGCTGCCGGCGGGCAGCAATTGCGATCCGCCCTGACCCTGGCCAGCCGTAAAGTCATCCGCATCGATGCCCGAACCTTCGGTCGCCGTCACCTTCCAGGAGACCGTGGTCGTCGAGTTGGCGATGTTGCCCTTGCGCGCCACGTCGAAGACGTAAGGCGTGGTCGCCTCCGGGCTGTTGCCCTCGTAAGCGTTGGGAGTGGGTGGACCCGAGATGGTCAGCGAGGCCTCGTCGTCGACGATGGTGGCGTCTGCCGTGGCAGTGCCGAACACCAGGCCGCTGCCCGAGATCGCCACGCGGAAGGCTTCGTCGTCTTCACCCAGCAGGTCGCCCTTGATGTCGACGGTGAAGGTGCGCGAGCTGGCTGTGTCGCCGGACGCAAAGGTCACCGCGCCACTCGCGGCCACAAAGTCGGTTGCCGGATCCGCGGCCGCAGAGCCGCTTCCGGTCACCGTCCACTGCACGACCTCGGAGCCCGTCTGCCGGCCTGTGCGGGTGACCTGGTAGACCACCGGGGTCACGGCATTGGGGTCGACCTCCAGCAGAGGATCGTTTGTCAGGCGCACCAGGTCGAAACGCGTGTCATCGTTGGTCAGGGTGACGGTGTGCGTGCCCTGGCCGGCCTTGACCGTGAAGCCTGCGCTCGGGTTCAGCAGCCCGACACTGAATTGCTCGTCCGTCTCGACGGTCGTGTCGTTGGCCACCGTCAACGTAAAGCTTGCCGCCGTGGCCGATGCCGCGAACGCCAGGGTGCCGCCGGTGGGCCCGGTGAAGTCCTGCGCATCGACGGTCCCGGCGAGCGAGGTGATGGCGAACTCGACGCTCCCGCTGGTGCTGGTGTGCCCGCTGCGTGTCACCGTGTAGACGAGCTGCCTCACGCTGGCCGTGCCTTCGTCCGCAACGGCGCTGCCTGTGCTCAGGGCCAGGGAGAACTCGGCGTCGTCGTTCAGCACCGTCAGCGTACGGCTGGACTGCCCGGTCACGAGAGAAGTGCCCGAACTCGGACTGGACAGCGTCATCGCCAAGGTCTCGTCGCTCTCGAGCACGCTGTCGCCCAGCACGGTGATCGTGAACGCCTGCGCCGTGGCCTGGGGCAGGAAGGTCAGTGTCTGGGGGCTGGTCGGCAGGGCCTCGCCCTGCACGTCAGACCCCGCCAGCGTGCCGCTCAGGCTCAGCACCACCGTGTTGGTACCGCTCAGGACGCCAACGCGCTTGACGGTGAACACGGCCGCCTGGGAGCCGTTCTGCCCTTCGATGCGCGAGGCCTGATCGACCTCGATCGCGAACGCCGTGTCGTCGTTCAGGATGGTGCCTGTGGCCGTCGCGACCAGAATCTGGTCGTTGGTCGTTCCAGTGGCTGGGTTGGGGAAGCTCAGCCGGACGAGGTAGCTCTCGTCGAACTCGAAGCCGGGGTCCTGCAGCGAGCTGATCGTCACCAGCTGCGTCAGGGCGGCGCCGGTGAAGGTCACGGTGCCGGAGGGCCAGACGTTCCCGGAGAAGTCAGCGGCATCCGCGGGATCGGAGCTTCCGGCCTCCGCCTTCCAGGCCACCACCTGCGACTGCGTCGTCGGGTGGCTGCGGGTGATGGCAAATACCGCGCCCGTTCCCTCAACGGCTGCCCCTGACACGGCGGCGATGGAGAAGGCGGAGTCGTCGTTCAGGATCGTGCCCACGCCCGTGAGGTCGGACGGCGAGACGGTCTGCTCGATTCCAGGATAGGACGTGACCTGAAGCTCGAACGTCTCGTCGCTCTCCGGGTCGTTGTCACCGACGATGGAGACCGTCACGGTCTTGGTGGTCTCGTTGCTGCTGAACGTGACCGAGCCGCTGGCCACTGTGAAGTCGGTGGCGCTGCTGGCACTGCCTGTACCCACGACCTGCCAGCCGATGACCGAGGTCTCGTCGATGAAGCCGTTGCGCGTCAGGGTGAACACCATCGACGACGTGGCGCTCACGTCCACCTCGGCCACGGACGCGTCCGAGACCACCAGACCAGTGTCGTCATTCTGGATCGTCGCCGTGGCGCTCTTGACGTCCAGAACCTTGGTTACCTGGGGTGTGGTCGCCGTCAGGGTCGCGCCCGTCACCTGCAGTTGGAAGGTCTCGTCGGATTCGACGAGCAGATCCTGCCGCGCGTTGAACGTGATCGTGGCGATGGTCTGCCCGTCGGCGAACCCGATCGTGCCCGAAGGCAGGTTGTTGCCCTGGAAGTCACTGCCGGACACGGTGTTGACGCCGGTGGCCAAGACCGTCCAGTTCACTTGTGCCGGGCCGGTGTAGCCGGCGGTACGGCTCAGCGTGGCGGTGTAGAGCGTGTTATGGCCATCGTTGTTCCCCTCGGCTTGTGCGGACGTGGTAATCGCCCAGACATAGGTGGTGTCGTCGTCGTAGACCGTGCCGGAGACCGTAAGCGATGTCGTGGGCCCGCTGTAGGAGCCCGTGCCTTCCCAGTAGCTCTGAAAGCGCACGTTGTTGCCGGGCACGTCGGCAGGCGCCGCCAGATTCAGCGTGAAGCTCTCGGCGCTTTCGGCGCCCGTGTCGTCATTGAAGTAGTTGGCCAGCGTGAAGGTGTAGGACGTCTCCCCGTGCGTCGCCGTCCGCGCTGCGAGCGTCAGAGATCCCGTGCGTGCAGTGCTGAAGTCGGCATCCGTCGCTCCACCGTTTGTGGTCGTGTAGCTCAGCACGACGTTGGTGTCGAGTCTGCCCCCGCGGACGATCGTCACCACCAGGGGATTGGATTCGAAGCCGGCGATCGTGTTGCCCCAACCGCCGAAGGCGTCAGTGTCCCAGCCATTGATCCACACTCGAACGTCGTCGGTCAGCACCGTGACGGTGGCCTTGCTGGTGGCATCGGTCGTGATGACATTCGACGGGCCGTAGTCGTCTGTACCCCAACGGGATGGAAGTGCGTACGCAGTCGACGCATCGACCAGGCTCAGGACGTAGCTGCGGTCGGTCTCGACGTAGTTGTCGCCGTAAACGGTCAGCGTCAACTGCGCTGTCGTCTGATTCGCAGAGAACGTGGTTTGGCCGTAGATGGCGTTTTGCTCGATCCACCGGTTCCAGTAGGTGTTCGTCGATCCACTGCCGGCCAAGCTCGGTGCGAACAGGGTCGCATCTTGCTCGTTGAGGATCGCGTTTCCAGTGCCCTCCAGCTTCCAGGCCACGGTCGTGGCGTAGTTCAACTCGCCGTTGCCGCGCGTCGGGACATCACTGCGCGTGATGGTGAAGACCACCGAATTGCCGTTGGCGCTGTTGTTGGCGCCCGTGCCCTCGTAGATGCTCGCGCTGCTGGCCGAGACCGAGTAGACAGGATCTGGTTCGTTGTCGAGGATCCAGCCGTCGCCGGTGTAGCCGGGCGAAGCGGTCTCGCGGTCCGCGTTGACCTCAGCCGCGACGCTCGAAGCCAGCGAACCCCCCGATTGCGGAGTCACGACCAGGGTTGGTGCAAAACCACTCGTCACGAACGGCGTGTCATCCTCCAGCAGCATCTGCGGGCCGTCGGCAGTCTGGTACAGGCTGGCCGTGCTGGCCGTCGCTGCCGTGCTGTTGGCGTTGATGGCCGCGATCAGGCCTTCCAGCACCTTCTGGCGCGAAGCGGCGCTGGCCCCATTACCGGCCACGATGTCGCCGGCCTGCACGGTGTAGTTGACGGTGGTGCCGTCGATCGTGGCGCTCAGCACGTCTCCGGCCACCGCCGTGCCGCTCAGGCTGAACAGCGAGCCGGTCACGTTTCGGGTGCCGCTGACCGTGATCGAGGTCGTCACCACCTCGCGCCAGGTCTCGGTGTAGTTGTCGTCTATGGTCGCAACCGTGACGGTCTTGGTCGTCTCGCCGTCGCGGAAGACGATCTGGCCGGTGTAGGTGCCCGTGCTGGGGGAGGCCAGCGTCCCCTCGGATTGGGTGATCGCGCCGGTGCCGGTGATGTCGCTGTTGTCGGCCAAGTACCAGGTGCTGCGCGTCACGTCTCCTGCGTTCGTTGTCTCCGTACCCGGGAAGGTGAAGGACCACTGCGCCACGTCCGTCCCTCGCGTGTCACCCGTGCGGGTGATCGTGAACACGAGGCTGCCGCCCTCGGTGACCGTGTTGCCGCCGACGTCGAAACGCGTGTCGTCGTTCAACAGGAAGCCGAGGTTGACCCCATCGATGTCAGCGTCGTCTTCGGTATCGATCGAACTGCCGGCGGGCACGCCGTCAAGGTAGACGCGGAAGGCCTCGTCGAACTCACCGACGTCGTCGACCTTGGTGCGGATGGTGATGAAACCGTAGCTCTGGCCATTGGTGAAGCTCAGCGTGCCCGAGGCCAAGGCAGAAACGTTGCGGGCATCGGATCCGACTGCCATGTCGGCTGTGTCGGGCGCCACGTAGCTGCCTTCGGTGTAGGGTATGGCCCGCCAAGTGACCGAGGCCGTCCCAGACTGGCTGATGGCGCGATCAACGCGGAATACGTGCTCAACCAAGCCGTTCACCTGGTCTGCCGCGACGCCGCCGTCGGTCAGCGTGTCGCCCTCGTAGCGCGAATTCCAGAGTTGGGTGGCCGCCTCGTTCTTGACCGCGTAGTCACTGACGGAGAAGATTGCCTCGTCACGCTCTATCGACGAGTAGAGATAGTTCGCCACCCGACTTTCGACGAGATTCTGGGCGCTGTTGTAGGTGACGCCGTCGGAGTAGTTGAGTTGACCGCCGTTCCAGGAGTATTGCCAGGCGCTCAACAGCCCGGCGCCGTCTGCCACCGAGGCGTCACCTTCGTAGCGGACGTCAACCTGGTCGTAGTTTGTCGAGCCGGTGAGGGTGACCGTGAACCACTCGTCGTCCTCGGGATCGTTGTCGCCGAGAAGCGTGACCGTAAAGCTGGCGACAGACTGGTTCGCGGTGAAGGTGATGTTGCCCGTCGGGAAGGTGGCGTTCAGGAAGTCCGAGGCATCGGCGACGTTGTATTCCCAACGTGATTGCACTGAGTCATAGATGCTCAGCCCCGACTTGTAAGTTCGGCCGTCCACGTTGCCAACCGTGTACGACGCCGTGGTGGTCACCGACAGATCGCCGCTGCGTGTGACCGTGTAGACGAAGGTGGTGTTCTGACCCGCGACCTTCTCCGCCTGGCTGTAGTCATTGACCGTCATCAACAGACGGATGTCATCGTCCAGGATGGTGCTGGTGCGGGTGCCTTGGGCGCCTACGCTGCTGCCATCCGCGGCGTTGAGCAGGCGCACCTGGAAGGCCTCGTTGGGCTCGACGGTGTTGTAGCCGGTGTCGCCGTAGGCGTAGACCGTGAAGGTCGCCGAGGACTGGTTGGCCGAGAAGTTGACCGTGCCTGAGGGCAGGGCGGGGCTGCTGGGGTTATTGCCGAAAAATCCGCTGCCCGTGGTGAAGTCCGAGCCGGAAACCGTGCTGCCGTCAACACCTTCAGCCACCCAAGCCACCGAACCCGTGGCGTTCAGGTAGCCGCTGCGGGTGATCGTGTAGACGAAGGCTTTGGCGGTCGAATGGCCGGCGTCGCCCTCGACCACGTTCAGGGTACCGCCCGTCAGGTTGTACTCGGAATCGTCGTTGGTGATGGTCTGCGTGGCCACCGCCGCGATGATCTGGCTGCCGACTGACGCGTTGGACAGCGTCACCGCGAACTGTTCGTTTTCTTCCTTCAGGCTGTCGGCATCGATGGTCAGGGTCAGGGCGATCGGGTTCGTGGATCCCGACGCAAAGGAGATCGTCCCGGTGGGGAACTGGTTGCTCCAGAAGTCAACCCCGTCGGCAGGATTGGTGCCGGCACCGCTGACCGTGTAAGTGACCGTCGTCGCTTGCGCGAAGTAGTCCGAGCGCGTGATGTTGAACACCACCTGCGTCTGCTGCAAGGCCCCGTTGAAGGTGTTGCCTTCCGTCAGGTTGGTGGGGTTGGCGGCGGCAATGCTGAGGCCGGCATCATCGTTCGTGACGGTGATCGTGGCGCTGGTTGCCGTGCTGCTGACGGTCGCGCCTCCAGACGGCGCGGAAAGTGTCACCACCATCGCTTCGCTGTCCTCGACGATGGAGTCTCCCTTGACCTGGAAGGTCAGGCTCTGGCTGGTCGCACCTTCAGTAAAAGTCAGCGTTCCGGTGAGCGTACTGGCGTCGAAATCGGCGGCGTTCACGCCCGTGCCGCCCATCGCGTACTGGACGGACCGGTCCCCACGCAGGGCCCCGGAGCGCGTGACGGTGTAGACGATGGCCGTGTTGCTTTGGTGGCCTTCAAGCACGCTGGCCATCTGGTCTGCCGCGCGGGCGATGGAGAACTGGTCGTCGTCGCTGCGCACGAAAGCGGTTGCACTCGTGGCAGAGCCTGCCAGCAGTGTGCCGTTGACAGGCGAGGACAGCGAGAACACCAGGCCTTCGTCGGATTCCAGGTCGCTGTCAGGCCGCACCGCCAGGGTGACTGTTGCCTGGGATTGCCCAGCGGTGAACGACACCGTTCCCGTCGGCAGACTGGTGTTCGGCGTGGCGATCGAGCCGAAGTCACCGGCGGTCAATGCGTCACTGCCACGGGCCGTCACGGCCCAGCCCACGCTCGCGTTGCCAGTGGTGAGCCCGGAACGTTGCACCGTGAACACCAAAGGGGTCGAACCGCTCGCGGCGGTGCCCTCGGTGACTTCTGTGGGCCCCGACACGAGGAAGTTGGTGTCGTCGTTGAGCACCGTGACGGTCGCGCTGGCACTTTCCATTGTGCCGAGCGTGGTCGAAGTGATGCTGAGGGTGTAGGCCTCATGGGCCTCGGCCACCGAGTCGCCGACGACCAGGACTGTCACGCTCTGGGTGCCGGACACGCCGTCAGCAAAGGTCAGCTGGCCGCTGGGCAGGAGGCTGACCGTGTCGGCGCTGTCGACACCCGCGCCGCCCGTGACCTGGTAGTCCACAAGGGCGCTGCCTTCCAGCGTGCCTGCGCGCGCCACCTGGAAGACCAGGGCAACCGTGCCCGATTGGCCTTCCGAAATACTGCCCGTGGTGGCGCCGCCCGGCACCTGGGCGTCGAAGCGCACGTCGTCGTTGCGCACTTGGAGCGTGACCGCGCTGTCGACGAGGTTGGGTTCGTTCGCGGGTGTACTCAGGTTCTGCGGGTTGCTGAGCGTGACGACCAGGGTCTCGTCAGGCTCGACCGTCATGTCGCCGGCCAGGTTGAGGGTGAAAGTCTTCTCAAGCTCACCCGCGGTGAAGGTGACCGCTTGCGGCCCAGGCAACGCATTGCCCACGAAGTCCGCGGCGTTGACCGAACCGCTTGCCGTCCAGGTCAGCGCCACGGTGTCGTTGCTGGCACCGGCGCGGGTGATCGTGAAGACATAGGCGATACCGGCGCTCTGGCCTTCGGGCAGGCTCTGCTGCTCGGAGGTGATGGAGAAGCCGAAATCGTCGTTGACGATGGCGCCGCTCAGGCTGCTGACGGTGATCCCGGTGTTGGCCGTGGAGGTGCCGATCTGGAGCGTGAACGCCTCGTCCTTCTCCACCGCGGCGTCGCCCTTGATCCACACCGTCAGCGGGATCTGGGTCTGACCCTGAGAGAAGGTCACGACGCCGCTGGGCAGGCCGCCATTGGCGCCGGTGGTGTCCTGGCTGGCGTTGGCCACCAACGCGAAGTCTGAGGGCTTGGCCGCCGAGGAGGCCAGTTGCCAGGTGACGACCGTGCCCGCGCGCAGCACGCCGTTGGCATCCCGATCGATCGCGAACACCAGCGGCGTCGTCGCCGCGGCCGCACCTTCGTTCAGCTGGAGTGAAGAGGACGACAGCGAAATCGCATCGTCGTCGTTGACCACGGTCGTCGTTGCCGAGCCCGAACCGGGCAGGATGGCTGCACCGTCACTCGGGCCTGCCAAGGTGACCGCGAGGGCCTCGTCCCCTTCAAGCGAGGTGTCGCCAGCAACCACAAAGGTCACAGGCCTGCTGGTGACGTTGGGTGAGAAGGTGACGGTCCCGGAGAGGGCGCTGCCCGAACGCAGGTCCGCGGCGTCGAGGGCGCCCGCGCCGCTGCCCAGGCTCCAGCCCACGGTGGTGGTCTGGCTCAGATCACCGGTGCGGACGACCTCGAAGCTGACCAGGGTCTCGTTGCCTGTGGTGCCTTCCTGCACGCTGGCCGTGCCTGCGTTGATGGCCAGCCCCGCGTCATCGGACACGATGGTCCCGTCCGCCGAGGCCACCTGCACGTCCTCGTTGTTGCGGGGGTTGGACAGCGTCAGGCGGTAGCCCTCGTTGTTCTCCACCGCGGTATCGGCATTCACCTGGAAGGTGAGCTGCAGCAGCGTCTCGTTCGCGCTGAAGGTCAGCGTGCCGGCGGGCAGACCGCCGACGAAGTCGCTGCCGTCGGCGGCGAAGCCAGCGTTGCCCAGGCCGCTGACGGCGTAGTCCACCACGGTCGTCCCGGTGACGATGCCGCTGCGGGTGATGCTGAACACGTGCTGCGACGGGGTGACGCCCGAGCCTTCGACCACGCTGGTCGAAACCGCCGCCACCACCAAGCCGGTGTCGTCGTTGACGATCGTGCCGGATTGGCTGGTCGTCGATCCGAGGGACTGGCCGGGGCTCAGGCTCGTCAGGGCCACGGTCAGGCGCTCGTCGCCCTCGTTCGAGTAGTCGCCCTGGGCTTTCAGCGTGAAGGTCTGTGCGGTTTGGCCGGCACTGAAACTCACCGTGCCGGCAGGCAGGTTGCCGCCTGCGAAATCGGTGCCGTTCACCGCCGGGGCGGTGCCCGGCGACACGGTGTAGCTGGCCGTGCCGGCACGCAGCGCGCCGGTACGTGTCACTTCGTAGACGAGTTCACCCCCCTGACCCGGTGCCCCCTCGGTGGCCATGGCATTCACCGCTGCCAGGCTGACGGTGCTGTCATCGTTGACGATCGTGATCGTCTGCGACACGAGGCCGCCCGGCTTCAGGGCCGCGCCCGTGCTGGTGGCGCCGAGCGTGATCGAGAAGGCCTTGTCGGCCTCTTCCACACTGTCGGCGACCATCGCGATGGTCAGGAAGGCGGTGTCGCTGCCGTTGGCGAAGGTCAAGGTGCCCGAAGTCGGGCTGCTGATGTCGTCGGGGAAGGCCGCTGCGTTGCTGCCGACACCGGCAAGCGTCCAGGCCACCGTGTCGGTGCCCACCGTGCTGCCGGCGCGCAGGAACTTCAGCACCAGGGGTTGGCTGCCACCGTTGCCTTCGTCCACGCTCAGCGGCGTGGTGGCGGCGTCAAGTTCGATCTGGGCGTCATCGTTGACGATGGTGCCGGTGGCCGAGGCCGTGACGATCTCCGAGCCGACGCTGGCGTTCGAGAGTTCGAAGGTGAAGGATTCATCACCCTCGAGCACCACGTCGGGTGCGACCTGCAGCGTGATCCAGCGTGTGGACTCTCCGGCGGTAAAGCTGATCGTGCCCGAAGGCAACGTGGTGCCCGACAAGCCATTTTGACCGGCGGAGAAATCGCTCGCGTCAGGGCCCGAGGCGTTGCTGACGACACGCCAGTCGACCGTCGACGGCGACTGCACAATGCCCAGACGCTGGACGGCGAACACTAGCCCAGCGCCAGAGCCGGCCAGATCACCTTCGAATTTGGCGGCATCGAACGCCACCGTCTGCAGGCCGATCTCGTCGTTGAAGATCATCCCCTGCGCGGTGCGCTGGATGAAACTCATTCCGGCCTCGTCGGGCGCGCCAATCGCCACCTGGAAGGCTTCGTTCTGCTCGTAGTTGGCGTCGCCCGTGACGAGCACCGTCAACAAGGCCGAGGTCTGCCCGGCGGTGAAGCTCACCTGCCCGGCAGGCAATTGCCCACCGAAGTCCGCCGCGCTGACGGTGGCCCCGGACGACGTTGGCTGGACGCTCCAGGCAATCGCTGTTGCATTGTCGACATATCCCTCGCGCCGCACCTCGAAGACGAAGGGCTGCGTCGAGTTCGTGCCCGAGCCTTCGAGGAAGACTGCGCTCACCGCGTCAATGCGATAGGAAGCGTCGTCGTCCAGCACCGAGACCTGCGCAGACAGCGGTACGGCGATGGTCGTGTCGCGCGTTTCCGCCGCGTCAGCCAGCGCCAGGAGGAAGGACTCGGTGCCCTCTACCTGGCTGTCACCCACGATCACCACGGTGACTTGCGCCACCGTTTGTCCGGCGGTGAAGGACACCGTGCCGGACGGGAGCTGGCCGGAGGCCGGGTTGAAATCGTTGGCCGACACCGAGGCGTCCAGCACGCCTGCCGACTGCAAGGACCACAGCAGCTCGCGTGCGCTCAGCGAACTGTTCGCTGGTCGGCTGATCTCGAAGACGAAACTCGCGGCAGTGCCTGGTGTGCTGCCTTCCAACTGGCTCGCGGAGCCGACCACCGCCACCGAGTACGGGGCGTCGTCGTTCAGGATCGTGCTGCTGGCGCGGTCTTGGGTGATGGCGCCGCGTTTCGGGCTGGACAACAGCACGTCCACCCGTTCGTCGGGACCGAACCAGTCGTCGCCCGCGAGCGTCAGTGTGACCTGGGTGCTGGTCTGGCTGCCCGTGAAGGTCACCGTGCCGCTGGGCAGGCCTGCGTTGGCCAGCGCGTCCTGGCCGGGCGCGAAGTCGGCCGGGTTGGTCTGGCTGCCCGGTGACACCCGCCACTGCACCGTGTCGGTCGCGGCCACGCCGCTGTCCCGCATCACCGTGAACACGAGCTTCTGGGGCGTTGTCTCGCCCGCGTAGCCCTCGGACACGGCAGCCTGGTCCGCTTGGATCGAGAAGTAGACGTCGTTGTCGCGTACCGCGATGGTCTGCGTGCTCTGTCCAAGCTGCATCCCGTTGGTGGGGTTGGACAGCGTCAGCGTCACCTGCGGCGACACCGCGTCGACAGTGCCGTTACCCTTGACTCGAACGGTGATGAAGGCTTCGGTCTGGCCGGGTGCGAACTCCACCGTGCCAGCGGGGTCAACTTGCGCGGCCTGTTCCTCAGACGGCAGGTTCTGCAGGGCCAGCGCCCAGTCCACCGCGCGCGCGTCCAACCCCTCGGTTCGCGCCACGCGGAACACGAGCAGCGTCTCCTGACCGACATCGGTTTCGAGCACCGTGCTCTGCACGGCCGACACCGAGACCGTGAGGTCGTCGTTGTAGATCAGCGTGCTTGCGGTCGCTGTGGAGATCGTTGCACCATTTGAGGCGTTGGACAGACTGACGATGAGGGGTTCATCCCCCTCTCCGCTGCTCGAATCTTGCTTGACCAGCAGCGTGACGGACTGGCTGTAGACGCCTGGTGCGAAGGTCAGCACGCCGGTGGGGATGGAGTTGTCGACGAAGTCGTCGGCGCTCAGTCCGCTGGCGGCGTACGCCACCGTGCGCGGGGTGTCGACCGTGCCATTGGGATCTTCCGTGCGTGTGACTGTGAAGACCACGGCGGTCTGGCCGTTGGCGCTGGTGCCTTCGAGCACGGCGGCGGCCTGATCGGAACCCCTGGCGATGTCAAAGCGCGCGTCGTCGCTCTCGATGACGACGCTGGCCGAGCGGGTGCCCACGGTGGCGCCGTTGCTCTCCTCGGACAGCGAGACGGTGAGGGTCTCGTCGGCCTCGATGACCGCGTCTTGCTTGACCAGCAGCGTGACGGACTGGCTGTAGACGCCTGGTGCGAAGGTCAGCACGCCGGTGGGGATGGAGTTGCCGACGAAGTCGTCGGCGCTCAGCCCGCTGGCGGCGTACGCCACCGTGCGCGGGGTGTCGACCGTGCCATTGGGATCTTCCGTGCGTGTGACGGTGAAGACCACGGCGGTCTGGCCGTCGGCGCTGGTGCCTTCGAGCACGGCGGCGGCCTGATCGGAACCCCTGGCGATGTCAAAGCGCGCGTCGTCGCTCTCGATGACGACGCTGGCCGAGCGGGTGCCCACGGTGGCGCCGTTGCTCTCCTCG
>Ga0315900_10004465_pt1 | contig 19709 bp, 28 predicted proteins | sample LakEriMetagenome_FD_203521 | JGI IMG/M metagenome (GOLD analysis project Ga0315900, IMG submission 203521) | Freshwater fungal communities from buoy surface, Lake Erie, Ohio, United States - Buoy 12 MA114 | ecosystem: Environmental > Aquatic > Freshwater > Lake > Lake biofilm | place: USA: Lake...
TTGTATTGCCCCCAATCAATTCTTTCCGACCATCCGGATATACCGCTACGATAGGCATTTCGACACTGCCTTGTTTTATCTGTGATAATGCTCGTGCTTGTTTATCTTTGTTAAGAAGTTTAAAACTATCAGGATCAGCGGCATCTGTATTATTGATGTCTTTGGCACTTTTTATAGTAACCGCTTTACCTGCCTTAGCCAGTTTGATCCAAGCTTCTTTGCCTATCCTAACAAATTCCGGATATCGGGCCGCCTCTTCCCATTCGTTTTCTAAATTAGGTTCGGTATAAATGACATCCTGTATTGCGTCCTCACCCACATTGTATGTTGGGTCGACTTTCTGACGCTTCATGCCTTTAGGCTGGCGAGGATCAACAGGATCGATGTCAGTTGTGGTTAATCCTGTTTTCTTTAAAGCATCGATATATTTGTGTTCTTCTTCTTCGCTACCAAACGAAAATATAGTACTGGGCGGCCCTTTGCCAAAATCATGTTTACCAAGACCTTTCATATTACTAATATGCTGTCCTAATTTGTACCAATCATATACATCGTCGACATCTACTCTAACTGTACCTGCTGGCATAGTAGGTTTAGTTTCTGGACCCGGTGGAGTAGCATTAGGATGATAATCTTCTTTAGCAACATTCATCGTTTTTAGATAATTTTGAAATATACCATGACGTTTTTGTAAACCTGCTAATCCTGGATTAATAAATCCTGTAACTGTTCTTGTATCTGTAAAATTTTTAACATTAGGTTGTACACGATTTTTCCAAAACCATACACTGGCTTTAGCTGCTACATCGGGTCTTTCTAATAATTGCGGTTTTTGATCTAAAGGTATGCCCAACGCCTGCCCAGCTTGAGTATAATTCCATCTGCCTGTTAATTGAATAAATCCTCTGCCTTTAAAACGTTCACCATCGCCTGGCATAGTATTGCCTAATGTTTTTGCCTTACTAGGGTTTACTTTTGGATCATAATCTTTACCATCTCCGAATTCTATTAAACTAGAATAATTTGCTGTCTCGTGAGCACACTGAGCTAAGAACTGTGCTAGTTCTTTACCTTTAATGCCGGCTTTAATGGCAAAATTTCTTAGTGTAGTTTCTAATTCGCTTCCTGTAATAGGAGCAGGTTGTGCTCCTTGTCCTACTACAGGTGCGGATTTTTTAGAAGGTGTGGTAGGAGCAGCAGATTTTTTCTGAGGAATCTTAACCTCTTGTCCAGGTTTTAATTTTGTATTATTTGTAAATCCGTTGAACTTCATAAGTTCAACAGGATCGAGATTATTTTGTCTTGCTATAGAATATACAGTATCACCTGCTTGCGCAGGCTGTACGACGTCTCCTATTTTTTCTTGTAGGCTCCATGATTCTACAACAACTAAACTGCCTTCAGGCTTAACAAAGTACGCATCAAAATCTACTTGTGGGAATTCTTTTTTTAGATCTTTGAACACTTTTAAATTTGTCATAGAGTCGTCGATTAGATTAACTCTATTATACTTTCCTGTGTTAAGATATTTTCTAACCCATATGGCTTTTTTATAAGCAGGCGGTTCGTCACCCGGTAGATTTCCTGCCCTATGTACATGTATTTGACTCATATCAATACCGTACTTAGTGAATGTATCTAGGAATTTGTTCTTGTCATCAAAATCTGCTCTTGCTGTGAGCATGATTACTTTAGTGTTTGCCGCACGATTTAAGATACGTTTCAGGGTGTTGATCATAGGTTTGATTGGTTCACTTTCTTTAGCAAACTTTTCAGCACTACGAAACTCGCCGAAGTCGAATTCTTCGCCTGGTTGTAGATTGTAATTATTAAACTCTTGATTAGTAAGGGTACGAACTTCCTTACCATCTTTCATAACTTTAATTTTAGCAGTGGTATGAAACAATGTGTCGTCGATGTCAAAGATAGTGAGTCCCATATTACCCTGGGGCGTCTGCTCTCTTTCAGTTATGATATCAATTACTTTCATCGTCGTCTACAGGTTTTTCGCCAGTCATATAAGGTAAACTAAACCATAATTTAAACCAGTCAGGAGTTCCAGGTTGTATACCTCGTTTTTTCATTATCTGGCCTTTTTCATTACCAGTAATACTTATATTGCTTCCTTCCCAGACACTTAACCCTTTGAATTCATTTATTCCGGCAAGTTTTTTAATTTGATTTAATTCATCCATTTTTTAAAGTAGCTCTTAACATCCAGCCATGTTTACGATGAGCGTCAATACGTCCGGCAATAAAATCACTGAATCCGTATTCATTGTATTTTTCTGATTCTACGAACACTAATTTTAAAAGTTTAATCATTTTGCCATTATCTTCTAATAATTCTTGAAGCATTGCTTCGGGTGGCAACATATTTTCTTCGTCTTCTATCTGTGTTAACATTGTAAACCTACTAAAACTAGCAGGTACATAAGTGCCTAAGCTGCGTATTTTTTCAGCAAAATCGTCAATACTACCATATACTTCTTCGTATATTCCTCCAAATAGATCATGAAGTTCTTTAAAATGTATACCTTCAACATTCCAATGAAAGTTATGAGCTTTTAAATAAAAACTAAAAGTACTGGCAAATGCTACTTTACTGGCTCGGTATAAATCGTCCATCTTAGATCCTTAAATCAACTTGAATGCTTTTAAATTTTTTCTTGGTGTGCCTTTATTAACATCAGCTGTTGTGTTTTGTTTAGTAATAATGCCGACACCAGCAGCATCTTCTTTTTTACTACACAAACATTTTTCTTCTGAACGTTTACAATAAGGGCATTCTCGAGTTTTTACAGGAGTATATTTTCCATCTTGTTTTTCTGTAACCTTTTCTTTCTTAGCTCTTGCTTTAGGTTTACTAAAATCCTGCATACGTTGTAGAGCTGTTGCCATTAAGTTACGCACTTCTTGATCGCTTAACTCTGGACTCATAGCATCCCGCCATACTGCGAACTGCATTTGATCATTAGGCATATTGGCATAATTAGGATTTTCTGATTTAAATCCTTCAGGATCTATCAACGCTTTACGCATTGGAGTAGCACGTGGTCCTTCTTGTTCTTTACTTGGATCGTTTGTTTGTTGTCTAGCAATAACACGCATGTTATCTAATCCAAACTGTTTATATGGCTCAACACCTGATTTATCAGGACGCACTAGATATTGGAAAGCATTAACTTGATCAGCACCGACAACTACAGTTACATCACCATAACCCATAGTGGCTAATTTTTTAAGGACTCTATTTAGATCCGGCATTTCCTCAGTCGCTGTGTTAAACACTTTGGGATTATCTGGAAACACTTTATTATAAATTTGTAGTTTTTCTTCAGGACTTAACGGGTCGTCTTTTCCCATTGTTCGACTAATAACAAAATATGGATCACCATTAGTGTCTCTAGCTTGTGTTAGTACACTACTAGCTAACATCATATGTCCTTTGTGCCCCATGCCTCGACCCCAGCCGACAACTGCACTTTTGCTTTCGCCCGTACGGTCTATACTTTCAAAAAACAATTCTCTAAGTAGCATGATTAATCGTAATGCCCTTGTTTAATATTTTCTAATTCTGTTTTATGTATTTCGGAACATATTTCTTCAAAGATATCTTTATCTAAAGTTTCGTTTAATCCTTGTACAGGAAATTCATTGCGATACATTTTGTACGCACGTTCCACCATTTTTCCAAATGCTCCAGGATTAATTTTTTTATCATTATCATAGTATTCTTTAAACATACACATAGCAGGATAATAATGTTTGCGATAAAAATCAGGTTGATTATTCATGTAAAAGACTAAGTCGTCTTTTAGATTAAAATCATCTTTTTTAAATTTATTAGGATCAAAAAGTTCGTCTATTCTCATAATTTTACCATGCCCTACATGACCAGTAACGTGCCTTCCAACGTGGTCCTGGATTTTGACAATTGTGTCTTGCTCTAAAACTCTTTCTACGTTTAGGATTTGACTTTTTAATAGTCATCTTTTTATCGCCAAAATTTACTTTAACTACTTTGCCGTTTGGCTTCTTAACATAAACCTTAGATTTTTTAACATCGCCGGCCATAGGTTTGCCTAATGACACACTGCGTCCTTGGTATTCTGCTTCTGTTAATTCATCATGGAAGGTACAACCGTGTTCTTCTAATAATTTAAGAGTAGCAGAATCTGTTTCAATTAATACAGATTCACTCCATTCGGCAATAACCCAAGTTTCAATGCCTTCGTCTTCTGCTAGTTCTATATGAAAGTAATCACCAGATGTTAATGGTCCTTCATTTTCGACTTCTTCGATATGTTCTAAAATACTTTTATCTTCTTTAATAGCTGCTTGTGGAAATTGTTTGGTTTGAGCACTATTTGGGCCCATAGTATAAGATGCGCTAGCACCTTGTTGATTAGCCGAAACACTTACATCACCTGCATTATAGTCTTTTTGAACAACTTTACCTGTAGCATCAGTTTGCTGTTGCATTCCTTGCACTTGGGGAGATATAGTTTTTACAAACTTACCTGTTTTGTCAAACACATAAGTGCCCCAATAACCTGCATGTTGAATCGATCCATCCGTTCCTAGCGTTACTTTTTCTCCACCTTCTAAATTCTTAGAAGTACCAGGAGCCATGCCTTGAACATTGGGTGCTGTAGGTGTCGCTGCTGGAGCAGCAGGAGCAGTTCCTGCGGGTACTACTGGGATGTCTGCTTCGTTTAGTATATCTAAATACGATCTTAGTAATGATGTAGTCATAAAAAAACCCTCTTACGTATTTAGCGTAAAAAGGTTCTTAATAAACTAGTTTTAAGCTTGGACTACATTCTCTACTTTAGTGATTGTACGCCCTAAAAACATCTTTACCATAATAAGGCTTTTGTCGTCTTTTACATAGAAAAACCCGCCACCTGGACTATAATCCTTGCTTAAATCCTTAGCAGCACGTTTAGGCAAACGTATCTTAGCATTGTCCGTACACCAACTAACGAAACTCACATAGTTTTGCCGTGTTGCGCCCAGTGTTACTTTATAGTCAAAGTCTAGCTTTTTAACTAAAACTGTACGACTTTCCAGCTTAGATTCTGAATTAGGGTCGGGCAAACTTATGTATTTGACACGACTATTGCTTAGTTTAACTGTGGATTCTAAGTCTTCAACATTGTTTAGATAAAGACTTAGAAAAGGAGTTTCGACCCTGATGTGCCAGTCTTCTACATTGCGTAGAAAGCCAACTAGTTTCTTAGCAAATGCTTTTTCATCATCGCTAGCTGTACGGGTATGATAATAATCTTTTGATTCTAAATGTTTTAATACTTTATCTAGATCACTGCCTCTGAATAGACCCGCTACTCCAGAAGAAATAACAACTTTGTATTTGTATTTTCCTTGGAATAGCTTGTCTAAATATACAACTTTATGAGATTTCAAGAACTTCATTTTCTACAACTTTATTTTTAAGTTTTGGCTTAAGGACAACATTATCATTTTCAATCACTATGCTGACAATACCGCCATTTCTTAATTCTCCAAACAGCATCATCTTAGCTAAAGGACGCTTAATTTCTTTATCAATGACACGTTGTAACGGACGAGCACCCATCTTTTTATCAAAGCCCCGTTCAACTAACCAATCAACTGACTCGGCATTAATTTTAAGTTTGACACCTTTTTCTTTAACCTGGTCTCTGACTTCACTCATAAATTTGCCTACAATCTTAATCATAGTTTCTTTAGCCAGCTTGTCAAATGTAACTACACCGTCTAATCTATTACGGAATTCAGGAGCAAAGAATTTTTTAAGTTCTTTATCTTGATAAGTTTTTTCCTGACTACCGAAGCCAATAGCATTTTTCTCTGCTTCTTGTGCTCCTGCGTTAGTAGTAAGAATAAGGATAATATTACGACAGTCTGCTTTTTTACCGTTGCTGCCTGTAACAAATCCGTTATCCATAATCTGTAAAAGAATAGTACTCACATCAGGATGACTTTTTTCTACCTCATCTAATAACAGTACACAGTTTGGATTTTCTTGTATCTGTGTAATTAATAGACCTGCGTTTTCTTCAAAGCCAACATAACCCGGTGGACTACCTATCAACTTACTAATACTGTGCTTTTCTTGATATTCACTCATATCAAATCGGATAAGTTTAACTCCAAGGTGTTTAGCAAGAGCTTTAGCAGTTTCAGTTTTACCAGTTCCTGTCGGACCCATGAATACAAAACTACCAACAGGTTTATTATCTGGTTTTAATCCAGCACGACTTACAAGAATTTTATCTACAATATCTTGTACAGCAGTATCTTGACCATATACATCAGATTTAATTTTATCTTCTAGCGTAGCAAGATTAGTTGCTTCTTGCTCTGCTATAGTCTCAGCAGGCATGTTAATCATTTTACTAAGTTCAAATTCAATCTCACTGGATGTAATTGTTCTAGTGTCTGCTGCTTTTAGATTGAATCGTGAACACGCACAGTCTATTAGGTCAATAGCTTTATCAGGTAACTTTTTATCTGCCTGATATTTTACACTAAGTTTAATAGCCGCTTGAATAGCATCATCCTTGATTTTTACATTATGATACTGTTCATAATATTTTTTAATGCCTTTTAGAATTTGCCCGGTCATTTCTGCTGTAGGTTCTTCGATAGTAATACGCTGGAATCTACGCATCAAAGCACGATCTTTTTCAAAGTATTTTCTATATTCTTCCCAGGTAGTGCTAGCAATGACTTTAATATTGCCTTTGCTTAGAGCAGGTTTCATCATGTTACTGAGATCATTGCTACTATTACTGGCACTGCCCGCTCCACTTATCATGTGTGCTTCGTCGATGAATAGAATCGTTTTGCCTTTCTTTTCTAGACCTTTTAGTACTGCTTTGAAACGTTCCTCAAAATCACCACGATACTTACTGCCGGCTAACATAGCACTAATGTCTAAGTTATATACAGCATACTCTTTAAGAAATTCTGGAACAGCACCTTTTACAATATTAAAAGCAAGACCTTCGGCTATGGCAGTTTTACCTACACCAGGATCGCCTACTAAGATAACATTGCTTTTGGATCTTCTTCCAAGAGCTAGAGCCACGTTCTCTAATTCTTCGATACGTCCTATTACAGGATCAATTTTGTTTTTCTTTACAGCTTCGTTTAAGTTTGTAGTAAATGCTCTTAGAGCTCTGTCGCCTTGTTGGTCCATTGGATTTTGTTCTTCTTCTACCTCTACTACTTCGTTACTGATATAGTCATTAAATTTATCCTTGTCAATTCCAGCTTGTTGGATATAGTAAAAAGCATAGCTACGCTTTTCACCCATCATACTTACAAACACATCTGTAGCTTCAATCTTTTGACGCCCGTTAAAAAGTACTTGAGTGAAGGCTCTGTTAAGCACACGCTCTACACTTTGGGTTTTACGTGGCTTAACGTTGTCTTCGGTTGTAGTAATTTCTTTTTGCTTGTGCTTAAGAAAGTGTTCGAGATTTTTTTTAAGATATTCCGAATCGGCCCCAAAACCGGTGATACAATTTACAAATGATTCTTCGCACAACATTGCGAAAAGCAAATGTTCAATAGTTAAATATTCGTGTTTTAACTTAGTAGCTACTTGAATTGATTTTTCAAATATCAGTTGTAATTCGCTGCTTGGTTCTACCATTTAGTAATTTCCTTTGTTTTTTAAGTGCTAAATCTAATTTAACTTTGCTTATTTTACTGGTAAAACAAATACCATTTAAATGGTCCAGTTCATGTAAGAAGCATCTGGCATCGATGCCGTCAAACCTTATTATACATTGATTTCCGTCTCTGTCAAAGAATTCGGTAACAACATGACTGGGTCTCTTGATTTTAAAAAATAATCCAGGAAAACTTAGACAGCCTTCTTCGCCTAAATCTACTTCTGGATCGGTTACAATAATTTTTGGATTGAATAAAGCAAATGGAGTATATACACCGTCTAATTTCGAAGTTTTCATAACGAATACTCTTGCTTCGACTCCGACTTGATTAGCAGCTAATCCGATGCCATGAGACTTATCCATCAATATAACCATTTGTTCTTCTAATTCTCTTGGATCCATTATAGGATTTTGAAAATCAAAATCTGGTAATGTTTTATCTAAAATTGGATTAGGATGAGTGATTAATTTCAGCATAGATTGATTCTAATTTTTTTATTAAAGTTGGATCGATTACAGCAGGTATCGATACGTTAATTACAATACACAGTGCGCCTGCTCTTCCGGAATTTATATTTCTAAACCCTCTACCGCTACTAGCGAACTCTGTGCCATGCTGTACGCCCGGTCTTATGTTTATTGGCATTGTACTGTCGTCTAAGCAGGTAATTTGCTTAGTACAACCAGTCATAGCTTCTAGAGCAGTAATGTGTAAAATTTTACATAAGTCATCGCCACGTCGATCCCAGTCATGACTAGTTTCTACCATAACAGTTACATTTAGATCTCCAGGTTGTAATCTTGGATTGGAATCGTCACCTAAACCGCCATACCGTATAGTTTGTCCTGATTGTATACCAGGAGGTACATCGATTACTACTGTTTTTGATTTACCCGAAGGTGTCGGGTAACGTGCTTCTATCTGTGTTCCTAGATAACTTTGTTTGAAGGTGATTGTAATTCTTATGCTTAGATCTCTATTTTTCTTTCTAGCATGTTGAGCAAATCCAGGTCCAAAATGAAAACTAAACATGTCATTAAAATTTGGAAATCCTTGACCCGGCGTGCCTCCAAATGGATTGCCAAATCCTTTTTGTTCTGCGTCGTAATAAGATCGTTTTTCGGAATCGCTTAGTGTGTCGTAAGCTTGAGATATTTCTTGAAATTGTTTGTTATCACCGCCTCTGTCAGGATGATGTTTCATGGCCAATTTTTTATAGGCCTTTTTAATATCATCCTGACTAGCGTCTTCACTTACTCCGAGTATATCATAATAGTTCATACATATAATTATACACGAAGATTAATTACATGTCACTCTAATGGCGGAAAGTCTTCATCCAATGGTGGTCTGCTTGGTGCCGGTTTAGCCATAGTAGGCATTGCCGGTCCGTCGCCTGCCATCGGTGCTGCTGCCATCGGTGCTGCTGCCATCGGTGCTGCTGCCATTGGGCTCATCGGACTTACTGGTGCTCTAACTGGACTTGGTGATGGAGCACTTGGTGGAGGAGGCTTATTAGCTGCTTCTATAGCTTTCATTCTTAAATCTTTGTCGTCGCCCGCTAGCATAATACCAGACAGTGTACCAGTTAAGAATGTTGCGATAGGTATAATGAGTTCAAAAAACTTATTATCAACAGGGCTCATTCCATTCATTGGTTGAGTTACAAAAATTAGACTGTATAACACTACAAAAACAATTCCGAATAGTGTTAGACCTAGAACTACACCAATAAAAAACTTTAAACGAGCTTGAAGCTCTTCAGACGTATATCTAGGACCGTCCCATAATTCTCTAATCATTTACATTCTCCTTTGCTTGGTGCTGGTACAAATACCGCATTTCCTTCTTTATTAATCATTACGTTTTTTTTTTCGTAGTTTGTTAAATCTTCTGGACAGGTTCCATTAGCACTACAGTAGGGTTTTTTACAATATTTTTCATCCCAATTGTCGGGGTCTTGACATGGATATCTGTATCGCTCCTCGCATCCAACTAACGCTAGAATTGATAGCATTAACGCCCATTTTAATCTCATATCCGCTCCTTTCTTAATATACTAATATTTATAAAACATCACTTTTTAAGTTCGTCTGCTATACTCTTTTGTTCTTTATACCATTCTTGCCAAGCTTCGTACTTGATTTTAAGTTCGTAATATAAAGCAGAATTAGCATTTGTAGTTTGAATAATATCGCTCAACTCTATTTTTTTATCTTTGGGCAGCTTGTTTAAGTCGGCTGCAGGTGTCATTAAACTTGGCGGAGCCTCGGGGAACTTCATAACCACAGGAACTGCGGTAGTAGAGCAACCTGCTAAAAACAAACAGCATACTAGAAGTAATCTCATTTTGCCTCTCCTGCTGGTGCTAGTAATTCTGGATTGGTTACAGATTTGTTAAACATTTCAATAGCATCAGGACTGACATCGCAGTTAGCATTGATAAGTTTTTCTTTTTCTATTATTTCTGTTTTAATAACTTCTTTAACTACTTCTACAGTCTTAATCTTTGTAATAACTTTTGTTTCGATTACTTTAACAACCTCGGCTTGACGTCCTTCTAATTCTTTAACTTTGGCTTCAACTTCTGCTACACGTTCGCGCCACATACGTTCTACACCGTAACCTCCAGCATAAAAAGCTCCTACACCATAAAGAATAACACCAAGTAGTTCTAAAGGAATTTTATAACTTTTAATAAAAGGAATCCATGCTACAACTTTACTTAAAATATATAAAGCAATACCAATTCCAAGTATTGTATAAGTTGCTAATTCTATCCAGCTATCTGGAATTAAACTATACATGAATTGTAAATACCACATTATATTTTCTCCATTCTTAAAGCATAGTTTTCGTTTTCAAATATGAAAGACCCACCAATCTTTGTAATATTGTAGTTGCCAATGTACTTTGTAAGATACAAGATTTCGGCCATGTCTTTGCTTTCTATCATTATTTTACCTTGAGCAGAAGCATAGACGGATTCTCTTAATCCAAATTCTTTTATTCTCATACGCAATGGCTCAGCATACTTTTTTTGAAACACTAAATCATTATTATCGATGTGTAAACTTTCTAGGTAACTACGTCCAAAAAAGTTTGAAAAGTTGTTCAGTCTATTTTCTTTAATAGATAAATCGTAGTCGTCTTTATTTGTTGGAATAGTTTCTCTTAGACTATCTTCATTTACATCTATGCTATTGAAACTTTTGTAATATCTAAATTTAAAATCGTCAATATCACAGAGTTTACCAACACCGTCTAGTAATTCCATAATTTGCTCAGGAATTCGTTTTGATCTTTCCATTTCCACAAACACTTTATATTTGCCGTCGTTAAGTTCGCCAGGAGTAGCATCAGCATCTAAAATAAATTCATAACCTCTTTCGCAAAAATTCACTAGATCATCGGCTGGTTCTTTTTGCTCTACAGTAAAAGATACTACAACTATATCTTTGTCTGAACCCATCTTACTGGCATAACTATCTACTTCAAAAATATTGTCTACTAGCATACGCAAGTCACCTGCTAGTAGTTCTTCATTAAGCTGCTGGGACACTTGGTGCTCCTCCTACTGGTGCTGCTGGCGCTGCTGGCGCCATTCCTGCTGCCATAGTATCTGCTGGTTGTGCGGGAGCAGCATCTACTTTTTCTGTTCTGCCAATTCCTAAGTCTTCGCGCATACGATTCATGTAACCATTGAACGTGTCTTCTACTAACTTTTTTGGCATGGTAATTTCAACTAACCACACAGGAGTTCTGTCCAATTTTCCTTTTCTAGTACCTGGCCTAAAGTCATCGGGCCCTTCTATTTTCCTAGGCTGAATTAAATGTGTGCGTTCGTACTTGATTTTACATCCATAATCTAACAGTCTCTTAGCTGCCATAGGATCAGGCATCTGTTCACGAGGCCACATAAAACTAGCACTAATCCAGTGTCTGTCTATGGTAGGCCCTTCAGCTAATTCGCCATTTCTCCAGTTTTTATATACGTACATGTCCATTTCGTCTAGTACACGTTCGAAGTCTTTAAGGGCACCCAGACTGCTGTTATTACTGTAAATGGCTTCGGTATTTTGAATAATTTCTATGATGTCTCTCATCTTGATTCCTAGAAAATGCTATACTTATTTATCGGGTTTGGAATCATATACTATTAGTTTAAATTTCTTGGGCGGTGTTAAATAAGTTTGTAGGACCTCTGTAGTAACTGGGCGGTCGCTACAAGTCCTACTTTTTCATAAGTGGGAGAACTTAATGAGTAAAAGAGTGAAAAAACGCTTTACTTCAGACGTAAATGTAATTGATTTTCAACCATACCTTCCTAATAAGAAGCTGCGTTTGCTGCTTCATCCTCGAAACAAGCATCAAGAATTATACCTAAACAAGCTAAGTGATGATACTAAAAACATAGTTTTTGCTATCGGCCCAGCAGGCACGGGTAAAACTCTTTTAGCTGTACAGATGGGTATCAAGCAGTATCAAGAAGGCAAGGTTGATAAGATTATTATTACTAGACCCGCCGTTAGTGTAGACGAAGACCTAGGATTTTTGCCAGGAGATTTGAATGAAAAAATGGCACCTTGGACTCGTCCAATTTTTGATGTTTTAGGAGAGTACTATAATCAGAAAGATATAGAAAACATGCTCTACGAAAAAGTTGTAGAGATCAGCCCATTGGCATATATGCGCGGACGTACTTTTAAAAATTCATACGTTATTGCAGATGAGATGCAGAATGCCACACAGAATCAAATGAAGATGTTACTAACACGTTTAGGAGAAAATTCTAAAATGGTAGTAACTGGAGATCTAGCTCAAGCAGATCGATTAAAAGACAATGGTCTTATTAATTTTATAGAAAGGATAGAGCAACACAAAAAACTAGAACGTATAGATATTGTAAGGTTCGATAGTCAAGACATAGAACGTCATGACGCTGTCAAAGAAGTATTAGAAATATACGGAGATTAAAAATAGGGGGTTACTCCCCTATTTTTTCTACTGGTATTCCTGACCGAAGTAGGAAATCAATTCCTGAGCTATCGCGGTAGTTTTTAGAATAAAACACGCGACTAATGCCAGATTGATATATGAGTTTGGAGCATTCAAGACAAGGGCTGTGTGTGATAAAAATATCAGCATTGGCACCACTGTTATGACTACGAGCCAGTTTACTAATGGCGTTACTTTCTGCATGTAATACCTCCGGTTTAGTTACAAGTTTGTATCTTCCTTGTTCATTTTCTAATGGCCAACGTGCTTGTATAGTATCAACATCTAGCCATCCGCCTGCGTCAATAGGAAAGTATTCAATATGCTCACAATTATTATCCCATCCAGCTGGCATGCCATTATATCCGTAACTAATAACTGTATCATCTTTAACAATGACTGCTCCTACTTGTAATCTCTTGGCATGACTGAGCTGTGAAAGACGTTCTGCCCAATCCATATATAAGTCAATAAATTTTTGTTTCATGGCACAGGATTTCCTTTTTCATCTACTTCTAACCAAGTATAGTCGCCTAGCCATTTAACTCTGCCAATATAATCATAATGTGCCGGAGCTCCGGTTGTCCAATCATTAGGACCTTGATGGCAAAGCCTGGTTTTGTTTATTTTATGATCAAATGCTATCCAATATATCTGATTATGGTACACTTGAAATTGATACTCAGCTGCATGTACAGCATCCGTAATTTCAATCCTGCGTTTAATTTGATCTGCTTGTTTCTGCATTACACGTACTACTTCCATAATACGTTCATACTCTTGTTGCGCATGAAGTCTAGCAACATTTAGCATTATATCTTTTTGTTTAGTCACCGGCACCAAGTCGAACTTAGGTGCCCCTATCTCCATAGGATATGTTAAACTATTGCGTCTTTCTGGATCCTTTGGATCTAATTCCATTATAGTCTGGCAAGTCCAATAAGAGTAGCAGATAAATTAATTTCTGGATCAATCACTAACGCATGATCTACTAATCCTTTTTTAATAATCAGGATAGCTTGATCTTGTTTAACTTCGTCGCCAAATATACTAGTGTTGTTATACAGCCATCGATAAACATCTCCTACTTCTTCGGGACGTATCTGTCCGCAAATTAGTTTACGAGCTTCACTGATTTTACCTTCTTTAAATAGTTGGACCATACTAATTTTCCAATCAGGTTGTCCACTATCTGCTGTATCGGGCGCATGTAATTGACCATCTCTACTGTTCATTTGTACAGTATTGATACATTTACGCAGATCAGGATAGGTAGCTTTTACAAACGTGTCAAGCGTGTCCAAGTCGAAATCAATTTCTTCGCTAACAAGTATTGTAGCAACACGAGCGGTAAACTCAGTAATATCCGTTCGTTCGATGTGAAATCCTTGACATCGTGAATGTATAGCAGGGATAATGCGATTAGGGTAGTTACAGGTGAGGATAAAACGAGCAGTTTCGTGATATTCTTCCATAACTCCACGGAGAGCAGCCTGCGCATTAGGGCTAAGATAATCAGCTTCATCTAATAATACCACCTTAAAATTTCCAAAAGGAATCATTTGTACAAAGTTTACAATTTTGTCTCTCACATCTTCAACACTGTTTGTACGACTAGCATTGATTTCTAGAACATCTAAGTCATTGATTTCTAGCACATTAAATAGAATTTTAGCTAGAGTAGTTTTTCCAATACCAGCATTTCCACTAAAAAGTAGATGCGGGATACTACCTTCTTTAACCCAATTTTGTATTTGTTCTTTTTGTCTTTGATCTCGAAATACGTACCCGTCTAACGTCTTAGGCCTATATTTTTCCACCCATAATTCTTTCATATAATTTTTCCTAATGCGTTATAAATTAACTGGTCTAATTCTTGTTGATAATCGTTACCTACTCGCCTTTTAAGATAGATAGTTTCTAATAATGTACGATCGCTATCACTAGCATTGAATGATATATTACGACGTTCGATTTCCTTAACTAAATCGTCGTCGTCGATTTCATCTAAATCAATTTCAACATCGATGTATTTTTCTACAGTAATATATCGACTCATATCATCACCTTTGTTAATTCGTGTAGTCGATCAGCACAGTTGCGTATATCTTCGCTGAGTTGACCTTGCCCAATTTCTTGTTCTACAAGTCGAGCAATGTTATGAAGATCTATAACAGTTTGCTCTAGATTATTGTCTTTGTTCATTTGATCCTGACATTGGTTCATAAATAGTCCTTTCTAGTACTATACAGAAAATAATAGGGTCAGTCAAGACCCTTTGATTAGATATAAGGAGTAAGATCAGGCGGCTTCCAACCTTCTGGTTTAAGAACTTTACCATCATCGCGTTTACGAACCTTGCCAGTTTCTGGATCAATTTTGGCCATGTTAGTACGCATAACTTCGTTCCAAGCACCTTCGGCATCGCCGCCCATGCTATGAATAGCACCAATGGTAACAACAATGATATCAATTAATGCGTCTAAAGTTTCTACTTTATCATTAGCAATAATTGCATCTTGAAGTTCGTTCATTTCTTCATCAATAAGGTCTAAATACATGTTAACTTGATCTTTGTTAAAATCTTCAACAGTTTGATCACATGCTTTCATAAATGTTTCTTGTTCTTTAAATGGATTGGTCATATAGTCTTTCGTAAATATAATTGAGTTCCGGGTATACTTCTAAAAATTTAGTGTTTCTTTTATTGTCTAAGGCCTGTACAGCTCTTATAAAATCTTTCTTAAATATAGCATAATCATAATCTTCTTTCAAGAGTTCCAAGCAATTTTGAAGATTTAAATACCAATCCTTGTACATTGTTGGACGTACTACTTTTTTACTAATTTCGATTAGAGAAGTTTCTAATTTTCTTTTTGAATCAGGTTCAAATCCTAAGTTTTGAAAATTCCAAATTTCTGGACTGTGAACGTAATTAAAACTAGGATAGGCATGTTTTAAAATACCTTGTTCTTCATACCATGTAAACAATTCTTTAAGAGTCAATACATTAAACAGTGTTATACTAGTATCTAAACTTGTTTCTATACCTGCGTTTACAAATCTCCAAAAATTTTCCAGCCACTTTTCTTCATTGTAGCCATATCTAAAATATTCTCCTCGAGATCCATAATGATCATGACTCATAGCGATTTGAACTTTTCCTTGCCATTTTGTCAAATAATCTTCTACAATATCGACATTTTTATAAGTTCTAACACTGCCGTTAGTATGAAACCATAGTTTAATATTTTTATGATGTGGAAATTTTAAAAGTTCTTCGATTAAGGCGAATGTTTCAGTTTGTAGAAAAGGTTCACCGCCATTAAAATGAATTTCTTCTAAATTAGCAGAATTTTTTATTATGAAATCTAACTTACTTTCATTTTTAAAATTATCGGGATCCTTGAATTTTTCAAATGTACTACGTTGATCTTTGTCTAACCAAACAGTAAAAACATCTTTATAGTTATTTGATATAGTACTGCTGAGCCAAGGAACACAATGAATACAGGCAAAGTTACATTTATTAGACCATATTAAGTCTACAAATTTTAGATTTTGTTTTGTTAGAGTTCCATCTTCTAAGGTATGGCTGATAGAATCATCGATAACATCTTTGCCTTGTTGATTGCTTAGATCACGAGCATGACCTATGCTTGTCCCACCTCGTTCCTTGTCCCAACAAGTACTACAGCCCTCTGGTTTTTGACCTTTTAAGAATTGTAATCTTAAATTTTTAGCTAAAGGGCTGTTGTATATTTCTTCAATTGTATTATTGGATATGTTTCCTAGTACGTCTGTACTAGCGCAACAGAATTTAATGTCGCCATTTGATCCGGTCCAAACAGTATTCCAAGGAGCACAGCAAAAGGATTTACCATACTTATTTTCTACTTCGGATGTCATACTGTGGGTACATATACGCCTTCAGGCTTATAGTCTGCTACTATAAGAATGTCATTGTTATCAATTCTACGAATGGTTATTTCTTCACCTGATTCGTCTACCTTGACACCTCTAGTCCATCTACCATGAGCAACACATACCCAATCGCCGACTTGAACATCTTTTTGATCTGGACCTACTGCCCATACTCTTGCCCATCGGGCTTTAATACCTTCTGACTTTCCATCAAGGCTTTGAATAATAATACCAGAGGTAGTTTTTTCTTCGCCAAACTCCATGTCTGTGACTAGGACGTTATCTCTAATAGGATTTATTTGTCCTTTTATAACGTTCATTTTTTCTCCTTAGCTTGTTTTTTTAGTTACTACTTCTGAAGCATCTGTATGATACTCTGTCATAATATCTTCACGTTTACGAATGATTCTTCCTCCAGGGCCAATTTCGTCTCCTCTGGCGTTTACTCTAGCGTTGCCTACTGCTAAAGTCATTTCGTTTCTCATGCGAAGTTGATCTAAGTCAATTTCACGACCCTGCATTGTTCTATAAGTTCTTCTTTGTGAATCTTTTGCTGCCATGATAAGTCTCCTATAATACTACTACTTATCTCATAAATTCTTTAAAATCTAAATTATATTTTAGACTGTCTATTTTATGAACTCCTAGCATGTAAAGCACATAGCTAGACACACTTGACCCCCTGCCAACTCCCCATACTATGTTATTTTGACGCATAGTATCCACGAGGTATTTCAGCCATTTTAATAAGTCTAACATGTTGCGATTTTTATATTCTTCTAATTCTATTAGTATACGTTCTTGTTCGAACAAATTTTTACATTTTTGCCAAAGGTATTCTTCTATATCCATTTGTTTATAATTATCAGGCATGTGCCAATTAGTTTGATTAAGTTTATCAAACTCCTGAATAGTTAAGTCCTGTTTAGGTAGAGGTAAAAAAGTAAGGTTGCTGTGTTCTGAGAATTGTTTTAAATCTTCAACGATGATCGAAGACTTTAAGGTATCTAAGTCTGAACCTGTATAGATAAACTCAAACAGGTCAGACTCTTCGAATATGGGATTTCTATATTTGTCAGATTTCATTAAGACATGTTACTTGACTTTAATTAGTTTGTCAAGATCTTTGTCTCTATTTTGATATTGTTGTTGCCATTGTTTAGCACGTCTAGTTCTCATTTCTTCTTGATACAAATCTATGAACATACTAATTTGTCTTTGAACTCCTGGGTTATGTGTTTGATAAAACTTTTTACTTAACTCATGAAGTTTTTCTTCTATTTCGGAGTCTTTGAGTTGACTAAAATCTTCTGCTAATGGATGCATTATGAATAGAATCCTAAATAATTCAAGTATACAATATTTCTATTACTTAATTTAGTAGCTTCGATAATGAAATCTCCGTTTACATTTGTGCCGGTATTAAATGGAGCAGGAAAACTTCCTACTTTTCTTACTGAGCCTCCACCGCTTGTGGCAAAAACTAAAGGGAAACTAGATCCATTACTGGTTAATATTAATCTAATTCTACGTTCTACGATTTCATCTCCGGAAGGCCAGTTACCAAAAGTTATAGTAATAGCTGCTCCGATTGTGCCTGTAAACACATCTGCGTCTCTGGTATCAATATTTGTAGCTGTTGTAAGAGTACCTAAGCTAGTGACAAAATGGTTTAAACGCCTTTGAATACCGTTTTCTAATTTTTTAATTCCGCCAAAGTCATTGTCGTCGTTTAATTTAGCAGTGTTATTTTGCAAATCTGTAATTTCGCTATAGGCCTGTGCTAGGCCTTCTTTGACGTAAAGAAAATTATCTCTAAATCCTTGGCTGTTATTATCTTGCCCTGCTACGGGAAAGTTCTCGTCGATTCCTGAATATGCTATAGAGCTGGTCATGATATTGTGGTCCTGTCATTTCTAAATACGATATATTTATCATTGCTATAACCTGTTACTTGATCTATGATATATCGATCAATAGTGTAGTCAATTTGTCTAAAATCAAAGTTGCTGTACTTGATATTGAGTAATATATCGTCTGCTCTGCCCACTTTACAGAAACACAGCGGAATGGCTTTGACATATCCTAATTCTTGTACAGATCCTTCTTGTATACTTCTCATCCATAAAGGCAAAAAATTCCTATCTTTAATGCCCAGTGTTTTAATTCGATTTCGCCATAATGCTAGACTACTTGGGAATTTAGCGCCAGTATAAGGATCTCCAGCAAACATATCGCTTCTGTCTGCTGTAGCATGGAATGGAATAGGATCGTTCCAATTAGCTAGACTAGTGTTAAATGGTCCAGTTCTGTATTGATTAGTTTGATCTACTGTTACAGGTATTTGACTGTAACTAGTTGAAATCACATTAGGTAGATAAGTTTTACCTTTTTCCAAAGGATCTAAAACTTCAAGATACACTACTTCATATAAAGAATTGAATGTAGCTGGCTCGTAAGCAATGGCCTTTTTTACATTTCCTAATTTAAATCTTTTGATCTTATGATTACGTCCGGCCATGCCTACTACTGCTGCCGCTGATTTAGTTTCAATGCCAGCGTACACTAACATTTTTAATTCTGTTTGTAAACCAAAATTATAATCATCTGGACGATAGATTGCTGTGATATCAAACACTTCTGGATCATTTATAAATTCTTTAAACACTTGTCTTTGATTTAATTTTAAGAAAGGTTTTACAAAAATATTACTAAATTTTCTATCATTAGGTGTGTCCACATCTAATGTAAAGGTTCTGGAAATAGCACTGTAACCTAAGATGTCTCTTGCTTCTACAGTAAACGTATACGATTTATCTATAGTGGTTGAATCGCCGTCTAAAGTTGTAAATGTTTTTGTAGGTACTTGGGGAGTATTGTCAAAAAATCTTGTTAATCCGTCCTTGCTAGGCTCAGCAAATTGATTTACCTTACCAATAAGTTCCCCGTTCAAATTTAAGGTAATACCCGGAGGCAGTCTTCCTGAAGTCACTCTATATAACATCACAGTGTCTGGTAGAGTTGAAACTGCTTGAAGATATAACATACTGATGTATTCAGCACTTAACGATCCTAGATTACTAGGAGTGATCCAA
>Ga0315900_10004466_pt1 | contig 19703 bp, 36 predicted proteins | sample LakEriMetagenome_FD_203521 | JGI IMG/M metagenome (GOLD analysis project Ga0315900, IMG submission 203521) | Freshwater fungal communities from buoy surface, Lake Erie, Ohio, United States - Buoy 12 MA114 | ecosystem: Environmental > Aquatic > Freshwater > Lake > Lake biofilm | place: USA: Lake...
ATGATTAAGAGCATGGACGATGTTCTGAAGTACTCGGACATCATCTTCAGCCCTGACGAGATGGCGATGCTTGGCGGTATTATTGGATTTTGGTTTGGTTCTAGAAACTGGAACAAAAAGTGAAACTCAGCAAAGCCGGCGCTGACCTGATGCACAGGTATGAGGGCTACCGCAACCGCCCTTACCTGTGCCCAGCTCACATCTGGACGATTGGCTATGGCCATGTGCTGTATCAGGAACAGATCAGGCTGCCGATGGCACGCACTGAAGACAAGCCCGTGCCGATGATCCGCAAAGAGATGCCGCTCAAGCAGGAGGACAACCGTGTCTGGTCGAAGAAAGAAACCGATGATCTCTTCGCGGCTGATGTCGCAAGTTTTGAACGTGGTGTTCTTCGACTTGTTCCCGGCGTTGTTGGCCGCCAAGGCGCTTTTGACGCTCTGGTCAGCATTTCCTTTAACTTCGGGTTAGGTAATCTGCAGCGCTCCACCATCCGAATGAAGGCCAACCGGGGCGATTGGGAAGGCGCTGCCGATGCATTCATGCAATGGACAAAGGGCGGGGGGCGTGAACTCCCCGGCCTTGTCAAACGGCGCAAGGATGAGCGAGCGCTCTTCCTGTCTACTGAGCAGCGCCAAGAGCATTGAGCCGCTTGCTGTAGTTTGCGGTATGCCTGATCCGCTTGACCATATCCACCTTGGCTAACGTCGGCTCATTGACCTCACGCAGCTCACGCAGCTTGGTCATGCGGTCACGCGGAGATGCCTTGCCAGCCCTGGCCACCTTGTCAGCCAGGTCTTCGTAGGCATCCTGCCAATCCTCTAGCGTTTCATGCACGCTGGTAGGCTCCTGCTTGCCGGGCACCAGTAGCGCGAACAGCATCGGCACGGGCGCCTCGGGCGGCTCTCCGATCTCTTCGATGTGGACGACTTCAAGGTCGCCCTGCTCGGCCAGCTTCTCAATCTCCTCGAGGGTCAAGGGCGGCGGCTCATCAAGGGTGTCAGCCATGGCCGCCTCGATCACCATGGGGTCGCTGGTCTGGGCCGGCAGGGATGGGGCTGGCGCGGGCCTGGCGGGCGCCTGGAGCGCGTCGAGCGGGTTGCGAGGGGTGATGTCCTTGACCACGGTCGGCGCGGCCTCTGAGGGGAAATCTTGCGCTTCCTCGGCCGTGATCAGACCCTTCAGCACATCAGGGAAGGCATCGCGCAAGGCGAAGCCCCTGGCCCGCATCTGCAGCATCCGCTTGGGGTAGGCCTGCCATGGCCCCTGCTTGCCCCACAGCCCTGCCCGCTTAGCATCCTCGACCGAGAACCGGATGGTCACTGGGCTGCGGCCCTTGCGCCTGGCGATGCAGACGGCCACAGGGTTGGTGGTACCTTCACCCTCGATGGTTTCATCCACGCCCTCGCAGACGGGGCTGGCCTGCACCAGCGCCATCATGGCGTCACCGTAGACGCTGGGCTTGCCGTTGATCACAGCGATGTTCTGCAGCGCCTGCATCGGTGCCAGGCCCAGCTCCATCCCCCACTGCACACAGACCATGATGTCCTGGGGCTTGCCATGGTAGGCTTTGGGCACCATGGTGCTGTTAGCCAGCATCTTGCTGAACTCCATGGCCTCGGTAATGGTGGCGGGCGCGAAACCCTGGCGATTAGTGGTTGTCAGTTGCATGGTGTTCTCCGGGAAGGTATTGCAGCAGGGTTTCAAAGACCAGGGCGACGATGGCTGTCACGATCAGATCGGCATCCTTCTCGCTGCACTTTGGGATGTTGAATCGGACTGCGTCAACAGCACGCTTGTGCGCTGCCGTCAGCTTGTCCATGTCCAGCATTTCGATACTCATGTCTTCAGCTCCTTGATGGACAGGGTAGACTGCCTGATGGTGTAGGCCTCCTTGGCCGGCACCACTTTGGCGGGCTGGGCCTGGTAGTTCTTGAGTGGCCACTTGATCTGCCACTTGCCGGCAATGCCGAAGGTGGCCTGGCCCATGAGCTTCTTGAGATCCTCCTCTGCTTTCTTGATCTCCTCCTCATTGGCTTTATTGATCTGCCGCCAGTAGGCGATCTGGTCTGCCAGGATTTCTGCTTCTCGGCTGAGTGTGACCGGCGCCTCAGATGCCGGGTAAGCGCCACGGGTCACAGCCCACTGCTCGCCGTCGGCGGGCGGGTAGTAGTCCAACTCCCCGGTCGCCTTCCACTTGTCCAGTTTTGCCTGGAAGTCGCGGGACACCTGGCTGATCCTGGCCACCGTGTCCTGGTGCGGTGCGAACAGAAACACGCGCATCTCGGTGCCCTTGTACAGGGTAGCGATTGCGCCCCACTTAGCCTGGATGATGTCCATCTGGGCCTGCAGCTGGATAGGGCCGCGCCACAGTGGCGGCAGATCCTCTGGCTCCATGGATGTCAGCTTGGCCTCGAGCGCCCCGATGCCATCCAGCCTGATGCTGTCCTGGCCGACCACATAGATGCCGGCCTCTGGGTCAGTGCGGATGATCTGGCCACGGCCATCGCCGGTTCCGTCCAGGCTGCAGCACAGGGGCAGGTTGTCGTGGAACCGGGCAGTGGGATGGTCGGTGACCACATCCACCAGCTCGAGGCGCCTGGCTGCCTCGCCCAGGATGACCGGCTCCAGGGTGTTGCCCCACTCCATGGCCTCATTGGGATCGAACTCGACCTCGATGCCCTGCAGCGCCCTGATGCTGGCCTCCAGCTCATCATTGGGTGTGCGGTATCGGCTGATACCCATGACGCTGGGCAGCCGGCTGGCCGACAGCATGGTGTCGGGGGTGACTTTATTGACCATTGTTCACTCCTTGTTGTTGGTCAGTTTGTAGACCCTGACAGCACGGGCGTGCGCCTGGGGGTGGCTGGCCTCGGTGAACCCGATGGCCTTGAATTTTTTTCCCTTGAACACAGCGCCCAGGACGGACGGGTTCATGTTGGCCGGGATCTTCACCCGTGCCCTGATGTCGTTGATGCTGACGGTGCCCTGTTGCTTGGCCACCGCAACGGCTAGTAGCCGGCAGTGTTCCAGGAACAGAGCGTCCCTGACCTCAAACAGGTTGAGCTGGGCATCGCGCACGGCGCGTCCTTGGTCGGCGTACTGCATGCCGGCCTCAGCGCGTGGCGATGACGATAAACAGGCCGACCACTCCGATGACGTACAGGCAGCGCAGGAACAGGCGCTCGGTGCGCTCATCCTGCAGCTGCTTGCTGTCGAGCAGTGCTGTCTGCAGCCGGTTGGAATCGCGGCTGGCATCGGGTTCTTGCCGGCGCTGGTAGGCCAGGCCGATCTTCACCTTGCCGGTGTCATAGGGTGGGTGGGCCAGCTGCTTTGGCATGCCCAGGATGTTCTTCTCATGCATGGTTGATCTCCAGACGTTTCAAAAGGTTGGCAACCTGGCTGGGGTGCCACTCGGTATTGCCGCGTGGTGTCTCCACGCCGCGGGCGCTCAAGGCAGCGGCGATGTCACGCAAGGTGCTGGCGCCGCCGCGCTTGATGATGTCGCGCACCAGGGGGCCGACGCGGTCAGCATAGCGGTCAGCCTTGGCCTGGATGACCTTAACGCCCTCGGCGCTGCCGATCTCAGGGGTCGGGCTGCCGAGCTTCTTGCCTTGCCGCTTGAGCGATTGCAAAGCTGCGCTGGTGCGCTCGCTTATCAGACGCGCTTCGCGTTCTGCAAATGCGCTCATCACATGCAGCCAAGTTCTGTCGGCTTCTGGCATGTCAGCGCAGACAAAGGATGCGCCAGACTCAAGCAGGCCGCTGATGAAGTGGACGTTACGGGCCAGGCGGTCGAGCTTGGCGATGACCAGGGTCGCCTTGGCCTTCTTGGCTGCAGCCAGGGCCAGCGCGAGCTGCTCCCTGTCGTTCTTGCGGCCAGACTCGACCTCGGTGAACTCGGCCACCAGCTCGGCAGCTCCGATGTGCTGGGCCACTGCGGTGCGCTGGGCATCCAGGCCAAGGCCGCTTTGGCCCTGGCGGTCGGTGGACACGCGGTAGTAGGCTACGAAGCGGGCCATGATTACAGCCCCATCGCAGTCAAAAGCGTACTTTGCAGACGGTCAATGGTGTTTGATCGTCCAAGCCAGATGCTGCCCTGGCTTACCCTAACGCCAGTTGCTGTGCTGTGTGTGTAAGCAACGACAACGCAGCCGTTGCCAGGGAAAACCTGATAGTTGGGCTGCGCCTTGATGGCCTCGATGAGCTGCTGTTCTTGGTTGGTCATGATCAGCCCCGCTCGGAGATGAAGGCGTGGACGCGGCTGGCGTGAACCACGCGGCGCTCATACTCGATGCGGAGAGGTTCGTTGCCACGGCGGCAATGCACCGGGTCAAGAACTACAACGCTGTTGGGGATGGTGGTGGAAGCGTTGGCACGGTAGCCAGCTTTCCAAAGCAATTCGACGGCTTGATCAACTCTCATCTCTGAACTCCTGTATCTCGGTGGTTCCCGATGTCACCGCGACATCGTTGGAGCAGATCATAACTCAGATCCGGGGAGCCTGTACAACCACCAAACCAAATAATTTTCTAGGTGTTTACCCTAAGATGGCCACTCCATGCGTTGCCCGTACAGCGCCCATAGGTATGATCGCGATGTCACAGCGAATACAGGAGTGCCATGACCAAGACAAAGAACAAGCCGCTGGTGGTGCGGCTGCGACCTGATACCAGAGAGCTGCTCGACAGAGCTGCGGAGGATCAGCGCAGGAGCCTGGCCAGCATCGTGGACGAGCTGGTGCGGCGGGAGCTGTCCACTAGGTACGGCGATGTGAATGATCGTCTGCGTCGGTTTCTGGATGGCCCAAAATGACAAAGCAGGAAGCACAGACGCTGCTGGACATGGCCCAGCAAGGCCTGGCCATCCCGCCTGAAGTGGTCACCTGGGCGCTGACAGTCACCGGAGACACCGAGCAGCGCCGCTGGTCTGACCACCAGGAGGTAATGGACTTCGTCCAGGCGCTCCGCAATGAGGGGCTGCTATGACCGCGGTAGTCCTGGCCCTGGATCTGGGCACCACCACGGGCTGGGCACTGCGCCCGACAGGCGGCCCCATCGCGCACGGCTGGATCTCGCTCAAGGGTGGCCGGTATGAGGGCGGCGGCATGCGCTACCTGCGCTTCAGCCGCTGGCTGCATGAGATCTACGGCACCGCCGGCGACATCAACGCAGTCTATTTCGAGGAGGTGCGCCGGCATGCCAGCACCGACGCCGCGCATGTCTACGGCGGCCTGATGGCCACGCTGACCGCCTGGTGCGAGAGCAGGAACATCCCGTACCAAGGCGTGCCGGTGGGCACGATCAAGAAGCACGCGACCGGCAAGGGCAACGCTGACAAGTCAATCGTGATCGGTGCGATGCGTTTGCGTGGCCATGCGGTGTTCGACGACAACGAAGCAGACGCCCTCGCCCTTCTCCACTGGGCGCTGGAGCAGGAGGCATGAAGTGTCCAGTGTGTGGCGCATGGACTCGCGTGCTGGAAACCCGGCAGCAGCCCGACAACGAGAAGAAGCGCCGCTACGAGTGCGGCAATCTGCATCGATTCACCACGCTGGAGAAGGTGTCCAGGGTGATCAAAACAAAGGTGAAGCATGCGAGTTGATCTGATCCTGTCCTTTGTGCTTGTGGCCATTGCGCTGCTGGTGGTCACGGTGCTGGGCGCACAGCTGCCACGGCAGCCGCGCATGCATCTGTGCGGGGTGGCCGAGATCTCGCCAGACATCACGCCCAAGGAGCGCGAGCTATGCCGGCAGGCCCGTCGACCATGAAGGGGATGTGGAAGTTCAGGCAGATCGAGCGGCGCTTCCCGAGAGGGCCGGGAGACACCGAGCAGCTCGAGATGGGCGAGGCCAGGGTGCTGCTGACCACCTGGGAAGTGACCAAGGACAAGGACGCGGTGGACAGGATGCTGGCCAGAACCAACAGGATCTACGGCAAGGGCGCGGAGGAGCGGATCCGGGCCTACATGAGATGGATTGCAAAGAACGAAAGGCTGAAGCCATGAGCCAGGCACACATCACAGGCAGGGGCAGCAAGTACTACGGCAAGCTGATGACGGCACAGCTGCCCAGCGAGGTCAAGGCGATCTGGTACAGCCGGGATGAGGAGCTGCCAGAGCTGCCCAGGCATGGCTGGTCATGGGAGCTGCAGACAGACATGACCGAGGTCGAAAACCGTGAGCTGGTGACCAAGCTGCTGGAAGCTATCGACTTCACCGAGCGCGAAGAACTGGTGGTGCGCCTGATCGTCATCGAGTTGGCCACGTTCAATGATGTGGCCGAGCAGCTGGGCATCACCGTAACCAGGGCCAGGCAGATCTACCTCAAGGCCATGCGCCGGGCCAGAACCAAGCAACGGATGGTGACCGGCATCTCGCCTTGGGAAGTGCACAGCGACATCATCCATTGGCAGTACTATAGGCGCCAGCAAGAGCAAGCCAGACGCAGGGGCCAGGCATGAGTCTGTCAGACCACCAGATCTTCATGCTCAAGCACTTCGCCATGGGCTGGAAATTCAAGCAGTACAACGACAAGCCGGGCAGCTGGAACACCTACTGGTCGCTGCGCCGTAGGAACCTGATCAAGGCCGACAGCGTGGTCACTGAGCAGGGCCGCAAGGTGCTGGCCAAGGAACTGCAGCAACAGGCCGCCAGGCAGGCCAAGCGGGAGGCAAGGCATGAGCGCACTGCCTGACACCGTCGTGCCATTCGCGCTGCCCAAAAGCAAGCCACGCGTGGTGCAGAAGGATGCGCCAGCAGACCAGCGCAAGCTGGCCGTGCTCCCGATACGCGCCTGCACTGATCGGCAGCTGACCCACGGCATGCTCCGCGCCCTGATCCTGATCTGCAGCTACGTCAACCGAGCAGGCATCACCTGGGTCAGCCAGAAGCTGCTGGCCGACAAGATGGGCGTGTCCCAGCAGGCCGTCAGCAAGCACCTGGTAAAGCTGCAGGCAGCAGGCTACCTCGAGATCCACAGGCGGCCATTCCCAGGCGAGCGCAACACCACCTGGCGCGTCATCTTCGATCCCAGCATCAAGGCCGAGGACGCCATCAGCATCACCTCAAGCATCGAAGACACCAGGCCACCGTACATGAAACGAGAACAGGAGGAACAAGCCAACACACCAGACCCAGCCGGCCAAGCACGCATCGCCCAGCTCATCAGCCAGGCGCTCAGACAACCATCAACCAGGAGCAAAACCATGCCCACAACAGGTGAGACAGTTACAACAAAGAAGATGAAAGAGGAGATCGCACAGGCCAAATCCAAGCGATCCAAAGCCGCACAGGCACAACCTCCAGAGGTTGTATCTAAGGCACAACCTACAGCCCCTGATAACTCAGTCCAGATACAACCTCCAGAGGTTGTGAGGTCTACAACCTCCAGAGGTTGTACAGAACGCATCTTTAACACATATAAGAAGGACTTTAACGTTCTGCACAACTCAGAAGTTGAAAGATTGATTGAAGTTGGAATGACAGCCGAGCAGATCGACGACAGCCTGGCCGTCCTGCTGCCGATCTACAAGGCCGAGGGACTGACCCCGACCAGCCAGCTGCTGGCCGACAGCATCCTGCAGATGCACCGAGACACGGCATGAGCCAGACCCTCGCCAAGGCCTCTGGAAGGCCGCAGGAGACGCGATCAGGCCATGGGCAAGGCATGGGTAGCCACTTAGCCCTCCAGCGCCTTGTAGGCCGTTCTATGCGATCTGTACGGAAACCAGACGAACGTATGGATTTTGGACAGAGGGGGGTCATGGCCATGTGCTCAGCTGGCGGCTCGGCCTGGCCTATACGCGCCAGCGTGTGCGTGCGTCATGCCGCGTGCGTGCGCGTGCGCGAGAACGACCCCTTTGCCCCCCACCCCTCGGACGTACGAGTGGGGGCCACCCGCAATTTTTCCCCCACTTTTCAATGACAATGTAACAAAGGAGTTAGTGATGGCTTACGAGATGAAACCAGGACAGGGCAGCCTGTTCAAGAACGACAAGAAGACCTCGGACAAGCACCCGAACCTCAAGGGCAAGGTGATGCTGCCCAATGGTGAGATCCGGTGGGTCAGTGGCTGGACGAAGGAGACGAGCGCTGGCGAGAGGTGGATCAGCATGTCCATTGGTGAGATGGTGGCTGGCCAGCCGGTGAGTCAGCACAGCCAGGCCAAGGGCAATGGGTTCCAGCCCCAGGATGACTCGGACATCCCGTTCTGATGGCACGGCCTAAGTCTCGCGTCAGTGAGCAGATCCCCAGCCTGAAAAACTGGGGTGGCGTGCGTTCGATTGAGCGCAGGCTTGAGCGCAGCAGCACGATAGTGGCCAACCGTGAGGCGGTTGCTTACTCGCTGCTGTGCTTGGCCAACACCAAGATCACTGACATCATGCAATGGGATGAGTCTGGCAATGTGAGGGTCAAGCCCTCCAGTGCCATCCCTGAACAGGCATTGCAGGCGATCAAGAACATCCGGGTTAAGACTGACCGGGAGGGCAACAGCACACTCGAGGTGGAGCTGTACGACAAGGTGGGCGTGCTGCGTCTGCTGGCCAAGGCGTCTGGGCTGCTGGACAATCCTGACCAGGACGACAAACCCAGTGTGATTGATGTGAACGTGGTGGCCCCGCTACCAAGGGGAGAGACATGAGCATTGAAGCAATGAAGCAGGCGCTGGAGGCGCTGGAGCGGGCGGTATCGACTTGTTTCGACAGACGCGCCCACGAGGATGTGATGAGCCGCCCAGAGCATTTCATCAATCAGACCATCATCGCCCTGCGCCTCGCCATCGAGCAGGCTGAGAAGCAGGAGCCGGTGGCGTGGGCCAACATTAATAAGCACGGAGACATTACGCACACCAACAACAAAAGAATGCCTTGGTCTAAGACACCCCTCTACACCACCCCACCCGCAGCACAGCGCCAGTGGGTCGGGCTGACGGAGAAAGACTTCTCGGCGATTAACCAATCCTGCCTGACCAAACTTCAGGCCGCGACAAGCGCCGAGTCAATCCTCAGGGAGAAGAACACATGAGCAAGACCAAGGAGCAGAGCAGCAAGGAGGTCAGTGCTGGCGGGCTGCGGTTCGACTTCTCGCAGTCGCCTGTCATCTACGACTTCTTTCAGAGCAATGCCTTCGTCCAGGGCATCATGGGGCCGGTGGGATCTGGCAAGAGCTACGGCTGCGCGGCCAAGATCTTCAAGAAGGCCATCCAGCAAAAGCCCAGCCCCCACGACAACATCCGCTACACCAGGTGGGCGGTGGTGCGAAACAGCTACCCCATGCTGAAAACTACCACCATCAAGACCTGGCTGGATCTGTTCCCCGAGGCCACCTTCGGCCCCATGCTGTGGACTCCACCCATCACCCACCACATCAGGCTGCCGGCCCGCGGTGATGCCGCCGGCATTGACTGCGAGGTCATCTTCCTGGCGCTCGACCAGCCAAAGGATGTCCGAAAGCTGCTCTCGCTCGAGCTGACCGGCGCCTGGGTCAACGAGGCCCGCGAGCTGCCCAAGGCTGTGATCGACGGCCTGACCCACCGGGTCGGTCGCTACCCTACCAAGCGCGACGGCGGCGCCACCTGGCACGGCATCTGGATGGACACCAACCCCATGGATGATGACCACTGGTGGCACAACATGGCCGAGAAGGAGCGCATGACCGGCCCCTATGCCTGGAAGTTCTGGAAGCAGCCAGGCGGTGTGATGGAGGTTAACTCGGACGACCTGCCCGACAACCCCGAGGCCAACGACCATGTCTTCTCCGCAAACAAGTGGTGGAAGATCAACCCTTCTGCAGAGAATCTCCACAACTTGCCCCCAGGCTATTACCCGCAGATGCTGCTGGGCAAGAACCTCGATTGGATCCGCTGTTATGCCGGTGGGCTGTACACTTACGTCCAGGAGGGCCGCCCCGTTTGGCCAGAGTATGAGGACAGCACCATGTCTGGTGACACCGAGGTTGACCCCACCGTGCCGATCCAGGTGGGCCTCGACTTCGGTCTGACGCCGGCGGCCACCATCGGCCAGCGCCTGCCCAATGGACGGTGGCTGATTCACAAGGAGATCGTGACGTTTGACATGGGCCTTGAGCGCTTCGGCATGGAGCTGCTCGCCCTGCTCAACCAGAACTACCCCAACCACCAGGTGCTGCTGTGGGGTGACCCTGCTGGCATGGCCAGGGACGCAATCTATGAGGTGACCAGCTTCGACTTCCTGCGAACGCTGGGGCTACGGGCGCAGCCGACTGCCAGCAACGACTTCAAGGTGCGGCGCGAATCTGCGGCGGCGCCTATGCAGCGATTGATCGCCGGCAAGCCGGGCCTGATTGTGAACAGACAATGCAAACTCCTCCGCAAAGCACTCGGCGGCGGTTACCATTTTAAACGGGTGGCTGTCGGTGCGGGGCAAGAAAGGTTCCGCGATGCGCCAAACAAGAACGAGCATTCGCACATTGGCGACAGTTTCGGCTACCTGATGCTGGGCGGCGGTGAGTACAACCGCATGACCCGCACTCCCAGCCTGGGTGGCAGACCCATGAATCAGACGGTGATCATGCAACAAGACTTCGATATTTTCAGTGCGCGATAGCACTGTGGTATCACATCTATTGCATGCTGTACAAAGTCCAATAGAATCTATTGGTATGAGTATCGACTTCGATCCTTGCGTTGTGCATCACTTCGCTGCTGGCGTCTATGCCAAGCAGATGACGCTGCCTGCCAACCACTTCGCGGTCAAGCACTCACACAGCTATGACCACCTGAGCATTTTGGCCCAGGGCCGCGTGACGGTGGATATGGATGGCCGGGTGACTGAATACACGGCGCCTGCCTGCATCACCATCAAGGCCGGCGCCAAGCACAGGATCGTTGCCCATGAGGATGCTGTCTGGTTCTGTATTCATGCCACTGATGAGACAGACCCGGACAAGGTCGATGAAGTATTGATTGGAGGTTAATCATGCCATGGATTGCTGCAGCAATTTTGTTTGGGTCTGGGGTCAATGCCTACCAGGCCAGCCGTAGCCGGCAACAGGCGTCTGATCAGCAGCGCCAGGCACTGAGCCAACAGGCATCGGATGCAGCCAGGATGCGTGAGGAGATCTCCCGCCAGACGCAGGCCTATGCACAGCAGGCAACCTCGCTGCAGCAGCAGGCTGACATCGCCCGCCAGCAGTTTGATCTGCAAGCTCAGTCCTTCAGAGAGAACAAGCTGGCCATGGAGAACAAGGCAAAGGAAGTGCAGGCAGCAGCTGATGAGGAGCGCCGCAAAGCAGCTGCTGCAGAGTCTTCTGCCCTGCGAGCAAGAACCAGGGGTGGTCGCCGCTCCCTGCTCTCGGGTGAACGGATGGACGCCGAGCTGGGGCTTGGCATGAACCTGGGCGGCTCTTCTGGGATGTTGCAATAATGGCCGCGCCCCGGATGACTCAGTTCAACATGGCCCGCCTGTCGCGTCGGACGGGTGGCCTGGATCGCCTGGCCGCCGAATACCAGAAGCAGGTAGCCGGCATGACCGACGAATACGCCAAGAGCTTCTCGGAATATCAGAAGCGGGTGAGCGAGCAGATGTCTCCATTTGAGGCATCCATGGCTCAGTACCGGGAAGTGGCCACGCCGCAGTATCAGGCGCAGGTTGCCGACTACAACGCCAAGCTCGAGGCCTATCAGCGGCAGCTGGCAGAGCTAGAGAAGGATCCGGTCGCCGCCCGCACAGAGCGCGTGATGGTTGGCCGAAACCTTTTTGGCAGGAAGAAGTACCAGGACATCACCTTCTACGAGCCGAAAGAAGTTCCAACTTTCAGTGAGAAGGCGCCAACTGCCCCTGACATTCCGCAGGCGCCAGAGATCGAGCAGTTTGATTCAGCGCAGTTTGAGGCAAAGCGCGGCCAACTCGGACAAAACGTGCAGCGCGAGGTTGGTGAGCGCCGTGCGGCGCGGATGAATGTAGCCAAGCGCGGTGCATCGCGGCCATTGCTGCGGGGAGAGCAGGCATGAAAGACAAGGTCGAGAAGGTCATGCATGAGTACAAGACCGGCAAGCTCAAGTCCAGCTCTGGCGACAAGGTCACCTCGCGCAAGCAGGCCATCGCCATTGCGCTTTCTGAACAGCGCCAGGCTCGCAGCCGTCGCAAGGGTGGCTTGATGAAGGAGGCCTCAGCATGAAGATCGAAATCGAGATCGAGAAGAACGGCGAGTACAAGGACAAGCCTGGCGAGATGGAAAAGCCAGAGCTTGAAGACGAGCAGAAGATGGCTATCGGCAAGAAGCTCAAGAAGAACCTTGCGCTGACGCGGATGGAACGCAACCTGCTGGCCGCGTACCTGCTCAAGGACGAGGACTGATGAGCAAGCTGAAAGATCCCGACGGTGGACTCACCGAGGCCGGTCGGCGGCACTACGAGCGCACGGGCGAGAGCAAGAACCTGCAGCCTGGCGTGAAGGAGTCAAGCCCCGGTGGCCAGCGTGCCCGGCGCAAGGGATCTTTCCTGACACGTTTCTACACCAACCCAAGCGGCCCGCTGGTCAAAGACAACGGCGAGCCAACCCGTCTGGCATTGGCCGCACGGGCATGGGGTGAGCCTGCGCCTCGCACCGCAGCTGCTGCCTCACGCCTGGCCGCCAAAGGCCGCAACCTGCTGGCCAAGTACAACGCCGAGAAGGACTGATCATCATGGAATACAAGGACAAAACCGGCGGCATGCGCTTGACGCCTGAGCAGATCATCAAGCGCCAGGACGTTGCCCAGAAGAAGAAGGACGAGTTCCAGGCGCTCTACATGGACGCCTACGAGTTCGCTCTGCCCCAGCGCCAGCTCTACGGGGTCTGGGAGGGCAACTACACCGGCAAGAACAAGATGACGCGGGTCTTCGACTCGACGGCCATCAACAGCACCCAGCGCTTTGCCAACCGGCTGCAGTCTGCTGTCTTCCCGCCACAGCGCAAGTGGGCGCGGCTGGACGCCGGCAGCGACATCCCGACCGACCGCAAGGATACAGCCAAGGCTGTGCTGGAGGTCTACGGCGACAAGATGTTCACCGTGCTGCGGCAGAGCAACTTCGACATCGCCATGGGCGAGTTCCTGCTTGACCTGGCCGTGGGCACCGCCTGCATGATGGTGCAGCCCGGCGACGATGTCTCCCCCATCAACTTCATCCCGGTGCCCCTCTTCCTGGTGACCTACGAGGAAGGAGCTAATGGCCAGGTGGACAACGTCTACCGCAAGATCCGCATGAAGGCCGAGAGCATCCAGCGCCAGTGGCCAGACGCCAAGATTGAGGGCCAGCTCAAGCGGCTGATTGAGGACAAGCCCACCGAGGATGTCGAGCTGCTTGAGGCCACGGTCTATGACGCCAAGCGCGGCGACTACTGCTACCACGTTATCTACAAGCACGGCAAAGACGAGATCGTCTACCGGCGCCGCAAGTCAAGCCCCTGGGTGATCAGCCGCTACATGAAGGTGGCCGGCGAGATCTACGGTCGCGGCCCGCTGCTGACTGCCCTGCCAGACATCAAGACCCTCAACAAGACCATCGAGCTGCTGCTCAAGAACGCCAGCCTGGCTGTCTCTGGGGTCTACACCGCTGCTGACGACGGGGTGCTGAACCCCAACACCGTCAAGCTGGCTCCCGGCGCCATCATCCCTGTGGCACGCAACGGTGGCCCGCAAGGCCCGGCCCTGGCCGCCCTGCCCCGCGCCGGCGACTTCAATGTGTCGCAGCTGGTCATCAACGACCTGCGTGCCAACGTCAAGCGGATCCTGCTGGACGAGTCGCTGCCACCCGACAACATGAGCGCCCGCTCGGCCACCGAGATCGTGGAGCGCATGAAGGAGCTGTCGCAGAACCTCGGCTCTGCCTTCGGTCGCCTCATCAACGAAACGATGATCCCGCTGGTGGCCAAGATCCTCGAGGTCATGGACGAGCGTGGCCTGATCGACATGCCGCTGCGGGTCAATGGCCTGGAGGTCAAGGTGGTGCCCGAGGCGCCGCTGGCCCAGGCCCAGGCCATGGACGAGGTGCAGGCCATCCTGCAGTACGCGCAGCTCATGCAAGGCTTCGGCGCAGACGGTGCCTTCGCCCTGAAGAACGATCGGATCCCCGACTACCTGGGCGAGAAGCTCGGCGTGCCGATGGCCGTGCGTAACAGCCAGGCAGAGCGTGCCGTGCTGATGGAGGAAGCCAAGGGCGCCCAGGAGCAAGCCGCCATTGCCCAGGCCATGATGATGCAGCAGCAGGCCGGCCAGGCGCCTATGGCGCCGCCTGAAGGGGCCATGGCATGAGCGGCTGGGACGACCTTGAGTCAGCCGACCAGACCGAGGACATCCGCGAGGTCAAGCAAAAGCGCGAAGACCTGATGCGGCTGTGCCTGCGGGTGCTGGGCAGCGAGGATGGCCAGAAGCTGATGGAGTGGCTGCAGGAGATGTATGTGGATGTGCCCGTTGCCGTGCCGGGCGCTGATCCCAGCTATGCCTTCTTTGCCGATGGGCAGCGAAGCGTGGTGCGGGACTTGATAGCGCGGGTTAATCAAGCAAGGAAACTATGAGCGACACCAACGACCAACCCGGCGGCGAGTCCACCGGCCTATTGGACTCTGTCACCATCGAAGACCCAAACAAACCAGCAGAGCCGCAGAAGGCTGAGATCCCCCACAAGGCAGAGGCCACAGCCCCAGCGGCATCAACCGGCGCATCCGAGGCGCCGCCAGAGTGGCTGCCAGAGAACTTCGTCAAGGACGGCAAGGCCGATTACGAATCGCTGGCTAAGAGCTGGCGGGATCTGCGCGGCAAGATCAGCAAGGGCGCACACAACGCGCCGGCCAATGGCAAATACGACACCAGCAAGTTTGGTGAGAACGTCGAAGACAACCCCATGGCCAGCACCATGGTTGGCTGGGCCAAGGACAACGGCCTGTCCCAGGCCCAGTTTGACGATCTGGTAGACCGGCTGCAGACCAACGCCAAGGAAATGCTCGAGGGCGACATGGTCGATCCCAAGGCTGAGATGGCCAAGCTCGGCCCCAATGCCAACGCAATGGTTAACGGCATGGTCGATTGGGCGCGTGGCCTGGTCAACAAGGGCGTCTGGAGCAAGGACGACTTCGAGGAGTTCAAGATCATGGGTGGCACAGCCCGAGGGCTGCAGGCCTTGGTCAAGATCCGCACCGCCTACGAAGGCCGGGTGCCCATCGAGTCGGCTCCGATGGAAGGCGCACCCTCCAAGGATGAGATGTATGCGATGGTGGCCGATCCCCGCTACAAGACAGACAGTGCATACCGGCAGAAGGTCGAAAAGATGTTCGACCAGTTTGCCAAATAGACGAGGGCGTCTCCCCCTCCGCTGCCGGAAGGCAGTTGCCCTTTCCCCGGCCCGAGCGCCGGGGTTTTTTTGTCCATAATGCAACAGCCCCTATTGACAACTGTTGTTTTTGTCTACAATCAAGGACATGGCTCACCGGGCAACCGGCCCTGACCGCAGCGAGATGCTGACGAGTGGCTGACGTAAACAGCAAGCACAGGCCCGCATCTGCGGCTTACCGGCGCGAGAACCCTGATCAATCAACCGAATGAGGTAAATCAAATGAGCGTTTCTCTCTCGAACGCCTTTGTGACGCTCTTCGATGCTGAGGTCAAACAGGCTTACCAGGGCAAAGCAATGCTGGTGGGTGCTGTGCGTCAGCGTCGTGGTGTCGAAGGCTCCACTGTCAAGTTCCCCAAAGTGGGCCGTGGTGTTGCCACCGCCCGTGTGACCCAGACCGATGTGACCCCCATGAACGTGGGCTTTAGCACGGTGACCTGCACGCTGGGCGATTGGAATGCCGCTGAGTACAGCGACATCTTCTCGCAGCAGAAGGTCAACTTCGATGAGCGTTCTGAGCTGGCCCAAGTGGTGGGCGCTGCTATTGGCCGTCGCCAGGATCAGATGATTCTGGATGCGCTCAATGCAGCTTCTGGCACTGGCACCGTGGCGAACTCTATTGGTGGTGCAAACACCAACATGAACATCGCCAAGCTGCGCGAGGCTGCAAAGATCCTCAACACCAAGAATGTGCCTGCTGAGGGCCGCAACATCATCATCCACGCCAACTCGCTGAACGCGATGCTCGAGCAGACTTCGGTCACCAGCTCGGACTTCAACACCGTCAAGGCGCTGGTGCAGGGCGAGATAAACCAGTTCATGGGCTTCACGTTCCATGTTCTGGGTGACCGCTCGGAAGGTGGTCTGCCCATCGACGGTTCGTCTGACCGCACGCTGTATGCGTTCCACAAGGACGCCATCGGCTACGCTGAAGGCATCGCTCCTCGCACTGAGATCAACTACATCCCCGAGAAGACCAGCTGGCTTGTCAATGCCCTGTTCTCTGCTGGTGCAGTTGCTATCGATGCCGAGGGTATCGTCAAGATCACTGCCCGCGACACTGCGGCTGCAGCCTAATAGGAGGGTCTGAGAATGGCTTACTCTGCAGACGGCTTTACCGCCTACAGCGCTTCCAAGCGCGGCAACGCACCGTCGATGTATGGTTACAAGACCACCGACGCGATTGCGGATGTCAACACCAGCGGGTACTTCAACTCGCTGTCTAGCCTCCTCGAAGTGGGCGACATCATCCATTGCGTGACCTCGACCGGCACCACCGCCGTCGTCACGCTGGTTTATGTCGTGTCCAACGCTTCGGGCGTTGTTGATGTGACGGACGGCACCACGCTGTCTAACACTGACTCCGACTAATCGGCGTCAATAGGAACGGGCCAGCCACTGAGTACTCGGGGGCTGGCCCTTCTCACATTGAGAGGTTCACATGGCTGCAGGCGATACCGGAATCACCATCTGCTCAGATGCCCTGCTGATGCTGGGCGCGAAGGCGATTTCGTCCTTCAACGATGGCACCGACGAATCCAGCGTCTGCGACCGACTCTACCCAGACATCCGAGACTCCACGCTGATGATGTACCCGTGGAGCTTCAGCATGAAGAAGATTGCGCTGGCCAGGCTGATCACAGCGCCTGGCAGCGTTTGGAAGTACGCTTATCAGCTGCCGGGTGATCGCCTTGGCAGCCCGCGAGCTGTGTACGACAGCGCCGCAGTTGGCTCCACCCCGCGCAAGGAGTGGGAGATCCAGGGCGACCAGGTGCTGACCAACCTGGAGTCGGTCTATATCGACTACCAATACAGCACCCCTGAGTTCGCCATGCCGCAGTACTTCGTGCAGCTGCTTAAGTACCAGGTGGCCTGGCACATCGCAGAGCCGATCACCGAGCAATCTGAGAAGGCTGGCTTCTGGCGGCGCATGGCGCTGGGTGAAGCTGGCGAGAACGGGCGGGGCGGCTACTTTAGGCAGGCCACGCAGATTGATGGGGCCAACAACTCCATCAAAGTGATCGACGACTACACCCTGATAACGGCGAGGTACTGATGCCACGCTTCGTTGACCTCCAGACAAACTTCTCGACCGGAGAGTTGGATCCGCTGCTACGGGCGCGTGTCGAGCTGGAGCAGTACAACAACGCTCTGGCCAAGGCCACCAACGTGCTGATCCAACCCCAGGGTGGACTGCGCCGCCGGCCTGGCACCAAGCACATCCTCGAGCTGCCCAACACCAGCACCGCAAGCGCCGGCAACGGTGTGCGCCTGGTGCCGTTTCAGTTCTCAGTGACAGACAGCTACATGCTGTGCTTTACGCACCAGCGCATGTACGTCATCAAGAATGGCGTGGTCATCACGGCCATCAATGGCGGGGCCAACAACTATCTGACGACCAGCATCACCAGCGACATGGTTGACGATATGTGCTGGACTCAGTCAGCTGACACGCTGATCGTGGTGCATCCTGACCTGCAGCCGGTGCGGATCACCCGCACCAGCGACAGCGCTTGGACAGCCACAACCATTACCTTCGACAGCATTCCCAAGTACGCATACAACATTGATTTCCATACCAACAACGGCTCGACGCTGACACCGTCTGCTGTGTCTGGAAACGTAACCCTGACGGCCTCGACAACGCACCACGACAGTGGCGCAGCGCAGGCCGGCAGCAGCACCACCATCACACTCAAAAGCACCGCTAGTGCCACTAATGATGTCTACAACGGCATGTATGTCACCATCACCAGCGGGACAGGCTCTGGCCAGATTAGGCTGATTGAGGACTATGTCGGCAGCACCAAGGTTGCGACCGTAGATGTCGCATGGGCGACTGCGCCAGACAACACTAGCAACTACGAGATCACAACCTGGACGACCCAATCGGTCAACCAGTACGTCAACGTGCAGCCCCAAGGCCGTGCCAGGATCACCAGATATGTGTCATCGACTGTGGTCGAAGCGGTTACTGAATACCCGTTTTTCAACACCACGGCGATTGATGCTGGCCGCTGGGAACTGGAACACAATTACGAGGATGTGTGGAGCAGCGCAAAGGGCTGGCCACGCACAGTGACATTCCATGAGGGGCGTCTGTACTTTGGTGGCAGCAAGTCTCGGCCATCGACCATCTGGGGCAGCAAGATCGGCTTGTTCTTTGACTTCGTGCCGAGCGAGTCCCTGGATGATGATGCGGTTGAGGCAACGCTGGACACCAATGACCTCAACGTCATCACCGACATCATCAGCTCCCGCGACTTCCAGGTGTTTACCACTGGCGGTGAGTTCTTCGTGCCGCAGCGCGACAGCGATCCGATCACGCCTCTGACCTTTACCTTTAAGCAGGTGAGCCGCAACGGTATCAAGCCTGGCACGCGGGTGCAATCGGTTGAGTCTGGGTCGGTCTACATCCAGCGCCAGGGCAAGAGCCTCAACGAGTTCGTGTTCACGGACACGCAGGCGACCTACGTCACGCAGCGGATCTCGCTGCTGTCTGGCCATCTGCTCAAGAACCCGCAGCGCATCGCTATGCGCCGTGCCGCCAGCACGGACGAGTCCGATTTGCTGATGATGACAAACGAGACAGACGGCAGCATGGCTGTCTTCTCGCTGATGCGCTCGCAGCAAATCACCAGCCCCAGCGAGTTCACCACCGATGGCCTATTCATTGATGTCGGCGTGGATGTCAATCAGATCTACTGTGTCACCAGGCGCACGTTCAATAGCGTCAACCGCTACTTCGTCGAGCTGTTCAGTGATTCGATCTACACCGACTGCGCGTTTACTGGCGGCTCTGCTGGCGGTGTTGGCTCTGGTCTGCCGCACATCGGCAAGAGCCTCAACGTGATCTGCGACGGGGTGCCGCAGGGTAACGAGACCGTGTCTGCCGGCGGTGCTGTGACCTTCGACCGCGAGAGCGTGACCAGCTACGAGGTTGGCCTGCCCGTCACTGTCTATGTCAAGACCATGCCTGTGGACATAAAGCTGCAGACCGGCAACCGTGTGGCATTCAAGAAGCGCATTGTGGAGATCAACGCTGTGGTCAAGGACACCCAGCACATGACGATCAACAACCAGCCTGTGGCTTTCCGCTTGTTCGACAACCCAATGCTGGACGAGCCAGAGCCGACCTTCACCGGCATCAAGCGGGTCAACGGCGTGCTGGGCTACAGCCGCGAGCAGGCCATTGAGGTATCGCAGACGCTGCCGCTGAAGATGACGCTGCTGGGTCTTGATTACCGCGTTGCGGTCAATGCGGGGAACTGAACATGGCAATCACACTAGGACAAGCTCAAGCGGTCGGCGGGGTTCTTGAATCCTTCGCATCATCTGAATACCAGCGGGCGCAGGG
>Ga0315900_10004467_pt1 | contig 19702 bp, 15 predicted proteins | sample LakEriMetagenome_FD_203521 | JGI IMG/M metagenome (GOLD analysis project Ga0315900, IMG submission 203521) | Freshwater fungal communities from buoy surface, Lake Erie, Ohio, United States - Buoy 12 MA114 | ecosystem: Environmental > Aquatic > Freshwater > Lake > Lake biofilm | place: USA: Lake...
CGGCGCAGCCCCATCCTACCCGGCACAGCGCGGGACCAGGTCAGCAGACGAAGCGCGCCATGCAGCAGCACAAATCCCAGCGCCAAAAGCCCGACTGCCACGGGCACTGGCAGGCCGATCCAGAAATCGCCCGCGCGGATTTCAACCGAACCGCCCAGCCGGAGCAGCCAAAGCGTGATCGCGGCGACGGCAACCAGCGCCGCCAGTAGCAAAAGCGCCTTGCGCATGGCGCTTCAGCCCCCGGCCAGGGTGATGATGGCCGCGCGCGCCGCGAGCAGCGCCTGGGCATCAGCTTCCCATGCGCCAAGCGCCGTACGCGCAGCGGGCGGCAGGGGCGAAAGCCTTCCCAAAGCCCCCGGCAGATCGCCGGCTTCGAGCGCGCGGCGCGCTGCCTCCAAGGCGGCGGCGGCCTCATCGCCCCAAATGATCGTCTCGCCACGCCTTATGGTGATCAGCCCCGCAAGCCGGGCAGAGGCGCTTTCCAGAATGGATTGCCCCTCCCGCGCGGGTTCACTCGCGGCACGCGCCGCGCGCGCAGCGTCTTCAAAAGCGAGGCGAAGCGCCGCTTCGGTCGGCGGGCTCGCCGCGGCAAAGCGGCTGAGCGCCGCCGGCGGATTGGGGAAGGGCGAGAGTGTCGGCCCCAGGGCCTGCCCCGCATCCAGCCGGGCGCGCAAGGCGGCAATGGCTTGCACGCGATTTGTTCGCGCCTCAATCCCCGCGATGCGCGCCTGTGCCGATTCCAATGCCTGCATCCGGGCGCCCAGCGCGGATTCGGCACCGGCCAAGCGGCCTTCCAAAGCGGCACCCGCGGCAGCGATCCGATCCGCTTCAAGCTTTTCGGCAGCTTCCAGGCGCGTGAGCAGGCTGCGCGCCAGATCCTCGGTCCGGCGCAAAGCCTCGGCATCGGCGGCCTGCAGCCGGGCAGCCAGCGCATCCTGCCGTTCCGTTACGCGATCAAGCCGTGTTGCCAGCGTCTCAGCCAAGGCGCGCGGGGCCAAGCCCGAAACATCAAGGCTTGGCGCTGGCTTGCCTTCAAGCGCCGCGAGGCGCGCATCCAGCGCTTCAAGCCGCTGCATGAGTGGCGAAAGATCAGCTGCGGCAGCGGAGCGCGGGCGTGCTTCGAGCGCAGTCAGGCGGGTTTCGAGCGGTGCCGCGTTAAAACCGGGCCGCGCTTCCAAGGCCGCCAGCCGTGCTTCAAGCGGGGCCAGGTTGGGCAGGCCCGGCGCGCTTGGCCGCGGCGTGATCAGCAACCAGCCAAGTGCCAGCACCAGGACGGCGCCACCCGCAAAAAGCGGCAGCAAAAGAGGGTCAAGGCGACGCTGGGGGGCGGGGGGGGTATCGCTCATGCGGATGAGCCTAGCATATCCGCGTGGCCAAGGCAGGTGAGCAGGGCGGCATGATTGGGCGCGGCGGCGCTGCGAATGGCTGCCCAGGGCAGGGCCGCAAGCACCGCGGCGATGCGCGGGCTGAGGGCAATGGCGATGATGCTCTGTATCGCCTTTTGCAAACCGGCATCATTGAGCAATCGCATCGCCTCTTGTGCTGAGCGGGGCGAGGTGAAAAGCGCGGCGTGGATGCGCCCTTCCTGAATGGCTTGGCGTGCGTGCTTCGGCAATTCGGTGCTGGGCCGCGCCGCATAAACAACGCGGCGGATCACGCGAAAGCCTTTGGCGCGCAGCGCCTCGGCCAGATCAAGCGCATAGCCTTCGCCAACCGCGAGGCAGAGCGTGCCTGCTTCTGGTTTGAGTGTTACGCCAATAAGCGCCGCAAGTGCCTGCGCATCCCCTGCTGCCGCGCGCACATCGCCAAAGCCGCGCGCGCGCGCCTCGTCAGCGGTCGCTTCACCCACCGCAATCACGGGCAGTGCCACAAGCGGCAGAGCGCGGGCGGCGGCGCGGCTGGTGATGATGATCGCCTGGCAATGGTGGGGCGCCTTGAAGGGCAGGGCGGTCAGCGTGAGTGCGGGCGCGAGCACCGCTTCCCAACCAAGGGCGGCAACCGCGCGCGCGGACTCCGCCGAACCCGGTTCCGGGCGGGTGATGAGGATGGCGCGTGATGCGTGGGCGGCTTGGCGCGGCATGGCGGCAGACTACATGAATTATCCGGCCACGGAACCCGCGTTTTGGCATCGGGTCTTGCACCACGCATACACATGCTGGAAAAAGAAAAACATGATCTTTTCCGTGCTGATCGTGACGCCACCAAAATACACCCATGCCGAATGCTTTCGGGAGGTCGCGGAGACGATTGCCCATGGCCTACAAGAATTGGGTCATGATGCGCAAGCCGTGACGGAGATCCGCCCCGGCACACGCCACATCGTGCTTGGCGCGCATCTGTTGCTGCATTACCCCTTGCCGCTTCCCGCCGATTCCATTCTTTACAATCTTGAGCAGTTGCCGCTGCGTGACGAAGCCTGGGTGCGCCGTTACGCTGAGCTTCTGGGGCGCCACATGGTATGGGATTACGCGAAGGAAAACATCGCGCTCTTGCGCAGAGCGGGCCTTGCGCGTCTGGCCCTGCTGCCGATCTGCCATCATCCCGGGCTCACGCGTATTCCGCGCAATATGCGCAAGGATATTGATGTTCTCTTTATCGGCAGCCTGAATGAAAGGCGCCGTAAAACACTGCAGGAAATGCACGCAGCGGGCATGGCGGTGGTCTCGCTCTTTAACAAATACGGCGGGGAGCGTGATGCCGTGATGTCTCGCGCCAAGATCATGCTCAATATGCATTTTTATGAGGCCCGGATTTTTGAAGCAGTACGCGTGAGCTATTACCTATCCAATGGGCTTTGCGTGCTTTCTGAGGGTAGCGGTGACAAGGCCCTTGATGCCGAATGGGGCGCTGGGGTTTGCTTCGCGCCCTATCAGGATTTGGTCCAAAAGGCTCAAGCGCTGCTGGCCCATGAAGCGTTGCGCATGGATTTTGGCACAAGGGGCCTTGCCCTGATGCGCCAAAGGCCGATCACGCCGGCCTTGGCAGCGGCCTTGACCGCCTGACGGAGCCTATTCTTCCCGCTTAGAGCGTGTTGTGTTCAGATGGGTTCACGCAACCCGCTCTACATCTTTGTTTTTGAAGCATCGTCACACGTTCAGATGATTCCAGCTGAACGTGATCTACTCTGGGCCGTGCGAGCAAACGCAAAACTTCCTACTGCTGCTGTTACTCTCAGGGGCTACATATCGGCCAATCAATAATCGAGAATTTCTCGACACTCAGATGCTCACGGCATGCAGGCTTCTTGCCGTGCCCTGCCTATCGCGTACCCAGGGGGGCTCCGACCAGTTCAGCGATCCTCAGCAGATCAAGCGGCGGATATATGCCAAGTCGCGCTGCCGCATTCATGTTGATAACCAGCGAATAGCGCTGCAATCTTTCGATGGGAATTGCACCCACCGGTTGCCTTCTGAGCAGGATCTGTTCGGCCTTATAGCCGGCAAAGGCCCCGGCATTCACATATTTGGTCACCATGCCAACCAGTGCACCGGCTTCATAAATGGGGCTTTCGGTTGCGGAAATAACGGGCACCTTGGCGGCAGTGGCAAGTCGCACAATGGTCTGTGCATTGGCAATCATGGATGAATCTGATGGCAGATAGACGAAGTCTGGCCTGCCTGAGAGCATCCGTTCCATCGCCTGCTCGATCTCGGTCGTGCTGGGGCGATGGCCGGTGCCAAGCGGCGCTTCAACCAGTTCATATTCGAGAATATTTGCAAGCTGACGCAGTTGGACCACGGCCAGCAGTGAATTCACTTCTGAAACATTATAGATGACGCCAAGTCTGCGGACGGTTGCGAAACGCTGCATGGCACTGATCTGATCCCGCAGTGGAACCAAGTGCGAAACGCCGGTCACATTGCGTCCTGTTGGGATAAGCCCATCCACAAGGCCGGCGCCGACCGGATCCGCCACGATATTGAAGACCACTGGGATATCGACAAGGTGTCGATTACAATCCACCGAGCCAAGAACGCCCACAACATCCTGGGTCACTGTTGTCCCGAAAGTATAGACCAGATCCACGCGACGCTGCTTCGCCTCATTGATGAACTGGCGGGTCTTCGTGCGATCACCATCAATATCACGGATCAGGAATTCCACGGAAAGACGTTCCTTCATATAAAGCATGAAGGCTTCTTCCGCAGCGGTCTGACCACGGAAAAGGATCAGCATGATCGTATAGTTGCTTCGTTGCGCCATGGCGCTTCGCATCAGAAAGGGCTTGGAGAGCGGCAGGCTGAGCAGGCCACCGATGAGTAATCTGCGCATGGCTTCTCCTGTTTTCATGAGGGCGGCACCGAGCGTTTTTCGGGCAAGAAAAGCAATAGGGTGAAGGCTGTCGTTGCCAGGAAAATCAACCCCGCCATCACGACAAAGGCATTTACGAAATTCGAAAGCGCAATCATCGCGCCAAGCAAGATGGGGCCAAGCAACATGCCGATACGCTCAATCATGCGAAAGATACCAACGGCCGCAGCCTGCCGGACTTCCTTCACCACGTCTTCGCACCGATCATTGATAAGTGTCATTTGGGAAGAAACACCAATGGCGTGCCCAATGCCAAGCCCGATGACCGCAAGGGCAGCACCGGTGCCACCTTCGAAGAAAAGCGGCATGGCAACGGCAAGCGCGGCCGCATAGCCGCCAATCATGACAAAGCGCCAACGATGCGTCGCGCGATCGGCGAATTGGGCGACCAGGGGGCTCAGCATGATGATCACCAGGCCATAGGCCATCATGATACGCCCGGTACTGGACTGATCATGGCCCAATTCCTTCAAATAAAGCGGTATGGAATAGTAAAGAAAGCCCGCAAGGGCGACCTTGGCGGGCACAGCAGACAGGAAAGTAATCACCGCGAATTGCCGCTGCTTGAGAAGAAGGCCGAAATCACTCAGCGCGAGAGTCTTCTTGGTCGTTGTCTGACCGGCTGATTTGTTCATGAATCGTAATACATAGAAGGAAGCCGCTGCGCTCAATCCGCCCGAAAGCAGGAAGGTCTTGTCGAACCCCAGCCGATCCACCAGGATCCCACCTATTGCAGCACCGCAAAGAGAGCCGGCGAAGAAAGTGGTGAGGAAAAGTGCCTGGCCGCGTGTCCGTTCCGCTGGCGGAAAATGCGCCGTGATATAGGCCTGGGTGGTGACATAGACCAGGCCATAGCCAATCGCCGTCAATGATCGCCAAAGAAGCAAGTGCAACATGCTCTCAGAGAAGGCGGTCAGGACCAAGCCCAATGTGGTTATCAAGGCGCCAAGGCCAAAAGCCTTGCGAAAGCCGACTCTGTCGCAGCAGGCACCCGCATAGGGCATGGTGACTGCCCAGACCAGCATGAAGACCGTGATGGGTAGACCGATGACAATGCTTTGAGAAATCGTCGAGTTCGGATCCACAAATTGCGAGACGAAAATTGGAAAAAACGAGAGTGAAAGCGATTCTGAGAAAATCAGCAGGAAAAATGGCCAACCGATGTTTTCGACGGCATTGATGCGCAGCACCGCGCGCGTATTGGACAAGTCAAACAGGTTCCCGGCCGGTAATTCCCTCCCCGCCGCCTGACCCGCACGGGCATTTTGATTGATGGCATCGAGACTTGCATTGATGGCGCGGTTAAGCCGACCGATACCGCCGAAAAAAATGACGGGGCAAATACTGGCGATAAACGCCGCGCGATGCGTCGGCGAGTACTTCCTGCATGGCACGGAGCGGGCTTGTAAACGCGGCTGCCAGCATCAGGCGCAGCAATTCAAAGGCCACCAATATCGCGACAACCAGGACGGCCAGGATATCAAAGGCGATATCCCACATCAGCTTCGCGATGAAATTTGACCTTTCACCAATATGTAGCCACCCCATTGGCCGATAGTTCAGCTTTATCGGTATGGCCATGTTGAAATACTGGCCGGCGACAGCAACGCCTTCGTTTTCAGCCAAGCGTGAGAGGGCAGCCAAAAGAACGCTACGCCCTTCAAGTGAGCGGGTCTCAGTTGAATAGCGCGGCGTCCCGTTTCGGTCCAAGACGATCAGATAGTCAAGTTCAGGATTATCCTGTTTGACCGCTTCAAGGTAGCGGTCCACATCCACAAGACGTTCAAACGGAACGCCATAGGACAATGCCTTTTCGATGACAGCCGCGACGGAAAGGCCGATTTCCCGCTGAACGCCAAGGCGTTCCTTGACCAGATTCTCTTCGGCATAGAGCCCAGCGCGGAAGGACACGAAAGCAGCCGCCAGCATCAGGACCAAAGCGGTCAGGATGAACAGGTCGCGTCGTATCGCCCTCATCGTGCGGAATGGGCCGATCGTTCCGCTGCGTCTTCCATCAGGGAAGCCCGCTTTTGGATGAGATCCGCAATACCCTTTTCAACTTCCTCACCAAGGATCGGCAAGTGCAGTCTGGAGGCGCTCCCTTCATGAGCGCTGGCCTTGAGCGCGCTTTCCGCCACATCCAGTTCATGCCTGAGCCGCCGCGTAATGAGCCAAGTGCCCAACATGACCAAAAGGCTTACTGCGGCCACGGCAATCAGCCATTCGGTCAGCAGCGCCCGGCGCATCTTGGCTGTCGCGCGGTTAATTTCTGCCTTGTCGTAACCAAGGATGATGGCACCTGAAATCAGGCCAAAGCTGTTCCGATAAGGCAGACCGATCTGGTAGCTATCCGCATCTTCACCAAGCCAGCCCTGGCCTTCAAGCCGCAAGCGCCAATCCTGTTCGACACCAGCCGAGCCCAATTCCAGAAGCCTTCGCCCCTGCTCATCAATCACGGTCGCAAAACGCAACCCGGTGGTACGATCCTTGGCGGCCGCGATTTCGCGCGCGAGTTCAAGGTTATCGCGCGGCGCCAGACCGATATTGAGCCCAACTTCAATTGCCTGGCGCAAATCGCGCGCCACCACGCTCACGCGTGCGACATTCAGTTCTCGGAAGGATTTCTCGAAATTATAGTAGTTGAGAAAGCTGATCAGCCCGATCGCGAGGGCGATGATCAGAGAGATATGCACGCCGAGCCTAAGCCACAGGGGCAGGTTACCCCCTCGCGATGGCGAAAGCCCCAGACGCACGGTCTATATCCCCCCGGTAAAGCCAGATAATTCAAGATTCAGGGTAACAGTCCCCCGGTTTCGGTCAAGCAAAGCCGGGGCGGGATCGGTACAGCGCCAGCCCGACCCTGCTGGGGCGGCGCATCGCGCGCCTATTCATCCCGCTTAGGCCGCGCGAGCAAACGCGCCACCGCTTCCTGCAAAGTCACCCTGCCGCGCACCAGTTCCGCCACCGCGGCGCAAATCGGCAGGTCAACGCCAAGCTGCGCCGCGCGCTCAACCAAGGCGGGTGCGGTGGCCACCCCTTCTGTAACCCCCTGCCGCGCGGCCAGAACCTCGGTAAGGCTTTCGCCGCGCCCGAGCGCCAGGCCAAGCGAAGTATTGCGGCTGCCCAGCCCCGTTGCCGTCAGCAACAAATCGCCAAGTCCGGAAAGCCCCGCAACCGTATCAGCGCGCCCACCGAGTGCACTGGCCAGGCGCGCTATTTCCGCAAGCCCGCGCGTGATCAGCGCGGCGCGCGCATTCTCACCAAGCCCTGCCCCCATCACGGCTCCGGCGGCAATGGCGATCACATTCTTGGCCGCACCACCTATTTCGGCCCCTACCGGATCATCGCCGCCGTAAAGCCGAAAACTGGCGGACCCAAGCCGCGCTACGCCAAGCGCACGCAATCCAGCATCATGGCTGGCAACAACCGCGGCGGCGGGCAGGCCGCGCGCAATTTCATGGGCGAAATTGGGGCCGCTCAGCACGCCAGCCACAATCCCCGGATGCATATCGGCCAGAATTTCAAGCGGCAGCATCAAGCTGCCTGCCTCCACGCCCTTGGCGCAGATCAGCACGGGGGCAGGCAGCGCCGGCAGGCTTTGCAGCACTGGGCGCAGCGCCTGTGCCGGCACCACCAGCAGGATCAGCGCCGCGCCTGCCAGCGCTTGCCCGGCATCGGCGGTGATGCTGATGCCATCGGGCAAGGCAACCCCTGGCAGCAGGCGTTCATTCGCGCGGCTTTGTTCGATCAGCGCCGCGCGCGCCGGATCACGCGCCCAGAGTACGGCGCGCTGCCCGCCGCGTAGGGCCTGGATGGCCAGCGCGGTGCCCCAGGCGCCGGCGCCAATGATGGCGATGTGATCCTTCATGGCTTTAGCCATGTGATGGCGGTCCCCGCACCGGCCTCAGCAGCGCCAAGGCCAGCAAGTATGGCGGGCAGGATTTCCGCAGCTGCATCCGCAAATCCCTGCGGCGGATTCGCCACCACCAGCCCGCTGCCATTCAACCTTTGCGGATCTGTCGGTTCCCGAAGCCATAATTCAGCCGCCAGCAGCGGTGCTACGCCCGCTTCCATCAGCGCATGATGAAAGCCACGCACCGGCGCGCGATGTTTGATAGGATACCAGGCGGCGATGATGGCTGCGCGAAAACGATGCCGCATCATGGCCATGGCATCAGTGATGCGGCCATAATCACCTTCCCGTTCAAAGGGCGGATCAATCAGTACCAGGCCGCGTTTTTCGGGAAAGGGCGTCAAGGCGCGCAGTGCTTCCCAGGCGTCGCGCTTATGCACCGCAACCTGCGGATCGCGCTTGAAATGTGCCTTTAGCCTGGCGTGGTCTTCCGCGTGAAGTTCCACCGCCATCAGCCGATCCTGCGGGCGGAGTGCGGCGCGGATCAATGCCGGGGAGCCTGGATAGAAAGCTGGAAAGCCCGCCTGCTTCAGCGCTTCCAGAAACGGCGCCAGTGCCGGGTTGGTGCCATCGGCAAGGCGGAGCGCGCCGCGCGCAGCCTCACCTGTGCGATTGGCTTCCGATGCGGCCAGATCATAAATGCCGCAGCCGGCATGCGTATCCAAAACGGCAAAGGGCGTTGGCTTCCGCTTGAGTGCCGCGAGCAGCGACAGCAACAAGGCGTGCTTCAGGCAATCCGCATGATTGCCGGCATGAAAGGCGTGACGGTAATTCATTCATGGCTTGATGGGCCAGGGCGCGGCGCTGTGCAATGGGCAAGGCCCAAACAGCTTACGGCGCGGCCGCGCCAAACAGCCATTTGGCCGAGACGAATACCAGAAAGCTTGGCGAATCATCGCCAATGCCGGCACCAGCACCGGCTGCCAGAATCGGGCCCCTTCCGCCCAAGCGATGCCAGAGCCCGGCCGCAACGATATTCTGATCCTTCTCCCTGCGATCCTGTTGGTTACGCAAATAACTCACGCCAAGCGAGGTATCCTGCCCGATGCTCTGCGCCAGGCCAGCAGCGAATTCATACCGCCCCGCCCTTTCGCCCGGCGCCGCATTGAACAATTCAGACCACCCGGCATTCAGCGAAAGCGCCAGCGGACGTGGGCCTTCAATGATGGTCTTGCTGAGCAGGCCAACAATCTGCCCGCTTTGGGATGGGCCGCTGGTTTCGCCATAGGCTGTGCGCACCGAACCCAAAACGCCCAACGCTGGGCGCCAACCGTCTTCTTCCATGAATTGCCACCGTAGGCCGAGTTGCGAGAGGCCGCCCCAAACTCGCGCGGCCTCATCTGATGGATATGGCGCTGCCGGGCCGTATTCCAGCGTCTGCGCCACGCGCAGATCAAGCCCGCGCACCAAGCCTGCTTCCGCTTCAAGCGCACCGCCGTAGAGGTCTCGATTGGCGCCATCACGCGCCCGGGTATAGCCAAGGCCAAAGCTCAGCGTTTGGCCGCCAGCGGCGGTAGGTGCGGCGCCAATAATGCCGAAGGGGTCTTCCAGAAGCGACTCAGCCTCAGCCCGTGACGTCATGCATGACAAGGCGAGCATGGTTGCAAGAAATATATTCCTATATTGTAACGAAATAAGGCGCCTCATGCTCATGTCTCCGATCAGAAAAGCGGTGAGACGGGCGTCGCTGCGACTCCGCGCCCTCGGCAACAGTCTAACCCTGGAACATGGTCGGCGAAATCTTGTGCCTTGATAGGAATCGGGGCTGGCATGCCACCCCTGGCGCTGGCCCTTGGTCGCCTCAGCCGGGCGCTACCGCCGCGCGGGCGGCGCCTGTGTTGAGGCCTGCAATACCGCCGTCAGATCCGCCATTGCCTGTTCACGGCTGGGCGGATTGCCACTGCTGACCGCAACCATATGCCGCGCCGCGATGCGCGCCAGTTCCGGCAAATACTGCACATTCTGTGCCTGCAAATCCTGCTGCACCACATTGGCGGCATCCGCTATGCGCAACCTGTCCGCGCCGCGGCCAACCGAAAGCACGGTGCGCAGATAGCTCGCCGCCAGTTCCTGGGCGCGGGCGGGTTGGCCTTCCGCCTGGCTGCGCAAGGCGGCTTCAATGCGCGCCATGGTATTGGTAATCTGCTGCGTGCGTTCCTGTTGCCGACGAAGTGCCGCCTGCACTTCGGCCTGCGTGGCGGCGGCGATGCGGCCCTGATCTTCCGCCAAGGTGCGCTGTGCCTGCACGGTTTCAGCCTGAACGCGCGCAAAGGCGCCGAGCAATTCGCCAAAACCCTGCGCGAGCAGGATTTGCCGGCCAATCTGCGCGGCAGCGGCGATTTGGCTTTGGATCACCTGCATTTCCTGATCATTGCGCTCTCGCTGGGCGGTGCGGAGCGCCGCACCCACGCGATCAATCCCCCGGCGCAGCGCTGGGTCCGGCGTATCGTTTTTTAGGACTTCCAGAAGCCGCGCGGGGTCTTCGCTGGCGCTGCCGCGGGACTGCGCTTCAGCTTCAAACGCCGCGCGCAATTGCGCGGGGCGCTGATCGCTGCTGGTCGCAACCAAAGCAAGCACCGGGCGAAAGCCAAGGCTGCGCAGCCGAAGCGCTTCGCCATTGCGATCCAACGGCGGCAATTCCACACGCAGGCTTGAACGGATTTGATCCTCTGGCGTCAGGAAATCCCCACCGCGTGCCACCATGCCGCCGGCCTGACCATGTGGCCGACCGACGCGATTGAGCCGATAAGGTTCCAAAACCCATTCCGCGACATTGCCGAGAATATCGAAAAGCCCAAGCGGATTGGGTTCCAGCATGCCGATAGGGCGCACGCGCCCGCCTGAGGATCGCGTGCCTTGAAACCATACATAACGCTGCATGCCCTCAAACATTGGAAAAATACGCGCGCCGAAATCCGCTTCCGCAACGGCGGCTCCGCCGCGCGCGGCGAATTCCCATTCATCTTCCGTCGGCAGGCGGACAAAGGCGCGCGCATCATCGCGCATCGGCAAGGCATCACGCGCATTGCGCGCAAGCCAAGCGGAATAACGCAGCGTGAAGCCAATCGCCTCATGCCATGCGATATCGGCCTGCGGTAGGCGGCCGGCCGTTGCAGGCGTTGGGCAGGTTTCGCTGGTGACCGCGCCATATTGGTCGCGCGTCACCTCATACTTTCCGATGTAATAGCGCGGCGGTGCAGCGGCATCGGCGCCACGAAACGGACCGGCAATAAAGCTTTGGCGGAGAAATTCGCTATAATTGGTTTCCGCATCCGTCTGGCCGAGCATGGCGGGCCGGTCAGCAAGCAGCCCTTGGCCCAAAGGTGTTGGCACCGGGCGAAACACCATGGCGCCACCGCAAGGCATGGGCAGGATCAGATCATCGGTTAGTGGTTTTGGGTTCCAGAATTCCGTTGCCCATCTTTCCTGCGCGTTCACCGCTGGCGCGAATAGGATCATGGCAGCAAGAAACAGCTCACGCATCGCGAAGCCCCTCCGCAGGTTCAATCCGGGCGGCGCGATAGCCGGCAAAGGCCGCGGATAATGCCGCACCCACAAGACTTACCAAAAGTGCAAGTAAAAGATGCTGCGCTTCAATGACACATATGGCCCGCGCGCCGGCAGCATTCGCACCCGCGAGTGGGAGGCGATTCACCAGCTCCGCCACCGTTAATGCCAGCAGGCTGGCCAAGGCTGCACCGGCAGCTGCGATGATCAGCGCCTGAATGAGCGGAAACACCACCAGATCACGCCGCGAAAGCCCAATCAGACGGAGCAACGAAAGATCACGTTGCTTGCGTTCCACATTGGCATAAAGCCCAACCCCGAGCGAGACGAGATACCCAACCCCACCCAAACCGGCGAGCAAGGCGAATAGCAGCGTCAGGCTGCGATCAAGGCTGAGAAGGCCTTCCACCTGTTCGGCAAGCGTTTCAACCTCTATCCCGTCGCGCCTCAGATCATGGTCAATGCGCGTCACATCTTCCAGCCGCCGCGCATGGGCGCGAAAGCCGGCATAAACTCGCGCCGGATCAGTCGTGATGTCGGCAGGTGTTGCGGTGGGAGGCAGCACACCATCGGTAAAGCGATCCACCAACAGTAGAGTCTTGAGGTCCACAAAAACGCCATCGCGGCCAAAGGCGCTCGGCGGTGCGACGGCAGCGATGGTGACGGGGAAATTCAACACCTCCCGCGCGCCAGCATCTCCACGAATGGCGCGTAACGTGACCTGCATGCCAGGCCGCAAATCCAACCGCGCGGCGAAGGAAGCACTTGGGATGACTTGGTTCGGTGCAATGCTCGGCAGGCCATGCAGCAAGGGATCACCTGCGGCGGTGCCGAGCAATTCCGCACGCAGAACCGTGCCAGGGCGCGCGGGATTTTCGAAGCGCGCTTCGGTATTCAGGCTGCGGATGCGCGGGATGACAAAGGCAATATCAGGCCGCGCGGCAAGGCGCGTGAGAAAGGCTTCATCAAAATTGCGATTGGCGGCATTCACCACCATGCGGCTGCGCGGATTATCAATCAGCTCCGCCCGCAACCCATCAATCACGCCCTGCTTCAAGCCAAACAGCACAATCAGTGGTGCCAACACCGCCGCAAGACCAATCAGGGAACACAGTGCCAGCGTGCGTTCATGCAAAAGATCACGCAGCGAAAGCCCCGCCAGCAGCCCGATGTGGAACGGGCTTTTCCTCATGCCGGCGCGCTTGTGGTTGCGCGCCCAAGCCAGGAACGCCCTGTGCCTTGGCTCGCTTCCGTGCAGATCGGCAGCAGCGCAAAACCATGGCGCGCCGCACGATCCGGATCATGGGTTGCCAGGATTAGCGCGGTGTCCTGTTCGCGCGCCTGTTCCAGCAGAAGCGCCATCACCTTATCGGCCAAGGCGGGATGCACACTCGCGGTGGGTTCATCTGCCAGCAGGATTTCCGGGCGATGTGCCAAGGCGCGGGCAATCGCGACACGCTGCCTTTGCCCAACAGAAAGCGAGGCTGGCATGCGGTCCAGCAAGGAAGCAATCTCAAGCCGCACCGCCAAGGCTTCGATATGCGCAGGATCAGGCTGGCCGAGCACCGCCTGGCTGAGAGCGATATTGCGCCGAACAGAAAGAAACGGCAGCAGCCCACCTGTTTGGAGGATATAGCCGAAATGTGCGGCACGAATGGCGGTCAGGCGATTTTCATCACGGGCGCGCCACAGCGCGGCAAGGTCTATGGCGTTGCCATCACGCGGTTTCAGGAGAAATTGCGCAGTACTCGCCGGGCGCCGCGCCAAGGCCAGCAGATCGAGCAAGGTGGATTTGCCAGAACCGGAGGGGCCGATCAGCGCCACGGCCTCACCACGCGCGATCGAAAATGCCTCGATGGTCAGTTCAAAGCCTGGCGCACCACCTGGTGCCTGATGGCGAATGATCACATCTTGCAGCAACAAGGTCGGCGCGTTTTGGTTCATGCACGCCCTCAGGGCAGCGCATCCAATGGCACGGGATACATCGCCTCACCGGGATTGCGCCCGCCATCGAAGCTCACCCAAAGCGATGGCTGGCGATTGAATTCCTCATAGAGTCTAAGTTTTGCTTCCAGCGCATTGACGATTTCGGTGCGCCGCCCAGCCCCCATGCTGTTCCATTCTTCCTGCGTGAATTCCATGATCTGGCTTTGATAGGGCAGGTCCTGCAGGAATTCGCCAAAGGCTCCGCCCAGGCGTTGGAATTCTGCCATGCGCCGAGGGTCACGCGCCGCCGCCGCCGCCGCACCGCGCACACGTTCAAAGAACGTCTCCGGCGAAAGTCGTGCTGCCGCCTGAGCCTGGATAATGCTGCGCAGCGTAGTCGCCAAATCGGAAAGCTGATTGCGCGTCAGCAGCACACGCACATCCAAGGGCCGCCTTTCCGGCCGGGGATCCGCCGGGTTGAGTTCCTGATCCAGTACGAAACTCCGCACCACATCGGGCGCCGCTTGCTGCGTTGCACGCCCCAGATAGGAAAGCCGCATGGCAGTGCCGACAATCTCCGCCTGTTCGGCGATGCGCGCTTCAGTTGCGCTTTGCGGCGCGCGGATACCGGCGATGGGTCGCCCGACGGCGGCGGCAACTTGCGCGAGCAGCGCATCGGTCAGCGCATCCACGGTCTGGCCGAATTGGCCCATATTGCCTTCATTGATCGGGTAATAAAGCTCGCCCGCCGCACCAAAGCGCGTAAGTTCGCGGTATTGCCGTTCGGCCCGCGCATGATTGTTGCGCCCTTCCGGTGTTTTCAGATGGATGGCGTAAATCGCAACCTGCTTTGCCTCGGATTGCGCCAATTGGCGCATTTCTTCCGAGCCCATTTGCGTCTGACTGCGCGGGTCCTTGGCATCGCGCGCGCCGGCATCGGTGACTAGGATGACAAAGCGTCCACCATATTGCTGCCAGGGCACCTCATCCAAGGCGAGCTTGATGCCAGCGAGGGAATCCTCATCAAAGCCTTCATTGCTCTCACGCGCTTCGGCCAATTGAGACAAGCGCGGCAGGATCACATCCGAAGCTTCGGCCAGATCAGGCAGGGAGACCATGCGCGTGACATATTCAAGCCTGGGATTGCCACCCATATGATCGCGGAAGGCCACCATGCCAAAGCGGAAATTATCGCGCACCGCGGTATCACGAATGCGATCCACCACGCGCTTTAGCGCTTCACGCGTGCGGTCAATATAGGGCCCCATGCTGATGGTGGTATCCACCACAAAGACCACAGCGCCGCGATAATTGCGCAGCGCATCGGGGTCAGCGGGTGGCGGGGGCGCAGCCTGGGCAGGGGCGGAAATCACTTCCAGCAATCGCGCTTCCTGCGCTGCCTCATTTTCCACGCGCTGGGCAGAGATGATCGGCAGCAGATAGAATTGCCGCGTGATATCGATGAAATTCTCAGGCTCAAGCGCAATCACCGGACCTTCGGCATTGGCGCGGGCGGCTTCACGCAGCCGTGTCGCCTCCGCCGCGCCGCCGCGTGTATTCAACCAAATCGCGCGCGGTGTTTCGGCGTCGCGGAAGAACATCGCACGGTCACGCCCGGCAGGATTGTTGAAAGCCAGCACCATGGTCTGCTTCCAATCAATCGTCCGTTCCGCAGGCACCCAGCCCTGCGTCCGGCCATCCTGCGCCGCACCAATTTCAAGCCAGCCATCTGCGCCGCTGCCCTGGCGCGCGTAGACATAGAAAACACCAAAACCAGGTGTGGGCTGGGAAGGCGCATTGGCGTCCGGGCGTTCGGCAAGGCGTGCACCGGGTCGCAGGATCACGCGTTGGAATAGCGTTGCGCGCCCTTCCATCAGCAGCGGCTGCCGCACCGGCTGTTGCGCGCTGATTTCCGCAACCGGCAAGGCGCAGAATAAACCCAGTGCAACAGCCCAAAGCGCGCGGCGCAACATCATGGCCAGAATTCCCTCAGCGCAGTTTCTGCCGTGCCATTGCCGGCGCGCGCCTGTTCCTCAAGCCAGGTTTTCAGTGCAGCGCGAGGCGCTTGCGCGGCCGCATCACCCCTCTGCACCGCATCACGGTAATAGCGCGCTGCGGCGCGCGGATCAGGCGCGCGGAAGGGACGCCCGGCCACAAAACCAATCGGATCATAAAGCCGTGCCACGGCGGTCAGCGCTGGCGTATGGCCGCGTTCGCCAGCTTCTTCAAACAAGACCAGCGCATCATCATGTCGCCCCGCTGCCTGGCGCCTGAGCGCGGCGGCATGGATCGCGGCAGCATCGGCTGCGGATTGCACCAGATCACGCAGGTTCATGCCGTCGCTGCGCTCAAGCCAGGGGCGTTCCGCAGTGACTGGCGCGGGTGGCGGTGCCGGTGGTGCGGGCGCCGGTGTCGCGACCGGCGTTGGTGCAGGCGCAGGCGACGAACCGGTGAGCCACCAGACAGCGCCACCGACCGCCACCAGCAACAGCAAGCCGATTCCTGCAACCAAGGGCGTGCGTGACGTGCTTTCCTGCTTTGCAGCTACAGCAACTTCTTCGCGTGGCGGCGGCGGCGCGGGAGCAGGCGCTGGCACTGGCGGCGCGGGAGCAACCGGCGGCAGTGACGGTGCCAACTCTGGCTCTCGCGGCATGACCGGTTCGGGTGGCAATTCGCCATCGAAGACATCAATATCATCAGGCCAGAAAAGGCTTGCTTCCAATCCAGCAGCCGGCAGCAAAAACACCAAGGGGCCCGGTTCCAGATGCCGCGTCAGCCTTGGCCCAATCACCAGGATGGTATCGCGACCTTCCTGTCGGATTTCGACCGGAACTAGTTTTTCTTCCTGCACCTGCCAGCCACGCCGGCCGAGATTGGCCGTGGCATAGCCTTCGCGAACAATACGAAATCCGCCATCGCTCGGCGCCTGCACGCCCTCAAGCGTGATACGCGCATGGCCCAGCGAAAAGCGACGTTCATTCTCAACACGCAGCATCATGGGGTGGTGCCTTTTTGATTCATATCTCAGGCAGCCGCCTTACGCAGGCCGCTCAGCAAGCTGCCAAGCCTGGCGTTGGATTTTTCGTCAACCAAGGCGCCCCCCGCGCCACGCACATTGTCTTCCACCAATCGCACAAAGGCGACAGCCCAATCCACATAGAAGGCAGCATCATAGGCGATGGGTGTTTCGGAAAGCCGTGGCAGGTCATCGGCAGGCGCGGGCGGTCGGATGAAAATGCTGCGCCCTTCACGCCCAGCCTTAGGGCGGGCTTCCACGGGCATTTTGTCAAAGCCCATCCATGTCACGAAATCATTGATCGCGCGTTCGGCAATCATCACCGGCTTCAGCAGCCGATTGGCCATGGATTCATTATAGGCCGCTTCGGTCCGCATGCGTGTGGCAATGTTTTCGCGCAGCTTCAGGCGCCGCGCCCCGGCCGCGAGTTGCGCAACCAGTGTGGCGATGGCCTCACGATCCATGCGGAACAATTCGGGGCTGTCATTGCGCGCGGCGAAGCGGTGCGTATTCTGCAACCATTCTGCCACTGCTGCTTCGGCGAAAAGGTCCGCCTGATCGCGCGGGCCTTCTTCCGCTTCTTCAATCGGTGCAACGGGCGCGGGATCATCCTCAAACAGCGCTTCGAACTCACTCCGCAATTCCCGCGCCGTGGTCTTGCGCCCGACAGGTGCGGTCACGGCCGAAGGCGTCTCGGCCGAGGCCAATTGCTGGCGGCGGAAAAGTTCGGCCAGGGTTTCGCCCTGCACCTGCAATTCGCGCAGCAGCAAGCCAAAAGCCTGGGCTTCTGCGCAAGCGAGCAATTGCCGCCCCACCAGCCGCGCTTCTGCCCGCCGCTTGGCCAGTTCCGCATCAAGATCGCCGGAGACATGATAGCCTTCCAGGCGTCCCGCCATGCGCTTGGCAAGATCACCAAGCTGGCCTTCCACCTGGCGGCGCTTCAGCGCGGGGTTGCAGACTGGGCGGAGCTTTTCGGAAAGATAGCCAATGCCGCCATCATTCAACGCCATGCCCGCTTCCCAGGCACGTTCAGGATCGGCGAAATGCTTTTGCACATCCGGATTGGCGAGGAAATTTGCCTTCAACCGCGCCACGCGTTCCGGATCGCGGAAGCCCACTTCGCGACCACTCGCGTCATAATCCAACAGCCCCTTGTTCAACACTTCGGGGTTGCGCAGCCAGAAAGTATTATTGAAGGGCTGCCCTGGCACCCATTCAGATGACCAATCATGACCAAGGCCGAGGAATTCGAAAATCGTCGTCTTCAACCGTGTGGACCAGCGTTCCACATTATCTTGCGCGCCGCCTTTGATCTCAAATTCCATGTCGAACATAGTAAGCACCAGGAACAAGGCGACATCCTGGCCCTTTCGTGCCTCTGGCGTGGCGCCATGCGTACTATCAATCCAGTTGCGCACCATGGCGGGCACGGTGCGCACTTCCTGATTGCTGTGCTTCAGGCAGAGCAGCATGGAAGTCAGTTCCTGTTCCGCCAGATAGCGTTGATACAAATAGGCAACCTTGCCGCGCCTGAGCAGCATGAAAAGATCGCTCTGCGCCACTTCCTCGGCCTTGGCGGCATTGTATTTTTCACGCCCGCGCGCGCCGGGGAAATCCAGCAGATCCGTATAGTCGAAGAAATCGAAGGGCTTGTCTTCCAACTGCAACTGCAACTCGGCCACCACCGCCGTCAGCACCGCACGCGGCAATTCTGTGCGGCGCCCTGCACGCGTTGCAACCGGCACGGGGTCACCATCGCCCCTGCCCAGATGCGACATGGTCTCGACATCAATGATGCTCTGCGCCTTGGGTTCCACCGCCAGCATTGGGCAGCAGGCTTCTTCCGGAAAATCGAGCTGCGCCAGCGCCTGAATCAGCTTCAGCGCCGTCGCCGTCATGGTTGGCGTAGTGTTCCAAAGCAGCCCGTAAAGCTCTACCCGATCAGCAATGGCAAGCCGCGGCGCCAGGCTTTCAATTTCGCGCCATGCGCCGGGCTTCAGCGCCAGATGGGTTGGGTGATTCAGGAAATAGCGTTCAAGATACTCGAACAAATCATAGATATCATCTTCATTCAGCCGTCCTACTGCCGCCGGCGCAGCCTTCGCGCGGGCTTTGGCAAGGCTCGCTTCAATCACGGCGCCTTCAAGAGGCACAACCGTGTCACGGTCGAAATCCTCCATGAAGGCATTGGCCATGATCTTCACGATGTCTGTTTCAGACAGCATGCGGCAGACCACGGGCATGCCAGGCAGGCCGGTCACTGGCCGCGTAGTAAAGCGCGTCACAAGGCCGGTTGATTCCTTGCCACCATCGGGGTTTATGTCGCGGTTGAAGCCGCGCAACTCCTCCCCAAAGCGGATCGTGGTGGGCTTGCCTTCCTTCCGCGCCAACGATGCGATCAGATAGCTTTTCCCCTGTTGGCTTGGGCCAAAGACAGAAACGCACATGGGCCGGCGCGCTGCATTGGCAAGCTTGCGTGCGCGCAAGCCTTCACGGCGAAAATCGCGCGCCAAGGCAGGGCCTTCTTCGCGCACGATGTCGGCTGCGCCAGTAATCCATTCAATCGCCCCATGTGCGGCATTGGCCACCGTATCGCAGCGTTGCGCCAGGGCCTCGTTTTCGGCGTTCGGTGTTGTCATTGCCTGATCCTCATGGCACCGAAAGCGCGCCGGTATCGCGCCAATAGCCTGCCTCGCTGCGTTCGGTTTGCAGGCGCAGGCGGACAATGCCGCGATGCTGCGGATCGCCCTCGGCATCCAGGATTTCGTCTATGGTGAAATCCTCCCGCAATTCCTCCGCATCCGCGCTTTCGGGGTCTATTTCCGCGCGCTGGATGGCAAGCTTTAGCGGCAGTTTCAGCCGCGGCACGTTATCGGGATTGGCATATTCCAGAATGTAAAGCCGGCTTGCGGTCCAGCGTTCCAGATCCAATTGGCGGAAACCAAGAAAGACCGGCGCGCGGAATTCCATGGAGAATTTCACATCCTGCGATGCGCCCGGCGCTTTTGATAGCGCCGCATCCGGGTCCC
>Ga0315900_10004468_pt1 | contig 19697 bp, 15 predicted proteins | sample LakEriMetagenome_FD_203521 | JGI IMG/M metagenome (GOLD analysis project Ga0315900, IMG submission 203521) | Freshwater fungal communities from buoy surface, Lake Erie, Ohio, United States - Buoy 12 MA114 | ecosystem: Environmental > Aquatic > Freshwater > Lake > Lake biofilm | place: USA: Lake...
AGCGAGGAGGTGCTGGCGGACTTCATCGAGTCCGTGCCGAAGGAGGTCAAGGAGGTCAAGGAGACCACGACCAAGAGCGGCCACCGGCACTACCCGGCGGCCTTCACCAGTGTCTGGCGCAGCCTGGGGCTGGCCGAATGGGACCGGCATGTCACCGGCACAACCTTGGAACACACCGACCGCTCCATACGCGACATGTTCGAGCGCCAGTCGGAGAACGGCGCCTTTGTCAGCCATGGCGAAGTCGAGATTCCTCACATCACGACGGATTTCGAGCTGAGCCTGCAGGCCGCGCGCACCATCACCGCCGCCCCCGGCTGGCTGGCCGGCCTGAAGGATGAACGCCTGCTGTCCAGGGTGGAAAAACTGAAGAACTGGCTGCGCACGGCGGCGCCCAAAAATGATTTTGACCGCATCCTGCGGCTGCAGCTGGCCCACTACCTGCCCGAGCTGGTCACGCAGCCCGAGCGCGACGCCGCGCTGGCGCTGCTGAGCTCGAAGCAGCATGCGGATGGCGGCTGGAGCACGCGGGACATGTCGGCGCTGCAGGACTGGCACTTTGAAATGAGCGAGACGGTGGTCAGGCTCATTGAGGGCCTGCCTGACGCGGCGCGGCCGGAAAGCGACACCTACATGACCGCGCTGGCCGTCATCCTGATGCGTCAGAACGGAGTGCCGGTGGCTGACAGGCGCATTCAGCAAGGCCTGGCCTGGCTGAAGCGGGAGCAGCGGGAATCCGGCCGCTGGTGGATGCACTCGTTGTATCGCGGCAACTACCACTACATCACCTACATCGCGACCTGCCAGGCCCTCAAGGCGCTGGCGCTTTGTGGTCATCTGCCTGCCTCCGGGGCTGAGTGATCAACCCCGAAGGCAGGACAGTTCCGATTATTCACGGACTTGCTACGCACTGCTGTCCAGCCACCGTGATAACTGGATCCGGCAGAGACGACGACAAGACCGAGAACACTGAGCATTACCGTAAAAACTTATTTCTGTTACACAGCTGGCTATTAATATTTTATCGCAATAAGTCTTATCGTTGATCATCAACCTTTTAGAAGCCACATCAATTTTTTCGAAGCTCAGGTTCCCTGAGTTTGAAGGAGGCGATTCAGCCTGGCTGGATGGGGTGCGCGGACACTTTTTGTCTGCGAAAGCCGGGGTGAAATCCAAATCCCCTTTTGTTCCATCGGGATTCAGGTGCCGGGCCGGTTGTCCTTTTTGTCGGCGGGCTTGGCTGGGAGCCAGGCTTCAGGGGCGCCGGCCTTGGTCAGAACATCACGCAGGGTGACAAGCTTGCCGTTCTGCTTTTTGCTTTCCTGGGCGGCCTCCATGAAGGCGTAGATCTCCAGCGTCTGCCTTGCGGTCAGCGGAGCCTGCTTGGTCTGGAAAAACTTGATGATCTCGCGCAGCAGGGGCGTGTAATCTCCCTGGCTTGCCTGTTCGGTGATCTTTTCCTGGCCGAAGCGGATGATTTTATAATCCGTAGAGCCCATGGGCAGGGTGTGCAGGGCGTAGAGGGTGCCGAGGCGGCCGCCTTCCCAGAGGCCGGTGATGACGGAGACATCCGGGGCGGAGGTGCGTTCCACGCTGAGGCAGCCGGAGCCCATCACGGTGAAAAGGGCCTCGGCGCTGTGGATGCCGTAAAAGAACAGGTCAGGGTGATGCGGCAGCAGGGGCGCGGGTCCGTAGGACAAGGCGGCGCGTGCCGGCAGCTTTTCCGCATTCGCCACTTCGATCACCCCGGGCCACCAGCGGGTGGCGGAGGCGCTGAACATGGGGATCTTCGCGGCTTCGGCGAGCTTGTAGATCTCCACGGCATCCTTGAGGCTGGCAGCGACGGGCTTGTCGAGAAAGAAGGGCTTGCCACCGGCGATGACCTGCTTGGCCTGGTCGAGGTGGGGCCGGCCGTCGACGCTGAGGATCATCACAGCGTCGGTCGCCGCGCAGACCTCGGCGATGCTGCCCAGCATCTTGACGCCAAACTTGTCACGCAGCGTGGTGGTGAAGCCGTCGATGCGAGAGGCGCTTTCCGGCAGGTCCGGGCTGGCGCAGGGGAAGGCGGCCACGACCCGGGCGCCGGGCACATGGTTGGGGTTCGCCGGGTCGTTGAGCCGGAGCGTGAACTGCTCTGAATGGGAGGTGTCGAGCCCGATGAGGCCGATGCGGAGGTTGTCAGCCATGGCGGAAGCAGCGAACGAAATCGCGAGGGCGGGCAGGAGGAGGCGTTGGAATCTCAGGACGCGCATGGGCTTCTCAGACGAAGCGATGGAGGTGTCAGTTCAGCGGCTTCAGTTCGGGCAGGGTGAATTTGCCGTCCTTGCGGATGAGCGTGCCGTCGAACCAGATTTCGCCGCCGCCGTAGTCGGGGCGCTGGATGCAGACGAGGTCCCAGTGAACCTGGCTGCGATTGCCGTTGTCGGCGGGGCCTTCGTAGGCCTGGCCGGGGGTGAAGTGAAAGCTGCCGGCGATCTTTTCATCAAACAGGATGTCCCGCATCGGCTCGCGGATCTCGCGGTTGAAGCCGATGGCGAACTCCCCGATGTAGCGGGCGCCCTCGTCGCTGTCGAAGATCTTGTTGATGGCCTCGGTGTTGTTGGCGGTGGCCTTGACGATGCGGCCCCTCGAGAACTCCAGCTTCACGTTGTCGAAGGCGATGCCCTGGTAGATTGTCGGAGCGTTGTAGCTGACGACACCCTCGACGCTGTCCTTCACCGGGGCGCTGAAGACCTCGCCGTCGGGAATGTTGTGGCGGCCGCCGCAGGCGATGGCCTTGAGGCCCTTCAGGCTGAAGCGCAGGTCGGTTCCCGGACCCTTGATGTGGACCTCGCGGGTCTTGTCCATGAGCTTTTTGAGGGCGTTCATGGCCGGGATGAGGGCGGCGTAGTCGAGCAGGCAGACCTTGAAGAAGAAGTCCTCGAAGGCCTGGGTGCTCATGCCCGCCTGCTGCGCCATGGCGGAGGTGGGCCAGCGCAGCACGCACCAGCGGGTGTTGTTCACGCGCTCATTCTGAAAGGGCCTCAGCTTGGACATGACCAGCTTCATCTTCTCGGCCGGCACGTCGCTGTTCTCGGTGATGTTATGGCTGCCGCGCACGGCGATGTAGCAGTCCATCTGCTTCATCAGCTCCAGGTTGTGGCGGGCGATGACCTCATACTGCGCGTCGGCGGCGTGCATCATCATCTCGCGTGTCACGGTGGTGTCATGCAGGTGCACCAGCGGATGGGCCTTGGCCTCGACGACGGCGCGGATCAGCGCCTGGGCGACGCAGGCAGGCACGTCAAAGCAGTCGATCCAGACGAAGTCGCCTTTTTTGACCTGGGTGGAGTAGCGGACGAGGGTGCGGGCAAGCTGGTCAATGCGTGGGTCGTGCATGGATGCTTATAACGAACGATGCCCGGGCAGGTAAACAGCATTTTTCGTCAATGCACGCACCCGCCCGTCCGCTGGCGGACGAGACGGGAAAACGGCGGCTGAAGCGGGCGGGCGGGTCAGCCGGCGATGACGGCGGCGCGGGCGTTCTCCTCGGCTCCGGTCTTCTCCAGGTAGTAGTCATAGCCGCCGGCGTAAGGCGTGACCTGGCCGGCGTTGATGTGCAGCACCTTGGTGGCGAGACTGCGGATGAAGTGCACGTCGTGGGAGATGAAGACCAGGGTGCCCTCGAACTTCTGCAGCGCCAGGATCAGGCCTTCGATGGCCCAGATGTCCAGGTGCGTCGTCGGCTCGTCCATCAAAAGAAGGTTAGGGGGGTCGACGAGGAACTTCACAAGGTTCAGGCGGCTCTTTTCGCCCCCGGAGAGCACCTTGCACTTCTTGTAGACGTCCTCGCGCTTGAACAGGAAGCTGCCCAGGATGCTGCGGGCGTCGTCCTCGCGGATCTCGGGGGCGCAGCGCTTGATCTCCTCCAGCACGCTGCACTCGGGGTCGAGAGTGTCGGCCCGGTGCTGGCTGAAGTAGCCCATCCGCACGTTGGTGCCGAACTTGCGCTCGCCTTTCTGGAAGGGCACCACGCCGGCCATGATCTTGATCAGGGTGGACTTGCCGGCGCCGTTCGGACCTACCAGCACGGTGCGCTCGCCCTTCTCCACTTCAAGGTCGAGACCCTGGTAGATCTTCTTCTCGCCGTAAGCCTGGTGGATGTTGATGAGCTGGATGACGCGCTGGCCGCTGCGCTGCGGCTGGGGGAAGTTGAAGCGGAAAGCCTTCTTGAGCGGCCGTGGCCGGTCCAGCTTTTCCATCTTTTCCAGCTGGCGCTCACGGCTCTGCGCCTGCGCCGCCTTGGAGGCCACGGAGCGGAAGCGGTCGATGAACTCCTGCATGTCCTCGATCTCCTTCTGCTGGTTCTTCCAGGCCTGATAAGAACGCTCCCAGGCCTCCTCCTTCTGCTTCAGGAACTCGGAGTAGTTGCCGGTGTAGGCCACCAGCCTGCCCTCGTCGATGTCATAAACGGTCTCAATCAGCTCGTCCATGAAGTCGCGGTCATGGGAGATGAGCAGGATGGCGCCCGGGTAGTTCTTCAGGTAGTTCCGGAACCACATGAGCGACAGCAGGTCGAGATGGTTCGTCGGTTCGTCGAGCAGGAGCAGGTCGGGCTCGATGACGAGCAGGCGGGCCAGGTGGGCGCGCATGACCCAGCCGCCGGAGTATTCGCGGGCGGGGCGGTTGAAGTCCTCCTCCTTGAAACCGAAGCCCTTGAGGATCTTTTTGCACTTCGCCTCGGCCTGCGGGTCGTTGAGGGCCTCGTGCAGGGAGTGGGCCTGGTTGTATTCAGGGGCCGCCACGTCACCGCGGGCCTCATAGTCCTTGAGGATGTTCTCCAGCCTCTGCACTTCACCGGCGCGTCCGGTGGCGATGTCGAGAACGGTCTCCTCACCCACGGGCTCGCTTTCCTGCGGCAGGAAGCCGAGCGTCGTCCATTCATCCCGGATGATCTCACCCGAGTCCGGCGTGTCCTGGCCGAGGATGAGGGAGAACAGGGTGGACTTGCCCGCGCCGTTCGGGCCGACGAGGGCCACGCGCTCGGAATAATTCACGGTCATCTTGGCACCGGTGAAGAGCGGGCGGGCGTTGAAGGACTTGGAAACGTCGCGGAGGGTGAGCATGGGGCGGGGCGTGTAGCAGAAAACGGGCGGTTTGCAGCCTGTTTCTTCCGGGATGGAAAAGACATTGCCCTGGGAACAGGCTTTCGCTTTGAATGGTGTTTCCCATTCCAACCACCATGAAGCGCCTCCTTTTCGCCGCCTCCCTCCTCTCCCTGAGCGCCCTTGCCGCCGATCCCAACTACGCCATCCAGCCGGTCCCGCGCGACGAGCCCTGGATGAAGCGCCACGAAAGCTTCAACGTGATCTCCAAAAAGGGCGAGGCTCCGCTGGTCTTCCTAGGCGACTCCATCACGCAGGGCTGGAGCGGCAAGGGCAAGGCCACCTGGGAAAAATATTACACCCCCCGCAAGGCCGCGAACTTCGGCATCGGCGGGGACCGCACGGAACACGTCCTCTGGCGCCTCGACCACGGCAACTTCGACGGCCTTTCGCCCAAACTCATCGTGCTCATGATCGGCACCAACAACACGGGTCACGTCGGCCGCCCGCAAAAGGAGCTGAACGGCGCCACCTACCATTGCAGCGCCGAACAGACCGCCCAGGGCGTGAAGCAGATCCTTGAAACTCTGCAGAAGAAGTGCCCGAAGTCGAAAATCCTGCTCCTCGGCATCTTCCCGCGTGGCGAAAAGCCCTCGGACGCCATGCGTCAGCAGAACGAGGCCACCAACGCCCTCATCGCCAAGTTTGCCAACGGCCAGACGGTGCAGTTTCTCGACATCGGCCAGACCTTCCTCCAGCCCGACGGCACTCTCACCCGCGAGATCATGCCCGACCTGCTGCACCTCTCGGAAGCCGGCTACGACAAATGGGCCGCCGCCCTTGAGCCGAAGGTGAAGGAACTGCTCGGCGAGTAAGACCTCGTCAGCCTGGAACCTCGCGATGGGGCCGTTGCCTGACCGGCACGGCCCTTTGCAAAAGCTCGAAATCCGAAACCCGAAGTTCGCACGAAATCGGGGGTGGATCCTCAGAGGCGGCAAGCCTGGAGCTCCTCAGAGCCAGGTCGTGAAGCCCAGGGTTTTGAGCAGGGTGCGCAGGCTGATCAGGATCACCAGGGTGCCCACCACGACCATCATGGGGCGATGCGGCAACCTTTTCGTCAGGTAGGCGCCAAACGGAGCAGCGATCACTCCGCCTCCGGCAAGACCGGCGATGACCTGCCAGTGACCGAGGCCGATGCTCATGAAGAAGGTGATGGAGGCGGAAAGGGTGACGAAGAACTCCACCGCATTGACGCTGCCCACCGCTTCACGGACGGAGTTTCCCCGGACGATCAAATTGGTGGCAACGATGGGACCCCAGCCGCCGCCGCCAACAGCATCCAAAAAGGAGCCGATCAGCGCCAGAGGCGTCAGCTTGGTCGTCACCTCACGGGGAGGAAAGGGCATGAAGGCCTTCACGATGATGATCACGCCCATGATCATCAGGTAACCGGAAATGTAGGGCTTGATGATCTCCCCATCGAAAGAGCTCAGAACGTAGGCACCCAGGGCCGCCCCGATGATGCCCGGGATGAGCAGGCGGCGGAACAGGTCGCGGCTGATGTTGCCAAAGGTGTGGTGGGAGATGGCCGAGGCACCCGTGGTGAAGCATTCCGCCGCATGCACCGTGCTGCTGACCACCGCCGGGTGCACTCCAAAACCCATGAGCAGGCTGGACGCTGAAATGCCATAGGCCATGCCCAGCGCGCCATCAATGAGCTGCGCCACAAAACCGGCGATGACGTAAATGAGGATGTCGTGGTCCATAAAGGAAATGGCGGCGCAGCAAGTTTGCGGGAGCGCTTCATGGCGGGGAATGCCGGAAGGTCAAGTTAAAACATACTTTTCCGATAGAGAATAAGGGTAAATACCCTCGCAAGTCGCGCTCCACCTGTCTGCAGTCTGCAAGATGGGTGCATACCCGGGGATGACCCTCCGTGAAACTTGCCACGTCCGCCGGCAGATTCGACATCGACACCACGTTTTTGACACCCTCACCCATGCGCAAGCTCCTCCTTTTCCTGGCCCTTATGGCTCCCATGTTCGCGGACACTCCGAAACTCCCTGGCATTGAAGAGGCGATGCTGGAGATGATCTCCCGGAATGAAGTGGCCGGTGCGGTCACGGTGGTGGCGACCCCGGACCGGCTGCTGCACATGGCGGCAACCGGCCTGGCGGATGTGGCCGCGCACAAGCCGATGAACATGGACACGATGTTCTGGATCGCGTCGATGACGAAGCCGGTGACCGGCGCGGCGATCCTGATGCTTCAGGACGAGGGCAGGCTGAACATCGCGGACCCGGTGGCGAAGTTCATTCCCGAATTCGCGGCCTTGAAATCTCCCTCCGGCAAACCGGCGAACCTGACGATCACGCAAATTCTCACCCACACCTCGGGCCTGGGCGAGGCAAACGGACCTGCGGCGCTTCAGGCGCACACGCTGGCCGACCTCGTCCCCCTCTGGCTCGCGGCCCCGATGCAGTTCGAGCCAGGTTCACAATGGAAGTACTGCCAGTCCGGCATCAACGCGGCGGCGCGCATTGTCGAGGTGGTCAGCGGCATGACCTTCGACGCCTTTTTGCAGAAGCGTCTGTTCGATCCGCTGGGCATGACCAACACCACCTTCTATCCCAGCGAAGCACAGTGGGCCGAGATTGCCACGGCCTACGCCAAAAACCCGGACACCGGCAAGCTCGAAGCCGTGCCGCCGCGTGGTGACTTCGGCAAGCGCGGCCGTCCGCCCCTGGGCAACGGCGGCCTCTATTCCAGCGCGAAAGATTACACGCGCTTCTGCCAGATGCTGCTGAATGGAGGCACGCTGCCAGGCCTGCGCATCCTCAGCGCCGAGGCGGTGAAGACCTTGTCCAGCGTGCAAACGGGCGCTCTGGAATGCGGCTTCTTCCAGAAGGAGGAATTTGGCCGTCATGGCAAAAACTATGGCTGGGGCATCGGCACCTGCGTTCTCAAGGAGCCTCATGCAGGCCTCGCGGAAACACTGTCGCCGGGCACCTTCGGCCACGGCGGCGCCTGGGGCACCCAGGCTTGGATCGACCCGCAGAAGCAGGTCATCCAGGTGCTCATGGTGCAGCGTGCGAACTTCCCGAACAGCGACGCCAGCCCGGTGCGCGAGGCCTTTCAAAAGGCTGCGGCAAGGGCATTGTTCAAATGACGCAGCCCCTGCCGTTGTCCGGCGGGCCAAGGGCGGCTTCACATCAACGCTTCTTTCCCGGCCTCTCCCCCAGAAGCAGCTGGCGCAGCAGCGGGCGGATCTTGTTGTCGGTGTGACCGAACTTGTTCATGTCGAGGCCGCTGGTGTTGTAGACCACCTTGCCTGTTGTCTGCGTGCCCCGGTGCAATTCCGCCTGGAACGACTTCAGATACATCGCCAGATCCCAGGCCCAGTGGGCGGTGTAGGTCAGGTAATAAACATCTCCGGCAGGCGGTGAATCCACCAGGTCCACCTGGATGCCCATGCCCTGAATCTGCTTCACCATCTCCGGCTGAAGGCCTGACATGTGGATCTTGTTGTTTTTCACAAGCGCCAGACGTGTGACCGGAGGCTGCGGAGCTGCGCCGGTGTGTTTGACCGAATTGCACTGACAGAGAAACAGACAGACGAGGCTGACGAGGAGGTTTTTCATGGCGGGTTCTTGGCGTGGAGTTGCAGAGAGGGCAGCCCTCCTAGCATGCGTCCATTGAAAGGACTATTTAAACATTCGAATCAAGCTCCATGGATGAAGCGTGGTGTCCGGCCCTCGGCATCAGGCACTGGCGGAGCCGACAGCGCGGCATGAGGACGATGACGGCGCACCCCGCGCCCGGACCACCTAACTAAAAACGCCACGAAGGTATCTCAGGTCATGACCGATGTCCTGCTCGATGCCGTTGGGCACCTTCACACCCTCGATTTGCATCCAGCCGGAATAACCAATGTCACGCAAAGCATCGCGGACCTGGACGAAGTCGGTGCTGCCTTTTCCGTAAAGATCCCCGTAATCCTTGGCGTGAGTCTCGCAGATGCGCTCCCTGCCCAGGCGGCGGATGGCGGCGGCGTAGTCTTCGCCCTCCTTCTGCATGTTGCCGACGTCATAATAGACCTGGACGGCCGGCGACCTCACGGCGTCCAGGATGCGCTCCAGCGCGTCCACCTTGAGCCAGGACTCGATGCCATAGGTGATGCCGGCCTCAAGCGCGGAAGGAGCGAGCCTTTTCAGCGCCGCGATGACGGCCTGCGCACCCGCTTCGTCGCTGCGGAGGTCGCCGTTGCCGAAGAAGGCGAGCAGCACGACGGGCGTCTTCATGCGCCTGGCCACCTTCACGCCTTCCAGGGTCCAACGCAGGGCGTCGGGCGAGTTCTTGAGGCCATGCTTGTTGAGCACGCCCATGGCGAGCGAGGGGATGGACACGCCGGTGTCTGCGGCGCGCTGCAGCAAACTGTCCTGGAGCGCCTCGTCAAAGAGCGGCAGCAGGCCGTTGCTCGTGGGTTCGCTGCCGTAATCCACCTGCACGCCGTCGAGGCCGATCCGCTTCGCGAGATCGAGCGAGTCGGGATTTGTGGCGAGCTTCAGCGTCCAATCACATGCACCCAAGCGGATGCGTGGCTTGTCTGCGGCCTGTGCGGCGCAGGCGGCAAGTGCGGTGGTGGTTTGGAGAAAGCGGCGACGTTTCATGCTTGGAGTCCTTTGAGATCCGGCGCCGGCATCGCGGGGCTTGCCATCAGTTCATCCCAGGTGACGGGCGCTTTCCTCTCGGCGGCAAGCCGACCCATGATGGCGACGAGGTTGCTGCGGATGCTCGGCGCGATGGTGCTGTTCGAGGTGTCGCCGGCCTCCACCGCCTTCTGGAAGGCGGCGATGTTGGCGACAATGCCCTCCTTGTAGATGCCCGGGCTTTTGCCGCCGGCATAATAGACCTCCTTCGGTCCGCGGATCATGGTGAGGCCGCCGTATTCGGTGAGCAGGGCGCCGTTTTCATAATGCATGCGGTTCGTGATGCCGCCGGGCGCGCCGCTGCGGCTGTCAAACTGACGGCTGCTGAAGGTGACGCCGATGTCCCCCGGATACTCGTAGACCAGCGAATAAGTGTCCGAGTTGTCGCCCACGTCGGTGCGGACAACCCGCCCGGCGGTGCCTGAAACACGAACGGGCGCGGCGTTGTTCATGGCCCAGTTCATGACATCCAGGGTGTGGATGTTCTGCTCGACGATGATGTCACCGGAGAGGTTCTTGTGGAAGACCCAGTTCAGCAGCCGGCCTTCGGCGGTGCTGTCGTCGCCCTTCACGCCAAGACGTCCGGCATGATACAGCGCCTCGCCATGCCCCAGCCTGCCCATGACTCCCGAATGCACGCGCCTCATGCACTCGATGTGATACGGGTCGGTGCGTGTCTGGAAGTCGATGAGGAAGGCGCGGCCCTTTGCCTTCGCCTTCGCGGCGCTCGCCTCCACCGACTGGCAGCCGGGCACGTCAACGGCCATGGGTTTGGCGAGATAGACGTGCAGGCCGGCCTCCACCGCGGCCTTCGCCTGCTCCGGATGAAACCACGGCGGGCTGATGATGGCCACGGCATCCACACCACCCTTCGCGATGAGCTTCTCCGCGCACTTCAGGCCGCTGTGGGCGTGTTCGGAGCCAAACTGATGCTCCTTCGCGATGGCCTCGGCGCGGTCCGGGAAGTAATCCGCGGCCGCTGCGACCTCACAGTAGCCGTTTTGACGAAACAGGCTGGCGATGAGCTGGCCGCGCTGCCCGCAGCCAATGAGACCCACCTTGACGCGGCTGTTGGCCTGGGAACCAAGGGCCGTGCGTGCATGGATGGTGGAGACGGCGGCGAGGCCGCTGACAAACTGACGACGGGTGTTCATGGCGTGCGCTGGCGGAGTTCGGGGAACGGCGGCGGAGATCCGGAGATGTCCAGGACAGCGTCGGTAAAACGCCACACTTCACCTCCCTCCAGCCGACGCAGAGTAAACTACAAGCGATGCAGTCCTTTAGGCCAGTATTTCCTTCAGCACCCGGCAGGGCTTCACGCCGACGATGCGCTGGTTGAGACCCTGGTAAGGATAGGTGAGCTTCAGGGGGTCGAGGCCGAGCTGGTGCAGGATGGTGGCGTGAAGATCGCGGGCCTGCACCTTGTCGAGCACGGCGTTGTAACCGATCTCGTCGGTCTCGCCATGGCTGATGCCGCCCTTGATGCCACCCCCGGCAAGCCAGAGCGAATAGGCGTCCACATGGTGATCACGACCCGGTGACTTGGCGGCGACGCCGCCGCGGTTCTCCTGCATGGGTGTGCGGCCGAACTCGCCGCCCCAGACCACCAGCGTGTCTTCCAGCAGGCCGCGCTGCTCAAGGTCGAGCAGCAGCGCCGTCATCGGCCGGTCCACCTGCTGACACTTTTTCGGGAAGGCGTCGTCGAGTCCGCTGTGATGATCCCACACCCAGTCAAAGAGCTGCACGAAGCGCACACCGCGTTCGATGAGGCGGCGGGCGAGCAGGCAGTTGTTGGCAAAGCTTTCCTTGCCCGGCTCCGTGCCGTACATCTCATGGATGTGCCTCGGCTCCTGCGTGATGTCCATGGCCTCGCTGGCGCTCATCTGCATGCGGAAGGCCATCTCATACTGGGCGATGCGCGTCACCGTCTCCGTGTCTCCAAGCTGCTCGTAGGTGCGCTGGTTGATCTTCTTCACCGCCTCGATCACGCCGCCGCGCAGGTGGCGGTTGATGCCTGGTGGATTTGAAAGATACAAGACTGGATCGCCCTCGCTGCGACACTGCACGCCCTGATAGACGCTTGGCAGGAAGCCGCTGCCCCAGGCCGCCTTGCCGGCATCGGGATTCTGACCGCCGCTCAGCAGCACGACAAAGCCCGGCATGTTTTCGCTCTCGCTGCCGAGACCGTACAGCGTCCAGGCACCGATGCTGGCATGGCCGAGGTTCTGGCTGCCGGTGAGGGCGAGAAGCTGGGCCGGTGCGTGATTAAACTGATCCGTCTGCATCGACTTGATGATGCAGGTCTTGTCCATCACCCGTTCAAAATGCGGCAGGCGGTCCGAGATCCACTGGCCGGTCTTCTTTTCCTGATGAAAGGGGAAATAAGGGCCGAGCAGCTTGGGTGTGCCGCGGATGAAGGCGAAACGCTTGCCTTCGAGAAACTCCTTCGGGCAGTCCTTGCCGTTGAGCCTCTGCAGCACGGGCTTGAAGTCGAAGAGTTCAAGCTGGCTGGGCGCGCCGCTCATGTGCATGTAGATCACGCGCTTGGCGCGGCCCGGCAGCACGGGCGTCTGGGCGGCGTTCGGGCGGGCGGGATCCCGGGGCGCGGCCAGCCCCTGCTGCGCCAGCCAGGCGCCGCCGAGACCGAGGCCGCACTTTTGCAGAAAGTGCCGGCGCGTGAACTGCTGAAGCGTGTCGAGCTGAAGGTGATGAAGGGCGTTCATTTGGTGAGCACAAGGTCGAGGTTGAGGATGGCGTTGGCGACAACGGCCAGGGCGGCCTTTTCAGGGGTGCCCCCGAGCGGCTGGGAGAGCTTCGGATCGCGGCGGTATTCGGCCAGGGCCGAGGCATGCAGGGCGGAGAGGTCGCGCAGATCGGCGTCACCGGGCCGGGTGCCGGTGGCGAGTTCAAAGGCCTGGGCCAGCTGCTTTGCGGGATCGCCCGCTGTCTGGACACGCTTCGCGAGCGCGACGGCCGCCTCGATGAAGACAGGGTCGTTCAGCGTCACCAGCGCCTGGAGGGGCGTATTGGTGGTGGAGCGGCGCGCGCTGCAGAGCAGCCGGTCCGGGGCGTCAAAGGTCAGGCTGCTCGGGTAGGGGCTGGACCTGCGCCAGTAGGTGTAGAGGGAGCGGCGGTGTGCGTCCTCGCCCTCGGCGTTCTTCCATTTCAGCCCGCTGCGGGCGGCGCGCCAGATGCCCTCCGGCTGCACGGGCATGACCGGCGGGCCAAACATTTTCGGCGACAGCAGGCCGGAGGCGGCGAGGGCGTTGTCGCGCATCATCTCGGCGGTGAGGCGGGTGCGCGGACCACGTGCGAGCAGCCGGTTGCGCGGATCACGCTGCTGCAGCTCGGGCGTCGTTTTCGCACTCTGCCGGTAGGTGGCGCTCAGCACGAGCTCGCGCAGCAGCCGCTTCAGGCTCCAGCCAAGCTCGGTTTGAAACCGCACCGCGAGATGATCGAGCAGCGCCTGGTTGGAAGGTGGCTGGCCGCTGGTGCCGAAGTCCTCCAGCGTCTCGACAATGCCGACCCCGAACAGCTGCTCCCAAACCCTGTTCACGGCGACGCGGGAGGTCAGCGGGTTCCTGGCTGACGCCATCCATCGGGCCAGGTTGAGGCGCGCAGGCTCCCGGCTCACGGGCAGGCTGCCAAACACGGCCGGAATGCCAGGACTGACCTTCTCGCCCTTGTTCAGCCAGTCCCCCCGTGTGAAGACGGCCGTGCCGCGGCGCAGGCTTGCGTCCTGCTCCACCAGCACCGGCATAAGTGCGTTCGCGATGGCGGCGCGGTCCTTTTCAAGCTTCGCCAGCTCCTGCTCGCGCCCCGTAAAGGCCTTGTCCGTGACATGACGCGTCCATGCATCGCTGTCGCTGACGGCAAAGCGGCTGCGGTTGGTCACCAGAGGTGCATAACCAAATCCGCCTTCATCATGACGCAGCACGATCCGGAGCTTTGCACCCGGCGGCAGGTCCGCCGGCCGCGAGGGGATGAGCACCAGGCGCCGCGGATGCGTCATGCGCGGATTCGCCCCCCAGCCTCCCTTGTCGGCATTCAGCGTCGTCTGCGCGTCAAAGACCGGGTTGGCCTCGTCGTCAAGCGCATGGGTGAAGGTGATCTCGCCGGGCTGCACCGGCGGATTTTTCACCCGCTCCGGTTCACGCGGTGAAGCGGCCTTCTTCGCCTTGGCCTGGCTGACTGCGGCCTCGACGATTTTTTCCGGCTCCACGGATGTGGCGGCCAGGACGGCCTTTTCCGTTTCTGGCGTCACCACGATGGCACGGAGCTGCGAAACCACGAAACCCAGCTCAGCCGTCGTTTGCGCCTTCAGCGGATCCAGCGGCAGCGCTTCCATCTTCAGGGCGGTGAGCTTCTTCACGCCCTTCGGCACCGGTGCGTCAATCGTGAACACGGAGTAGTGCGACACCGTGCCCTCTGCGATGACATCGGTGACGCCGTCCTCCGCCTTTTTTGTCACCAGCTTCGTCTGGCCGGAGGACTGCACGCAGCAGGGCTCCAATGGTTTCCAGTCTGTCTCCGTGCTGCGCTTCCCGCCCTCCTCCACCTTGGCGCCGCGCAGTTCCTGCAGGCGTGTGTCCAGCTGCTGCGCCCTGGCGAAGTCCGCCTCCTTCAGCGGCACGCGCAGCTTGGGCTCGTCCTCGGGCAGGTCCCAGTCCTTCTGCGTGTTGAAAAAGGCCATGAAATCGTAAAACTCCCTGTGTTCAATGGGGTCGTATGGATGCGAGTGGCACTGAACGCAGTTGAAGGTGATGCCTTGAAAGGTGCGCCAGGTCGTCGCAATCCGGTCCACGACGGCGACGACGCGGAACTCCTCGTCATCAGTGCCGCCCTCGGAGTTGGTCGGGGTGTTGCGGTGAAAGGCGGTGGCAATGCGGTCGTCGAGCGTGGCCTGCGGCAGCAGGTCGCCGGCCAGCTGCCTGAGGGTGAACTGGTCATAGGGCATGTCGGCGTTGAAGGCGCGCACGAGCCAGTCGCGATAAGGCCAGATGATGCGCGGCTTGTCCGCCTCGTAGCCCTGAGAGTCCGCATAACGTGCCAGGTCAAGCCAGACACTCGCCCAGCGCTCGCCAAAGGCCGGTGACTTCAGCAGTCGGTCCACGATCTTCTCGGGCGAGGTCGTTGGCAGCGCCCGCACATCCTCCAGGCTCGGTGACAGCCCGGTGAGATCAAAGGAGACACGGCGCAGCCATGGCAGCCCCTCGGCTTCCGGCGACGGCCGGAGTCCCTCCTGCTCCAGCCTGGCCAGCACAAAGGCATCCAGGGGCTGTTTCACCCACGCTTCATGCTTCAGGGCCGGCCGGGCCGGCGCCTTGGGCGGCTCAAAGGCCCAGTGCTGATCCCACGGCGCGCCCTGGCGGATCCATTCGCGCAGAAGTCGGACGTCCTTCTCCGGCAGCGGCTTGCCATGCTTCGGCGGCGGCATGATTTCATCCGCATCGGTCGTGATCACCCGCGCGATGAGGGCGGACTTCTCCGGGTTGCCCGGCACAACGGGAATGTCCCCGGACTTCGCAGGCTCCAGCACCTTGCTCTGATACACCAGCGAAACTCCGCCGGAATGCTTCACGCCACCATGGCAGGCGGTGCAGTGCTCGGTGAAGATCGGCTTGATGTCGCGGGCGAAGTCGATGCCGGCGGCGTTCATCACGCCCGGGAGCACGGCGAACAAAAGGCTTTGGATGATGCAGTTTTTCATGATTCAAGCTGGATGCGACCCGGACAGCGGAACGCCTGATCAGGTGTGCTGTCTTTTACGTAGCCTAACTCCTTGCCATCATGTCGGCATTTCTACCGACAAGAAATGAACCAGGCATGGCTCCTGGTTGCAAAGGACAAGGCTGCGCCCGTCATGCAGCCAGGTACGCTCAACTCCGCCTTTCGTTTGCAAAGCGCGCATGTGCATGGCTTGTGGATTCATCGCACTATCTTGATAGCCGCTGCCGGTCACAGAACCGGACGCCACCGCGCTCTCGAGGTGAAAAGCCCGGCGAGAACCTCGCCACGCCCCAGGTCATCCCCCGGCTCAGACCGACTTCAGCGACGCCATGTCGATGGAGAAACGGTACTTCACATCGGACTTCAGCAGGCGCTCGTAGGCTTCGTTGACCTGCTGGATGCCGATGACCTCCACATCCGAGACGATTTGGTTCGCGCCGCAGAAGTCAAGCATCTCCTGCGTTTCAGCGATGCCGCCGATGAGCGACCCGGCGAGGCGTTTGCGTCCCAGCAGCAGGCCAAAGGCGGCAACTGAAAGCGGCTGGCTCGGCAGGCCAACGAGCGTGAGCGTGCCGTCGGTGACGAGGAGGTTCAGGTAAGCATTGATGTCGTGATCGGCGGAGACGGTGTCGAGAATGAAATCGAAGCTGCCGGCGTGCTTTTGCATCTCGTTCGTGTCGCGCGTGACGATGACCTCGTCGGCGCCGAGACGCTGCGCGTCCTCCTTTTTGCTGGCCGACGTGGTGAGCACGACGGTGTGGGCGCCAAAGGCATGCGCAAATTTCACGCCCATGTGCCCGAGGCCGCCGAGACCGACCACGCCAACTTTTTTGCCCTTCACATCGCCCCAGCGCCGGATGGGCGAGTAGGTGGTGATGCCTGCGCAGAGCAGCGGCGCGACTCCGGCGAGGTTTAAATTCGTCGGCACTTTCAGCGTGAAGTGCTCGTCAACGACAATGCTGGTGGAGTAGCCTCCGTAGGTCACGGGCGCGGTGCCGTGTCTGTCAGGCGAGTTGTAGGTGAAAATGGCGTGCGGGCAGAACTGTTCGAGGTTTGCGGCGCAGCTCGGGCATTTTTGATCCGAATCCACAAGGCAGCCGACGCCCACGAGGTCGCCCACGCGATGCTTGGTGACTGCAGAGCCGGTCTTGGTGACGCGGCCGACGATCTCATGCCCCGGCACGCAGGGATAGGTGGTGGGCACGGCGCTCCATTCATTGCGCGCCTGATGCAGGTCGGAATGACAGACGCCGCAGAAGAGGATGTCGATCTCCACATCACGATCCGTCGGTTCGCGGCGCGGAATGCTGGAAAAGGCGAGCGGCGAGGTGGCGCTGGCGGCGGCGTAGGCTTTGGCGACGGGCATGGCGGATGAGAGGTGGGTGTGAATCGATTAACGTCTCGGCTTACGCCGTCGCAACAGCGGACTGAGCGAAGAATCATCCGCCGGGAAATGCGGCGATGATCTTGGCGATCTGCCGGCGATGGATGCTCATGTGGGCGGCGCTGAGCGCGAGCCAGCCGGCGGCGTCGAGCGGGCCGAACCAAGGATGCGAATAGCGGGCTGCGGTTTTCAGATTCGGCACGGCGGCAACGGCGTCGATCATAGCCTCGCAGGAGGCCTCAAAAGCAGCCTCGACCTCCGCAGTGACATCGCTTTGAGGCTTCACGTCGGCTGTTCTGGCCTGCTTTGACGGAACCCTGCCATGGGCGAGCGAGGTGATGACCGTGGCAAAGACCGAGTTTGTGATGCGCAAATGATCCAGGGTCATCCAGACCGACCAGAAGCGGCTGCTGTCCTCCAGACCGCGCAGGCGTGGAATCAGCACCTGCTCGCCTCGCCGCGTCGGATCGCAGCTGGCGAGCAGGGCGCGGATGGCTTGGCGTTCCTGCTGAAAACGCTCCGTGAAGGCCTCGCGTCCTCCCAGGAGCCGCTTCAGAGCAAACAAGGCTCTTGCGATCCAAAGCTCCGGCGCGGGCAAACCGGCTCCAGGGGCCGCGAGTGAGGGTGGTTTCGAGTCTTCCATACGCCAAGGCATCGCCCTTTAACTTGCATTTTGCAAGCATTAAGACTTTTGTAATGCAAGCGATCCTGCGGAAGAGTACAACATGCCTCGAAAATCCCCGGCCAAAGCCGCCGCGACCTCCACACGCCGGTCACCCTGCCCCGTGGCCTGTGGTCTGGACTTGTTTGGTGACAAATGGACGCTGCTGATCATCCGCGACCTCCTGCTCGGCCGCAGCCGTTTCAAGGACTTCGTCGAATCCCCCGAAGGAATCCCGACAAACATTCTCAGCGACCGCCTTGAACGCCTGCTCGATGGGGGCGTCGTCCGGCAGATCCCCGCCGCCGACGGCGGCAGGCGCCTGGCCTACCAGCTCACCGACAAAGGCCTCGCCCTGCGCCCCATACTTCGGGCCATCCGCGACTGGGGCCTGAAATGGGAGCCTGGGACGAGGGCGAGTCTGGAGGAGAAGTGAGCGTTATCGAACTTGCTTCATCCCGCTTTGGCAAGCCACTGTCTTCGCTGGATGCAAGGCTTCCCGCAGATCCAAACCGGCTGATGCGGAACCTTCACCCAACCGATCATCGGGCTTTTTCGGCTCTCGGCGGCAGCGCGTAATAAGCGCATTCAGCGAAGAAGAACTCGGAGCGGTAGACCCTGGAATAGTCGTAGTGACGGATCGTTTGCTCGATCGCGTCGCGGCCTTCGCCATCGCCAGTCATTGCGGCGATGGCGGCGGCGGCCAGCGGATTGCGCATGTAGCGGGCCTCGTAGTGTTTGCGGGTGCCGCGCTTCGCCTTGTCCGCCACCTTGGACTGCTGCTCGGCTTCCGCCTGTGTCTTCTGGGGCCTCCAGGGCACAAAAGCTTCGCGCCAGCGCGCATCGCCGTAGAGCTGGGTGTCGTTGTTGTCGAACTCCTGGTGCGTGGCGAGGGCGGCGCGCGCTCCTCGGGCATTGATGGCGAGACCGGCGCGATAGTGCTGGCGCAGACGCTCATCCTCTTCCATCGCGATGAGCTTCACCAGCGAGCCCTGCGAGCCGACGTAGATCCAGAACTGGTATTCATCGATGCCCTGGATCGCCTCGCGGTCCAGAAGGTAGCCGGCGGCGCAGATCTCGAAGCGCGTTTGGTTGCTGCCCTGGGGGCGCTCGGCGGCGGCTTTCTGGTAACGTTCCAGCCAGACGCTGTTTTGGGTCACGTCGTGCATCGCGCGCAGCAGGAAGAGATAGCGCACCGCGTCACGGAACAAGTGCCCTTGAAAGCCGCCGCGAAACTGCCCTTTGAAATCACCGTCACAGGGGCAGCGCCATCCGGTGCTCTGGAGCACATCGGCCACCTCCTTCATCTTCGTCACGATCTGGTCACGCTCCGCCTCGTTCGCCAGACCGCTGGTGACATAGGCGTGCAAACCGTAGAACCACGGATGCGTCTGGTCGTCCGAGCCGAGCGGATAGTGGCATCGGCCATCGCTGCCCATGCCGCGCACGATCATGCCCGGCACGTCCGAGACGGAGGCGCACTTCAGCAGCCCCTGGGCAAGGCGACGCGCGTTGGTCTTGTCAGCCTCGTCTCCGCTGCGTCGCGCCCGCTCACAGGCCGAAGGCAGATACAGGCCCGTGAACATCGGCCCGTCCTCGATGGGGCTCCACCAGCCGATGGCGTTCGGTCGTCCCAGCCTGCAATCCTCCGGCGTCGGCAGCTCGGCCACATGGTCCAGAATCACCCCATGACGATCCACCCTCTGGCCCCAAAGCACGGCATGCGCCTGCTCGACGGCTTCCTGGGTCGTTTTCCAGAAGCCCGGAAACGCCGCCTTCTCCGCGCCCTGGGCACGCAAGGCCGCTCCACAGAACCCAAGCAGTAAGAAGACCGATGCTGAAAATGTTTTCAATCCAACCATGCCGTCACAAACGCCTGACGGCGACGACTTGCTTCATGCAAGTCGTCCGAATGTCACGCTTGTTTGCTTCAGCCAACAAATATCAACCGACACAGGCTCGAAGATTCAACCTCACTTCAGATACTCCCTGAACCAGGCATTCACCTCCGTCACGCATTGCTCGAACCAGGGCTTCTGCATCCAGCAGCCGTGCTTGGCGTCCTTGAGAACCGTCTGTTTCGTGGCGACGCCGAGGGACTGAAGCTTTTCCAAGGCTGCCTGGTCTCG